>Ga0066903_100005591_pt1 | contig 10945 bp, 9 predicted proteins | sample PanSoiMetaGPlot1_FD_67491 | JGI IMG/M metagenome (GOLD analysis project Ga0066903, IMG submission 67491) | Tropical forest soil microbial communities from Panama analyzed to predict greenhouse gas emissions - Panama Soil - Plot 1 (version 2) | ecosystem: Environmental > Terrestrial > Soil >...
TACGCCCTGGCGACCGCCGCGTTCATCGCTCTCGGCGGCCGGCTCGGGGACATCATCGGCCACAAGAGGATCGTCGCGATCGGCATCGTGCTGTTCGCGGGAGCCTCGACCGTGTGCGGGCTGACGCCGGATACGTCAATGGCGGAGCCGTGGCTGATCGTGTGCCGGGTGCTCCAGGGAATCGGCGGGGCGCTGCTGATCCCGTCGACGACGGTGCTCGTCCTCAACTCGTTCCCTCCGGAGGAGCGAGGGAAGGGGCTTTCTGTCTTCTTCATCGTCGCCGGCCTGTTCACGGCGGTGGGCCCGATCGCCGGCTCCTACCTGACCCAGTACTGGACCTGGCGGGCGATCTTCTGGATCAACGTGCCGGTGGCGCTCCTGTCGCTCACCGAGTTCGCGTTCATCAAGCTCGAGGACGTCAGGCACCCGGCGCGCGTTGACTGGGGCGGCGCAGCGTTACTCGTGGCTGGAATGGGCTTGACCGTGCTCGGACTGCAGGAGTCGAACGCGTGGGGCTGGGACAGCCTCGCGACCATCGGCTCCATCATCGTCGGTCTCCTGATCCTGGGGGGCTTCGTGATGTACGAGCGGCGGGTCGAGCAGCCGCTGATCTCGATCAAGGCGTTCGTCGAGAACCGGGGGTTCGCGGTGGACAACGTCCTCACCCTGTTCCTCTTCTTCAGCTGGCTGGCCGTCTTCTTCTTCGGGAGCATCTACTTCCAGGTTTCGGTCGGCCAGGAGCCCACCCAGGCCGGCTTCTCGATCCTCACGATGTTCTATTCGTTCTTCATCGCCTCGCGGATCGGCGGCGGGATGTACGACAAGGTCGGGGCAAAGCATCCGGTGACCCTGGGGTTGGCGGCGATCGCGGTCGGCATGTGGCTGTGGGCGACCGAGCTGTCGAGCCTGAGCGCCGGAGGCACGCTCGCCGGCATGCTGGTCACCGGTGCTGGCTTCGGGCTCGCCATGTCGGCGCTCAACACCGACGCGCTCAATCGCGCCCCTGAGGAGATCAGGGGCGAGGCCTCCGGGATCATCCAGACATTCAGGAACTTCGGCTCGGCGCTCGGGATGGCCATCCTCGGGACCATCGTCCTCGGCGCCCTCGGGCCGCACACCAGCCCGAGCGGCTTTGCTGACGCGCTCGACACGGCGTTCAAGGTCGGGGCGATCGTGACGGCCGTCGGGTTCGTCATCGCGCGTGCCTTCATGCCGGCCGGCAAGGCGATCGCCGAGCCGGATGCCGCCCGGAGCACCCAGACCGTCGCGCCCCAAGCCGGCGTCGAGTGAGCCTGGTGGCCCGGTAGGGTCACGGCTCCGACGACGGCGAAGAGAGGAGTTGGCGTGGCAGAGCGTGCGGCGCTCATTACGGGTGGATCGAGTGGGATCGGACTGGCGATCGCGCGGGCGCTCGGCCGGGACGGCTATGGCGTGACCGTCGCGGCGCGGCGGCCGGAGAAGCTCGAGGCCGCCGCCGAGGAGCTGCGCGGTGAGGGTCTGGACGTGAACTCCGTCGCCGCCAACATGACCGATGAGGCCGCGGTGGCGGGCATCGTCAGCTCACACGAGGAGCGATTCGGGCGCCTCGACGTCATGGTCAACAACGCCGGCGTGGGGATCGGCGAGGCCATGCACGAGATCACCACGAAGTACCTCGACATGCAGCTCGGGGTGAACCTGCGGGCGGTCATCATCGGGACGCGGGAGTCGCTGCCCCTCCTGCGCAAGGCCGGCGCGGAGCACGGCAAGGCGCTGATCGTCAACACCGCTTCGATCGCCGGGAAGTCGGGCCAGCCGTGGCTCTCGGTCTACTCGGCGACGAAGGCGGCGGTGATCGGCTTCAGCGAGGCGACGCAGAAGGAGGTGGCGAGCGACGGGATTCAGGTCACCGCGTTCTGCCCCGGGTTCGTCGACACGCCGATGACCGAGTATGTCCGGGGGCAGGTCGGACAGGAGGACATGATCATGCCCGAGGACATCGGCGAGGCCGTCCGGTTCCTGCTGCGGACGTCGCCCAACTGCCTGATTCCGGAGATCGTGTTCACGCGCCCGGACGAGCTGCCCGGGACTCCGGCCTAGACCTGGGCCGTCTCCTGCGCGGCGAGCTCCGCCTCGGCAGCGGCAAGCAGATCGGGAACGTCGTCGTAGTGCTGCGCCGGCCGCCGCCAGGGTCGGCGAAGGCGGCGGATGCTGATCGGGGCGTCGTCGGGCTCCGGCATCGTCAGCTTCTCCTGCACCGGGTAGCCGGCCTGGCGGGCTGCGATCTCGGCGCGCTCGGCTCGGATCTGCGCCGCCGCGGCCGCTATCGAGCCGCCGTCGGTCACGCCGCCCACGAGGCTGCCCTGGAGAAGGGATCGAAGAGTTCGGAGCTCCCGGCGCGTCGCGAGGCGGGGGCGCTTGGCGCCCGTGTAGCCGTCCCAGGTGCGGGCGAAGCTTGCGACGCTGGTACGACCGCCGTTGCGGTGAGCGGCGAGCATCGGGCAGATGCCACCCGATTCGCGGTCCACGTACGCGCCGACGACGATCGGATTGGAGTCGATACCGCGGAGCATCGCCTCACGCGTCGCTCGCGGCAGCGCCTCGACGGCACGGCGCAGGCGAGCGGCCCGATTGCGATCCCTCCGACGCATTGCCCAAGGGATAGCGCGCTCGGTCGGGCGTGTCGAGCCAGCCGTCGGCCATCGCAACGGGGTTTGCATTGAGCGGGCGCCGGTTCCTGGCGGCGGCCTTCGGCGACGCGGGCCATGCCTTCCCCGCGATTGCACTGGCGAGAGCGCTGCGGGGTCGTGGTCACGAGGTTCTGGTGGAGACGTGGGAGCGGTGGCGTGAGGCGGTCGAAGGCGAGGGGCTTGGGTTCACGGCGGCCGAGGAGTACAGGACCTTTCCGCCCCGGCGAGAGGAAACCGGCGGCTGGCGGTCGGCCGCCGATGCCGCGATTGCGCTGCTGCCGCTGATGGAGGACTTCCGGCCTGACGTGGTCGTCAGCGACATCCTCACCCTGGCGCCGGCGCTCGCGGCCGAGCGGGCGGGCGTCCGGAGAGCGACGCTGATCCCGCACGTGTATCCGGTGCACGAGCCCGGCCTGCCGTTCTTCGCCTTTGGGATGCAGCCGCCGCGGACGCCGGTTGGGCGAGCGGTCTGGCGCGGCGCGCAGCCGGTGCTGGAGAGCGGGCTGCGACGCGGTCGCGACGAGATGAACGAGACTCGCGCGGCGGTCGGGCTGTCGCCCGTCGAGGAGTTCCACGGCGGGATCAGCCGCGACCTGGCGATGGTCGCGACATTCCCGCAACTGGAGTACCCGCGGCGCTGGCCTGCGGGTGTGCAGGTGACCGGGCCGATGCAGTTCGAGCTGCCGTATCCGGACATCGAGCTCCCGCAGGGGGATCAGCCGCTCGTGCTGGTGGCGCCGAGCACCGCGCAGGATCCGGAGCTGCGGCTGGTGCGCGGGGCGCTCGAGGCTCTCGCCAACGAGCCGGTGCGCGTCGTGGCGACGACGAACAGGCTCGATCCGGGCCCGGCTCCGGATGCGCCGGCGAACGCGGTGGTCGTGGACTGGCTCTCCTACTCGCAGGTGATGCCGCGGGCGTCGCTGGTGGTGTGCCACGGAGGGCACGGGACGGTGGCTCGCGCACTGGCGGCCGGCGTCCCGGTGCTCTGCTCCCCGCACGTGGGCGACATGGCCGAGAACGCGGCGCGGGTCAGCTGGGCACGGGCCGGGTTGATGCTTCCGTGGCGCTTGCTTGGACCCGGGACGCTGGGGGTGGCGACGCGGCGGGTCCTGAGCGATCCCTCCTTCAGTCAGCGAGCCCAGGAGATCGCCACATGGTCGGCGGTCAATGACGGCGCCGAGCGCGGCGCCCGCCTGGTCGAGCGTCTGTCGGAGAAGTGAAAGAGGCCGGCAACGCCGGCCTCTCAAGCTCCGGGGGCGGGACTCGAACCCGCAACCTTCGCGTTAACAGCGCGCCGCTCTGCCGAATTGAGCTACCCCGGACCGTGTCTCGTGCGCACCCCCTAAGCGGTGTGTGCACGCCGCAGAACTCTAGCGGCGAGCGACCCGGCGATCGAGTGTGGGATTTGGGGTCGTATGCAGCCCAAATCGCTCAGTCGGTGGTCACGACCGGGTCGTGGCCGTCTCCGAGTGGGCGATTCGCTGGGCCAGCTCCGCCCGGCGGCGCTGGAGGTCGACCGGTGGGTCTCCCCCCTCCTTGCGCACCGCTTCGATCTGGGATTCGACGACGCCCTGCTCCAGTTGCAGATAGTTGAGCTCCATCGCGTCGCGGCCGCCCGGTTCGCGCTCCGCGCCCATCACGATCTGCGTGATGAGGGAGACCAGTTCCTCGTCATCTCGCGGCAGGCCGGCGAGCGGATCGTCCAGATGGGCCGCCAGCCAGTCCCGCGCCCGGGCTACAGCCGGCGAGGACAGGTGCTCCGGGGTCAGCCGCTCCAGGAACTCGCGCCCCTCGGCCGGTGACGCGACGCACATCGCCAGGAGCGCCCGCTCCCGCGGCTCGCGGACGCTGAGCGGCCGCGGCGCAGCCTCCGGGGGCGCCTGCTGGGCTCCGTCCCGTCCCGGCTGCCCTGCCGGACGGGCCGGGGCTCGTTTGCGGCGCTCCCCTCCGCCCGCGGCGACCCTGCGCATCACCAGGCCGGGATCCGCATCCAGCCGGTCGGCAACCACCCGCGCCAGCTCATCGCGGCTGATGGACTCGCCCATCCCCACCAATACGGGTACCACCTCGTCGAGCGCGCGATCCCGCCCCACCGGCGACGACAGGTCCGCCTCGTCGAGCGCCACACGCACGTGGAACTCAGGCAGCTCCATCGCCTCCTCGATCAACCCCTTCAGCCGCTCGGCGCCGCCGCCCTGAAGCATGTCGGCCGGGTCCTCGCCAGCCGGCATCGAGGCCACCCGCAGCCGCAGCTTCTTGCTCCCGGCCACCCGCTGAGCGCGCAGCATCGCCGCGCGCCCGGCGCTGTCCGCATCCATCGCCAGAACGACCTCCTCGGCGTAGCGAGCCAGCTGCTTCAGTTGCTCCGGCGTGATCGCGGTGCCCATCACCGCGACCGCCTCCGTGATCCCCGCCTGGTGCGCGGCGAGCACGTCCGTGTAGCCCTCGACCACAACCGCCCTCCCCACCTTCGCGATCGCCGACCGCGCCCGGTCGATCCCATAGAGCGTGCGGCTCTTCCGGTACAGCTCGCCCTCGGGGGAGTTCAGGTACTTCGGCTTCGTGTCCGGCCGCAGCGCCCGCGCGCCGAACCCCTCGACCCGGCCCCGCGGGTCCCGTACCGGGAACATGATCCGTGCCCGGAACCGGTCGTAGTGGCCACCCTTCTGTCCCTTCTGCACGAGCCCGGCCGCCTGCAGGTCCGGCACGCCGAATCCGGCTGACTGCCCGCGCGTGAGCACCTGATCCCACGCGCTCGGCCCGTAACCCACGCCGAACGCCCGCAGCACCTCCTCGGCGAGTCCGCGTGACTCCAGGTACTCGCGCGCCTTCGCCGCCTCCTTGGACTCCCACAGGTAGGCCCCGTAGAACTGGGCCGTCCGCTCCAGCAGCTCGCCGATCCGCGCCCGCCGCTTCCGCTGCTCCTCCGCGCGCGGATCCTCGGCCTCGCGCTCGATCTCCACGCCGTAGCGCTCGGCGAGCGCCTCGACGGCCTCCGGGAAGCCCAGCCCCTCCTTCTCCTGGACGAACCGGAACAGATCCCCGCCTGCCCCGCAGCCGAAGCAGTAGTAGAGCTTCTCCTGCGGGTTGACCGAGAACGACGGCGACCGCTCCTCGTGGAACGGGCAGAGCCCCGAGAACCGCTCGCCCTGCCGGCGCAGATCCGTATACGCGGACACGATCTCGACCATGTCGGCGGCGTCCGTCACACGCTCGACCGTCTCCCGAGTGAACCTGCTCAGAGTCTCGACTCCTCGGGCAGAGCGATCCGCTTGAACGCCGCGATGCAGAACCGGTCGGTCATCCCGGCGATGTAGTCCGTGATCCGCTGGATCTCGTCAGCGCCGGTCCCGGCGTCAGGCACCTCGTCCGGGTGCTCCACGTAGTGGTCGAAGAGGCCCCTCACCGTCCTGTGCACCCGCTCGTGCTCGCTCCGCGCCTCCTCGCCGAGATACACCCGCTCGAACATGAACTGGCGCAGCACCCGCATCGCCTGCCCGATCTCCTCGCTCTGGACGATGTCCCCCGCCTTGCGCGACTCGTCGACGAGGTCCTGAGCGAGGGCGTCGATCCGCCGCGCTCCGGTGGGCCCGAGCAGTTCGACCTCCGCCGTCGGCAGGTCCTCCGCGGTGATGATCCCCGCGCGCAGCGCATCGTCAAGGTCGTGGTTGATGTACGCGACACGGTCGACCAGCCGGACGATGCGCCCCTCGAGGGTGATCGGCAACTCCGATCCGGTGTGGTTCAGGATCCCGTCCCGCACGGGCTCGGTGAGGTTGAGCCCGCGTCCGTCGCGCTCGAGCACGTCCACCAGCCGCAGCGACTGCCGGTTGTGGCGAAAGCTCCGCCCCGCCTCTTCCCGCAGCGCCTGGTCCAGCGCCTCCTCGCCGATGTGACCGAACGGCGGATGCCCAAGGTCGTGGCCCAGGCCGATGGCCTCCGCGAGGTCCTCGTTGAGCCCCAGAGCCCGCGCCACCGTGCGGGCAATCGCGCACGTCTCGATCGTGTGGGTGAGCCGCGTCCGGTAGTGATCGCCCTCGGGCGCGATGAAGACCTGCGTCTTGTACTTCAGCCGCCTGAACGCCTTGCAGTGGACGATCCGGTCGCGGTCGCGCTGGAAGGGCGTGCGCATCGGACTGTCCTCCTCCGGCTCCCGGCGCACCGCCGGATACGAAGGCGTAGCAAGGTCCCACAGGTACTCGGCCTCCCAGGAGCGGACGCGATCCTCCAGCGACCCGGCCTGGACTCCAGCACGCTCTGACGAAGCCGTTTCCACCTCACGAAAGAGAATAGGGTCAGCCCATGCCTGAAACAGCCCTGGTCACCGGCGCATCCTCGGGAATTGGCGAACAATTCGCGCGCCAGCTGGCGGCCCGCGGGCACAACCTCGTCCTCGTCGCCCGCCGCGCCGACCGCCTGGAGCGCCTCGCTGGAGAGCTCCCCACCGAGGCACAGCCCGTCACCTGCGACCTCGGGGAGGAAGCGGCTGCCCTACCTGAGAAGGTCAGGGAGCTGGGCGTGGACATTGACCTGCTGGTCAACAACGCGGGCTTCGGAACCTCGGGGCCATTCCTCCAGCACGACCCCGGGCGCGACGCAGAGCAGGTCCGCGTCAACTGCGAGGCGGTCGTGGTCCTCTGCCACGCGTTCCTGCCGGGCATGATCGACCGCGGTCGCGGCGGCGTCATCAACGTCGCGTCCAGCGCCGGCTACCAGCCGCTCCCGTACGAGTCCGTCTACGCCGCCACGAAGGCGTTCGCGCTCAACTTCACCGACGCCCTCCACACCGAGCTCCGCGGCTCGGGCGTGCGCGTGATGTCGGTCAACCCGGGCCCCGTGCCGACCGAGTGGCAGGAGGTCGCCGGGTATTCAGAGGACCGCGACCTGTCCGTCCCGGGCGAGATCTCCGCCGAGCAGGTCGTGCAGGAGTCGCTCGAGGCATTCGACAAGGGCCGCCGCTCGATCATCCCCGGCCGCACCATGCGCTGGTTCATCCGCGCGACATCACCCAGCCCGCGCGCCCTGCAGCTGCGGGTCACCGAGCGGATGTACCGCCCGAAGCGCTAGTCACGTCGCTGACCTCGGGCTTGAGGAGCACCCCGATCCTGCCGATGAGTTCCATCGATGGCGGGAGGGCTCGGAAACGGTGGGGCAATGCTGCGGCGCGGCCACGTCTGGCTGCTCCTCGCGGCGACCGTCCAGCTCGTAGCGCTGATGGCCCCGCGCGCGGACGCCTACGTCAATCCGTTCTCGCAGGGCGACTGGTCGGGAGGGCGGATCGACATGGGCGTCGACATGATCCCCAACCACCGCGAGCCGATCCGGGCGATCGGCGCGGCGAAGGTCCTCGGCTCGACCAGCCAGTCGGGCTGGCCGGGTGGGCGCTACCTCTGGTACCAGCTCATCAGCGGCAGCCACAAGGGCGAGATCGTCTACGTGGCCGAGCATCTGCGAAAGCTCGTCCCCGCCGGCCGGCGCGTGGACGCCGGCCAGCGCATCGCGACGGCCATCCCGGGATCCCCGTGGATCGAGACCGGCTGGGCGACCGAGTACGGGTCCACGCGCGCATCCCCCTGTTACAAGGAGGGCGACGCCACCCACTCGGGGAAGACCTTCGCGCGCTTCCTGTACCGCGTCGGCCTCTCTCACGTCCTCGACGTGAACGCCCCCGGCTCCTCGCACCCCACCGGCAAGCTCTGCTAGCCAGAGCTCCCGACCGGTCAGGTTAGGCCGCGGCGCGCAGCCGAACGTGAGCGTGGTGCTCGAGCGTCTCGCTGATCGCCCGCTCCACCTGGCGCAGGTCGCGCTCTGACGCGCTCGGCGCCCCCGCGAGCGGCTGGCCCAGGGCCTCGACCATGAACTGGTGCGCCTTGGGCGAGAGCTCGAAGCCGCCTCGCTCGCAGGATGCGCAGACCACACCGCCCGCCGCACCGGAGAACCCGACGAGCCCGTCCGACTCGCCGCACCGGGCACAGGATGTGAGCTCGGGACTGAAGCCGGTTGCCAGCGCCAGCTTGAGCCTGAACGCCAGCGCGGTCGCCTGGCCGGCGGCCCCGTCGACGAGCGGGAACGGCGACACTCCGCTCGGCGGCTCCTGGCCGTCGAGCAGCGCGAGGTAGCGGCACAGGAGGTTGTAAGCGGCCGGGTTCGGCTCCTCGGAGTCGCACAGGCGAAGCACCGCGTCGCAGCCCCGCGCGGCCGCCATCAGCGCCGGCCCGTTGGAGCGCAGATCCGGATGCGCCACCACCGTCGCCGCCGACGTCACCGTCGCCAGGTCGCCGCGCCCTTCGTGGAGCACCAGGTCGAGCCGGAAGTACGGCTCCAGCCGCCCCCCGAACCGCGAGCGCGGCTTGCGCGACCCCTTTGCGATCGCGTTGATGCGCCCCCGCGTGGCGCTGTAGAGGTGGAGCACCCGATCGGCCTCGCCGTAGCGAATGCTTCGCAGGACGACCGCCTCGGTCTTGTAGCTCCCCGGCATGGGCCGGGAAAGATGACCTGCGAGTCGGACGGCTAGCCGCGACTGATTGAGTCGCGAATCGCCGCCGCCGTCACCGTCGCCGCGATCGTCCCGATGGCGATCGGGGTGAACCGATTGGTCACCCCGGAGCCCGACGACAGACAGAAGACGACGTCCCCGTCCACGTCCGAGAAGACCGGGTCCACGGCCCTGGCAACGCCGCCGCTCGCCATCCGGGCCACGCGCGTGCACGCCGCCTTGTCGAGCGCCGCGTCGGTGATCACGCAGACGAGCGTCGTGTTCCTCTCCTCGAGACGCGTCCAATCGGGCGGCCCCTTCATCGCAGCTATGTGGTCGGCAGTGCGCATCTCCCCGCCCGCCGCAGTCGTCCCTCCGATCACCTGACCGTCCTCGCCGATCACGTCGCCGAACGCGTTGACCGCCGCAAGCGCGGCGACCGTCTCCCCCGCCCCGCTCCGCGCAGCCGCGAAGCCGATTCCGGCCGGCGTCGAATGCTCACGCCCGAGGATCTTGCCCACGGCGGCTCCCGTCCCGGCGCCGACGCGTCCGCGCTCGGGCACACCGGGCTCCGCGGCGTCGCACGCCGCGTACCCCGCGTCAGCGTCGGGCCGCGCCTTCGCATCGCCCTCGGCGAGGTCGTAGAGAACCGCTGCCGGGACGATGGGCACCAACCCGGCCGGCGTCCGATAGCCCATGTCGTGGTCCTCGAGCCAGTGCCCGACGCCGTCGGCGGCAGCCAGGCCGTAGGCGCTGCCGCCGCAGAGCGCCACCGCCGACACCTCGCTCGTCCCGGCAAGCGGCCCGATGTTGTCCGTCTCCCTCGTCCCCGGGCCGCCGCCGCGCACGTCCACGCCGCCGCGGCTGCCGGCCGGCGCAATCACGACTGTGCAGCCGGTCGCCCCCTCTCCGTCCGTCCAGTGTCCGATGGAGAAGCCATCCGGCGGGCCGACCGGCTCGCTCATGTCGCCGCCTTCGCGCGAGCCCGCCGCCGTCGCGGCCTGCGCCGCAACCGGCGCTGGCAGGACGGGCAGAAGTAGGTGGAGCGCCCGCCGACCACGATCCGCTTGATCTCCGCACCACATCGCGGGCAGGGCTTTCCCTCGCGAGTGTGCACCAGGAACTCGTCCTGCATCGCGCCCTGCTCGCCGCGCGAGTCGCGGTAGTCGTCGATCGAGGCCCCGCCGTTCGCGAGCCCTGCCTCGAGCGCGCCGACGATCCCGACCCGGAGGCGTTCGCAGTCATCGGGCTTCATCGAGCCCGCCGGAGACAGTGGGTGAAGCTCGGCCCGGTGAAGCGCCTCGTCCGCATAGATGTTCCCGATCCCCGCGACGCCCAACTGGTTGAGGAGGAAGCTCTTCAACGGCGCGCGTCTCCCCGCCGCCCGGCGGCAGAGCTCCTCCGCCGTCAGGGAGTCGGACAGAGGCTCGATCCCCAGCCGAGCCGCGAAGTAGTCGTCGAGCTCACCATCATCGAGCACCACGGCGTGGCCGAAGCGGCGAGCGTCGGTGAAAAGCAGCCGGCGACCGCCGTCCAGGTAGAGCTGGGCACGCAGGTGGGGCGGGTCCTCCGGCATGTCGACCAGGAGCAGGTTCCCGGTCATGCGCAGGTGCATCGCGAGCGTCCGGCCACCCTCGAGGCGCAGAAGGAGGTACTTGCCCCGGCGCTCGACGGCCTCGATGGCCCGGCCCGCCAGCAGCTTCTCGATCTCGCGGGGCGATTCGGGCCGCGTCCACCGCTCGTCGAGGATCTCGGCCTCGGCGATCCGCGCTCCGGTGATCTCCGGCTCCAGCTGGCGGCG
>Ga0066903_100005592_pt1 | contig 10944 bp, 6 predicted proteins | sample PanSoiMetaGPlot1_FD_67491 | JGI IMG/M metagenome (GOLD analysis project Ga0066903, IMG submission 67491) | Tropical forest soil microbial communities from Panama analyzed to predict greenhouse gas emissions - Panama Soil - Plot 1 (version 2) | ecosystem: Environmental > Terrestrial > Soil >...
GTGCAGGCGCTGATCGGGGATTCGACCGACAACGTGCCGGGGGTGCCCGGCATCGGGGTCAAGACCGCGGCTCAGCTCATCAGCGAGTACGGCGATCTCGAGACGCTGCTCAGCCGCGCCGGCGAGATCAAGCAGGAGAAGCGCCGCCAGAGCCTGATCGACAACGCCGAGAAGGCGCAGCTGTCGAAGCGGCTGGTCACGCTGGACGACCACGTCGCGCTCGACGTGCCGCTCGCCGATCTCGCGGTGCACGAGCCCGACTACAAGCACCTCATCGCCTTCCTCAAGGCGATGGAGTTCAACGCGCTCACGCGCCGCGTTGCCGAATTCTCGGGCGTCGACGCAGGTGCCATCGATCCGGACGTCAAGGTCGGCCCCGGCGCCTCGCTGCGCGACCGCGCGCCGTCCGAGCCGGCGAGCACCGCCGCGCCCCCGCCTTCCGCGCCGACCGCGCCCGCGAGCGCACGCTCCGCGCAGGAACCCTCGGTTGCCCCGCCCCTGCCGCTCGAAGGCGGCAGCATGAAACTCAAGCCGCGGCCCGAGGCTCCCGCATCGGAAGCCCTGACCCCGCAGGCGCGGGCTTCCGTCCGCCTCGACGCCGCACGCACCGGCAAGATCGATCGCTCGCGCTACGAGACGGTCCGCACTGCGGAACGTCTCCAACAATGGGTCGCGCGGGCGATCGACCTCGGCACGGTCGCGATCGACACCCAGGCCAGCAGCATCGACCCGATGCAGGCGGCGCTCGTCGGCTTCTCGGTCGCGGTCGCGCCCAACGAGGCCTGCTACGTGCCGCTCGCCCACCGGGAAGCCGGCAGCGGCGGCGGCAACGAAAGTCTGTTCGCCGGCGACATCGCGCCCGACCAGATTTCCGAAGCCGAAGCACTTGCCATCCTGCGGCCGCTGCTCGAGGACCGCGGCGTCCTCAAGATCGGACACGACCTCAAGTTCGATCTGCAGATGCTCGCGCAGCGCGGCATCGACGTGGCGTCGACCGACGACACCATGCTGATCTCCTACGTGCTCGATGCCGGCCGCTCGAGCCACGCGGTCGACGCGCTGGCGACGCGCTACCTCGGTCACACCACCATCGACGGCAACCTGCTCACCGGTTCGGGCAAGTCCAGGATCACCTTCGACTGCGTCGCGATCAACAAGGCCGCCGAATGCGGCGCCGAGGCCGCCGATGTGATCTTTCGGCTCTGGCTCGTGCTCAAGGCCCGCCTCGTCGCCGAGCACATGACCACGGTTCACGAGACGCTGGAGCGGCCGCTGGTCGCGGTGCTCGCGCGCATGGAGCGGCGCGGCATCTCGATCGACCGGCAAGTGCTCTCGCGGCTCTCGGGCGAGTTCGCGCAGCGCGCGGGCGCGCTCGAGGCCGAGATCCAGGAGCTTGCCGGCGAGCCGCTCAACCCGGGCAGCCCCAAGCAGCTCGGCGACATCCTGTTCGGCAAATTCGGTCTGCCGGGCGGAACCAAGACCAGGACCGGGCAATGGTCGACCGGGGCGCGCACGCTCGAGGACCTGGCCGAACAGGGCCACGAGCTGCCGCGCAAGATTCTCGATTGGCGGCAGGTCTCGAAGCTGCGCTCGACCTACACCGACGCATTGCCGGGCTACGTCAATCCGGTGACCCACCGCGTGCACACGAGCTACGCGCTCGCGGCGACGCCGACCGGCCGGCTCTCCTCGTCCGAGCCGAACCTGCAGAACATCCCGATCCGCACCGAGGAAGGCCGCAAGATCCGTCGTGCCTTCGTGGCGGCGCCCGGCACCAAGCTCGCCTCCGCCGACTATTCGCAGATTGAGCTGCGGCTCCTGGCCGAGATCGCCGATATCGACACGCTCAAGAAGGCGTTCCGCGATGGCCTCGACATTCATGCCATGACCGCCTCCGAGATGTTCGGCGTGCCGATCAAGGGCATGGCCGGCGAGGTGCGCCGGCGCGCCAAGGCGATCAATTTCGGGATCATCTACGGCATCTCGGCGTTCGGGCTCGCGGCACAGCTCGGCATCGAGCGCGAGGAAGCCCGCGCCTACATCAGCAAATATTTCGAGCGCTTCCCCGGCATCCGCGACTACATGGACGAGACCAAGGCCTACGCCAAGAAGCACGGCTATGTGCTCACCCTGTTCGGTCGCAAGTGCCATTATCCCGAGATCACCGCCTCGAACCCGACCATCCGCTCCTTCAACGAGCGCGCCGCCATCAACGCCCGCCTGCAAGGCACCGCCGCCGACATCATCCGCCGCGCCATGATCCGCATGGACGCGGCGCTCGCGCACGAGAAGCTTAGCGCGCGGATGCTGTTACAGGTGCACGACGAGCTGGTCTTCGAAGTACCGGAGGACGAGATCGACAAGACCCTGCCAGTGATCAAGAAGGTGATGGAGGAGGCGCCGCTGCCCGCGCTCTCGCTGTCGGTCCCGCTCCAGGTCGACGCGCGCGCCGCGCACAACTGGGACGAGGCGCATTGATGCGGCTCCGCTTATGCTAAATCCAGTCACCGTCATGGCCGGGCTTGTCCCGGCCATCCACGTCTTTAGGGCGCCGCGGAAGCCTATGGATGCGGCGTTTGTGCGGACTTACGTCCACCACTCCGCTCGTCCCCGCGCAAGCGGGGACCCAGGGGCCGAGCGCGCGGTCCTCGCGAAGGACGGGGTCCCCGCTCGCGCGGGGACGAACGGAGGGCGTCGGCGCACTCGAAAACCATACGCTCTAGCCGCCCTGCTGCTGATGCTGCTGCCTGATCCCGCCAATGCCGCCGCCCTCGACGGCAGCAAGCTCTCCTGGCCCTGGGCGCTGCCGTTCGTCGGCCTGCTGCTCACCATCGCGGCCGGGCCGTTGCTGTTTCCCCGGCTGTGGCGCCGTCACTACGGCAAGTTCACGTTCGTCTGGGGCACGCTGACGCTCGCACCGATGGCGGCGTTGTTCGACGGTCCGACCGCGCTTGCTGCGCTCGCCCATGCTGCGCTCGGCGAATACCTGAGCTTCATCGTGCTGCTGTTCGTCCTCTATGTGGTTGCCGGCGGCATCCTGTTGACCGGGAACCTGCGCGGCACGCCGCTCGTCAACACGGCAATCCTCGCCTTCGGCACGCTGATCGCGAGCCTGGTCGGCACCACCGGCGCGGCGATGATCCTGGCGCGGCCGCTCATCCGCGCCAACGCGGCGCGGCTCAACAACGCGCACGTGGTCGTGTTCTTCATCATCCTGGTCGCCAATGTCGGCGGCGCGCTCTCCCCGCTCGGCGATCCGCCGCTGTTCGCCGGCTTCCTGCACGGCGTCGATTTCTTCTGGACCACGCGGCACCTGTTGCTGCCGACCGCGCTGGTCGCGGGCCTGGTGCTGCTTGCCTTCGTTGCGCTCGACCTCCGGCACTTCCGCAAGGACCGGCTGGTCACCACCGTCGGCGAGACAGTCCCGCCGCTCGAGCTGCGCGTCCGCGGGACCATCAATGTCGCCCTCATAGCCGCGATCATTGGGGTGATCCTCGCCGCCGCCTGGTGGAGGCCCGGCGTCGTCTTCGACGTCTACGGCACCAAGCTTGAGCTGCAGGATTTGTTGCGCAACGCCGCGCTGCTGCTGATCGCGTTTCTGTCGCTCGTGCTCACGCCCGGCGAGCATCGCGAAGCCAACGATTTCACCTGGGACCCGATCGTCGAGGTGGCGATCCTGTTCGCCGGCATCTTCGCCTGTGTCATTCCGGTTCTGGCGATGCTGCAGGCCGGCAAGGACGGCGCGCTCGGGTGGCTCTTGGCGGCGCTCACCGCCCGCGACGGCAGTCCAAACGACGTCGCCTATTTCTGGCTCACCGGCGGGCTCTCCGCCTTCCTCGACAACGCGCCGACCTATCTCGTGTTCTTCGAGCTCACCGGCGGCGATGCCGCCAAGCTGATGGGACCGCTCGCCGGGACGCTCGCCGCCATCTCCATGGGGGCGGTCTACATGGGCGCCCTGACCTATGTCGGCAACGCCCCGAATCTGATGGTCTACGCGATCGCGGTCGAGCGCGGCGTGAAGATGCCGAACTTCTTCGGCTATTTGGCCTGGGCGACGATCGTGCTGGCTCCGATCCTGGCGCTCGTCACGTTCGTCTTCGTGGGACGGCCGTGACCCGGGCGAGCGGCGCAGGCCGCCGTGCGGCCGTTAACCGAACGCCACGATCGCGCTTGTGGCCTTCGGACTTTGTCGGAAAATCCGAGGCCTGCCGGGGTGGGCGCTTAGCCGTCATTTACTTTCCATGGTTACTATCTCGGCAATTCGGGGGGATTGAGGAAATTTTCCTGATCATCCGGCGGCGTGCCACAAGCAGGCCGCAACTTTTCCTAACTGGTCGCGTTGAAGGGGTACACACGCGACCGGTCTCGGCGCGTGTGTATGGAGTCGGCCGTGATCTTCCCGCATCACCGCGTTGTGCGCGTATTGGGCGCCTGGGGTTTCGCTGTCGCCGTCGCGACGGCGCTGCCGGCGTCGCCCGCGTCGGCGCAGGGCCTGTTCGATTTCTTGTTCGGCGCTCGGCGGCCGAGGCCTCCGTCGTCAGCAAGCTCGTATGCGGACCCGTTCGGCACCCGGACCGAGCCGGGACTGCGGGTCGAGTCCGGCGCGGCAGTGGCGTTCTGCGTGCGGCTGTGCGACGGCCGCTACTTCCCGATCCAGCGCTCGAGCGGAGCCAACGTCGCGCAGGTCTGCGGCGCGTTCTGCCCGGCGACGCGCACCAAGATCTTCGCCGGGGGCGCCATCGACTACGCCAGCGCCAGCGACGGCTCGCGCTACAAGGACCTGCCCACCGCCTTCGCCTATCGCGAACGGACCGTCCCGGACTGCACCTGCAACGGCAAGGATCCCTACGGCCTGGTGACGACCGATGCGGGCGAGGATCCGACTCTGCGGGCGGGCGACATCGTCGCAACCGAACAGGGTTTCATCGCCTACAGCGGCGGACGCGGCCGGCGCAACGCGGACTTCACGGCGATCGATTCCTACAGCGGCCTGTCGGCGGAGCTGCGCCAGCGGCTCGGCGGCGCCAGGATCGTGCCGCGCGATGCGACGCCGGTGCCCGAACCGGGCGATGCCACGTCGGCCATCGACCGGCGCGTTCAGCTCGAGAGATAACCGACCACCTCCTCGCCCAGCGAGAGAGACGCGGTCAGGCCGGGCGACTCAATTCCGAACAGCTGCACCAGCCGCGGCGCGCCGTGATCCTTGGGCGCGTCGATCATGAAATCGACCTGCGCCTCGCCCGGCCCGGTCAGCTTCGGCCTGATTCCGGCGAAGTCCGGCACCAGCGAATGGTCGGGAAGACCGGGCCAGTATTCGCGCACGCGGTCGTAGAAGGCCGGAGCGCGAGTAGCGTCGACGTTGTAGTTCTCGTCCTCGACCCACTCGACATCGGGACCGAAGCGCATGCGTCCGGCGAGGTCGAGCACCACGTGTACGCCGAGCCCGCCCGGAATCGGCGTCGGATAGACCAAGCGCGTGAACACCGGCCGGCCCGTATACGCGAAATAATTGCCCTTGGCGTAGGCGAGGCGCGGCACGCGTTCCAAAGGATAGCCTTCGGTCGCGCGCGCGAGCTGCTGCGCGCCGAGACCGGCGGCGTTGATCACGGCATCGACCGTGATCGACTGCGGATCGACGCTGCCGAAGTGGATCCGCCACCCGTCCTGCGCCCGCACGATCCGCTCGATCCTGGTATTGAGCGCGACCATGCCGCCGCGATCCTCGAGGTCGCCACGCAGCGCCCGCATGTAGGTGTGGCTGTCGATGATGCCGGTCTCCGGCGACAGCATCGCGGCAAAACAGAACGCCTCCGGCTCGATCCGCTTGGCGGCCGCCGCATCGATCAGTTCGACGTTCTCGCAGCCGTTGATCTGCGCCTGCTTGTAGATCTGGTCGATGCGCGCAACCTCCTTCTCGTTGGTGGCGACCACGAGTTTCCCGCATTTGCGGTGCGGCACGCCGTGCGAGACGCAGTACTCGTAAAGCATCCGCCGACCGCGCGGACAGTGGTACGCGCGGTTAGACCCGGTCGGATAGTACAGCCCGGCATGGATCACCTCGCTGTTGCGCGAGGACGTGACCGTGCCGATGGCGTTGGCGGCTTCGGCGACCACGACGTCGTGTCCGGCAAGCGCGGCCGCGCGCGCGCAGGCGAGCCCGAGCACCCCTGCACCAACGACCAGAACCTGCATCGAATCCGACCCGCACTGAATTGCGCAAGGCGCCTGTTTTATTGCGCTTTGCAAGCGGGGCGCAACCATGCTGGGTACGGGAGGCCGCGAGGGCTTCATTTTGCTGACGAGCAGACCGGATGGGCAGCCAGCAGGCACGTCAGCGATGATCGCTAGAGGCGGATTCGTTGAGATTGCATCACGCGCGGCCGTCACTTTTCCTGATCATGCCCTAGAATGCGCGCTCGAGCCTGATCGCTTTGCCGTGCTGGTAAAGGGTCATCGCGGTGGCGCCACGACCGCCCAACTCGAACTCAACGAACAGGCTCAGCACCATGGTGTGAAAGTGCGTGTCCGAAGTCGGGACCATCGGCACCGGCGCCTGCTCGAGTATGCTCAGCATGAGTCCGTCCGCCGAGGGCGTTATCTCGGCCTCGATGCCGACCTCGTCCCGGTAGCGGCCGGCGTAATCGATGCCGTGCGGCATGGCGATTGACGGTGGGCGCGACGGCGCGGCCGGCCAATCGTATTCCCGTCCGATCGCCTTGAGGATTTCGCCGGGCAGTCCCCAGCCGTTCGCATTGATGAGCACGGCCGCGCTTTTGCCAAGGGCTGGAAGAATCTGGAATTCGGCAAGGAAGCCTTCGTTGACGCCGGAGTGGCCGAAGCGGAAATCGTCGCCTTTGCCACTGCAGTACCAGCCGAGCCCGACGAAGTGCTCGCCGATACTCTGGTCGGAAAGCTGCGGACGCAGCATCGCAGCGGCCGTTTCGGTCCGGAGCGGAAGCGCGGATCGCTCGCCCTGCAGCGTGCGCATGAGTTCAACCGCAAGCCGCGCGAGATCGCCGGCCGTCGTCCAGAGTCCGGCCGCCGCCATTTCGGGATAGACGTTGGCGCCGCTAGCAAGCGGTTTGCCGTTAAGCGGATGCGCAACCGCGGCGCCCGCCGCCAGCGGCGGCGGCAGCGGATGCTCGAACGTTGAATGGGCCATGCCAATGGGGTCGAGAATGAGTTCGCGCATCAGCGCAGGGAACGGCTTCCCCAGCAGATCGACCACGACTTGCTGCGCGATCGTAGTGCCGCCGCCGGAATAACGGAACGCCAGTCCGGGAAGGAGATCGACGACGACTTCCGGCGTGTTCGTGGGCGGGACACCCTGCAGGACCTCGACCGGCGTCGGCCATGGGCCGCTTGCCGGATAGCCGCGAAAGCCGTGCACGGTCGTTCCGGCGGTGTGACTCAGCAATTGGCGGAGCGTGATCCGCGGCTGCCAGCCGCCGTTCGCCGGCACCTGCCACGACGTGAGATAGCGGTTCACGTCGGTATCGAGATCGAGAGTCCCGCCCTCGACCAGCCGCATGACAGCGAGCGCAAATACCGGCTTGCTGATCGAGGCGGACTGGAACGGCGTGGTGGCCGTCACGGCATCCGCGGTTCCGATCGTGCGTACGCCAAAGCCGCGCGCCCAGGCGACCTCGAAGTCGTCGACGACCGCGATGCTTGCGCCAGGCGTCGCGTAGTGCGCCATGCGTTGCGAGACCGTCTGCGGCGGGCCTTCGCGTGCCGGCACCGCGGCCTCGGGCTGCACGCCGGCGAGCACGCGGGCAATGCTGCCTTGAGCATCTTGCGCCATGGCTGCATCCTCGCTGAATCTGCCAGGGTCGAGTTGCCAGTTTCAGAACGAGACACCTCGGCGAATCCAGGAAGGCCGTAGATGCATCGTTCAAGCCTCGCAATCGAACTCGCTTCGCGAGCAGATGTTCCCGAAATTCTCGACCTCCAGGAATGCAACCTCCTCGACAATGGCGGAATGCTTTCGGTGCCATTGTCACACGCCTGGATCGAGGCGGCGATCTCCGACATGCCGGTCCTGGTGGCGCGCAGCGATGGTCGCGTGGTCGGGTACGTCGCGGCAACCACGCTGGCGGCGCAGGCCGACATCCCGATTGTCGAATTGATGCTCCGAACCTACCCCGGCTCTGCAGGCGCCTACATTTATGGCCCGATCTGCGTAGCAGAGAGCCGCCGCGGCTGCGGACTGGCGCGGGCGATGTTTGCGGAACTGCTCGCCCGGCTGCCGGGCCGCGAAGGCCTCACCTTCATTCGACGCGACAACACCGCCTCGATAGCGGCGCACACCGGGATGGGAATGTGGGAGGCCGCCCGCCCAATTCACTCATGGCGGCATCGCCTATATCGTGGTCGTCTATCAGGGGTGACGGATGATTACACTCTACGATTTCGGCAATTCGGTTTGCTGCCAGAAGGTCCGCATCACGTTGTGCCAGAAGGGCCTCACCTGGAAATCCGTCAACGTCGATCTGTTCCGGAGCGAGCAATACGATCCAAAATACCTCAAGCTCAATCCCAAGGGCGTCGTGCCGACGCTGGTTCACGACGGCAAACTGGTCATCGAATCGACCCTGATCTGCGAGTACCTCGACGACACCTTCCCTGAACCGCCCCTGGTTCCGGCCGATCCCTGGCGGCGCAGCCGCATGCGGATCTGGAGCAAGATCGTCGATGAGGGACTATTCGAGGGCATCAGCGAGATCAGCTTCTCGGCCATGTTCCGCGAGCGGATGAAGAACATGCCGGAAGTTTTGCGCGAGCGACGCTTCCAGAATGTTGGCGATCCGCGGCGGCGGGACCGTTTCAAGTCGACCTATGAGCTCGGCGTGCATTCGCCGTTCGTGCTGCATGCGATCGCCGCCTATGAGCGGGCATTCAAGCTCCTGGAGGAGACGCTGGCTGAAGGCGGGCCATGGATCGTCGGCGAGCGGCCGACGCTTGCCGACATCAACCTCATGCCGTTTGCGGCCCGGCTCGACTACCTCGGACTACTTGACCTGTGGACGCACGATCGTCCGCGCGTCAACGAGTGGTGGGCGCTGGCGCGCGAATGGCCGAGCTTCAAGCGCGGACTCCGCGACCTCATCAGCGAGCCGGAGCTTGCGGAAATGCGGACCCATGGACCGAGGATCCGCGATGACGTCGCCAAGCTGCTTGCCGGGCTCAGAAACCCGGACACGAAGGCGTCACCATAATGGAAACGAGCCCGGTGAGTTCACTCCGCCGCGATCCGCACCTCAGGCGCGGCGGCGCGCACGTCAGCATCGACATTCTTTTCGTACTTCACGAAGTTCGCCTGGAACATGCGCACGAGCTTGCGCGCCGTTTCGTCGAACGCGGCTTTGTCCTTCCAGGTCTTCATCGGATAGAGCAGGTGCGGTTCGACGCCCGGCACCGAGCAGGGCACCGCGAAGCCGAAATACGGGTCGGTCCGGTAGCTCGCGTTGCGCAGGCTGCCGTCGAGCGCGCCGGTGACGAGCGCCCGCGTCGCCTTGATCGGCATGCGACGCCCCGTGCCATAGATGCCGCCGGTCCAACCGGAATTGACCAGCCAGCAATCGACCTTGTGCTTGGCGATGAGCGCGCGCAGCAGGTTGCCATATTCGGCCGGCGGGCGCGGCAGAAACGGCGCCGCAAAGCAGGTGGAGAACTCGGGCTCGACACCGACCAGTCCCTTCTCGGTGCCGGCCACCTTTGCGGTATAGCCGGAGAGGAAGTGATACATCGCCTGGGCCGGCGTCAGCTTCGCGATCGGCGGCATAACCCCGAATGCGTCGGCGGTGAGAAAGATGATGTTCTTGGGATGCCCGGCGCGGCCAGTGCGAGAGGCCTTGGGCATGAAGTCGAGCGGATAGGCCGAACGCGTGTTCTCGGTCTTCGATTCATCGTTGAAATCGCAAACCCGGCTCTCGCGATCGAAGACCACGTTCTCGAGCACGGCGCCGAAGCGGTTGGTAGCGGCATAGATTTCCGGCTCCGCCTCCTGCGACAGTCGGATGCACTTGGCGTAGCAGCCGCCCTCGAAGTTGAAGACGCCTTCGGGGCCCCAGCCGTGCTCGTCGTCGCCGATGAGCGTCCGGTTGGGATCGGCCGAGAGCGTGGTCTTGCCGGTGCCGGAAAGACCGAAGAACAGCGCAACGTCGCCATCCTTGCCGACGTTGGCGGAGCAGTGCATTGGCATCACGCCCTGCGCCGGCAGATAGAAGTTGAGCGTGGTGAACACCGACTTCTTCATCTCGCCGGCATAGGAGGAGTTGCCGATCAGGATGATCTTTCTCGTGAAGTCGATGGCGATGACGGTGTCGGTGCGTACGCCATGGCGCTTTGGGTCGGCCTTGAAGCTCGGCAGATCGACGATCGTCAGTTCGGGGACGAAGCTCGCAAGCTCGGAGCGCTCGGGGCGGATCAGCAGTTGGCGGATGAAGAGCGAGTGCCAGGCAAGCTCGGTATAGACCCGCGTCTTGATCTGGTATTTCGGATCGGCGCCGCCATAGAGGTCCTGGGCGTACAGCGTCTTGCCGCGCGCGTGGGCGATGAAGTCCTCATAGAGCAACTGGAAGTTCGCCTGGCTGAGCTTGCGATTGCCTTCCCACCACACGCTGTTTTCGGTGAGCGCGTCGACGACCGTGTGCTTGTCCTTCGGCGAACGGCCGGTGTGCACACCGGTCTCGGCGCAGATCGGACCGCCCTGGACGATGTCGGCTTCGTGCGCCGCGATCGACTGTTCGTAGAGCTCCGGCGCGTCGAGATTCCAATGAACTGCAGCAAGATCCCTGAAGCCAAACGTATCGGCGCCCTGGGCGCCGTTCCTCAGACCCGTCTCCCGCACGAAAACCTCCACTCAAGCGCCCGGCGGCTGCCGGAATTCCTCCAGGCGCCGTGTCTTAATGCACGGCCGGCTCATTATAGCGCCAGCCC
>Ga0066903_100005593_pt1 | contig 10944 bp, 10 predicted proteins | sample PanSoiMetaGPlot1_FD_67491 | JGI IMG/M metagenome (GOLD analysis project Ga0066903, IMG submission 67491) | Tropical forest soil microbial communities from Panama analyzed to predict greenhouse gas emissions - Panama Soil - Plot 1 (version 2) | ecosystem: Environmental > Terrestrial > Soil >...
GTCAGCTTCGACCACAACATCTTCACCGGCCCCGTCAACTGCGGCGACCCCACCAACCAAACCAACACCAACCCCACCACCCTCTACACCAACCCCAACAACTACGACTACTCACTCAAACGGGGGGCGAAGGCGATCGATTTCGTCCCCGCAAGCAAGGCGCGTCCTTCCACTGACATCAACCGCCTCCCACGTCCGGCGAACTTCAACACCGATGCCGGCGCGGTCGAGTGGGAAAGTCCCCGGCTCGTTCCAGGTCGCTCGATCGGAGCCCTACGGATCGGAACCAGCATCAGCAAGGTCGTCGCCTTCTACGGCCCTCCGCGGAGGCTTTCGACTCTACGGGTCGCCGGGCAGCGTCTTCAGCGATTCACCTTCGGCGTCCACCGAGGCTACGTCTGGGCTTTCGTGGTCGGAAGCCACGTCGTCGGCATCGGTACGTCTACGGCGTACTACACCACGGCGAACGGCATCGGCGTGGGAGCGTCGATGTCAGCGTTGCGCCCGTGGAGAGCCATGGATTGGGTCGGCTGCCGAGGTGCGTTCACCAAGCCGTTTGGCGGTGTCGGCGTCTACGTCGTCCCGGCCGGTGGGCGCCGCGGCTCACACATCGCGAGCGTGACGATGATCGAGAGCTCATACGGCTTCGGAAGCTGCGCTCGGTGACCTCTTCGTCCCCGGGGCGGACGGCCCCGCGCGACCGCGAATGGCGGGCCGGCGACCATCGTTCGCTGCGGGTGCTCTACAGCTTTCCTCACAGGATCGGCGCCGGGCGGATCTGCGATACCGCGTGGCATCAGGCGACTGGCCTGGCGGCTGAGGGAATCGAGGTCACGGTGTTCCCGGGCGCCGTCGCGCGGAAACTGCCCGGCGCGGCCTCGGTTCTACCGACGCTAGCCCGCGGCCCCTTCCGGGTGTCCTACCGCGCCCTCGGAGATCGACGCGCGTTGCGAGTCCATGACCGAATCGTCGCCCGGCGGCTCCCGAGCCTCGCGGGCAAGATCGACCTAATCCACGCGTGGCCGAGCGGCGCGCTCGGTACATTGGCCGTAGCCAGGCGACTGGGGATTCCGACGGTCCTCGAACGGCCGAACGCGCACACACGCCTGGCGTACGACCTCGTCAACCGGGAGTCGGAACGACTCGGGGTACCGCTCCCTCCGGGGTCCGAGCACGCGTTCGACACGAAGGTGCTTGCCTGGGAAGAGGAGGAGTTCCAGTTGGCGGACGCGCTTCTCTGCCCGTCGGAGTTCGTCCGTCGCAGCTTCATCGACGAGGGCTTCGATCCGACAACGCTCCTCCGCCACTCGTACGGCTTCGACGACCAGCGTTTCCACCAGGCCGATGGCACACGCGAGTCCCGTCCCTTCACGGCGTTGTTTGCCGGCGTCGCGGCGGTCCGCAAAGGGCTCCACTTGGCGCTCGAAGCCTGGCGTCGGTCCTCTGCAAGTCGAGACGGCGTGTTCCTGGTAGCCGGATCGTTCCTCCCGGCGTACCGGGAGAAGCTCGCCCCACTTCTCGCCCATCCCAGCATCCGTGTGCTGGGCCATCGATCGGACATCCCTGAGCTGATGCGCGCGAGCGACATTCTGCTGCTCCCGAGCATCGAAGAGGGGTCGCCACTCGTGGCAATGGAGGCGCTGGGGAGCGGGTGCGTCCCACTCGTCTCCGAGGTCTGTGCCGGACCCTGTCGGCACCTCGAGAACGCCCTCCTCCATCGCGTCGGGGACGTCGAGGCACTTTCGGACCAAATCAGCCTTGTCCACGACGACGCGGCCTCGCTCGTGCGACTGCGCGCCGCTGCCGTGGCAAGCGCCCCGGAGTTCACATGGAAAGCCGCCGCCCGCAGGCTCGTAGCAGCGTACGAGCTACTTCTCGGGCGCACCTCAGAGGCGCCGATGATCCGGCGTGAGTCGAGCTTAGGCCGAGTCGGCCGCTGACCACTCCCGGGGTCGGCATGTCTTCCAGCGTGGACACGCGGACTCGCGGTGGAGAGCCGAGCACGGTTGGACACCTGCTCGTGGAGTATCTGCCGCGAACCTCGACGTTCATCCACACGCTGCTCCGCTCCCAGACCGGCTATCGGCCCATCGTGCTCGCGCGTCGCCTGTCCAATCTCTCGGAGTTTCCCCTCGACGGCGAGATTCTCGAACTCGGTCCGAAGGAAACGCGGATCACGCAGCTCAACGCCCGCTTCCCGGTTCTGCCTGAGAAAGTGAGAGACCCGTATCCACGACGAGTTGAGGCAAGAGCAAGGGAGTATGGCTGCGTGCTCTTGCACGCTCACTTCGGCTGGTCGGGGGTATCCGGTATACGGACCGCAGAGAGGCTCGGCATTCCTCTGGTGACGACGTTCTACGGACTCGATCTCTCGCACAAGAAGCGCCGCTGGCATTCACGCGGCGTCTACGAGCATCTGTTCGCAAGAGGAACGCGCTTCATCTGCGAAGGACCGGCCATGTCGGCGCACCTCGTCGAGCTTGGCTGCGAGCCGGCGAAGATCAGGATCGTGCCGGTGGGCATCGATCTCGACGAGTTTCCTTTCCGGGTAAGGGAAAGACGCAGCCCACTCGTCGTCCTACAGACGGCGCGGCTGGTCGAGAAGAAAGGCGTCGATCTCTCGATTCGAGCGTTCGCCATTGCCAGCGACAGGATCGGGGAGGCGCAGCTGTGGATTGTCGGAGACGGCGATCTTCGTCCCGAGCTCGAAGGTCTCGCGCGGTCGCTCGGCGTTGCCGATCGTGTTCGCTTCGTCGGTGAGATATCGCACATCGAGTACCGCGAGCTCTTGGAACAGGCACACGTCGGCATTCAGCCGAGCCGAACCGCCTCGGACGGCGACACGGAAGGCGGGGCGCCCACCGTCCTCCTGGAGATGCAGGCCTCCGGACTGCCGGTGATCGCGACCCGGCACGCCGACATCCCCTTCGTCGTTGCCGCGCAGGACGGCCTCGTCGACGAGGAGGACGTCCCGGGTCTGGCTGCGGCGCTCGTGCGGGTCGCCGGACTACGGGAGCCCGAATGGGCGCAACGGTCGGCCGAGGGGCGTCGTGCGATCGAATCGCTGCACGACGCTTCGGTGGTGGCGGGGCTGGTGGAGGACGTCTATGCTGAGGTCCTGGGACGGGATCGTCCCTAACCCCTGAGCGAGAACAGTGCGCGACGACTTCCTCGTCTTCGGTAAGCCGGTCATCGAGGAAGCCGACATCGCGGAGGTCGTCGACTCCCTCCGGTCGGCCTGGATCGGGACGGGTCCGAAGGTGCAGCAGTTCGAGCGGATGCTCGAGGAGTACCTCACCGTCCCGTACGTGCGGTGCGTTTCGTCGTGCACGGCCGCGCTGATGCTGGCGATCAGGTCACTTGAGATCGCACCGGGCGACGAGGTCCTCGTCCCCGCGATGACGTTCGTGGCCTCTGCGAACGCGGTCGAGCATGCGGGCGCGAAGCCGGTATTGATCGACAGCGAACCGCTCAGCGGGATTATCGACCTCGACGCGGCCGAGCGGGCAGTTACACCCCGTACGAGGGCGATCATGCCCGTCCACTTTGCCGGCCGCCCGGTCGACATGGACCGGGTCAACGCATTGCGGGACGCCCGTGGCCTCGCGATCATCGAGGATGCCGCACACGCCATTGGCGCGGAATGGAAGGGCACGCGGATCGGCGGCCACGGGAACCTGACCGCGTACTCGTTCTACGCGACCAAGAACATCACGACCGCCGAAGGCGGCGCGGTTGCGACCACGGACGCCGACATGGCCGCGAAGATCGAGCGTCTCGCGCTGCACGGCCTGAGCCTCGGTGCCTGGCAGCGGTTCTCCGATGCGGGTTTCAAGCACTACGAGGTCGAGGAGCCGGGGTTCAAGTTCAACCTGACCGATCTCCAGGCTGCTCTCGGCATCCATCAGCTGCCTCGACTCGACGCGGGGATCGAGCGTCGCACCCAACTCTGGAACCGGTACGACGAGCTCCTCCGCAACCTCCCGCTCGAGCTTCCGGCTCCTCCGCAAGCGGATACCCGGCATGCCCGCCATCTCTACACGGTCCTCGTGCGCCAGGAGTCGCCAATCGGCCGCGACGAGCTGCTCGAGCTGCTCACGCAGTACCGCATCGGCGTCGGCGTCCACTATCGCGGTGTCCACCTCCACCCCTACTATCGCCGCAGGTACGGCCTTCAACCGGACGATCTGCCCGTCGCGACGGACATCTCGAACCGCACCCTCAGCCTTCCGCTCACGTCAGGACTCACGGACGAGGACCAGCTCGACGTGGTGGCGGGGCTGCAGGAGATCTTCGGCGAACGAGGCTGGTGACGATCGGACACTACTCGTGTCCTGAAGGCGACTGCGTCTTGTCACACAAGCAGAACGGAAAAGTCTCGTCAATGAACCCGGCGCCGGATCCTCCTGTAACGGGCGGCGCCACAGGCAGGGACGTCTCCTCTCCTCCGGTCGTCGACTTCGACGCCGCCACGCTCGCCGTGGGCATCCTCACGTACCGACCCTGCGTTCAGGCGAACCTCGGCTCCGGGTCTCCTCGAGGTCGGCGACGACAGAACCGACGTTACAACTAGTTCGAACTGCCGGCCGGCTGAACGCCGGGCTCGGCAGCGCTGTCGGACTTCCTGCGCCTCCGGGCGATCAGCGAGACGAAGTCGTCGACCACCTCGCGGTTCCGCAGATACGTCCAGGCGCCGTAGACCACGATGCCTGTCGCCACGACGACTACGAGTTGGACCCACGGCCGCGCGTTTCCATCGGACAGACCGACACGGGCGAACCAGCAGATGAGCGCCATCCCTAGCGACGCCTCGACCGTGCGCGCGAGGCTGCGGGCAAAGCGAGGTAAGGAGACGCCCAAATACATATTGGCGAGAAACACTCGCCAGAGGTTCATCGGAATAGTCACGACGGCGTACGAGGCCGCAACGCCCACCACACCCCACTGCAGGCCGACCACGAACGCACCGATGGCGAGGACCGTGTTGAGCAGCCTGAGCCGAAAGACGAGATTCGCCTTGTCGAGCGACAGCAGGACGTTGTCCGCAAGCATGGACAGTCCGTAGGCCACGGTAACGAAGCCCAGAACGCGGATCACCGGCACAGCGTCCTCCCATTTCGAGCCGAAGACGACGTGGACGAAGTCCGGCGTCACCACGAGGAGCCCCAGGACCGCCGGCAGGATGACGGCGAGTGCGCCGCGAGCGGCACGAATCCACAGGCGCGCAAGTCGCTCGCGATCGTCCTGCAGGCGTGAACCAGCCGCGAACAGAACCCCGCTGATGGGCTGGAAGAGCCGGCCGAGAGGAATGAGGATCACGTTGTACGACACCGTGTACAGGCCAAGCGACGTTGGGCCGAGCACGCGACCGACGAGGATGTTGTCGACGTTCGTCTGCAGGAAGTCGAGGCCGCGCGCGCCGAGGACGTTGAAGCCGAAGCCCGAGAACCGCTTCAGGCTGGTGCGCGAGAACACGAAGCGAGGGCGCCACGCGGCGAGCTGCCAAAGGAGCACGGTGATCAGCGACGTGATCGCCAGCTGATACGCGATCAGCGCCCAGGCTCCACCCCCGGCCGCGGCGACCGCGATCGCAGCGACCGTCGCGCCGACGTTCGCGACGATGATTCGCACCGCGGTTGCGCGAAAGTTCATCGCCCGATGCACGAGCGCGCCCTGGGTGAGCCCCAGGGAGCCGATGAAGAGCGTGAACGACAAGCCGATCACGAGGTTGCGGACCTGCGGCTCATTGAAGAAATCAGCGATCGGGACCGAAAGACCGATGAGGATCAGTGTCGAGAAAGCGCCCAGAGCCGCCGTCGCCCAGAACACAGTCGACCGATCGGTCTCGGTGATCGTGCGACGCTGGATCAACCCCGCGCCGAACCCGACGTCCTGGAAGTTCGAGACCAGCGCCACCACGACCATGGCCATGCTGGCCAGGCCGTAGTCGGACGGGCTGAGGAGCCGGACGAGGACGAGGCTCGAGACGATGCGCGACACCTGTACGACGATCGAGACGACGACGCTCCAACCGAGTCCGCTGCGAACCGACGACTGAAGATCCGTCGGCTCGAACACCGTCTCCTCGGCACGCTGAATGTCGGCGGCCTCCTGGACTCCGGCTGCCGAGGCCGGCGTCCGAGGCTGAGTCATGCCGGACGCGCCCGCGCCGCGATCAGCGCCCATTGAGGACCGAGCGAAGGTACTGACGGAGATCGAAGACGAGGGAGGTGGTTGTGTCCGCCGCGCTTCCGCTGTTTGCACCGTTTGTTCGTAACGCCCGCTCGAGGTCGCGCCTGTCCTCGACGAGCTCAACTACACCGATCTGGGCGAGACGTCGACTCAGCTCCACCTGATGGTCGTCAACATGCTCACCGTACCTCGCGAGGCGCGGCATGACGACTGGACGCTTCCCGTTCATGAGAGTCACGAGAATCGATCCCACTCCGCCATGTGTGATGACGACGCGCGCGTCCTTGACGAGCTGCACGAACTCGTCGAAGGACACGTACTCGAGGCAGGTCGCGCCCTGTGGTCTTAGAGCCGAAGGCCCGTGCTGGACCACGAGCGGCTCGGCCACCTGAAGCTCGTCGACCTGGCGTATGAGTCGGTCGAAAGCCGGCGCATTCGTACCTGTGGTGACGAGGATCACGTTCGCTTCAGCACGTTTCCGACATAGCGAGCTTCAGGGACCGAGGGGATCAGGTCCGGCCACTGCACGTACACTCGATCGACCACTGGGCGGGCCAGACGATAGCTAAGTGATGGTTGCTCGATCCGGGTCAGGCTTTCGATGTAGACGATTCTCGCACCGAAGCACCGGCCGACCCAGGCGAACGGAACGGCGAGGCCGGCTCCTGTCGTCACGATCACCTTCGGCCTCAATCGCCGCATCAGCTTCACGGCAAAGAAGATGTTCCTGAACAGATTGGGCAGGTTTCGCTCCGTTGGCCCGTACGCGTAGTACACCCGCTCGCCCTCCAGCATCTTCGAGTCCTCGCGCTCGAGCGTCACCCAGGAACATGTGAGCCCGGCCCACGCCTCGCCGAGTAGGTAGAGCTGGAGGAGGTGACCGCCGGCAGAGCAAACGAGCAGCACGTCTACCGCGGGGGCGTTGTCCGCTGCGCACGCTTCGCCAACCACCGCAGAGTGCCTCAGCACACGTCGGAGCGTAGGCGGCTTCCAATGATTCGTCTACGGGCAAACAGGCAGATGGCGCTAGCCAATTGGCTAGGTCGCCGAAGACAATGCTGCCCCAATGAAGAGTGCCTGAACGTCGTCTGCCGACTAGCATCCGACCGTGGAAGTGGAGCCTCCAGATCACCTGCGGTCTCAGGCAGCCCAGGGCCTGAGACTCCGTCAGGGCCTGGAGAACCTCTCGGCGCGCGAGTTGGACATCTTGCGGCTGACTTCGGGAGGCGCGACCAACGGTGAGATCGCCGAGCGCCTGGCCGTTTCCGTACACGCCGTGAAGTTCCATCTTGCCTCGATCTACCGTAAGCTGGAGGTTGCGAATAGAACCGAAGCAGCCGTCGCCTTCGTAAGCGCTTCGTCTGCCCAGCTAGTCGTCGCGAACGACGCGAAACAGGGGTCTGCATAGCTCATGGATCTACGCATGCATCTCGAGGTCATCTGGCGCTGGCGCTACGTCGTCGTTGCCGGACTGGGTCTCGCGGTCGTCTTGACCTTCTTCTCGTTCTTCAGCGTGAGCTTTGCCCACGGGTTCAAGATCGACTACCGGCAGGGGAAGACGTGGGGTGCCACCGAGCAGGTCATTCTCCAGCCCAAGCTCTACGTCCAGAATCAGCCGAGCGCGACCACCAACAGCAGCTGGCCCTCGACCCTCGCTGGGCTCTACGCACAGATCGCGAACAGCGACCTGCTGCGGACGCGCGTGCTGCCGCAAGGAGTGGCGGCCTCCCAGAGCGGCAACTACACGGCGTCAGCAGTGCTCGACCCCAATCAGGCCCCGCTCCCCATGGTGCAGTTCGACGGCACCGGGTCGACGCCCCAGGAGGCGGCAAGCGTCACGCGCCGGGCAACGACCACCTTGCTCTCGTACCTTTCGGATCAGGCGACTCAGAATCAGATCCCGCTTTCGCAGCGCGTGACGCTCCAGGTTCTGTCTACCCCGTTCGCCAACGACGCGACAGTCGTCAAAGGCAGAAAGCTGACGATCCCCATCGTGATCTTCCTCGCGGTCTTGATCGTGACGTTCGGGCTCGCGTACCTGCTCGAGAACCTCTTCCCGGCCGTTGCCGTCGCCCGACCTGGACGTGCTCCGCTGGTTGAGCATGGAAGCGGCCCGGCGGAGAGCACGAACGGAGACGACGCTGCGCTCGAGGAGATCGAATCGTTAGAGAGTCCGGCGGGACGCGCGGCGGTCGCCGGCGACTCGCCTCGACGCTGATGGCAGTAGCAGCTGTTGCCGGCCGGACCCGGCGGGAGTGTCTCCTTGGTGCGGCACTCGCCTGCACCGCGCTCGCGGCGACCGCTGCGTCGGTCGCGAGCGGACATTACATGCGGGGTGTTCCCGTCGTAGGCGCGCTGGTCGTTCTCCTCGCCGTCTTCCACGCCCGGCTCCTCTCCTGGCGGTCCCTCATCAGCATGACGATCCTAGTCATCCTGTTCATCCCGATCAGGCGCTACTCGTTGCCCGCCAGCCTGCCCTTCAATCTGGAGCCCTACCGGATCGTGGTCGCGCTGGTCATCGTCGGGTGGCTGATGACTGTGCTGATCAACCGGGGCACTCGCCTCCGCGCCAGCGGATTCGAACGCCCACTCTTCGCCTACATGGGCGTAATCCTGCTGTCGCTGCTCGCAAATCGAAGTCGCGTCGAGGCAGTCGGAAGCTTCACGGTCAAGGCGATTACGTTTTTCCTCAGCTATGTCCTCGTCTTCTATTTCGTGGTCAGCGTCATGCGCCGCGTGCGGGACATCGACTTCTTCGTGCGCCTTCTCGCCGCCGGCGGGGGGGTGCTCGGCGCTTCCGCAATCTTCGAATCCGCGACCCACATCAACGTCTTCAACCATCTGAGCACGGTGATCCCGATCCTCCACTACGGAGGGTCGTTGGCACCCGAGACACTGCGCGGTGGCGGCCTCCGCGTGTCTGCGTCCGCGCAGCACCCCATCGCGCTCGGTGCCGCACTCGCTGTCCTCATTCCGCTCGCCGTCTACCTGGCACGATCCACGGGAGCGTCGCGTTGGTGGCTTTGCGGCCTGCTGATGCTGATCGGGCTTTTCGCGACGCGCTCCAGGACTGGCGTCACCATGCTGATTGCCGTCGCGATCGTCTACATCGTCCTTCGACCTCGTGAGACCCGGCGGTTTTGGCCGGCTCTCGTTCCGCTGGTCCTTGCCATCCATTTCGCCGCGCCGGGAGCGATCGGCTCTATCAAGCAGTCTTTCTTCCCCACGGGCGGGCTCCTCGCGCAGGAGAAGAAGAACAGCGTCGGAAGCGGGCGCTACGCGACCTTCGGACCGGTGTTCCATCGAGAGGTGACTCCGAATCCGGTTCTAGGCGAGGGTTATGCAACCCGAGTAATCGATCCTCAAGGTTCCGGTCTGAACGTCCCGGCCGCCCCGATCACGGACGACCAGTGGTTGGGTGTGCTCGCCGAAACAGGATTCGCGGGAGCGATCGCCTTCCTGTGGTTGTTCGTGCGCGCCGCGAGACGAATGGGCAAGGCAGCGCGTCGCGACCGCTCTGACCGAGGCTGGTTGCTGGTCGCGACGACGGCGAGTGTGGTCGCCTGTCCGGTGGGCATGCTCACCTACGACTCATTCGCCTTCGTCCAGGTCACATTCCTCATGTGGCTCATTCTCGCCATCGGGGCGTGTGCGCTTCTCACGAAACCCGAGGAGTGGAAGCAATCCGCGCCTGTCCGGCTACGACGTGGGCATGGTGCGACGATGCGCCAGCGTCTCGCGTACGCGCCGGGGTAGGCGTCGAATGCTCTGCTGGCTGCGGAGGTAGGCGCGTGCCGCCACGTCAGGGCAGCGCTCGGCGCCTGACAGCTCGGCGGCTGCGTAGCCCCAGATGAGTCCCAGCGCCGCCGGCTCCCGGAGCATGTGCCGCATCCCGCGCAACGCGATGTACCAGGGTCGGTAGCCCATATAGTGCGCCGCCCGGCCCTGCGAGGCGCGCGCGCGAAACTGACTCTCGTCCCTCACGCCTTCGGGGCGGTGGTGGCGGAACGGCAGGTCGACGAAGGTCGTGGTACGCCAGCCTCGCGCGTTGGCCTTGATCTCGTCGATGCCGTCCCAGGCGAATCGCTCCTCGAGCGGCAGCACCTCCTCCAGGCACGTCCACCGATACATCCGCGACGCGCCCCAGACGGTGCTCCCGGTGACGTGCCGCTGGCGCCAGGCATCGCCCTCGAGCTCGTAGCAGGTGCCGCTCGCGATCCCGAGCCGGGCATCCTGTGCGAACTTCGCGAGCAGCCGCTCGAAGTAGTCGGGCGCGAAGGAGATGTCGGCGTCGATGCTGACGACGAAAGACGGATGCCCCTCGGCGACGAGAGCTTCGATGCCGGCGTGCAGCGCCCGCACGATCGGCGCGCCTCGAACGGGGGCGTCGTCCCCCGGAACGGAGAGGAGCTGCGCCCATCCGTGGTGCTCGCTCAACGCCCGCGCAACGGTGGCGGTGGCGTCGGTCGAACCGTTGTCCACGATCAGCCACCGGGCGGGAGGGGCCGTCTGGCCCGCGAGTGACTCTGCCACGCGGGGCAGGTTGTCTGCCTCGTTGCGGGCCGGAGTGATCGCGGCGTAGGTCGTCTCGTCCACGATCAGCCCGCGGCCACGGCATCGGACGGCACGCCATCGGCGAGGGCCAGCGCGCGCGGCACGAACGTCGCCAGCCACACCTCCAGCATCAGGATCGAGAGCAGGAGCTGCGACTCCGAGCGACCCGACGCCGGCCGGTGCGCCTCGACGAGCGAG
>Ga0066903_100005594_pt1 | contig 10943 bp, 5 predicted proteins | sample PanSoiMetaGPlot1_FD_67491 | JGI IMG/M metagenome (GOLD analysis project Ga0066903, IMG submission 67491) | Tropical forest soil microbial communities from Panama analyzed to predict greenhouse gas emissions - Panama Soil - Plot 1 (version 2) | ecosystem: Environmental > Terrestrial > Soil >...
CAGCCGGACGGGGCTTCCGCCGTCGACCGGAACCTCGAACAGCCCCTCGCGCCCTGCCTCGGTTCCACCGATCACAATCCATTTGCCGTCCGGCGACCACGAGGCGCCGCCGCGCACCTCGATGGTTTCGGCGAGCGTCTGAATTTCGCCGCCATCGGCTGCGAGCACGTGCAGACGCGGTTTTCCGTTGCGGCGGACGACGATCGCGACCCTGCGGCCATCGCGGGACGGCGCGGGCGACGCGAGCACCGCGCCATCGCTGCCCTTCCAGATCTCGGTTGACGGTCCCTGGTCGAAGAGCCAGACCCCGTCGCCAGCTCCCAACGAAGAGAGATAGAAAAGAGAGCCTCCGCCGACCTGCGGTGCGCTCGAATCCGCAGTCGACAGCGGAAACGGTCTGGCCTCCGACTCTTCGACCACACCACTGGTCGGAATCGGCACGGTCCACAAGGCGGCAGCGGGATTCGCGACGGTCGCCGCGAGCCGGCGGCCGTCAGGCGTCGCCGCCAGCGACGTGTATTTCTCGACGCCGAAGCTGATACGTCGCGTCAGCTTCCGTTCGACGTCGAGCTCCCACAACCAGGGACCGGACCCGTCCTGATCATGTGCGACGAAAAGGATCGTCCGGTCGTCGATTGGCGCGAGCGACGCAAGATCGTTGTTCAGCTGCGTCAGGCGCTCGGCCGAGCCGCCGTTGGCGGCGATCCGCCAGATGTCCATTTCCTTCGTGACCGGCGTTCCGCTCGTGAAATAGATCCAGCGGCCATCGGACGACCACACCGGAAAGTGGTTGTGCTCGCCCGGCCTGCGCCGCAACATCAGCCGCGCGTTGGCGCCGGTGCGATCGGCGATGTACAGCGAATCGCCGTCGTCCTGCAGGTGATAGACGATGCGCTCGCGATCCGGAGACCACGCGACTGTAACCGCCCGCTCGGTCAGGAACGGTCGCGGCGTACCGCCGATGATCGGCATGAGTCGCAGGCGTCGATCGGGACCGCCGCTCAACCAGATCTCCGAGCCCTCCGCCGAGAACCCGCAGCTCGGCGTGTCGGTTGCAAACTCGTCGTCGATCCCTTTCGTCAGGTTCATGAGCCGCCCCGTGCCCACCTGCCCGAGCCAGACGTCGAGCGGTCCATCGCGGTCCGATCGAAACGCCACGAACCTGCCGTCGGGCGAGACTGCCGCACTGCGCTCGGTTCCCTCGAAGTTCGTGAAGCGGGTGAAGCGCGCGTTCTCGAGCGGATTCGTCGACGCCGCCGCGGGAGCACGAGACCTCCACACGCCGACAACGAGACTGATGCCGAGGATGGCCGCCGCGGCGATGATCGCCCACGCCGGTATTCGACGCGGGATCGAGGCGACCGGCGCCGACACCGGACCCGACAGGGCGTCGTCCAGCTCGGCGCCGGCGTCCGCGATGTCCCGCACGCGCCGCACCGGATCTTTCTGCAGACATCGGCGGAGCAGCTTGCGGGCGCCGGGCGGCGTCGTCTCCGGCAGCAGCGACCAGTCGGGCTCGTGTTCGAGTACGCGTGACAGCGTATCGGTCATCGTGTCGCCGTCAAAGGCGCGCTTGCCCGACAGCAACTCGAACAGCACGCAGCCGAACGCCCAGACATCGGTGCGCTTGTCGACCGCCAGTCCGCGCGCCTGCTCCGGACTCATGTAACTGGGCGTGCCGAGAATGATGCCTTCGGCCGTTCGGTGGAACGAGGCTGACGGATCGATGGCGACCGTCTCCTGGTCGCCCGGCGATGGGCGTGCCAGGCCGAAGTCGAGGACCTTGACCCGGGTGTCGCCGGTCACTCGTCCACTCGCCGGTGCCCCCTGCAACACGATGTTGGCCGGCTTCAGATCGCGGTGCACGATGCCTTTCGCATGCGCGGCATCGAGCGCCTCTGTGATCTGACGCGCGATCGTGAGCGCGTCGGCGAGGCTCACCGGACTCCGTTCGAGGCGATCCGCCAGCGTCGGACCTTCGACGAGCTCGAGCACGAGGGCCATTCCCCCGTCGATTTCTTCCACCCCGTAGATGGCGCCGATGTTGGGATGATTGAGCGTGGCGAGCAGACGCGCTTCGCGCGCCAGGCGCGCGTGCCGTTCCGGATCCGAGGTGAGGTGCCGGGGCAGGATCTTGATCGCGACGTCGCGATTCAGTCTGGTGTCACGGGCGCGATAGACCTCGCCCATGCCGCCCGCTCCGAGTGGTCCGATCACCGTGTACGGGCCAAGCCTGCGGCCCGTCACGTCCGTCTCCCTGCTGGTCATCGCCGCCGCGACGCGGGCGGCCGGCGTCTCGAGGAACTGTGATGATGCGATCGCGTAGCCAAGCAGCGATTCCAGTTCCTGGCGGAGCGCGTCGTCGTCCCCGCACATTTCCTGCACGAAGGCAGGCCGTGTTTCGGGCGCGCGCTTCAGGGCCGCGTGGTACAACTCGGAGAGTCGATCACGTGGCCCGGATGCCATGAGTGGCCGATCCTGCCGAATGGGTCACGTCGAGTCAAGGTCAGAAGTGCGCCGCAGATTTGGCGGCTTCGTTCCGCCTGCGCGCAGACTTCCGGCGGTCACGCTCCCGATTTCCGCCCAGAACGCTTTGTACCGGGATGGAGTCGTTCTTGCCCTTCGGTGGCTATGCCTTACGAAGTCGTCATGGGACGCGCGCTGGCCTTTTATCTGCACCCCGTAGCAGCGTGGCGGCGTCTGCCGACATCTCATCGAGCGCTGCTGCTGGCTGCGTATGCCAGCGCGGGCTACCTGATTGTCCTGGCGGCTCTCTTCATCGTCTGATTTGCGCCTGACGCCCGACTTCGTCCAGTCCCGCCCATCGACGTTGTCGGCGAACTGGTGAAACCAGCCGCGTTGATAGCCCGTGACGTGCGCCGGCCACGCGCCGACGGCGTCGGGGTTGGTGCGAGTCCGCGATGCCCTCTCGAGGAGGGAACCATACCCGAACACATAATTCGTCATGGCGGCATCTCCTTATCCTGCGAACGGGACTCGTTTATTGGGAGGCGCGCGCGAGCCGCCTGGCGGGGGTAGCGGCTATCAGGAGCTTCCAACCCTCGATTGGCGTACCCGTCGTATTCAGGCGGGAGGTCAGATAGAAGAGCCGCTGCGTCGCCGGTGCGTGCGGCGCCTGTTCGAAACGTTGCGTCAGGTAATACGGCGGGATCGACTGGTAATACAAGGTCGCCTTCACCGTCAGCTGCGAGGTGTTGGACTTCGCCAGGCGCGAGAGCGGGACTTCATAGCGCACGACGCTCGTGCCGCTGCCGTTCAGATAGGCCGGGTCGTTGGCCGCGTCGCCTTCCGGGAGCGTCGCGTGCAAAAACTCGTCGTTGACCGACTTGAGCGCCCCACCATCCTTCGACCAACCCCGCGGCAGCAGGCGGTTGTCCTTCGGGATGTCGTTTCGCCGGAGGAAACTCGTCGTGTAATTGCCCTCGGCGTCCCTGACCAGCTCCTCGTAAATCTGAACCTGACCCGACGAGGTGATCGGGTGACCCTTCCCCCAGAAGTGCGGCTGCGCCGGTCCCTTCCGGCCACGGTTCGTGCCGATGTACTCGCTCTCGAGAATCCTGCCCTCGCTGTCGACGATGAACCCGGCCTCGTTGGTCCCGCCCGATGACCAGACGATCGTCGGCTGCTTCGTCCTGGGATCGACGGAGCCGCCATCCATCACGTCGAATCGAATGAACGCCCGCCGGAAGCCGACGCCGCTGGGGAATCGATGTCCCGTCTTGTTGGTGACGGTGACCTCGGCCGAGAGCGTATTCGCATCGATCGCCGCCTGCGTTACTTCGATGGTCGCCGTCTCGTAGCGGGCCGCCTGCACGAAGTTCGACACGGCGTTCTGCAGGTCGTTGTCGAGGGTGCTCATGTAGTCGCTCTTGCGAACGCCGAGGATGCTGTTCGAGAAGTTCGGCGGCTTGCTGTCGTCGCCGGTCATGAACTGGTTGAACATCTCGATCAGGAACACGTTCAGGCCCTGCAGTTGATGCCGGGCGAATCCCTTCTCCCTGAACCTCGCCCGAATCTGGTCCATCGGCGCGGTGTGCTCGGCGGCGGGATAGGTATCGTCCTGGACGTCGGCAAACGCAGTCTGAATCTGCTTCACCAGCATGTTGTTCTCGGCATTCGCGTAGCTCGTCGGCATGTGGCAAGCCTGGCACGACTTCGCGTTGGGACCAGGATTGAACTCGGTCTGGAACTCGCTGTTCAGCCACTCGATGTACGTCGCCTGCTCGACTGAATGGCCGACCGATGTCTTGTCCAGCACCGGCAGCTTGATCGTGTGACAGTTGCCGCACAGACGTGAGTCCTTGATGTACTCGAGGTACTTCGGCGTGATGTCCAGCGCGGCCTTCATCGGATGCGGCGCGATCTCCTTGTCCTCGAATGGCCCGAAGATCTCGGCCGCACTCCCGGTGGTGAACTGGCCGGTGATTTGGTGATCGAGGAACCAGTTGAGCGGATCCTCGCCGGCCGGCGTCTTGTCGGGAACGATGTGATGACACGAAGCACAGCTGACGCCGTCGCGCGCCAGAGCGCCATATTTGAAGTCCTTGCTCGTGACGTCGGTGTTCTGGATCCAATCGAGCTTGAAGTCCGGCTCGGGGCGGGTGTTGTTCGGCGAAGCCGCATCGTAGCCGTGATCGGCGTCGAGCTGACGTTTCCCCATCACACCGTGGCAGCGGAAGCAGATATTCACGACCTTCTGCTGGTCCTCAGGCCGGTCCGCGAGAAACGCGAGCTCGCTGTCCAGCTGCGCGAAGAAGATCGGATCCCTGCCGGCCAGCCCCATCGGCGACCACCGCCACTCGCCGTACGGAGACACGTTGACCGCGTTCTTCGAACCACCCTCGAGGATCATCGTGTACTTCGCGCCGTACCAGGCGTTCCCGCTATGACAGGACATGCATCCGTCCGATGTGATGAACGTCTCGGCGCCGCCCCGACCGACCACGACGTGGTCGTAGGTCTCGGCAGGCATTCTCTGCACGCCGCCGGGAATGGGAACGTTCGCGAAATATCGCAGGAACTCGGCGTGAGTCGCCATCTCGATCGCCACGCGGCTCGGAACCAGCCTGAGCATGCGGTGCTCCGGAGAAATGTCCTCCAATGTTTTCGATTCCGGAGGCGGAGGATTTCTCCACGTTTCGTCGACGAAGAAGCTGAGCGGGTTTCCGGGAAAGCCCTTGATGTTGTTCAACGACGCAAACGTCGACTCCTTCTCGGACGAGGCGTGGCAGTGGAGGCACGTGAGGCCGAAGCCTTCGCTGCGCTCGGGGAACGGCGGCTTGTAGCTGTCGCTGGGCGACGGCATCGGCGGAGTGTCCGCCCACAACCCGCCCCAGAACCATCCGTCCTTCGCGCCCTTCGAGTCCTTGATCATCACCGTCCAGGACTGCGGTGCCAGTGGCTTCCCCTCGTAGCGAGCCGCCGGGCCCGGGAAGTACATCTCCTTCACGATCATCGCGCCGTCCGGAACGTCGTCGATGCGGCCGCTGATCAGCCACCTCATGACTGCCGGCGAGTAGAAGCAGCGAACGGCCGGATGCGTGCCGAGATATTCCTGGTAGACGTAGGGGCCAGTGTCGCGAACGGTTTTGTCGACGCACCAGAGCAGCTTCGCGTACTCGGCGTTCTTGAGAAACGCCAGAAGCCTGGCGTGGAACTCGTCGGGCGACATCGATGTGGGCAGCGGCAAGGGATTTTCGACGGCGTCCGGACACTGGGCGACGACGTGATTGGCGGGCTGCGTCGCGGCCGGTTGCAGTGAACGGTCGGCAGCGCTACGCCACGTTGAAGCGGCGACGATCGGCGCGGCGGAACAGCTGATGATCATCAGCATGGTGGTCGAACGAGGCACACCTGACCTCCATGGGCGAAGAACCCCGACGCCCGCCGTAAGGAAGCCCGAAATGTACTCTGAAAACGCGGATGCGCAGACCAAGCCAAAACGCATCGACGTCGCTGTCAGTCAACGGTCACGCGCTGACAACCGACTCTGCGTGACGATAGGAATTATGAGAAGTCTTAGAGGAATTCCATACGACGACGAGAACGCGACATCGATCGCGACCTGGCCGGAACGTCTCGCACGCTACGACCAGAGACCGAGGACCGGTGTGCCTTTCACCAGCTCCCGGGGCTGATTCAGGTGATTCCGGATTTCCATGTCGGGATCGATGCCGAGCGCGAAGTAGACCGTCGCGAGTAAATCCGCCGGGTGGACGGGCTTCTCTTTCGGGGACGACGCGGTCGCGTCGGATTCGCCGTATTGCGCGCCGCGCGCGACGCCGGCGCCGGCGACGACCGCGCTGTAGCAGTACGGCCAGTGGTCCCGTCCGTCCGGAGCGTTGGAGTTGCCCGACGTCGACACGCCCAATCTCGGGCTGCGGCCGAACTCACCCACGGCCACGACCAGCGTTTCTTTCAACAGGCCGCGCTGATCCATGTCCTCGAGCAGCGCCGACAGCCCGCGATCCAGCTTCGGACAGTGCAGATTCTTCAGCGGCCGGAAGTTCGCCGCGTGCGTGTCCCAGGCGGTGGTCTCCGGATCGCCGTTGGCCACCGACGGCCAGTTGACCTGCACGAACTTCGTGCCCGCCTCGATCAACCGGCGGGCCATGAGCAGACTCTGTCCGAAGGTGTGCAGACCGTACCGCTCGCGCATCTGCGACGGTTCCTTTTCGAGATCCATCGCGTCGCGCGCCCGGCCCGATAGTACAAGGTCGTACGCCTTGCCGTAGTACTCGTCCACCGCGGAGTCGTTCAACGCTTTCTGCAGCTCCGGCATCGATCCGTTGACGCCCTTCAGCAGCTCGAAACGATCCTTCAACCGCTCCGGCGGGATGTCTTTCCGCAGCGACAGATCCTCGAGCTTCACCGGCTTCGCCGGGTCCTGATACATGCGATACGGGTCGTAGGCCTTGCCCAGGAATCCGGCGCTCCCGCCCTTGCCGATGATGCCGGACTCCTGCAGCGGCCGCGGCAGCTCCACGAATGGCAGCACGGGATCGGTCGGCGGCTTGATCTTCGACACCTGACTGCCGGCGGTTGGAAAGTCGGCAGGCGACGGCGGTTCGAGCTGGCCGGACGGCGACACCTTGTCGGGGGCGTAGCCGGTCAGCATCTGGTAGATCGCCGCGGTGTGATTGAACAGGCCGTTCGGCGTGTAGCTCATCGAACGAATCAGCGTCGCCTTGTCGAGATGCTCGGCCATCATCGGCATGTGCTCGCTGATCCAGGTGCCGGCGATCTTCGTCTTGATCGGCTTGAACTCGCCGCGAACGTTGGCCGGCGCATCGGGCTTGGGATCCCAGATGTCGATGTGCGACGGTCCGCCCTGCAGGAAGATCATCACGACGTTCTTCGCCGACTCCCAGCCGCGCGCGCCGGCGTACTTGCTCGCCGCCGCCGCGCTCGCGGTGTCGCGCCAGAAGAAGAAGTGTGGGAGGCTCAGACCCATCATGCCGATGGATCCGATTCGCAGCAGTTCGCGCCGGGTGAACCCCTCGCAGTTGCAGCCGCGGTGTCCCGGAAGATTCAGCATGATCGCTGCCCTTCAATAGATGTAGAGGAACGCCTTGCTGTTGAGCAACGCCCAGAGAAGATCCTGAGCCCGGCTGCCCCTTGCCCCCTGCGACAGGTAGGCGACGCCGTGCAGTTGCTCTTCTCGAGTCGGTCGCCGGCTCAGCGCCGCAAGATAGAGGTCGTCGACGATGGTTTCGTCGCTCTGGCCGCTCAACACCAGCTTCGCCACGCGTCCGTTGGGATCCGCGACCGCATCGGCAATGGTCTTGCCGTTCACCAGGTTCAGCGCCTGCGGCAGGCTGAAATCGGAACGCCGCTCGCATTCGCACGAAGACTCCCGCGGCGGACGTCCGAACACATCGAGGAACCCCTCTTTGCCGACGTGCGGATCGACCAGCTGCGAAGCGGCGGTGTCTTCGGGCACGTCGGGAAAGTGCGCGTCCGCGCCAGCCGCCGCGGACACTGCGTCCATCAGTTCTTCCGCGGACAGGCGCCGCGGAATCGCATGGGAGAAGTTGTCACGGTCGCCGGCGTTCCACTCGTTGGTCGCAATCGATGCCTCGTAGGCGCGCGCGTTGACGATGGTGCGCATCAACTCGCGTAAATCGAAACCGTGCGCGATGAAGTCCCTGGTCAGCGCCTCGAGCAGCGCCGGGTTCGACGGCGGATTGGAGGCGCGGATGTCATCGACCGGATCGATGATGCCCCGGCCCATGAAATAGCTCCACATCCGGTTGGCCATCGCCTTGGCAAAGAATGGATTGTCCCTGGAGGTCACCCATTCCGCGAGGGCGTCGCGACGCTCGGGACCATCGGGCACGGCAGCGCCACCGGTCGCGACCATGAACTGCGGCTTCAGGACGCGTCCATCCTTGGGGTGCTTCATCTCGAAGTCGCTGCGCTGATCGAAGACGATTTCCTCGCCCACTTCATAGCCGGCGCGGATGCCCACGGCCGAGAAGAACGCCGACATCTGGTAGTACTGAGTCTGGGTCCAACGCTCGAACGGATGATCGTGGCACTGCGCGCACACCATCCGGACGCCGAGGAACACCTGCGTGGTCTTCTCCATCGCCGGCTTGGCGCCGCCGGCGACGCGGAAGTAATTCGCCGCCGGGTTGTCGTACGAGCTGCCGCGCGCGGTCAGCAGCTCGCGCACCAGCTTGTCGTAGGGACGGTTCGAGGCGATCGCATCGCGAATCCACTGCTGGAATTCGTAGGCACCTTTCTCACCGAGATACTTGCGGTTGGACTGCAGCAGATCGCCCCACTTCACCGTCCAGTGATCGACGTATTCGGGACTGGCGATCAGTTTGTCAATCGTCTTCGCGCGCTTCACGCGCGACGGCCTCGGATCGTCGACGAACGCACGGACCGCCTCCGGCGACGGCAGGCGTCCGGAGAGATCGAGCGAAACCCGCCGCAGGAACGTCGCATCGTCGGCCGGAGGCGACGGTTGAATCTTCAGCCGTTCGAGCTTCGCGTCGACCAGGCGGTCGATGTAGTTGTGCTGCGGCAGCGGCTTCCACACGAAGCCGGGCTTCGGATTCAAGACGGTCACCGGAATCGCGCTGAGCTTGCCCTGAAAGCGCACCAGCAGCGTCGCTTCGCCGACGCGCTCGCCGTGGACGACAGGCTTGTCCGGCTTGTCGGATTCCACCGACGCGACATCGGGCACGTTCGACTCGATCGTGGCGTCGCGCGTGACATCACGTGTCTGGTCGTCCTGGTAACGGACAGTGATCGTGAGCGATGCGGTCTCGCCCGGCCTGGTCAGAAGGATTTCGGCAGGCTCCGCTCGCATGTCGACGACCGTATCGCGGGCCGGATCGCCGTACGGGACGCCCTGCGCGATCCAGTCGTAGATGGTCCGGTAGTAATCGGAATCCTTCGCGAACCGCCGGCCGCCGCCGTGCGCGACCTCCTGCGACGGTTTGGCGAGCATCAGGCTCCTGCCGGGATCGGCGCGATTGAAGCGGCGGCCCGCGAGGTCGTAGAGCAGCGCTTCGTAATCGAACCGCGGATCGTATCCGCGCAGCGACAGCTTGAAGCCGTTCTTCCCCTTGGCGGCGCCGTGGCAGGCGCCCGCCGTGCAGCCAACTTTGTTGAGAATCGGCGCGACATCACGCAGGAACGTGACCCGCGGCCGCGGGACATCCTGTTGCGCGGCCAGCGGGACGATCGCCCAGCCGTAGACACCGGCGGCGACGACGATCGCGCCGGCCGCCAGATTAGTGACGACGGACCGGGTCAGCATTGCTCGATTTCACCTCTTCGACCTTGACCGTGATCGGCCGCGACACGATGTCTTCCTGTTCAGTGGGACTCAGATTCAGGCGACCGGTCACGTACACATCGTAGTTGGATGGACGTGTCAGCTTCGTCGTCGTGATCGTGAACGTGCCCGCGGAAGAATCCTTGGGATCCACCTGCACGTCTATCACCCGGATGTCGGCAGAGCCGACCATTTCGGCGCTGACGGCACGAGGCAACGGTTGGGCAGCGTCCCGCGGCGTCCACTTCCACCGGAACTTGATCTGATCGCCTTCTTCCAGCCGCGTGCGTTCGAGCATCGTCACTTCGAGCTTGGCCGCGCGTGCTTTCGTGGGTGCGGTCACGAGGTCGAGCCCGAGCCACGGCGCGGTCAGCGTGCGTTGACGATCGACCGCGCCCTGGTCGGTCGCGCCGGCCACGGTCACGATCATGCCCGGCCCCTCGGCTTTGCGGACCAACATCGATCCATCGGGCAGTGTGGCGACACCCTCGACCGCCAGTTCCAGCGCCCCGAAGCTTGCGCCTGGCTCGGCCGTGAGTATCAGCACGCCGCGGCTGTTGCGATTCTGCAGCGTCTCCTTGACCACCTGTCCGGCAACGACGTACCCGCCTTCAATCCGCAATCCGGCGGGGGCATTCGCCACGCGCAGTTGAATTTCGTCGTCGAACCCTTGACGTTGCACGGTGACCGGAACCGCCACCGAACCGTCAGCGGGCACGTTCACGAACGCCGTATTCAGAATCACGCGGAAGTCCTGCGCGATCGGCTGGACGTTGAGCCGGTAGGCGTAGTCCGGTCCACCGCGACGCGCCAGATCCTCGACCGTGACGTTGACGTGATCCAATCCGCCCGGCGCCTGCAGCCGCAATATCGGATCGGAGGCGGTGCGGCTCTGGCCGACGTTGTAGAGATCCTCGGCCAGCGGCTCGTCGCCCGATCGTCCCAGGATGTTGCCCTGGTCATCGCGCACGGTCAGCACCGTCATGATCTTGGACGTCCCCAGCTCGCGAGCCTGGATGCGGAATGTCATGCCTCCGCTGGAAGGCACCTTCACCGTGTAACGATCGATCTGACCGGCTGCCGCGAGCCGTGCGTTGATCGTGATCGGAACGGCGATCGCCGTGTTGCC
>Ga0066903_100005595_pt1 | contig 10943 bp, 8 predicted proteins | sample PanSoiMetaGPlot1_FD_67491 | JGI IMG/M metagenome (GOLD analysis project Ga0066903, IMG submission 67491) | Tropical forest soil microbial communities from Panama analyzed to predict greenhouse gas emissions - Panama Soil - Plot 1 (version 2) | ecosystem: Environmental > Terrestrial > Soil >...
GCGATAGCCGAAGAACCCGTACACGTTCCAGACTTCGTCGTCGTAGAGCTGCGCGAAGGCGGCCGTCGCCTCCCGGTTCACCGCGCCTAGGCTATCGGGGCGGCCGGTCGTGCCCTGGCGCCGCGTCAGCACTTGGGACCCCCGCACGTACCAATAGGAAGCATGCAACCGTTAGGGGAGAACGCGAACGCCGGGCCTGGCGTTGCAACGTTGCGGGCACCCCTCGCCGCATCCGTTCGCGAATGGCTCGCGCTCGATCGCATCGGGCCGGTGCTCGGCGGGTGGGTGCTGCCCTTTGCCTTCGTGCTCTATCTCGGGTTGAAGGGCGGTGGCTACGACGAGCTCATTTACGGTCAGGTCGGGATCATCGCCTGGTGGCTCGTCGCCCTCGGTGCCGCTGTGGCCATTCTCCCGGTGACGCGAATCGGCGCTGCCGGATGGGTCGGCCTCGGTCTGTTGGGGGCGTTCGCGGCGTGGACCGCGCTTGGGATCGGCTGGTCGAGCAGCGCGGAGCGCAGCGTGGCCGAGCTCGGTCGGGTCGCGACCTACCTGGGCATCTTCGCGCTGGCACTGGCGACTCAGGGACGGGATCGGCTGCGCCGCACCCTGAGCGCCGTAGGGACCGCAATCACCGTGGTGGCGATCGTCGCGCTGCTGTCGCGCCTCCATCCGGAGTGGTTCTCGGGCGCGGGCGAGACCGGCCAGCTCCTCGCTGGGGCGCAGTCCCGACTGAGCTATCCGCTCAACTACTGGAACGGACTTGCGGCGATGGTCGCGATCGGGATCCCGCTGGTGCTGATCCTGGCGAGTACGGCGCGTTCGGTGGTGGCGCGCGCGCTGGCCATGGCGGCTCTGCCGGCGCTGGCGCTGACCTTGCTCTACACCTTCTCGCGGGGTGGCGCAATCGAGATCGGGCTCGCGTTGATCGTTCTCTTCGCCCTCCACCCCCGCCGCCTCGCGCTCCTCCCAAACGCGCTCCTCGCCGCAGCGGGCAGCGCAATTCTGATCGCCGCCGCGACGCAGCGCGACGCTCTCGAGAGCGGGCTCACGAACGGAGCGGCGCACGGACAGGGAAACGAGATGATCGCCATGGTGCTCGTCGTCTGCGCCGGAGTCGGTCTGCTGCAGGTGGCCCTGGTGCTCACCTCGCGCCACCTCGTCCGCGCTTCGCCGGTCGTCCCTCGCCGGACGGCACTCGCCGCCCTCGGGGCGACGCTCGTGATCGCCGTGGTTGCGGCAGTCGCTGCCGGCCTTCCCGGGTATCTCTCGGATCGGTGGCACGACTTCAAGAGCCCCGTCGCGCCCTCGGCGACCGGAGTTCAGCGATTCGACAGCTTCAGCGGTAGCGGCCGCTACCAGAACTGGCGCGCCGCGGTCGACGCAAGTGAGACACACCCGTTGACCGGCATCGGCCCCGGCACGTACGAGTACTACTGGGCGCAGCACCGGACGGTCGCACTTTCCGTCGTCAACGCCCATTCGCTCTATCTGGAGACCCTGGGCGAGCTCGGCATCATCGGCCTGGTGATCATCGTCGGGGTGGTTGGGACGCCGCTCGTCCTCGGCACCCGCAAAGCGCTTCAGGCTCGGTCCGACCCGGATCGCGCCGCACTGTTCGCGGCGGCGGTCGCGGCTCTTGCCGCCTTTGCCGTCGCAGCGGCGATCGACTGGGTATGGCAACTGCCGGCGATCGTCGCCGCCTTCCTGTTCCTCTCCGCCGCGGTATTAACCGGTGGTGTGCGCCGGACGGCGGCCAGGAGCCGGTCGGCGATGGCCTCACGCCTCGTGCTTGTGGGCGCCGCGCTGGCCTCGCTGGTCGCGATCGGCATTCCCCTGGCCGGAGCTCAGGCGATTCGGTCGAGCCAGGCCGAGGTGCGCTCCAAGGACCTCGGGGCGGCACTCGACGACGCCGTCAAGGCGCACTCGATTGAGCCGTACAGCGCCAGCGCCAGCCTCCAGCAAGCGCTCGTCCTCGAGCTTCAAGGTCGTTTCGCGCCGGCCGTCGTCGCGGCCAGGCAGGCGACCGAGCAGGCTTCCACGAACTGGCAGAACTGGGTCATCCTGTCGCGCCTGGAGGCCGAGAACGGCGATGCGAAAGCTTCGCTGGCTGCGTACCGTAAGGCGAGAGCACTCAACCCGATGTCACCCATCTTCCAATGACGCAAGACGACGGCATGGACCAAATCGCGGCTCGCCTCCAGGCTGAGCGACCGATACCACGCCCGGCATTCCGCGGCGAAGCCCGCCGGCGGCTGCTGGCGAACGCCGATCGACGCCCGGTGGCCCCACCGCGGCTGCGGCTGGTGATCGGCGCCTTCGCGAGCTCCGGGGCGGCGCTGCTCGCGATCGCCGCCATCGGGCTTGCCGGCGGCGGCCCGCTCGCGGCCGGCTGAACCCGACCCCGGCGCTACCGTCGCACCTTGAACTTGCGCGAGAGCGAGGTCGACGGCTTGACGCCTCGCCCTCCGGGATAGGTCGCGCGCACGCGATAGGTCCCTGGCCGAACTCGGCGGCCTCCTCGGAGGGCGCGGAGGTGCTTGTGGAACCGACCGTGCCCGCGTCGCCCATCGGATTGGAGCCGCGCGCGGCGCGGGACCGAAGCCGGCCGCCAGCCTCCACCGCAACGCCGGTAGAGCCTCACGTGGACCAGCCCGGCGATCCTCGCTGAGCCTCTCAAGCTGCCGGGACGCCTCACCGAGACGGCGCCCCTCACCTTGGGCTGGCCATGATCGGGGTCCTTGCCCTTCCCGGTCACCTTGATGACGCTCGCGGGAGCGGCCGTCACCACGGCGGTCGGACCGGATAGTGCCGGACCGGAGCCAGACGAGTTGCTTGCCGTGACGGCGATCCGCACCGTCGAGCCGACGTCAGCCCAGGTGAGCTGGTAGCTGCTCGAGGTGGCGCCGGGGATCGGCACACAGGTGCCCGAGCCGTCGCAGCGGCGCCACTGGTACGCGTAACTCGTCGGTGAATCCGACCAGCTCCCGTTCGACGCGCTCAGGGTTTGCCCCTGCTGCGCGATACCGCTGACAGTCGGCGGGCTCGTATTGGTCGGCGCCGAGCCTCCGCCGGTGCCTCCGCCCGTGCCGCCTCCGCCCGTGCCGTCGCCCCCGCTCAGGTCGGCGACCGCGTTCTGGTAGGCGGTGTAGGCGGGCTTCTTCGAGAAGTCGTAGTGCTCGAGCCCGAAGAAGTCCTCGCGGTTGGAGGCATCGGTCCCCTGGTCGCGGCCCTGGTAGACGAACAGGGGGCCGGCCCAGTCATAGCCCTGCCACAGCTGGTAGGCGCGGGCGACGATCTGCGCCTGGGCGTCCTCGGAAACCGTCCACCCCGGGCCTCCGGTAGGCGCCCCGAACTCGGTCCCCCAGATCTTCTTCGCGCCGTCGCCGTTGTCGACCATGACCGAGCGCACGCTGGGGCTCGTCCCGTACATCTGGTACCAGGCGCTCCACGACTTCGCGTCGCCGGGATAGGTGTGGTCGTCGAAGCAGTAGGGGTGCTCGGCGACGGCGTCGAAGTAGTCGCGGCCGCCGTTGGCGTAGATCTGCTTCAGCCAATCGACCGGCGCCCAGTTGGTGCCATCGCTGACCGCGGGCGCGGTGCCGCCGGTGAGCACCGTCGACTGCGGGTCGGCGCCCTTGATCGCCGGATAGGCCGCCTTCAGCATCCGCGTGTAGTCGGCGGGGTTCGGGGACGGGTCCCAAAACGCCTTCACGTTGGGCTCGTTCCAGACCTCGTAGGAGTCGACGCCGAGGCTCGAGTAGTGGCGGGCGGCAGCAGCGGCAAAGGCCGCGTACTGCCTCGGGTCGGGACCGTAGGTGGCGTCGGTACCCGCGGGCCGCGCCCAGCTCGGCGTGTAGACGATCACCCCCAAGACGTCGAGCCCGCGCGCCCTCGCCCCCTGGACCACGCGGTCGGTGGGCGACCAGTCATAGCTTTGCGGCCCCGCCGCCTGGATCACGGCCCAGTTGATGTCCACCCGCAGCCACTTCGCGCCGCTGGCCTGGATCGCGTCGAGGTCGCGCCCCAGAGTCGCGGGGTCCTCGCCCTGGATCGCCCCGCCGGCGGCGATCCCGAACATCCCGTGGCCGAAGCTGTTGGCGGCCGAGGCGGACGCGCTGCCGAGCGTCAGGAGCGCCACCAGGGAGAGAACGGCCAGCGTGGGGAGCGGGCGGGCTGCACGAGAAACGGCGTATCTCATCCTCGATCCTCCTTCGGCGGCTGGGCTGTCTCGGTGGGCCGAGACCCCTTGCTTTGCGAGCCCGCCTCGCGACGGGTGTGCCTTTGTCGGGAGCGCGGCTGGCTCGCGCGCTCTCGCTATGTCGTCGCGGTGAAGATCGGTTGGCGCGGGGCGGTCTTGAGGGTCGCGCGGTCGCCCATCAGATATCCGTTGAGGACCTGGCCTCATTCGGCTCCTTCGTCGGGGAACGAGTGAGCCAGGTCCTGGAGAACCCCTCCCTGAGGGGAAGACCGCGTCTCAACCTCAGCGGTGGATGGGCTCGGCACCCGCACCAGGCAAGGACCGGGCGCGAACCGCGCCCACCGCCGGGCGTTTTCGCAAGCGCCGTCTCAGCGCTCACGCGCGATCGGATGGCGCGATTAACGCTCTACACTCTCCGAGTCGATAGGGGAACCGACCAGTCCCCCTGCTCGTCACGGAGGACAGACTCCGGCGAGCGCGCCGCCATCCGTTGATCTGATGACATCCGCAGGAGCCGAAGCCCTCAAGGCCGCGATCCGCCGGTCCCTCCCACTGATCATTGGCCTGATCTTGCTGGGGATCGTCGCGGTCAACGTGTTCGAGCAGATCAAGGGCCCCCAGTACGACGCGAGCGCAAAGGTCCTGATCTCGACCACGCCCCTGTCGACGATCATCACCGGGACCCAGCCGAGCTTCGTCGACCCGCAGCGCGTACAGCAGACGGCGGTGGGCGTCGCCGGGTCCCCGGAGCTCTACTCCCTCGCGGAGAAGCAGAGCAACGGCAAGTACGGCTCCGCCGGATCGATGCAGTCGGCGACCAGCGTCACCGGCGATCCCACCAGCGACCTGATCACCTTCACCGCGTCGGACTCGGATCCCGCCACCGCCGTCGGCGTCGTCAATGCCGTGGCCAAGGCGTATATCGATTTCCGTGGCCAGCTCTCGGACGCACAGATCAGGGCCACGATCAAGGGCCTCCGCACCCGGATACAAGCGCTTCCCCCGGGCAGCTCACAGGCCACGAGCCTGAACTCCCAGCTGAACGACCTCCAGATCCTGAAGAACAATGCGACCGACGCCGAGCTCGTTCAGACGGCGACCGGCGCGACCAAGACCAGTCCTGCCCCACTCAAGGACTCGCTCGTCGGGTTCTCGATCGGCCTTGTCATCGCCCTCCTCGCGGTGGCGATCCGCGAGGCGATCGACACGACGGTGCGAAACGAGGCCGATGTCGAGGATCTCCTGGCCGCACCCGTGCTCGCGAGCGTCCGATCGCTCCCCCGCCGCGCGCGAATGGTCACTTACGGAAGGCACGAGGGCGCGTTCGCCGACACCTATGCGTTACTGGCGGCACAACTCGTGGCGGCCGAGGAGGGCCAGGGCGCCAGTGTGGTGGCGGTCACGAGCGCGCTCGCACGCGAGGGGAAGACAACCACCGCGGCCAACCTCGCGGTCGCTGCCGCCCGCCGTGGGAGCAACGTGATCGTCGCCGACTTCGACTTCCGCAAGCCCTCACTGTCGGAGGTATTCGGAATCCCCGGCAGGGCGAGTGGCGCCGTCCAGGTGATGGGAGGCCGGGCCACCCTCGACGAGACCCTGTGGTCTCTCTCACTGGAGGGACCTCACCCGCGCGCATCGAGCAACGGCGCCGGAGCAGGCCCGGGCTGGAGCGGCCCGGAGGAGGGTCGCGGGTCACTGCACATCCTGCCGACGGGAGCGGCGCTCGAGGCGAACAGGTCGCCGCGGAAGACGCACCTGGGTTCCCTGCTCGGCGAGCTGCGCGAGCGCTGTGATCTCGTGATTCTCGACACGCCTCCGGCGCTGCTGACGATCGAGATGGCGGAGCTGTCCCGGCTCATCGACATGGTGCTGGTGGTCGTCCGCTCGGGTCGGGTCACCCAGCGCAACCTCCGTGCGCTGCACCGGCAGTCGCTCTCCTGGCCGGCGAAGGTGACCGGAGCGGTGATGACCGACGTGCAGGCGTCGGGCGGTGAGTACTCCTACTACGGGGGATAGCGCTTGCGTTCCGTGCGACCCGGGCCGGCCGGTGTCGACCTAGCAGTTCTCGTCGGCGGCGCCGCCGCCACGCTCCTGTTCGCCTACGTGTCCGTCCGCACGGGCGCGACGATCAGCGTCGGCGCGATCGCCGTCATCGCGCTGTTCATCGTCGCCGTCATCGGTTTCCTGGTGTACCCGCAGATCGCGGTTGCGGCGACTGTCGTGCTGTTTCCGCTGGTTCCGGCGCTCAAGGTGCTGGTCTGGGCTCAAATTGGGCCGGTCAAGGACCTGATCGTCCTTGCGGCCATCGTCGCAGCGGTGATCCTGTACGTGTTCGACCGCCGGCGGCCCGACAACTGGGTTCTCCTGCTGGTGGGACTCCTCTTGACTCTCTATGTGATCAACGTCGGCAGCGGCCACAACCTCGCCTGGGCGCAGGGTGTCCGGCTCGTGGGCGAACCGCTGATGCTGTTGCTGGTGGGCCTGATCCTTCCGGACCCGCGGCGCACGTTCCGGTACGCGATGTGGGCACTGGTCGGGATCTGTTGCTTCGTTGCCGCCTATGGCCTCTTCCAGCAGCTCGTCGGCGAGTGGACCCTCGTCGGATGGGGTTACTCGTTCTCCGAGCAGGTGCGGACGGCGTACGGTCATCTGCGCAGCTTCGGAACGCTCGACGAGCCATTCGACTACGCCGGCCTGCTCGCGTTCGGCGCCGCCGCAGTGTTCCTCTGGCTGCGGCGAGGGCCGGCCGCATGGGGTGCGGGATCCCTCATCCTGCTCGGCTTGGGCGCGTCGCTCGTGCGAACGTCGATCCTCTACCTCGTCGGACTGGTCGCGTTGGTGTTGTGGCGCTGGGGGAACGCCGCCACCGCTCTGCTCGTCGCCGCCACGACCCTGATCGCCGGCGGCCTCGTCCTCGCCAACACCAGCGGGACCGAGGCCCACACTTACGCCGTTTCCAGCGCGGGCGGCGGTACCAGCGGCGGCTCCGCCAACCTGATCCTCAACGGCAGGGTCTCGGCGTGGGAGGCAGCCGTCGGGTCGAACCCGGTCGACTGGGTGCTGGGCCGCGGTGTCGGCCAGGTGGGTACGGCCGCCCAACGCGCCACGTACACCCTCACGCAATCCGGCGAGTCGGCGCCCACGCAGAGCCAGGCGGTCGACTCCGGCTATCTGGCCACCGTCGCCGATGTGGGGATCGTCGGCCTGGTGGTGCTCCTCGCCTTGTTCGCGCGGCTGCTGGCATTGGGTGGGTCCGCGGTCCAGGGGGGGAGCAGCGCCGCGTGGGTCGCGTTGGGGTTTCTCGTGGTGATGTTGATCTCGGCCACGACCGGCGCGTCGTTCACCAGCTTTCCAAACGCGTTCCTGGGCATGCTTCTCGTGGGGGTGGCGCTGGCGGCAGCTCGCGAGGAAGTCGGCACGTCCTCCGCCTCGGAGCCTCCAGGGATCTCCTGATCCCGTGCTCCGCGTCTGTCTCGTCGGGCTCGTCGCGGGCGGTCACTCCGGCGTGCCGCGATACGCGGCTGCGCTGACCAAGGGCCTGGACGACGTCTCGGGGGAGTTCCGGGATCTGGAGCTTCGCCTCCTCACCACCGCGCGGGGGGCGCGCGAGGCCGGGACCCGCAACATCGCGGTCCAGTTGGCCGGCGGACCCTTCTCGACTTCGAACGCTGGGCTGGGGCGCATCGTCACCGAGCAGGTCCAAGCGCGGGCCGTGAGCGCGGACCTGCTCCACTTCTTCGATCTGACGGGACCCGCACTCTCCGGCCATCGACGCTTCGTCACGACGATCCACGACGCCGCCGTCCGGCACGGCTTCGCGCGACTGCGGATGGCGCACAAGCGCTTCCTACAGCCGTGGGCGATCCGCCACGCGTCGGCGGCGATCGCCGTGTCACGCTTCGCCAAGGACGAGGCGGTTCGCATGTACGGGGCGGAGCCGTCACGCATCGAGGTCATTCATTCAGGCCCTGGACTGCTGCCGCAAGCGGCGGACGCCGCCGCGCCGGATGGAGCCCCGTACGTCCTCTATGTCGGGAACCTCGCGGCGCACAAGAACCTCCCCCTGCTCGTTCGCGCCTTCGGGGCCACCGGAATCGACGGCCGCCTGCTGCTCGTCGGGCGCCCGGGCGATCGCTACGGCGAGGTGCGCGAAGCCATCGAGGCCTCGCCCGCGCGGGAGCGGATCGAGATCCGTAGCGACGCATCCGACGCCGATGTCGACCGCCTCTACCGCCAGGCCGCGATGCTCGTGCTTCCATCGCGGTACGAGGGGTTCGGGTTCACTGCGCTCGAGGCGATGGCGCGCGACTGTCCGGTGCTCGCGAGCGACATCCCCGCCGTGAAGGAGATCTCCGGTGATGGGGCACTCCTCCTCCCGGTGGATGACGTCGACGCGTGGGCCGATGCCATGCGCCGAGTGCTCGTCGACGGAACCCTTCAGGACGAGCTTCGACGCCGCGGGGCGACCACGGTCCGCCGCTATGCCTGGGAGGAGACAGCGCGCGCCGCATGCCGCCTGTTCCTGCGGGTGGGAGAAGCCCAGGCCTAGTGCGGATCCTGCTCATCAGCGCCCACGGCGCAGATCCAGAGTTCGGCGGCGCCGAGAGGTACGTCGGGGAGTTGGCCGCGGGTCTGAGCGGCCGTGGTCACCAGGTGGAGATTCTGAGCGCATTTCCCCAGCGCGGTGCTCCGGTCGTGCCAACCGCAGTGCTCCACTTGACCGACTGGCGAGAGAGCGAGGCCCGTCGGATTCGCAACCACGTGGGCGATCTCGTCTCGGCTCCCTGGCCTCGCGTGGCCGAGTTCCTTCGCGAGCTTCGTCCCGACCTCGTGCATACGAACAACCTCTCCGGAATCGGGACGGGCGTATGGGAGGCAGCGCGGCGCGAGGGGATCCCGGCCGTCCACTCGCTCCACGACCACTATCTGCTCTGCCCACGGACCACCCTGACGCGCCGCGACGGCTCTCCCTGCACCCCGAGTCCGTTCCTCTGCGGAGCGCGAACTCGGAGGCTGGCCCGCTGGCACAGCGGGGTGGGATCGCTCGTGTGCCCGTCCGAGTACATCCTCCGAGCTCATCGTCACCTCTTCCCGGGGACGCCCGCCCAGGTCGTCCGGCCGCCGCAGGAATCGTTCGGCGGCAGCCGATCGCTGCCGGCATCCCCACCGCAGGCCCTCGGCTACGTGGGCGCGTTGCTCGGGATCAAGGGAATCGAGCTCCTGCTCGGGGCGGCACGATCGCTGATGCGCGAGGGGGTGACGTTGCGAATCGCCGGCGATGGTCCGCTTCGCCCCGAGGTGGAGGCCGTGGAGGGCGTCGAATACGTGGGCCGCTTGTCACGCGGCGAGCTCGATGGTTTCATCGCGTCCTGCGATGTCGGGCTGGTGCCATCCCTGTGCAACGAGGCCAGCGGCCCACCGTACGTCGTACGCGAGTGGCTCGCCGCCGGGCGCCCGGTCCTTGCAACCAGGCGAGGCGGCCTCGCGGAGGCGATCGAGGAGGGTGGCATGACGGCCTTCGATGGGTCGGCTGCCGGGCTGCTCGCGGCGGTCCGGCGAATCCGCGAAGTGAACGAGTGGCGAGAGCTCCTCTCCACAGTCCCGGAAGTGCCCGATGACCGCGACGTGCAGCGCTGGCTCGACGCGCACGAGGCCGCCTACCACGCGGCGTTGGCGCCCGACCACGCGTCTGTGCCGGCATGATCGACACGCACTGTCACCTCCTCCCGGGCGTCGACGACGGGCCGCGGAGCGTCGGCGAGGCCCTTGATCTCGCGCGGGGGCTCGTCGCCGCCGGCGTGGAGGTGGTTGTCTGCACGCCGCACTTCTCCCGCCGCTTCCCCACGGACCACGCGGTCGCGAAGGAGCGCCTCGAGATGCTTCGTGGGGCGCTCGATGAGGCCGGGATAACCCTCCGCTGCCGGCTCGCGGCGGAGCTGAGCTCTGCGGCCGCCCTCGATGCCTCCCCCGCGGACCTCAGGGAGCGCCAGCTCGGAAACGGCTATGTGCTGGTCGAGCTCGAGCCCGACACCCCGGCCGGTCTGGTCGAGCTGGCCTTCTCTCGTCTCGACGAGCTCCGGCTCGTGCCGGTGTTCGCCCATCCCGAGCGCTGCCGGGCGGTACGCGACCAGCCCCATGTCCTGGATGAGGCCCGGGGGGCCGGCGCCCTGGTGCAGGTCGTGGCGTCGAGCCTGCGCGGGAGCTGGGGCGGCGCGGTTGGTGATGCCGCCTGGAGGCTCCTGGACTCGGGGCGCGTCGACCTGATCGCGAGCGACGCCCACCGGCCGCGCCATGCCGGCGCCAGGCTGGCGCTGGTACTGGAGCGAATCGCCGCCCGGGTCGGCCGCGACCCGCTGGTCGCAATGACGGAGGCGCGACCCGCGAGCGTGATCGGGGACGCGTCGTGGGCGCGATGAACGAAGCTTTGACGGCCGTCGTCCTCAACTGGAGGACCCCCAAGCACACGCTGCGGGCGGTGCGCGCGCTCGTGGGAGACGGCGTTCCCGCAGAGCGCGTCGTCGTCGTGGACAACGGATCGGGCGACGGAAGCGCCGACCTGTTACGCGCGGAGCTTCCGGAGTGCCGGCTGCTGTCGCTCGACGAGAACCTCGGCTTCGCGCGGGCAAACAACCTCGGAGCCGCGACCCTGCCGGGGAAGGCCTATCTGTTCGTCAACAGCGATGCCTTCGTTCACGCGCCTGGGAGCGTGGGGCGCCTGGTGGCCGCCCTCCGTGAGCGCGCCGTC
>Ga0066903_100005596_pt1 | contig 10942 bp, 13 predicted proteins | sample PanSoiMetaGPlot1_FD_67491 | JGI IMG/M metagenome (GOLD analysis project Ga0066903, IMG submission 67491) | Tropical forest soil microbial communities from Panama analyzed to predict greenhouse gas emissions - Panama Soil - Plot 1 (version 2) | ecosystem: Environmental > Terrestrial > Soil >...
AAAGGCCGCCCGCAGGTAAAGTGACCGCGGCTGAGCGAGTCAGTTGGGAGAGGATGAAGAAAACAACATGAACTGCAAGGAATTCCAGGAGGTTCTGCCGTACATCATCGAAAACGGCGGAAACGAGGAAGAGGAGGATCACTTGCGCACATGCCCGGCCTGCGCCGAGCTGGTGCAAGACCTCAGATACATTGCCACCCAGGCCAAGCTTCTGCTGCCTATGCACGACCCCAGTCCGCGGGTCTGGACCGGCATTGAGCAATCGCTCCACCAGGAGAGTTTGCTCAGGGAGGGTCGAACGTCCCTTTGGGGACATGTAACGAGTATTCCCGCCCCGGTTAAGAGCTGGACACCTGCAGGCTGGGTCATGGCCGCGGTGGTCCTAACTGCCTTCAGCCTGGTTCTGGTAAATTACCATCCCCAGTTGCCACCCAGCGCGTCTTCAGCGCAGAATATGAGCGCACAGTCAATTCCCTTAGAAGGCGAAGATCAGCAGCTGATGGGCCGTGTGTCGCAGCAGGCCCCGGATGTGCGGCGCGCGTACGAGGACAACCTGCGCGAAGTCAACGCGTACATTACCGACGCGCGCCAGGCTGTGGAACGGGACCCGGAAGATGTTGTGGCGCGTGAGCAACTGCAGGATGCGTACCAGCAGAAGCAGATGCTCTATGAGATGGCTACGGTTCGTACCTTACCGTAAGGTAAGGACGCAGGTGCAGGAGAGAGTCATGAAAAGATCGACCTTTGCCGCCGGAATCGGAAGCATAGTAGCGCTGGCTGCAGCCGGGGCAGTTGCCCTTCCCGGCGACACCCGTAATGAAACACGGATGGAACTTGCCGCCGACGGCACCGTGAACGTGAACAATGGCGCCGGCTCGGTCAACGTCCATTCCGGCACTGGCCGCCAGGTGGTGGTGGTCTATACCACCCACTCTCCGAACCTTGAGGTCGATGAGAGCAGCAGCCCAGACCGGCAACGGATAGAAATCCGCACCCATGTCCTGCATGAGCAGAAGCTAAGCCCGGAGGAATCACGGGTGGAGTACGACATAGCGGTGCCCGCGGGCGCCTCCGTTACCGTGAGCACAGCCACGGCCCCGATTACCGTTGAAGGCCTGAGCGGCGACGTCGACCTCTCCTCCAACACCGGTGAGATCGTGGTGCGCAATATAGCCAAGGCCCACGTGCACGTGCGCGGAATCGCCTCATCCATCAGCCTCAGCAACATCACCCGTGGGCACGTAGAGGTCACCTCTACCGGTGGGGCCGTCGAACTAAGTAGCGTATCCGGACCGCTCGTCAGCGTGGGGACCGCGAGCGGCAACATCACCTACAAAGGCGATTGCTCCGGAGGCGGAGAGTATCGCCTGACTACCCATAGCGGCGCCATCGACGTTACCCTGCCGCCAACCGCGTCCGTGGACCTTACGGCCCGCTCCGTCAGCGGGACCGTGGTCAATGATTTCCCGCTCCAGGAAAAGAGTCATGTCACATTCGTTCCTAAGGCCGGGAGTTCCTTCACAGGCACCTCCAACTCAGGTTCATCTTCGGTTGAGCTCCAGTCTTTCAATGGTAGAATCCGCGTAAAGAAGCAGTAATCTAGAGCTAGAAACTGGTTTATGACCCGAGCTGATTCAACCCGGGGGGTTTTTCTCATCGGGTTCATGGGCGCGGGAAAAAGCAGTGTTGGCCGGGCGCTGGGGTTGCGTCTCGGGTGGCCTTTCCAGGACCTGGACGACGTCATCGAGCGCAACCAGGGCAAATCCGTTGCCGGCATTTTTGCCGAGGCCGGCGAAAGCGGCTTTCGCTCTATCGAGAGTCAGACTTTGCACACGCTCCTGACCACCAGCGAAGGCGAACTCGGTAGATGCATCGTGGCCCTGGGTGGAGGCGCCTTTGCTCAACCGCAAAATCGGGCCGCCTTGCAGGAGAGGGGCGCGATCACCATTTTGCTGGACGCCCCGCTCAAGGAGCTGTGGCGCCGCTGCCGGCAGGATGGCGACGGTAAGGGGCGTCCGCTCGCCTTGAACGAGGGCAGGGCAGAGTTTAAGCGGCTTTTTCACGAGCGCCAAAGCGCCTATCAACTGGCTAAGGTGCGCGTGAACACCATGCACAAAAGCGTGGATCAGGTGGCGGCAGAAATCGAGCAGGTGCTCGCCACGGTAATGCAGACGGAGGTAGAGCAGTGAAGGCAGTTGTCGTGAAAATGATGGTTCTCCTGGCCGCTTTCCTAACGGCGACCGCGCTCAGTGCCGGCGATAAGAAGGACAACCCCAGTTCAAAGAATGAACCGAGGGTTGTGGATTCGGGGAGCTTCGGCATTTTTGTCGGCGGTAAGCGAGTCGGCACCGAAACCTTCAATGTCGAGCAGATGGCGGATTACAGCGTCATCAAGGCCGAAATCAAGGTGGACGACGGTCAGAGCAAAGCCGTGCAGAGCTCCGAGATGCAGATTAAGCCCAATGGAGATCTTCGCTCCTACACCTGGCGATCCAGCCTCCCGCAAAAGGAAGAGGATTTCGTGGAGCCGGGGGATCAACTCATGATCGAACACGTTGTCCCCGCCGACCAGAAGAAGGTTGACCTGCCCCACGCCCTGCCGCCCTCCACCGTTATCCTTGACGATAACTTCTTCTCGCAGCGCGAGATCCTGCTATGGCGCTACCTGGCTACTGGATGCAAAGCACCGCAGATTCTGCTGGAATCGGCAGCGAACGGCGGATTGGTGCGCAACAGCAATACGGTTACCGCGAAAACCCGGATGGCGCATCGGTATTCGGTAGGCGATCCGATTCAGGTTGCGGGCACAGCAGATCCTGGCTTCAGCGGGGTCTTCCGCGTAGCTTCCATTCTCGACAACATGCACTTCACCTATCTGCAGACTGGTCCCAACGCCGCCACTGGCGATGGCCAGGTTTCCCGGCCAGGGGAAAACCTGGTGTGCGCTCCCGGCACTTTTGGGTTCCTGATACCGCGACAGCACCTCGCCGGGAACGCCACCATCGAACTGCTTGGCCCGGAGCGCATCATGGTTAAGGGCGCCATGGTGGAACTGAACAAGGTGTCCTTAAAAACCGGCGGCCCCCAAGGCATGACCATGATGACCAGCACCAAAGATATGGAAATCCAGCAGTGGCTGCTCTGGGTGGATGACCATTACAAGGTGATGAAGATGGCTGTCACGGGAAGCAATATTGAAGCGGTGCGGGATTGAAGGAAGTTGGTAATTGGTTAAATGGGTAAGTGGGTAAATAATCCTGGGCCATTTTGCCAGCTAGCCTTGGCACAGTTAAAGCAGAGGCCTGACTTCTCGGTGATCCCGCGCACACCGGCTAAGGGCTAAATGCTAATGGCTAACGGCTATTTTTCCCATTTACGAAATCCTTGATTCCTGAAGAATCTAAGCTCGAAGCCTGGTCAGTGTCCCACCGCAATTATGAAAAACCACCGTTCGGACATTCTTTTCTTCTTCGGCGTGCTGCTGATGCTGTGGACGGCGTACGCCGTGCGCGATGTGCTGTTGTTGATCTACGTAAGTGCTCTGTTCGCGGTCGTGATCTCGCCGGCCATCGGCTTCATCCAGAAAATGAAGATCGGCCCCTGGCGCCCGGGCCGCGGCTTTGCCATCGTTTTCCTCGTTCTGATGTTCGCGCTGGCGGGAACGATCTTCATGGTTTTTGCCTTTCCGCCCATCTACAACGATGCCAGGGAATTCGCGGCTGACTGGCCCCGCCACCTGGCTACCCTGAGCGAGCAAATCCGCCATCTGCCTTTCGGCGCGAAAATTGATTCCGCGGAGCTTCAAAAATACGCCGGTGAAATCGTTGGCGGAGCCGGCGGCTTGTTTCTGAACCTGGCCGGCGGGGTTTTCGGACTCTTTACCGGCATGATCCTTACCGTCTATTTCATTATCGATGGCGAGCGTGTCTTTCGCTGGGCAGTATCGCTGTTCCCGCTGGAAGAGCAGCCGCGGCTCTCATCGACCTTGCTGCATTCGGAAAACCGGATGCGCAACTGGCTGGTGGGCCAGGCGGTGCTCATGACCTCGCTGGGATTGGCCAGCCTAGGCGTCTATTACGCGCTGGATCTCAAGTATTTTTACGTGCTGGCGCTGTACGCGGGCGTGGCCAATATCGTGCCTATTGTGGGGCCCATCAGCGCCCTGACTCTTTCTTCGACTGTGGCGGCAGCGCAGGGCTCGCCCACCAAGGTACTGGGCGTGATCATCTTTCACGCAATCTACGTGCAATTTGAAAGCGCGTTGCTCTCGCCACGTGTGATGCGCTCCACGGTCCACCTCTCGCCCCTGGCGGTCATCGTCGCCCTGGCCCTGGGTGGATCACTGGCCGGGGTGCTCGGAGCCCTGGTGGCTGTGCCGACCGCAGCCGTCGTGGCCGTCTTTGCCGATGAATACCTGGTGAAGAAGAAGAACGAGGCGGTGGAGGCGGCCGGAGCAGTAGGAGCGACGGGTTAGCGGGTCCCACGAAAGATCGGGTCATCGGGCCATCGGACCATCGGGTCATCGGAACACCATGGCAGGTGGCCACTCCGATCAACCGATCACCGGATCGCGCGATCACCCGGTCTTGTCGCGGATCAGGACTGATTCGCAAATGCTAGAATTTAAGACTTAGAGAGACCCATGACAGCGAAAACTCCAGTCGGCATTCTCGGCGCGACCGGGACCGTAGGGCAGCGCTTTATCCAACTGCTCGAATTGCATCCCTGGTTTGAGGTTACGTGGCTGGCGGCATCAGACCGCTCAGCCGGAAAAACCTATGCCGAAGCCGCCAAGTGGAACCTGAGCACGCCTTTGCCAGAGCACATCGCGCGCATGGCTGTTTCTCCCTCCACGCCGGACGGCAACACGCCCAAGCTGGTCTTTGCCGCGCTTGACGCCAAGGCCGCCAGGGAGATCGAGCCGGCATTTGCCGCAGCCGGCCATGCCGTGGTCTCCAACTCCAGCGCGTTCCGCATGACTCAGGATGTTCCGCTGGTGATCCCTGAAGTGAACGGCGATCACATCCACTTGATCAAGCACCAGCAGTGGTACAAAGACGGCGGCGGGTTCATGGTGACCAATCCCAACTGTTCCGCCATCGGACTGGTCCTGGCGCTGGCGCCTCTCCACCGCCGCTTTGGCGTGGAAAAAGTTTTTGTGGCTACCATGCAGGCCGTGAGCGGCGCAGGGTACCCCGGTGTTCCCTCCCTGGACATCCTCGGCAATGTGATTCCCTACATCGCCAACGAAGAAGACAAGATGCCGGTTGAGACGCGCAAATTGCTGGGATCGATGAATGGCTCGGGCGTTGTTCCGGCCGATCTGGCGCTTAGTGCGCATTGCAACCGTGTCGCCGTGGAAGACGGCCACACGGAGTCTGTGTCTCTAAAACTGCGCAATCCTGCTCAGGCCGAAGAGATGATCGCAGCCTGGAACGAGTTCCGCTGCCTGCCCCAAAAGCTCAAGCTGCCTACCGCTCCCGAGCAACCGGTGATCTACGACAGCGCACCGGACCGCCCGCAGCCTCGGCTGGACCGTGACCGCGGCCGCGGCATGTCGGCTGTAGTGGGCAGGCTGCGTCCTTGCGACATCTTCGATTGGCGATTTACCGTCCTTTCGCACAACACCATCCGCGGAGCAGCCGGCGCCGCCATCTTGAACGGCGAACTGCTGAAAGCGCAGGGATACATTCGCTGATGAAAGATCGATCAGTTGTTACGGTGTCGCCATGATCGTAATGAAATTCGGCGGCACGTCCGTGCAGGATGCCGGCGCCATCGATCGCGTCGCCGCCATTGTTCGTGATCGCCAGAAAGATCAGCCCGTAGTCGTGGTGAGCGCCCTGGCCAAGATCACCGACCAGCTGCTGGCCATGGCCGGCGCTGCCGGCACAGGAAATCGTGAGCGCGCCCTGGAGCTTTCCCGAGATGCGCGCGCGCGGCACTACAATACCGCTGCCGATCTGCTTGGCACTCACGGCTTCGAGCTACTGGCTCCAGAGCTGGAAGGCGACTTCAATGCACTGGACGAACTGCTGCGAGGTGTGGTCGCGGTGGGCGAGCTGACCCAGCGCAGCACCGATACCATCTCCGGCTTCGGCGAACGCATCTCGAGCAAAATCGCGGCGGCTGCCTTTTCCCGGAGAGGCATTGACGCCGCCCATGTGGATTCCCGCCATTGCATCGTCACCGACGCAACTTTCGGCAAGGCCGTTCCCCAATTTGAGGAAACCGACGCACGCCTGGCGGAAATGGTCAAGCCGCTTCTGGAGCGCGGACGCGTGCCCGTGATGGGTGGATTTATCGGCGCCACGCGCGACGGCATATCGACCACGCTGGGCCGCGGCGGATCGGACTTCAGTGCGGCTATCGTCGGCGCCGGGCTGCACGCTCAGCGCATCGAGATATGGACCGACGTGGACGGCATGATGACCACCGACCCCGGCCTCTGCCCTCACGCCCGCCGTATCAAGACCATTACCTTTGAAGAGGCGGCAGAGCTGGCTTACTTCGGCGCCAAGGTGCTGCATCCAGCTACACTCCTGCCGGCAATCCAGAAGAACATACCGGTGCTCATCCTTAACTCGCGCAATCCAAAATGCGAAGGCACGCGCATTACCGCCACTGCGCCCAAGAGCAAGAGCATATTCAAAGCGATTGCCGCCAAGAAACGCATCACCGTGGTGGATGTGGTGGCCACGCGTATGCTCATGGCTCACGGCTTTCTGAAGAGCATCTTTGAGGTCTTCGCCCACCATCGCTGCCCGGTGGACATGGTCTCCACGTCGGAGGTCAGCGTGTCGGTGACGGTGGACTCGAACGAATCGATTGCAGCCATCTCCGCCGATCTGGCCCGCCTGGCTGACGTGAAATACGAAGGCCGCAAAGCCATCGTCTGCCTGGTAGGCGAAAACATCCGCAATACGCCGCGGATCGCAGCCAGGGTTTTCGGCGCAATCGGCGATGTAAATATCCGCATGATCTCGCAGGGCGCTTCGGAGATTAACATCAGCTTTGTGATCGACGAGGCTGACGTGCCGGACGTAGTCTCATGCCTGCACAAGGAGTTTTTCACCGACGTAGACCCAGAGGTATTCGCATGAAGCTCGCAGTATTGGGTCGGGGCAAGACCGGCTCCCTCGTGGCCGAGGTTGCGCGCGGGCGCGGGCATGAGGTGCGCACACTGGGCGCCCAGGAAAACCAGGATGGCCGCGCTCTGAGCCGGGAGCTTCTGCAACAGATTGATGTTGTCATCGATTTCACCACACCTCATTCTGTTGTGCCCAATATCATCCGCTGCGCTGAGGCCGGTACTCCCATCGTGGTAGGAACCACCGGCTGGTATCAGCATATGGACAAGGTTCGGGAGCTGATCCACGAACGCAAAGCCGCGTTTCTCTACGGCTCGAACTTTTCCGTCGGGATGAACTTCTTCTTCAAGGCCATGCAGGCCATCGCCCCAGCCCTGAAGCATGGTTATCGCGGCAACATTGTGGAACGCCACCATGTTCATAAGAAAGACAAGCCGTCCGGCACGGCCGTAACTCTGCAGAAGATTCTGGAGTCAGGTTCAGGCGCCAAGCTGGAGATCACCTCCGTCCGCGAGGGCGATACTGTGGGTATGCACCTGGTGGTGCTCGACTCCGCCAACGACACCATCCTGCTAACCCATGATGCCAAATCCCGTCTGGGCTTCGCCGAGGGAGCGGTACGGGCGGCTGAATGGATCAAGGGAAAGACCGGGTTTTATGAGTTTCCTGAGATCGTGGACCAACTCTAGGAAATCGGGTCATCGGACCATCGGGTGTTGCGCCAGCATATTAGAATGGCCGGCTATGAGCCTGGACCAGCATCAGCAACTGAGGCAACGGACCAAGACTTTCGCGCTGCGCATCATTCGCATGACTCAAGCGCTTCCCCGCAGCCGCGAGGCGGACGTTATCGGGCGTCAGATTCTGAGGTCTGCCACCAGCATCGCTGCAAATTACAGGGCTGCTGGTAGGGGTCGATCGAAGGCGGAGTTTACCGCCAAACTCGGTATCGTGATCGAAGAGACGGATGAGACCGTGCTGTAGCTGGAGTTGCTAGCTGAGAGCGGTGTCGTAAAGGAAACACGCCTGCGAGACTTCCTGAACGAAGCGAATCAGTTGCTCGCGCTCTTCGCAGCGTCTTGGCGAACCCTCAAGGGCTAACAGGAGAGCTGGCGCAACGATCCGATGGCCCGATGGCCCGATGCCCGATTTCCTGATGACCCGATCTTCGAACAGTTTTGTTATCCTAGAACGACCATGAAACTCCAGGGTTGCGGCACCGCACTTATCACCCCTTTCAAAAAAGACCAGAGCATTGACGAAGAAGCCTTTCGCAGGCTGGTCGAATGGCAGATCGATTCCGGAATTCACTTTCTGGTTCCCTGCGGCACCACGGGTGAGACACCCACGTTGAGCAAGGACGAGTGGCTGAGGGTGATTGATATCACCATCGAAGTTGCTGCCGGGCGGGTTCCTATCGTCGGCGGAGCTACCTCCAACTCCACCGCGGACGCTGTAGAGAAGGCCAAGGAGCTTGGCCGTCGCAAGGGTGTGGACGCTATCCTGACTGCGTCACCTTACTACAACAAGCCGACCCAGGAAGGCCAGTACCAGCACTTCAAGGCCATCGCTGAGTGCGTGGAGAAGCCGCTGATGCTGTACAGCGTGGCCGGACGAACTGGAGTGAACATCGAGCCGGCGACGCTCGGGCGCCTGGCAAAGATTCCCAATATCATCGCGGTAAAGGAGGCCAGCGGAAACATCAGCCAGATCGCCGAGGTCTTCAGCCATGTGCCGGAAAATTTCCTGGTCTTCTCCGGCGATGACGCCGTTACTCTACCGGTGATTTCGCTGGGCGGCGTGGGCATTGTCTCCGTGGCCGCGAACGAAATACCGCGTGAAATGGCGGAGATGACCTGCGCCGCGCTCAGCAATGATTGGAAGAAGGCACAGGCCATCCAGCGCAAGTTCGTACGTTTGATGCAGGCCAACTTCATTGAATCCAATCCCATGCCGGTCAAAGCCTTGCTGGCCATGATGGGCCGGATCGAGGAGATCTACCGTTTGCCGATGCTGCCGATGAAGAAGGAAACCCGCGCCAAGTTGCAGCAGGTGGCCTCCGAAGCCGGCTTGCTGAACGGACATGCCTCGGTTTCGGACTTCTGAGACAAGAGCAAATCTACTTCGCCGTTTTCCAGACAGCAAACGACATTCCCTGGGGATCGTGCATCACAGCCATCTCGTCACCCTCGGGCAGCATGGTAGGCGGGATCATCACCTTGGCTCCCAACGCCTGCGCCTTCTCAACCGCACCTTTGACGTCGCTGACGCTGACGAAGATTTGGACAAACGCCGGCGCTTGCGGCGGCGCCGGCCAGATCCCACCTTGAATACCGGCCTTTGAACCGGTATCGATCTGCCGGTATCCCAGTGGATTGTTCGCCGAGATCTTCCATCCGAACAGGCTGGAGTAAAACTGTGCCGTCTGGTCCGGTGCGGCCGATATGATCTGGAATTGAGTTACTGCGTTTCCCATGTAGTTCTCGACCTCCTGCAAGCTATTGTTTTGCGCGTCCATTGAGCTTGACTCCATCTTCAGCTGCTCGCTCGCGGATTCTCACCAGAGCCAAGCGGCGAAACTCCTCCGGTTCCAGAAGTGGCCCACCGGTGAGGTCTTTCCATTGGCCGGATCGGGTGATCTCAAGAAGCCGCAAGCGCAAGAGGCGGCTCAGTGCCAGGTTTACCTGGTCCACGGTGCTCGCAGTTTCCTTGGCAATCCAGCGGCAGTCGGGACGGAAGCGATGCGAGCGCACCAGGCACAACATCTTCCAGTGGATCTCATTTGTAGCCAGCGCCAGGCCCTCTGCCGTCCAGTGACGAAGCTGTTCCTGGCGCTTGGTGGTGGGCTCATCGGGCACGTGCTCTGTTGCAACGTAAACGGCTATCTCTTCCGGAACCATTCCGAGCTTCCTGCCCCAGCTGCGAATCTGGCTCGCCGGCGTTCGCCGTGAGCCGCGCACGATCTGCGACAAGCTGGAATGGTCTGTGCCCAGGAGCGTTGCGAAAGCGCGCAGTGAGTAGCGGGCATTCCTTGATCGACGTGATTCAAATTCCTGGTGGAGCCGCTCTCGAAAAGGCGACGATCGCATGGTGATTGCATCCTAACGGTACGCGCAGGTAATGACAATGCACAGGTCCACTGAGTGGGGCAAAGCGTTGCCCCAGCTGTGCTCTTGACGGCGGGAGAAGCAGCACACATGGGGTCAAGCATGCGTAAAAATGCGGCTACGCCGGTTAGCGCAGCCGCCTTTTGCATCACCCTCAAACATGGCCACCCAGGGGAAGGAGTCAGGCTTCGCTCGGGGCCAGGTCTGGAGGCCTACTTTGGAGAAAACATCCCTCTTGCCTGTAGATCGCCAGACCGGGGATTTCTTGCAGTAAATTCTCTGCCCTCCATGGGCGCCACTGCCCATATCACTTCTCCTTCACCATTTCACACGAGCTGTCTTGTTCTTCATCGCCTTCCCGCGTCAAGCGAGCTTTGTTGCCGTTCATCAGTTCCAACCGGAAACTTACCGGTGGACCGTTCAGCGTCTGCGGCGGATGCGCGTTCTTATGGCTGACTTTGAAGGCCAGGACTTTGCCGTCAAAAGTCGGGTCGATAAGGGGCTCCGGAGTCCCGGGAGCAGACCGGGGCGGCTTACCGTCATTGTGGCGAATAAGATAAAAGAGGATTGTCCCATGCAACTTCCCTCCTTGCTGCTGCAGCTCAAGAGTCACCGCACGAACTCCATACATCTCGCCGTTCCAAACGCCTACTGGAGCGGAATTGCCGGGCGTAACAAACGCCAGCGTGGCCAGAGAAAGCAGGAGCACTACCAGAGTCAGAACAAAAGCAAGTTTTCCGTTCC
>Ga0066903_100005598_pt1 | contig 10939 bp, 5 predicted proteins | sample PanSoiMetaGPlot1_FD_67491 | JGI IMG/M metagenome (GOLD analysis project Ga0066903, IMG submission 67491) | Tropical forest soil microbial communities from Panama analyzed to predict greenhouse gas emissions - Panama Soil - Plot 1 (version 2) | ecosystem: Environmental > Terrestrial > Soil >...
AACAACTGGCAGGAGCTGGCAGGGTTTTTGACTGGCGCGCTTTGCGTATGGCTGCTGATCAAGCAGAACATCTGGAACTGGCCCGTTGGGATCGTCAACAACATTTTCTACATCGTCATCTTCTACAAGTCCGGGCTTTATGCCGACATGGGCGTGCAATTTGTCTACATCGCGGTGGCGGTATATGGCTGGTGGAACTGGTTGCACGGCGGCCGGGATCGCTCGGAGCTGCCGGTTCGCCACGCGTCGAAGAACGCAGTGCTTGGATTTGCCTGCATCGCTGCCGTTACGACGGCGATCCTCTATTGGATTCTGCGGCACACGCCCAGCACCGTCCCCCTCGCGGACGGATTAACCAGCGCGATTTTCCTCACGGCGCAATACGTGATGTCGCGCCGGCTGGTGGAGAACTGGTGGTTCTGGATCGTCGGAGATGCGTTGGTGATCGGGCTCTACATTTATAAGCAGCTCTATCTCACTTCGCTGCTTTACCTGGTCTTTCTGGCCATGTCAATCGCTGCCCTGATGGAATGGCGGCGGGCTGTACGACAGGTCGAGGCTGCGGCGATCGCTTAACACACATCCTAGTTGTCCAATCGGACCGCTGCAGGTCTTGCCAAAATCGGACGTGGCACTTGCCCGCTCGTGGTCTGCGCCAGCGCTCCATATCGCGACACGACAGATAAACATCGTTCAACCCATTGATTTTAGAGGGCTTCCTGCTCTTTGCTTTTTGTACTAGCTCCAGTAATATTCTTGCCCACAACTTCAGAGTACGTGCGGACCTGCCACTCTGTCTCACAGGACGAAGTTGTAGAGATAGAAAACCCAGGGTATCTACAAACTTAATCTGTCGGAGAAACCATGCGCCACTTTCCCTCGCGTGCGTTGTATCTGGTTTTGTCTCTCTTGGCCTGCCTTTTTCTAGCTACATCATCCGCTTTTGGGCAAACATCTGACCCGCAAGCAACCCCGACCCCAACACCTGACGCCACGGCAACCCCCGCAATCGATCCAACTACGGCGACGGACGATCAGAATCCGCCCTTGCCGCCCGACCCCAACGCAACTGCAGACCAGGACCGGATTGACCTGCTGATGGACACAGACAGTCCTGATCTTCCTGACTTCGCCAAGGGCACAATCGATACGGAAGACTATCTGCGCATGAGGAACGCGCACAACCGCCGGTTGCGTGGATTGATGGATCCCGCTTTCGCGCCGTGGCGGCGCAATGGCGCGATCTACGTGACGCAGCAACGGGAAAAGCAAATCCAGGATGCCGCCGCCAGCGGCAGCGGCGATCCCGGCTTTGTCGGTCCAGTTACCCCCAGCGCGCCGGCGCCGGCCATTCCGGCCAGCCTGCTTGCGCCATGGACGCCGCTTGGTCCCGCCCCGATCCCCAACGGACAAACGACCGGGGTCAGCACGCCGGTGAGCGGCCGCGTGACCGCGATCGTCGTGCATCCCAGCAATGAAAACATCATCTATGTGGGAACTGCGCAGGGCGGTGTGTATCGCTCGCTCAACGGCGGCACTAGCTGGACTGCTCTCACTGACAGCGCGCTCTCCCTTGCCATCGGCTCCATTGTTCTCGATCCGCTGGACCCCACCACGGTGTTGGTGGGTACAGGCGAAGGCAATCTCTCGGCTGATAGCTTTTTTGGGGTCGGTGTTTATGTGATCAAGAACGCTGACACTACGCCGCAGATGATTGGTCCGTTCAATAAGGATGGCAGCAACAATGACGTGTTCACAGGACGAGCTATCACCCGCGTGCTGGTAAGCCCGACGGACGATAACATTGTCTTTGTCTCCACCACGTCAGGCATTGGAGGAGTCGGCGCCGATGCAATTCCCTCAGTCCTCGCCGGCAACCTGCCTTCGCGCGGGCTCTATCGCTCCACCAACTTCATGTCGGCGAATCCGACCTTCACCAAGATCACGGTGCAGCCGGCCAACGGCGGCAATCGCGGCATCACCGACATCGCGTTTGGCGCTACGCCAAATATTTTGCTCGCCGGGGTCAACGGCTTCAGCACCGGAGGGCTTGACGGCGGCATCTGGCGCACCACGAATGCGCTCGATGCGATCCCGCTGTTCACCAATCAGCAGGTTGTCGGCACGGCCGCAGCGACCATCCAGATCAAGCTGGCGTCGAACACGGTGGGCGGCGTGACTACAATTCTGGCCGCAACCGGTGAGAACCCAGCCACCACGCCGGCTCCGCCGGGCAACGGCTCCAATTGCGGCGCGCCGGGCTGGGTACGGAGATCAACCGATGGCGGCGTGACGTTCGGCCTCGGCCTGATTCAGACCAGCGGCTTCTGCAACACGCAGTGCTTTTATGACATGGCGCCGGCCATGGATCCCACCAATTCCGACATCATTTATCTGGGCGGCTCCGCGAACGCTAACTCCAATCCGCCTCGCGCGACCTGCCGCAGCAACGTGCTCACGCGCACGTTAGACGGCACAAACTTCAGCCGTATCGATACCGGACTGCACGCTGACACGCATGCGGTGGCCGTGGCTCCGTCCAATCCCAGCGTGGTTTATTTCGGAAGTGACGGCGGCGTGTGGCGCTCCACGGATCAGGGCACCACGTGGTCCAGCATGAACACAGCGGGCTTCAACGCGACGCAGTTCGAGAGCCTCGCTTTACATCCCATCGACCGCAATTTCTCCATCGGCGGCACCCAGGACAACGGCACGCCTTTCTTGCGTCCTGATGGCACCTGGATCCGGGCAGAGGGTGGCGACGGCGGCTTTGCCCTCATCGATCAAAGCGCCACCGATACCACGAATGTGACCCTGTATCACACGTTTTTCAACTCTACAGGCTCTCAAATCCTGTTTTCCCGGGTGACCAACTCTGCCAATGCGCACGATGGCGGCTGGAACCGCTTTGGCTGCGGAGCAACCCCGAATGGTATCGCCTGTACCGATAGTGTTCTGTTTTATGCGCCCATGGCGCTAGGTCCCGGCACTCCCAACACTCTCTATTTCGGCTCGGACCGCCTCTATCGCTCCGTTAACCAGGGAACGAACATGACCGTAGTAAGTCAGGGGCCTTTCCAGACCGGCGTTCCGGTTAGCGCCATTGGCATCTCGCGGCAAAATGACAGTGTGCGTATCATCGGCTTGCGCAATGGCAACATATTTGCCACCACTACAGGAGCCGTTCCGCTCGCCAATGTTCGCAGTGCGGTCATGCCGGCAAAGTATGTTTCGCGCGCCGTGATCGATCCCAACGACGTCAACACGGCCTACGTGACCTTCTCCGGTTTCGGAATTGCCGGCCAGCAGATTTGGAAGACCACGAACCTGAACGCCACGCCTCCCATCTGGAGCATTGCCGCCGCAGGGCTGCCGGATGTGCCGGTGAACGGTTTTGTTATCGATCCGGTAAACTCAAAAACGCTATATGCCGGCAGCGACATCGGCGTGTTTATCTCTACGAACGCCGGGGCTTCCTGGAACCCCTTCGGCACGAGCTTCCCTCGCGTGGCCGTGTTTGATATGGGGATCCAGAATCCGCACCGGCTCCTGCGCGTCGTGACGCATGGACGCGGCGCCTGGGAAATTCCGGCCGCCAAAACGCCTGCTCTGGTCAATGTGAGCGCTTCAACCAACTCCTCAACCTACGGGGACAATGTCACGTTTACGGCCGCGGTTAGCCCCAATGGCGTTCTGGCCAATCCGTCAGGCACGGTCACCTTCACTGACGGATCTCTGACGCTGGGTTCGGCTGTTTTAAGCGGTGGTGCTCCCTTTACCGCCAGCTTTACCACCAACCTGCTGGGGGCGGGAACACACAACATCACGGCCACCTTCAATGGCGACACGATTTTTGACGTGACTCCCTCGGACGCCGCGGGCCTTTTGGTCAATCAGAAAGCTCTGACTATCAGCGGCGACGACGCGACCAAAATCCTGAATGCCCCGAACCCCGCCCTTACCGCGAGCTACAACGGCTTTGTGCTGGGTCAAGGACCAGGCGACCTGAACGGCGTGGTCAGCTGCACCACGACCGCGACCACCAACAGCTTCGTGGGCGGTTATCCCATTACCTGCTCCGGGCAAGCTTCCGCGAATTACGCAATCAGCTACGTGGCCGGGACCCTGCATGTGATCTTTGCGCCCTCAGGCCTGGTCAATGGCGAGCCCAGCCATGTCGTCCTGCAGCCGGTTGCGGCCGACGGCTCCAGCGTCTTCAAGGGCGGGCGGACCGTTCCCGTGAAGTTCCGCGTGGGTGACGTGAACGGAAATTCCATCGGCACGCCGGGAAGCATCGCCAGCTTCCGGATCGTCAATGTAATGACCGGCACGGTTTCGACACCGGTAGATCTGCCGCCCACCTCCACCACCCCGGATACCTCCTTCCGGTTTGATCCGACGGATCAGCAGTGGATCTTCAACCTGAAGACCTCAAATCTGCCTCCGGGATCCACGTACGTGTTCAGCATCGGATTGGCTGATGGTTCCAGCATCAACTTCCAGTTCGGATTGCGATAATCTCTGGCAAAGGCGCATGCGGCAATGCATGCGCCTTTTTTCCGTCCCGCTATGTTCCGGTCACATGCGTCCTGCAAACATCTTTCCTTCCCATCCGTCTTATACAATGACCTGTTCTGAAATCACCTTTTGGTTTCGCGAGGAGAGAAAATCGAATGCACAAATACCTGTTGCACGATTACTTGCTCAAGATCAGCGTGGTGTTGCTGCTGGGCACCGGCGTTGCCGGCAGTCAGGCGATGACGCCCGCTCCCGCGGTAACAAAATCCGCCGCGACCAGCCCGGACACCAAGACGGCCGAGCATCCTGCCCCCAAGTTCGATATTGCCAACATCGACAAGACGGCCGACCCCTGCGTGGATTTTTACCAGTTTGCCTGCGGCAACTGGATCAAGAACAATCCCATTCCCGGCGATCAGCCGGTCTGGCTGAGCTTCAGCGAAGTTTATGAGCACAACCTGGTGGTGCTGCGGCAGATCCTGGAGAAGGCCAGCGTCAACGACCCCAAGCGCGATCCGATCCGGCAGAAGATCGGCGACTTTTACGCCGCCTGCATGGATGAAGCGGCTGTGAACAAAGCCGGGGCAGCGCCGTTAAAGCCGGAACTGGACCGCATCGCCGCCATCAAAGACAAGACCCAGATGATTGAGGTGATGTCCCACGAGCAGCTGATCGGCCCGAATCCGCTGCTGGGCTTCGGTTCGAGCCCTGACCTGCACAATGCCGACATGACCGTGGCCATCGTCGACCAGAACGGCCTCGGGCTGCCCGACCGCGACTACTACCTGAAGGACGACCCTCCTACCGTGGCCATCCGAAAGAGCTATGTCGAGCACATGAAAAAAATGTTCTCGCTCATCGGCCAGTCGCCGGAGCGGGCCGGGCAAAGCGCGGACAACGTGCTGAAGATTGAAACCGAACTGGCGAAGGCCTTCATGGAGCGCACGCTGCGGCGCGATCCTAAGAACCGCGACCACAAAATGACGGTGGCGCAGGCCGAGGCGCTGGGCCCCAACTTCCATCTTGATCGCTACTTTGCCGCCAGTGGCGCGCCTGCCTTCACGGAGCTGAATGTCGGCAACCCGGATTACTTCAAGGCCGTCAACGCGGTAATTGAGTCCACGCCGCTCGATTCCTGGAAGACCTACATGGCCTGGCACATGCTGAGCAACGCCGCAACCTGGCTCTCCGACGATTTTGTCCAGGAGGATTTCCGCTTCGAGCAGGCCATCACCGGCCAGAAAGAACTGCCGGTGCGGTGGAAGCGCTGCGTCAATCTGACTGACAACTCCCTGGGTGAAGCCCTCGGCCAGCCCTACGTGGACGCCACCTTCGGCGCGGAGGGCAAGGCGCGCATGCTGAAGATGGTGGACGCTCTGGAAAATGCCCTGAAGCGCGATATCGCCGACCTGCCCTGGATGACCGAGACGACCAAGAAAGAGGCGCACATCAAGCTGGCCGCCATCCGCAACAAGATCGGCTATCCGGAAAAGTGGCGCGACTACAGCAAGGTCAACGTGGTCCGCGGCGATCTGCTGGCAAATATCTATCGGGCGAGGGGGTTCGAATCCAACCGCCAGCTGCAGAAAATCGGCAAGCCGGTGGACAAACAGGAATTCGGCATGACCCCTCCCACCGTGAATGCCTACTATAGCGGCAGCCACAACGAAATTGTCTTTCCCGCCGGCATTCTGCAGCCGCCTTTCTTCGATCGTGAAATGGATGATGCGGTCAACATGGGCGGGATCGGCCTGGTCATCGGCCACGAACTTACCCACGGTTTTGACGACCAGGGCCGCAAGTACGATCCCAAAGGCAATCTGCGTGACTGGTGGAGCCAGGAAGATGGCAAGGAATTCGAAAAGCGCGCGAGCTGCGTGGCGGACGAATACTCGAGCTTTGTCTCGGTCGATGATCTCCACCTCAACGGGCGGCTCACGCTCGGAGAGAACACCGCCGACAACGGCGGAGCCCGCATTGCCTTGATGGCATTGCATGACCTGATGGCCCAGGCGAAAGCCGATTCGGATAAGAAGATCGACGGCTTCACGCCCGATCAGCGTTTTTTCCTCGGCTTCGGCCGGGTCTGGTGCCAGAACACTACGCCGGAACTGGCGCGCATGCTTGTCAGAGTCGACCCCCATTCCCCGGGGCGCTGGCGCGTGAACGGCGTGGTTCGCAACATGCCGGAGTTCCAGAAAGCGTTCGGCTGCAAGGCGGGTCAACCGATGGTTCCGGAGAATGCCTGCCGGGTGTGGTGAGGAAGCAGCTAACTGCTAGCAACCAGCAATTAGCGACTAGCTGCTAGCGACTAGCCGCTAGTAGTCAGGAATCAGGTAACGCGAATGAAGCAAGCTTCATTCGCGTTTCTTATTGCAATTGCAAGCTAAGTGCGCGGCGGAAACGAGTTGAGCAAGACGACGACCGGTTCTGCGACATGCGGACATTTTGCATTTCGTTGCCAGAGCGGCCACAATGAATGTGGCCGAAGAACATTGACTCCTGATCACCAGCCCGACGCTTCATCCCGGCGCACGCTCTTGCCCGGAAGTCCTTCGGAGGCCAGGGCGGAATATGAGAAGCGCCTGCAGGAGCGGGAAGCTATGGCTGCACACCTTCAGCGCCGGCATCTTTGGCTGGGAAATGCGCGCATCGTCGTTTTTGTGGCCATTGTCATCCTGGCGTGGTTCTCCCGCACTCGTTCTCTGCTGTTCTACCTGATGGTTGCTGCGATCGTTGTTTTCATCGTGCTGGTCGCGGTCCATCGCCAGGTAGTGCGCGCCATGAACGCCGCCCGGCGCGCCGTCGCGGTCTATCATCGCGGCCTGGCCCGGATTGACGATCGCTGGGCCGGCACGGGTGACACCGGGGATGAATTCAAAGACCCGCTCCATCTGTATGCCGAGGACCTTGACATTCTCGGACCGGGCAGCCTGTTTCAACTGCTCTCGACCGCGCGCACGCGCATGGGCAGGCGATGCCTGGCGCGCTGGCTGCTTGCGCCCGCCGGGCTCAAGGAAATTCAACAGCGCCAGGCAGCCATTGCCGAGCTGAAGCAGAAACTCGATCTCCGCGAGGAGCTGGCGGTGGCGGGCGAAAGCGAGCGCATCGACGCCCACCCTGAAGCCCTGGTGGACTGGGCCAAAGATGTGAGCACGCTCAAGGATGGCCGCTGGTGGGCCCTGCTGCTGGCCGCGCTCAACCTCGCCGCCCTGGTCTACGGCTTCATCGCGTTATGGACGCCCTTTCTGCTGCTGATTCTGCTGAATGGCAGCATCATGTTTCGCCGCCGTCATCAGCTGGAAAAGATTTTTGCCCACCTGAGCGAAACCCATAAAGACCTGGATTCGCTGGCCGAGGTGTTGCGGCGCATCGAAGGAGCAACCTTCTCGTCGCCGCGGCTCCTTGAGCTCCAGGCCGCGCTGCGGGCGCAGGGGCCACAGCCTTCAGAGTGTATTGCGCGGCTGGACACACTCTCCGATCTCGACGATTCGCGCCACAACTGGTTTGTGCGCCTGTTTGACGTCCCGCTTCTCTATTCGCTGCAACTCGCCTTTGCCCTGGAACGCTGGCGCCGCCAATACGGCAGCAGGATCGATGTGTGGCTCACCGTGGTCGGCGAGCTTGAGACCCTGGCGTCGATTTCCGCTTATGCTTATGAGCACGCCGATGATCCGTTCCCGGAGTTTTTTCCGGCCGGCTCGTCTCCGCATCTTACCGGCGAGGCTCTCGGCCATCCCCTGCTGCCGGCGGCAAGCTGTGTGCGCAATGACGCCATGCTGGGCGACTGCCGCCAGCTCCTGCTGGTAAGCGGGTCCAACATGTCGGGCAAGAGCACATATCTGCGCGTGGTGGGCATCAACGTGGTGCTGGCGATGATGGGCGCTCCAGTCCGGGCCGCGCGGCTGCGCCTCTCCTGCCTGGCGGTGGGGGCTTCGATGCGCGTGGCCGACTCGTTGCAACAGGGCATTTCTCATTTTTATGCCGAAATCAAGCGCGTGCGCCAGGTCATCGATCTTGCTTCGTCCCGGCCGTCGCTTGTTCTGCTCGACGAGATCCTGCAGGGCACCAATTCCCACGATCGCCGCGTGGGCACGGAGGGCATTCTGCGCACCTTGATTGCCAGCGGCGCCATCGGGCTCATCACCACGCACGATCTCGCCCTAACCTCGCTGGAAGAGGCCTTTCCCGATCGCATGGTCAATGTCCATTTCCAGGAGAGGTTCGAGGACGACAAACTCTCGTTCGACTACCGCCTCCGGCCCGGCGTTGTCACCACCAGCAACGGCATTGAACTGATGCGATCGATTGGCCTGGACGTTTCCTGAGCCGAAGCCCGATGCAGGCAAAAAGCCGGGTCGTCAGCGGCTGGTTGCCGGTTCGGCGTTGCGCAGATAGGCGTCGGATTTGCTCAGCCAGTCCTGCCGTGGAGGATAAAAGACATCGAGATCGACCGTGTCCTCAATTGCCTCGGCTTTGTGCGGCATGTTGGAGGGGATGCAGAGCACCTCGCCGGCGCGGACCACGATCTCCCTGCCGTCAATCCAGAACTTGAGCGCGCCCTCAACGATGTACGTGAGCTGCTCGTTCACATGGCTGTGCTCGGGAACCACGCAGCCTTTCTTGAGCAATACTCGCGCCAGCATCAGGTTTTCGCCCGTAATCATCTGGCGGTCCAGCAGCGGGTTCAGGTTTTCCAGCTCAACGTCATTCCAGCGGATGTGCTTAAGCATAGGGGGATATTCTATCGGACTTGAGCGGGGGTCGCCACGCGGCTATTTCTGCGTAACCGTCAGCTTGTGGTAGCCGACTGTGGCCAGGTCGATGCGATCGGGCAGCTGGAAGGTGGAATCCAGTCCGATATTGGGATATTTCGGCGTGATGTACTTGCTCACAAAATACTCCAGCGCCATGCGGGGAACGGAAAAGCCGTCAATGCTGACTTCGCGGACCTGAACACGACCCTGACCGCCGCTGCCCGTGGCGTTGGCTTCCACTCGCACGTCGTGCCGGCCATTGAAGACGGAGAGCATAGGGTTGGATGACTTTTGCCCCGCGCGAATCTCATCAAAATCCACGTTGAGGAAGGCCGTGACCACGCCGTTGCGTCCCTCCATGGTCAGCTTTTTCACTCCCTGCGGCAATACGATAGCGCCGGAGGCAAAGTAGTCATTGACTTCTTCTTCGCTCATCACTGTGGGCGTCTGGTCGGGCTTGGAGCGCTTTGCATTCTCCTGGATATGGTCAAGCTTGGCCTGCATGCTGGCGGCATAGCGATGCCCGCTGCCGGCAGCCGGCCGGGAAGCAGGCGCCTGGGAGGCAGCCCATTTCTCCTGCTTGATGATGAAAAAAACGCTTGCCAGCAAGAGCAGCGTGAGGATGGTGCGCGCGATTCTCATTTGGTACGCGCGGGAGCGGCCTGTGCGGTCATAGGTTGCGGCGTGATCTGGGGTTTCTCCAGCGCTCCGGTGATCTCCCACTGCTGGTTGCCGCCCGCTGTAACCTTCACTCTTGCCTGCTTGTTCGCCAGGGATATGTTCCCGCTGGCTATATAGATGCGGTTCTCTGCCTTAAATTTGCTTGGCAGGATTTTTAAACTCTGCTTATCGATCTCCAGCGCGCCTTGAGCGGCCTGGAAGCGCAGAGGCCGGCCGGATTCCAGCGCCATGATCCTTGAATTCCCGTTGCTGACCTGAAATTCGACCCGGCCCCCGGTGCTGGAAAGCATATCCGCGGGCGACTTTCCTTCGAAACGAACGTTGTAACTGATCTGTCCCCTGCCCGATATCCACTGGGCGACCTGCCCGGCCGGAGTGTCCACGGGGCCTACGCGGTCGAGGGCAACTCCTTCCAGGGTGCCGGAGCCGATGTAACGCGGCTGCGAGCCGCTCCAGTCAACTTTCCACTCGCCCTGCGTGGAGCCTCCTGCAACCTTCGCGGCCATATGGTTCAGGGTGAGCGTGTGATCGCCAACCTCAAGGCGGGCGGCAAATTTTTCCAGTGGGATTTCAGCCACTTTCAGTTCACCCACAGCCAGTGTTCCAGCCGCGCGAAAGTCGGGCAGCTTGTTGTCCGAGCCCGATATAAAGGGCAGGTTCCATCCCTTGTCAGAGAAGCCGAGGACGGTGGCAACGTCGGCTACCGCCAGGTTCTCGAAGTGCAGGTCGAATTCCAGCGGGCATGCGGATTCTGCGGAACAGTTCAGCGGGCCGGCAACGGAGCCGGTAAAGGCGATGGGCGAGTGCTCAAACTGTCCGGTAACGTGATTAAGGGTCAGAGTAGCATCGGTGATCTGTGCCTCGGCTTCGGAGAGCAACAGACGGTCCTTGATTCCGGGGATCCATGCCGCCAGGTTTTGCAGGCGCGCGGTCCCGTGAAGTTTTGCGGGAACCAGATTGGCCCAGGCGCCGGCGATGCTGAA
>Ga0066903_100005599_pt1 | contig 10938 bp, 9 predicted proteins | sample PanSoiMetaGPlot1_FD_67491 | JGI IMG/M metagenome (GOLD analysis project Ga0066903, IMG submission 67491) | Tropical forest soil microbial communities from Panama analyzed to predict greenhouse gas emissions - Panama Soil - Plot 1 (version 2) | ecosystem: Environmental > Terrestrial > Soil >...
GGACGGATGCTGCCGGAGGCGAAAGGCGCAGGGCTCCGGCTGGTCTTCTGGCCGATCGAGACGCTCTACCGTATTCCGCTGCGGGTGGTTACGCTCGACGTGCCGCCGCAGGACATCATCACGCACGACAACGTGTCAGTGAAGGTCAACGCAGTCTGTTATTTCAAGGTCGTCGATCCGAATCGCGCGCTGCGCGAAGTGGAAAACTATCTGTATGCGACTTCACAGCTCGCCCAGACGACGCTCCGCAGCGTGGTGGGGCAGTTCGAGCTCGACGAGATCCTTTCAGAGCGCGAAAAGGTCAATGCCAAGCTGCAGGTCATCCTCGATCAGGAAACCGAGGCCTGGGGTGTGAAAGTCACCAAGGTCGAAGTCAAGCAGGTGGATATTCCCGAGACCATGCAACGGGCGATCGCGCGACAGGCCGAAGCTGAACGTGAACGGCGCGCCAAGGTCATTCACGCCGACGGCGAGTTTCAAGCGTCGCAGAAACTGGCGGATGCCGCCGCCGTGCTCGAGACGCAACCGGCTGCCATCCAGCTGCGCTATCTGCAAACGCTCGCAGACATCGGCGTTGAGAAGAACACGACCATCGTGTTCCCGCTGCCCGTGGACATCATTAATGCCTGGGTGAAGTCGCTCACTGTGGAGCGGAGCGCGCCACGTTCCAATCCGCCATCATAAAACCGCGAGCGTTGACCTCGAGGCTTTTGGCTTTGGGACAAGCTCTTGCTAAAGCCTAAAAGCCCAGAGCCTAAAGCCTAGTTGATTGTTGATGCGCGCTTAACTATCCATCAGAAAATCGCAACTCACCCGGTGGTCGCGCATGAACCGTCGTCCACTGCCGACGTGTTTGGAAAAGCGCACACCTCGACCTCCACCGCGGACAATTTCGCCTCACGTCATCGAATCGATAGACGCGCGCGAGACAAGCGCGCTCGCACCATCACGACGATCAACGCTGAAATCGCAGCGCGCGGAGATCTTTTCAATTCTGTGAGTTCCGCGTGTCCTGCGTTGAATGTCGTGGCGCGGAACTGAATCCATCACACAACTGTCCATGCATGGCCCGCGATCTGCCCGACGCTGGCATCATCGCTGCAGCGTCACGCACTCGAGCAGCGAACGCCGCGATCGAAAGAAATCGTCAGCCGGGTTTGTGCGTTAAAGACTTGTTGATGTCTTTCGACCTGCTTACAGAACATCGCGGCAATCATCGCGGCGCAACCAGCGCCGTTGTCAGGAGGCAGTGATGAAGGTATTCAGTATGGTCTTCGCGATCACGGTGCTGGCCGCGGCGCCGTCGTTCGCGCAGGAGAAAGGCATTCAGGATCCGAGCGGCTATGTGAGCGGGTTCGGCGGCGCGGTATGGGCGGCCGGTAACTCCTCGAGCAGCGTGCTCTTCGAAGGCGGCGTGCGCATCGCGCCGCATCTGATGGCGTTTGGCAACCTCGGTCGGTTCACCAATCTCCAGGGCGATCTCGAGCCGACACTCGACACGGCGACCGCCTCGCTGGCCACTCAGGGCGTGGGTGTGACGAGTGGCGGTTCGCTGCCCGCCTGGTACGGCGTGGGCGGTCTGCGGGCAGAAATTCCCGCGGGCACGCACTTTTTTCCGTATGCCCTTGGCGGCATCGGGGCGGCGCGCCTCAATCCATCGCCGCAGTTCATCTTTGCAAGCGGCACCTTGCCCGATGGCTCGACTCCAACGGTTGGCACTGACGTCACGCAATCACTGATCACGGGCGGCAGCTTTACCGATCCGCCCCCGAGCAGCGCGTTCATGATGATGCTTGGCGGGGGCGTGCAGATCCCGGTCCTGCAGCACTGGGCCGCCGACATCGGCTACCGCTACTCGCGTATTGCCGCAGACACCACGCTGAGCGCGACACCGCTCAACACGAACGTCATGACATTCGGATTCGGCTATCGATTCTAGGTTGAGGCTGCATCGGCCGTTCACGACAGTCAACGCGGAACTCGCTGAACTCACAGACTCGAAAAGTATTCAGTGGATTCAGCGGTTCTTGCGTTGATCGTCGTGGATAAGTTCTGCTGTTTCGAGCCAGTACGACAGCATCTCGACGGTATCCGGCGAGGTGTTGATAACCGCGACCACCGGCGTCATGCGCGTCCCGCAGCTAAACGCGTGCAAGAAGCGCGACGTCACGCTCTCGAAGCTCGACGTCCCCACCTCGGGCACAGGTTGTGCCTCATTCATCATCAGTGGATTCCGCCGCCGAATGTTCGAAGTCAATTCGATGCTGCACGGCGCCCCGCTGACGAAATGTCGTCACGACGTCGCTGCAACGATTAGCCGAGTGGGGGATTCGCATCATGAAGCCTGGAGTCGTCAAAGAATTTTCCAGCCACGATCTCGAGCGTCGCATGATTGAGCGGCGCGCTGTCGAGGCCATCATCTGGGGCATGCCGATCGTGAACTTCGATCTGATGTATGAGGCGATGGTCCGGCTGGGCGGCGCCGCCAATCAGGTCCTCTATTGGTCGCGCCTGCCGGATTGGAAGAACCAGACGCTGACGCCCAATCCGGATTCGATTTACCTGATGCCGTTCATCGATACGAAGGACGCGGGGCCGATGGTCCTGGAGATTCCGCCGGCCGACAAGGGGATGATCGTCGGCAGCGTGATGGATTGTTGGCAGGCGCCATTGGAAGACGTAGGGCCCGCAGGACTGGACAAAGGCCAGGGAGCGAAATATCTGATTCTGCCACCCGGGTACACCGAAGCCGTACCCGAAGGGTACATGGTCTTACGGTCGGATACCTATAAGGGCTACGCGCTGCTGCGCTCGATCCTCAACAGTGTCAGCGATGAAGATGTAGCCAAGGCCGTCGAGTACGGCAAACGAATCAAACTGTACCCGCTTTCACAGGCGGCAGATCCGCCCGCGACGATGTTCGTCGACGCGGTTGACAAGATCTTCGACGCGACGATTCCCTACGACCTGCAGTATTTCCGGTCCCTCGATCGCATGGTGCAGATCGAACCGTGGCTCGAGCGCGATCGGGCGATGATCGATCAGCTCAAGTCGATCGGAATCGAAAAAGGCAAAGCATTTGAGCCTGACGCGAACATGGTGCCGATTCTTGAACGTGCCGCCCGCGAAGCGAAGGCCTGGTTCGAATCTCACTACGAAGAGGTCTTCTCGCCGCCGTTTTACGACGATGAGAGGTGGGCGCTGCCAGTTTCGAAGGAATTGGTAGAAGGGCAGGAGACGTTCTTCGCGAATCATGACAGCTACGTGATCGACAATCGCGGCTTGACGTACACCTATGCGTTCTTCAGCCCAAAGCATCTCGGCGCCGGCCAGTATTACCTGATGACCATCAAGGACAAGGCTGGTCAGCCGTTCGAAGGCGGCAGAACGTATCGCCTCATCGTGCCGCCCAATGCACCGGTTAAACAGTACTGGTCGGCGACGGTGTACGACCGGGCCACGCACGCGTTGATTCGCGATCAGCGGTGGTCGAGCCGATCATCGCAGACACCTGATCTCCAGAAAAATGATGACGGTTCGGTGAACATCTATTTCGGGCCGAAGGCGCCCGTGGGCAAGGAATCGAACTGGGTTCCCACGCGCCCCTCGAGTGAGTTCGAAGTTTTGTTCCGGTTTTACGGTCCTGAGCCGGCGCTGTTTGAGAAAACCTGGAGGCTGCCCGATATCGAGAGGCTTTAGCACGAAATACGAGACCGCCGATCGGGCGTCGTCCGCGGAATAAGTGTCTGTGGAATGACATTTTTCCGATCACGGCGTGGCTTCCGCGCCACACGTCGGTCGTTTGTAAATGAGTAACCGCTTGAAACTAAGCGGGTTACGGTGCATTTAGCCGAATAGGTTTTCGGCATCTCCCTTGCTACGCCTCAGCACTTGGGGGTACGCATGCGAAACTTCAGGCTGCCAGTCGCCGTCGCGGCACTCATAAGTTTGTCGTTGGTGCCGGTGTTTGCGGGACAGCGTGGAAACTCGGGCAACCACGGTCCGTCGACGCCGCCGGTTCATCCAGATAAACCACCCAACGCCGGTCCCAAGTCCACTGGTGCGGCGAACGACAACGGATCGAAGTCGCACGGACCAAACGCATCGAGCCCGACACCAACGAGCGGGCCGATCAACTTTGCGTCAACGCCGCTTGGGCTGAAGCTCACGAATAACACGGCGCTCCAATCGAAGCTGACGACAAACCTGACCGCGCTCGGCTACAAAGGCACCGTCTTTCAAGCGGCGTACGGCTTCAAGAACCTTGGTCAGTTTGTTGCGGCAACCAATGTCTCCAAAAACCTTGGCATTCCGTTCGACCAATTGAAAGTTCAGATGACCGGGCTGTCAGTCGACGGCAATGGGAACGTGACGAAGGCGAACCTGAATGCCGATGGCACGGTCAGCATGGTTGATCCAGCAAAAGTCACCAACCCGGCTCCGACAAAGAGCCTCGGTCAGTCGATTCACACGCTGAAGCCCACTGCCGATGCGAAGACGACGGCCAATACGGCCGACAAAGAGGCTGAGAGCGAAATCGAGCAGACGTCCAAAGACAACAAGAAAAAGTCGTGAGCAAACCACTCGCGTCGGTCCTCACCGGTGTCGTAGTGTCGCTTGCCGTCGCCACGTCGCTCTTCGCGCAAGGGAAGAGTACTGAGCCTCACGGGAACGGGAACGGTGGCGGGAACACCGTTCCTGCGGCGACCGGCAACGGCAACTCAGGCAAGACATCGAACGCCGGCGGGAACGGCCTGGGCCGACCGCCGAGCGACGTGCCGCTGGCGGCGCCGGCGAATATTTCGACCACTGCGTCGCCGTCCACGCCATTTGCGTGGATCGACAACGCGAACCTGATGGCGCCCGGCGCCATTTGGGTTGGGATCTCGATGGTTCGTTGGCAGAACGCCGGCGTCAGTCAGATGAGCGTACCGGTTGTCGATGCGGCAGTCGGCATGACGCCGCGATTGCAGATCGGCGCCAGCGTGCCGCGCATCGCTGCCAGCGACGCGCTGGGACGGCCGGCCGCGCTCGGCACCGCATTCTTCAACGCCAAAGTCGGCATCATCAATGACAGTACTAAACCACTCAGACTTGCGATGACGCCGACGCTTGAAGTACTCAACACATCGGCGTTGGACGTCGCTCCAACAGAACAGAGCCGGGTGCAGTGGGGTCTGCCTGTCAGCGCTGAAGTGGATCGCGGGACCTTGCGTGCATACGGGTCGAGTGGCTACTTCTCGCCAGGCGTCTGGTTCGCCGGCGCGGGTGTAGGGACGCAAATCGGATCGAGAACCGGCGTTGCGGTTTCCTTCAGCCATGCGTGGAGCAGCTCCGCGGTCGACAACACCCTCCTGGCAGCTCCACGCCGAAACGACATTTCGACCGGCATCAGCATGGCTCTCACGTCGAACGTCGGAGTGTTTGGATCAGTGGGGCGCACATTTAAGACCGATGCGCAATTCGGGGCCGGGACTACCGTGAGCGTCGGTCTGTCGCTCAGCACCGCGCGAAGCGCATTCACACAATAGCCCGCGCGAGCACTCGTATTTGAACACGTTCAAAAAAATCTTGACCGTCTGGGGGTTGACCGCCTAGTCTTTGAACATGTTCAAAGACCGCGCCACCCGTGCCGTTCCCCAGCGCGCGGGCAGCGAAGAGACGCGCCGCCAGATTCTCGATACCGCGTTGACGCTGTTTCGCGAACGCGGATTCGAGGAAACCACGATTCGCGACATCGCCCAACGCGCCGACCTGTCCCTCGGCGCGGCCTACTACTACTTCAAGAGCAAGGAAGCGATCGTCGGTGCGTACTACGACTATGTGCAGCGCGAACATCAGGCGCGGGCCCGCGCGGCCTTCGAGCGAAACGGCAAGCTGCGCGAGCGGCTTGCGGCCGCGTTTCACACCAAGATCGACATCGTTCACGACGATCGCCGGCTGCTGCGCGCGTTGTTCCGGTTCGGCGGTGATCCTCAACACGCGTTGTCGTGGTTCGGCCCGGCCACCAGAGAGCAGCGCGAACTTTCGGTGGCGGTGTTCGAAGAGGCGCTCGTCGACGAACGGCTGCCCGACGACGTGCGCGACGCGGCGCCGACGCTGCTCTGGACGCTCCACATGGGCATTCTGTTGTTTTTTCTGTACGACGACTCTCCAGACGAGCGTCGGACCCGCAAGTTGATTGACGCGGCGACCGGTTTCGTCGTGGACGTGAAACGGCTGGCTACCTCGCCGCTCCTTCGCCCGATGCGAAGGAGGGTGATGGGCATCCTTCGCGATGCGGGCTTGTTGGCTGTCGACGCGCGCGCATGAGTTCTTCAGCGGCTGAACCTCCAAGGATAAGGAGCGATATGGGCGCCGGAATCCGTTTGAAGGTCATGCTCGTGACCTTGCTGCTTGCCGGATGGGTACTGGGACCCTCGCTGTGGGTGGCTGGCAGCAGGATGGTCGGCGCCGCGCCCAGTCGATTTGCGTGGTGGCAGGCGGCCCTAGTGATCTTTGGTGTCTTCAACGCCGTGGTCGAGCCACCAGGCACCGCGTTCGTGAGGATTGCGGCAGTGTTGGTGTCCGCAGGCGTTCTCTTCGTGCCGCCATCTGGTGCGCTGGTCATCATCCTCTGGCTGGTATGGCCGCCCGCGTACATGGGCGCCTGGGCCCTCGCGGCCGAATCCCGGGGTCAGGAGAGCCCTGGCGATGGTGAAAGCGCGCCTGATCTGAGAGCTCGCATCGCTGTTGCGTCGATCATCGTCGCGGTTGCGATCGCGTCCTTCATGTACCGCTTCCTCGTCTCACACAACCTGCAGCAAACCGCAGCTCTTTTCATCGGCATCCCCTCACTGATTGCGATTGTCGTTGTCTTCGTTGTGTCACCACGTTCGGCGATTGGTGTGGCTTGTAAGGCCGTGACGGTCGGTCTGCTGGTTTCGATGGTATTTCTGCAAGAAGGGATGCTGTGCGTCTTGATGTCGGCGCCGCTGTTTTACGCCGTCGCGATTGTGATCGTCACATTGATTCGACTGGCCCGGGGCCCGGAGTCGCACAGCGTCACTCACTCGTTGGCGGTGCTGCTCATCGTCATTCCGCTGAGCCTCGAAGGCGTCACGCCGCTGACCACGATCAATCGCAGCGAGTCGGTCACCCAGACAAGGGTCATTCGCGCATCGGCCGACGACATCGAGCGCGCGTTGTTGGCGCAGCCGCGCTTCGATCGGCAGCTGCCGGTGTTTCTCCGCGCGGGTTTTCCGATGGCAGTGTTCACGCAAATTCGAAAAGTCGGGAATGAGACACGGTGGACGATTCGCATTCGGGGCGGAGAGATGCGACTGAATGGCATGGAGGCTCGCGAAGGCGACCTGATTCTGGCGCTCGATGATTACCGTCCCGGCTTGATGCGGTGGCGCGCAGTGTCCGATAGCAGCCACATGACCCATTTCCTGTTTTGGCGCGAAATCGTTGTGACGTGGGAGACGCTCACGCCGAATACGACACGAGTGACATGGACCATGCGCTACGACCGCGGGCTTGATCCGGCTTGGTATTTCGGACCGATGGAACGCTATGCCGTTGGCCTTGCAGCCGGCTACCTGATCGATACGGTGGCGACGCCATAATGCTGCGTGATCCGTATCTGATCGTTCGAGCGGCTGCTCTCTACCTACCGGTTGCGCTGTTGGCAGCCGCGTGCCTGTGGCGTTTGCCTGGGAGACGAGAGGCGAGCGGAGCGTTGCTGGCGTTTCTCTGGAATCTGCCGATTGTGCTGCTCCTCGATCTTGCCGCGCGTCGCTTCGGCTGGTGGCGGTTCGACGCACGTGGCGGGATTCTCCTTGGAACGCCGGTGGATCTGTGGCTGGCGTGGGCGTGCTTCTGGGGCGCCATCCCAGCGATCGCGTTGCGCTCGTGGCCTTTGGCCGCAGTCGCAGGCGTTGTCTTCGCGGTTGATGTCCTTTGCATGCCAAACGGCCTGCCGGTGATCCGGTTGGGTCCGCACTGGCTAGTTGGCGAAATCATCGGTTTATCGATAGGCGTGATCCCGGCGCAATTGCTGGCTCGCTGGACGACTCTGGATGAGCGAGTAGAACTGCGGGCTCTCTTGCAGGTCGTCATGTTCGCCGGGCTGTTCGCCTTCATTGTGCCGGCCATGGTGATTGCCGAAACTGGTGGACGATGGCAGATACCGTTCTCGGGGGAAAACTGGGCGGTGAGTGTGTTCGCGCAGACGCTGGCCATTCCGGCGCTCATTGGGATTTCGGCCGTGCAGGAGTTCGCCACGCGCGGAAACGGCACACCGGTACCGTTCGATCCACCTCGTCGCCTCGTTTCGACTGGTGTGTACGCATACGTGAGGAATCCGATGCAGCTGTCGGCCGTTGTGCTGATGATGCTGCTCGGCCTCGTGTTGCAAAGCGTGTGGGTGGCGGCGGCCGGCGTGATGGCGCACATCTACGCGATCGGGTTCGCCGGGTGGAACGAAGACGAGGATCTCCGGACCAGATTCGGGCCGGCATGGATCGCATATCGTCACTCCGTGCGGAGTTGGATGCCACGCTTCCGCCCGTGGCGTCGATCTGACCTTCCGCCGGCGCGGCTTTTCGTCTCTGAGCAGTGCGATATGTGTCGCGATGTGGCTCAATGGTTTGTCTCGCGCCGTGTCCGCGGGCTGGAGATCGTCGCAGCCGAACTCCATCCGTCGGGAGCACTGCGACGGGTGACCTATGAGCCGAACGATGGCAGCCGGCCAGCTTCAGGCATCGAAGCGATCAGCCGGGCGCTCGAGCACGTGCATCTGGGATGGGCGTTTGTTGGTTTCATATTTCGCGTTCCTGGCCTTCGTCAGGTCATCCAGCTTCTTGCCGACGCCTCTGGCGCCGGTCCTCGCCTCATTCCGCGCCGTTCGCCTCCGACGGTCGGTGAAGTCAATCGAACGACTCCTTACTGAGAGTTGGCGCCCCCTGCCGCTGAATGTGGCACTATTGGCTCCGTTTACGGAATGCCCACGCTATTCGCCCAGAGCCTCGTTGAGCACGGATCGCTCGATTCGATTGCGTCGAACCTTCAGCGCTCGACCGATACGGTCGGCTCCTGGCTGGCCACGGTCAGCCCCACGACCTGGATTGTTCTCGGCGGTATCGTCCTGGTCGGACTGCTGGTGTGGAGCCGACGCTGAAAACACTCGACGAAATCACTGAGTCCGATCGGAGTCGCGTTGGTGGCAAAGCCTATAACTGCGCACGACTGAAGCAGGCCGGCTTTCCGGTCCCCGACGGTCTCGTAGTTCCCGCGGACGCGAGCGATCAGGACATCGCGCTATTGCCTGACCATCGATGGTTCCGGAGCATGCCGGAAGGAACTTTGTTCGCGGTGCGATCGTCGGGGCTCGACGAGGACAGCGCCGGCGATTCCTTCGCCGGCATGCACGAAACGACGTTGAACGTCGATTGCGGCCGGCTCGCCGAGGCCGTTCGGCACTGCCGCCGTTCGGCTGATTCCGAGCAGGCACGTGCCTATCGCGCCGCACGGAATTTGCCGGCCGACCACAGGGCGATCGCGGTTCTCGTCCAGCGGATGGTTCCCGCCGTGAAATCCGGAGTGGCGTTCACCGTTAATCCAGTGACGGGCGCGAACGAGATCGTGGTCAATTCAGTGTCGGGCCTGGGCGAGGCGCTGGTCAGCGGCCAGGTGAATCCTGACGAGCAGCGGCTGTCGAAGACCGACGTGTCACCACTGGCTCGACTGGCGGTCGGCATCGAAGCGTTGTACGGGTTGCCTCAGGACATCGAGTGGTGCTTTGACGGGGAGCACTACTGGGTGGTGCAGTCTCGGCCCGTGACGACGACGGTTCCGAGCGCGGTTCGGCCTGCACTCTCGACGCGCGGGTCGGAGATCGAGTGGACGCGCGCGAATCTCGCCGAAGTGTTTCCGGATCAGTTGTCGCCCCAGGTGCTCGACGCGTTGGTTCCGTTGCTCGACAACGGCGAGCGCGCGTTCTTTGGCCGATTGATGGCTCCGGAAGCAGAGCTCGGTCCCATCATCAAGGCGTTTTACGGCCGCCTGTACTTCAATCTCTCGCAATTACGTCACGTGACGGACAGCGTGGGCGCGGCGTTCGCGAATACGTTGCGCTCGCTCGGACACCCCGAACAAATTCATCCCGATGATGAGGTGGCGCCGAAACCGTCGCTGCAACGGTTCCTGCGCGTAGTACCCGATATCATCCGCCTCACTGGCTATGACTTGCGGATGGCGCGAATCTTTCATGACCACCAGGCACGATCCAGGCAGGTGGAAGGTCGGCTGACGCGTCTGGATCCGGCTACGTTATCGGACACGGAGATCTGGGCGACGCTTCAACAGTGGCTGGACCAGGCGCCGGAAGCGATTCCGGCGGTCTTCGTGATGAGCAGCGTCCAGGCGCGAGAAGAGATCATTCGCAAAGCCTGCGTCCGTGTCGGCTTTTCCTATGAAGCGCTCGCCTATCCGAATCTCGCCGCGGGCGCGCGATCGGTCAGCACCCAGCAGGCGTTCGATGTGATTGCGCTTGCGAACGTGGCTCGGTGTGAGACGCGGTCTGCGAACTATCTGCGCGGCAGCGACCGAACGTTCAGCGACTTCCGCACAGCGCTGGCAGGTACGAAATTCCTGACTGAATTCGAGCAGTTCCTCAGCCGCTACGGTCATCGGGGCCGGTACGAGTCGGACTGGTCGATCCCCCGTCTGCGCGAGCAGCCTGCGTCGGTGTTGTTTGCGATTCGGGAACAGTTAGATGCCCCGCCGCAAGATCCCGTCATGCTGTCGCAACGACAGGCGGCTCAGGCTGCGTCGGCATGGCAGCAATTCGAAGCGCGGCTCACGCCCTGGCAGCGGTGGACGCTGTTGCCTCGCGTGCGCAAGACACTCCGTCAATTGAAGCAGCAGTATCTGTGGCGGGAAGAGGTCCGTTCA
>Ga0066903_100005600_pt1 | contig 10936 bp, 5 predicted proteins | sample PanSoiMetaGPlot1_FD_67491 | JGI IMG/M metagenome (GOLD analysis project Ga0066903, IMG submission 67491) | Tropical forest soil microbial communities from Panama analyzed to predict greenhouse gas emissions - Panama Soil - Plot 1 (version 2) | ecosystem: Environmental > Terrestrial > Soil >...
CGAGGAGGTCGATCACCTACTTGCGCCCTTGAGGTTGACAGCGGCTGGTGTGCACGGAGGCGAGCTGCGCTTCGCTCCCGAAGGCCGGATCGAAGTTGCAGGCGGCCCGGTTCCGACGGCGCTGGTTGATAGGCTGGAGCGGCTGGCACGCTCAATCCCTGGTGTGGAGGTGGAGGACAAGGGGATCGCTGTCGCGCTGCACTATCGCGCTGTCCCTGCGATGGAGCCGGTCCTTGAGAAGGAGTTGCAGGGTCTGTTGAACACTCATACCAATCGTCTCGTTCTGTCCCACGGACGCCGCGTGTTTGAGCTCGCGCCCGCAAGCTCGACAAAGGGAACGGCTTTGGCGCGGCTTATGCAGCTTCCGAGCTTCCAAGGCCGCCGGCCGGTCATGATCGGCGACGACTTGCCCGATGAGGCAGCACTCGAGACGGCTACGCGTCTCGGCGGCATCGCGCTCAAGGTCAGGGGCGAGCACTTCGAAAACGGTACGATCCCGTTTCGCGATCCTGCGCATGTGCGTCGGTGGCTTTACCACCTCGCGGAAACGCTCGAGTCATGACCACTCTCGACCTCGCTGTCGTCGGCAACAGTAACGTGGCAGCCCTTATTGATCGGAGTGGTCGAATCGTCTGGACATCCTGGCCGCGCATCGATGGTGATCCCGTTTTTTGCGCCCTGATCGACGGTGAGGAACCCGAGAGCGGTTTCTTCTCGATCGATTTCGACGAAGAGACCAAGGCCACGGAACAGAGCTATGATCGTAATACGGCGATTGCGCGAACCGTGAGCTGGTCGGCCTCGGGGGCGTCGTTCGTCGTCACCGATTTCGCGCCGCGTTTCCGTCAGTTTGGCCGTATGTATCGCCCCCCCATGCTCATCCGGCGGGTGGACCGGCTGGAGGGGCTGTGCCGGATTCGCGCGCGCATGCGCCCGCGCATGGACTATGGGCGGCTTAAGGCGTCGCTGATCCCCGGCAGCAACCACATCCGCTACGTCACGGAAGCAGGCTCGATCCGCCTGACGACGGATGCGCCCATCGCGCACGTCGCGAGCGAAAGCCCCTTCGTGCTCTCCAATCCGATGACCTTCATCGTGCACTCCGATGAAAGCCTCCCAGATTCGGTCTGGCGCATCTCGCGCGAGTTCCACGACCAGACTCGGGAATATTGGCTCGATTGGGTGAGGCAATTGTCAATTCCATTCGAATGGCAGGAGGCGGTCATTCGCGCGGCCATCACCTTGAAGCTTTGCAGCTTCGAGGATACCGGTGCCATTGTCGCCGCGCTTACGACATCGATCCCAGAGGCGCCAGGGAGTGGCCGCAATTGGGACTACCGCTATTGCTGGCTACGCGACGCCTATTTCACCGTCCATGCGCTCAATCGGCTCGGCGCCACGCGTACCACGGAGCGCTTCATCGATTATGTGACCAATGTAGTTGCCATGGAGCGCGGCTCGCGGTTACGGCCCGTCTACCCCATCGTGCCGGACCAAACCATCAAAGAGCGCGGCATCGAGAGCTTGCAAGGTTTCAATGGTCACGGCCCGGTGCGCATCGGCAATGCAGCGGCCGACCAGACGCAACATGACGTGTATGGCAGCGTCATTCTCGCGGCGTCGCTGATGTTCTTTGATGAGCGCCTACCGAGGAAGGGCGACGCCTCGCTTTATGCCATGCTGGAACCGCTGGGCAGGAGCGCGCTGAGCGAAGCCCTACAGCCGGACGCGGGCATTTGGGAGTATCGCGGCCGGACGCGCGTACATACTTATTCGGCGGCCATGTGTTGGGCAGCCTGCAACCGGCTTTCTCGGATCGCGCGGAGCCTCCGATTTGAGGAAGGAGCCGCGATGTGGCGAAGCTCGGCCGACGGGCTGCGCGAAACAATCCTCCGCCGGGCCTGGAACTCCGACCGGAAATCCTTCGTGGATAGCCTCGACGGGGCAGCGATCGACGCGAGTGTGTTACTTCTTCACAAGCTCGGTATCGTTGATGCCTTGGATCCACGCTTCACTTCGACCGTTGATACGCTCGGCCGCCACCTCGGCCGCCACGGACATCTGCTCAGATACAGCGCCGCGGACGATTTCGGCGAGCCATCCATGTCGTTCACCATGTGTACGCTCTGGTACATTGAGGCTCTCTCCGCCATTGGCCGGATCGCGGAGGCGCGTCAATTGTTCGAGGCGGTTCTCGCCCGACGGAATCACGTGGGTCTGCTGTCCGAGGACTTGGATCCAGCCACGGGCGCACTTTGGGGTAACTTCCCCCAAACCTATTCCATGGTCGGCATCATCCTCGCGGCCATGCATCTGTCCGCGCCCTGGGAAGCGACGTGATGCGCTTCTCCCTACCCGTCCGCGGTGTGCCGCAGGGCGGACACTGATGCTTTCATCTTCTGAGTCTGATCCACGCACGGGCCTTCTTGAACTCGTGTTCTTGGTAGCATGACACCCAACAGCAAATCATATCACGTACCGCTGCAAGAACTCTTCGTCGCTCCCAGACACCTCCAGGTGCTCAAGCGACTGTAGGAACCGCGCTCCCCACACGTCGCTGCTGTTCTGCGACAAGGTGGCAAGGATGTGGCTGTGCCGTTCCCGCCGCTCTGGCAGAGGCATCTCGAGTGCCCGTGCAATGGCATTCGCTACTAATTCCAAGTCGTAGGGATTAACCAGCAGGGCATCCAAACATTCGGCGGCGGCACCAGCAAACTGCGAGAGAATGAGAACCCCCGGATCATTAGCATCCTGAGCGGCGACGTATTCCTTCGCCACGAGGTTCATACCGTCTCGCAACGGTGTTACAACGCTCGCTCGAGCCGAGCGGTAGAGACCGGCCAAGGCTGATCTGCTATGGGCGCGATTGACATAGCGGATTGGTGTCCATGCTGCTTCGCCGAACCTCCCGTTGATGCGACCCGCGACGGCGCCAAGCGCCTGTTCCAGTTCGTGATACTCCGGGATCTCAGACCTGCTCTTCGGTGTAATCTGCAGATATGTGACTTTGCCGCGCCAATCTGGCCAATTGGAAAAGAACAGGTCGAAGGCCTCCATCCGTTGGATGAGGCCTTTGGTGTAGTCGAGCCGATCAACGCCAATCAGCAACGTTCGCCCCCCGAGACTCTCGACGACCTCACGTACGAATGAGGATTGGGCCGCGCGACGCGCGAGTCGCTCGAACTCGCCGGTGTCGATACCCACCGGAAAGCAACCGACGCGCACCTGTCGACCATCCTGATTGAGAACCATTTGACGGTCGATCGCTTGCAAGACTCCGACGTTCGAGTCACGATTTTCGGAGAGCACGTAGCGAACGAAGTTTCGAACGTCACCCTCCGTCTGAAATCCCACCAAATCATATTGAAGCAGGGACGAGAGGAAACGCTCATGGCGAGGCAAGACGGTTATGAACTCGGGCGCAGGGAACGGAACGTGTAGAAAAAACCCAATGCGATTGCTATGACCACGTTTTCGAAGCTGCTCCCCAAGCGGGATAAAGTGATAGTCATGAACCCAAATAAGGTCACTCGGCTGGATAACCTTGGAAAGTTCGTCGGCAAAATGCTGGTTAACTCGTAGATATCCAGTCAGGTCACGCCGCGTGAACTCTGCAAGGTCGATGCGGTAATGCAGGATGGGCCACAAAACGCGGTTGGCAAATCCGCTGTAGTATTCTTGATAGTCCTCTTCCGATAAATCGGTCAGGACATACGACTGTGTGGATTTTTCGATTGTTTTCGTGGTGACCTGGGCGCGCGGAACCACGTTTCCGCTCCATCCGAACCATACCCCCGCATACTTTTTCAGGGTCGGCGCCAAAGCGACCTCGAGCCCACCAGCTCGATGGGCTCCGCTCTCGGTCGGAATAGCAACTCGATTCGAGACGAGGATCAGCCGCAAAGCCGTTCTCCCCGAAGTCCTGGGCTTCTTCTTGTGGGGGCCATGGCCGAGTTCCCGACAAGCAATCTCGCGAAGGCGCAGGCCTCATGCTGACCCTAGCCTTGGTGCTACGAGTGACTTGAGCACGCTAATGAGCTGGCACAACAGCAGTTCTAGAACGTGGGATGCGCTGGAGAGGGCTGCTGATATCGCTCAAGCCTCAGAACTATTGTCATGGGCGCATAGTTATGGTCTTCAGCCAAGGCCCTTCGGGAGGGGTGCCGCTGTAATGCTCCCATTCTGTGTAGTCGTTGTCCTCCATGCCCAGATATCTAAAGCAAGCGGGTGACAGGTCGAGACCGGCATAATTGTTGAAGCTGCTGCTTGGTCGCTCTGCGGTTCCGAATACCCAATCCCAATCTTTCTCATTATTAGGTCCCACATCTTCCCATTGAGCGTAGCACGATCTACCTCTATAGAGTATGTGAATCCATCTGTTTTTAAGCAGTGATACGGTCGAGTTCTGCGAATACCATGGTATCTCAAAGGCACTTTTCTTTAGCTTTCCGCTGTTTTTTAGCTCGCCATACGGAAGGGCACAGTAGAAAGGGTTTTCCTTGGGAGTAAATGAAAGTGGAACCTTATCAGGATCGTCAGGACCCCCGAAGTGTTCTAGCCAATTTTCATCCCAATAACTTTCGTGATTAGGTATAAACTTGTTGTCGGCGTCACTAGGTTCCCCAACCCAAAACATAGTTGTCATACAACGTTTCATCTCATTGATCCTTGGCATTTACAATGCAGGAGCAGCCACTTGGTTCGGCCGCATCGCGTATCGATCCACGCGCTCACCGTTCCGAAGTGCCAGAGGCGATGAAGCGTTTCACTGCGGCAGCAAGGCCGGCGGACGAACCCCATGCTAGCAGCTCTCGGCCCTTTCCGCTCGGCCGGAGAAGCATGCCCCTCTCTGCATGGCAGTCCAGAAAATGAACAGAACATATGCCTCGCCGGTCACCAAACAAAGATGGATCTGGTCTGGGCCTCTATGCGGCGACGGGACCAGCCAGCCTCGCCGCCCCCGCTAGGACAGCCAACTGAATTGCCTAGTGCTTAACCGTTTCCAAAGTCGTCCTGAAAATTGAGAGTCGAGGCACTACACAGGTGTCCTGCGGGGGCCCATCTTAAAGTCTTAGATCATCCCCAGCTCCTTGTCCTGGCGCTGGTGGGCATCTGCAGAACAACAGCTAATTCCGCGGCCTGACTGAAAACCGTTTACGTTGCGTTGAGGCGTAATCTCCAATGATCGGTAGGCCAATTTTCTTCGATCCCACTGGTCGGAGGGGCCGCGTCCTGCGACGGCTGGCCTGGGCGTTGGGTACCATCGGCGCGTTCGTCGCAGTGCTATTCATGGCAACCCTGATGATCGTGGATCAGCCCAGTGTGGGACGCCCCGATCCCACGGCGCCACATCCCTCGATCCGCTGCGCTTGGGAGCCGACCTGCTCGTCAGCGCATGCCCTTAATATCACCAAGGCCAGCGATTCAGAGCTGCTCAAAACCGCGGGCGATCTTGCCGCCAATTTGCGCAAGGAGGAGCGAGCGCTGAGGACCAGGCCCCCTCAAGCGAAAGTGGTGGATCGCCGGCCAATTCCGGCATCTGCATCGCTGGCATCTCGCGGCGACAGGTCATTGAGCATCGGCTTCTACGCAAACTGGGATGACAATAGCTTCCCTGCCTTAAAGCGGGCTCTGCCGCATCTCGATTGGATCATACCGGGCTGGCTCAGCCTTGAGGGCCCGGGCATGGAGTTGAAGTCGGATGTCGATGTTCGCGTGCTGAGGTATGTCCAGACCACGAACCCCAACATCCCAATTTTACCTATGATTCAGAACGCGGCGCAGGACAAATGGGACGGCGAAGGGCTTGTGCGGCTACTGGCTGATCCGGCCGCGCGCGCCGCGCGGATCGAGGAGATCGTTGGCTTCCTGGACAAGAACAAGTTCCAGGGACTGACGGTCGACTTCGAAGAGGTTCCGGCAGCGGCGCAGAAGAATCTGCAGCTCTTCCTTACTGAACTGGCCGCTGCCTTCGCGCCGCACCGGTACATCATCGTGCTCGCTGTGCCGTTCGACGACGACAGCTGGCCATATGCGACCTACGCCGATATCGCCGATTTTATGCTGCTTATGGGCTACGACCAGCATTGGGAGCAAAGCGATCCGGGCAGTATCGCTGGCCAGAGTTGGTTTGAGGAAACTCTCAACAAGCGCATGAAGGCGTTAGACCCGAACCGCACCATCATCGCTATTGGCAGCATTGGCTATGATTGGGTTAAAGGGAAGCCCGCCGAGGAACTCACCTTCGAAGAGGCGGTGCTGTCGGCTCGCGACTCGGAAGCCGATATCGATTTTGATCCGAAGACCGACAACCCGCATTTCTCTTTCGTCGAGGACGATGGCCACCGCCACGACGTTTGGTTCTTAGACGGCATCACCGCCTTCAACGAGATTCATGCCGCAGACGTGTACCGACCCGCCGGTTATGCTCTTTGGCGGCTCGGCTCCGAGGACCCGTCAATCTGGTCGGTCTTTGGGCGCCCTTATAATGCACCGGCACCTGATGGCTTGCGGGTGATCGGGACGAGCGAGGACATCGATTTCGAAGGGCAGGGCGAGATCCTGCGCGTCGCCGAGAAGCCGGCTTCCGGCACGCGTACCTTTGAGATCGACAAGGATACGGGCGATGTTGACGATGAGAACTATACGAAGATACCCACACCCTATGTGATTGAACGGACTGGGGCCAAGCCAAATCAGCTCGCGCTTACTTTCGACGACGGCCCTGATCCCGACTGGACGCCGAAGGTCCTCGACATCCTGAAGGCCAAGGGGGTGCATGCGAGTTTCTTCATCATCGGTGACAGCGCGCAAGCCTACCCAAACCTGGTGCAGCGTGTTCTTGCTGAGGGTCACGACGTGGGGAACCACACCTTTACGCATCCTAATCTCGGCGAGGTGCCGGATGCGGTGGTCACCCTCGAGATCAATGCCACCCAGCGCCTGTTCGAAGGGCTGACCGGGCGCTCCATGCGGCTCTTCCGAGCGCCCTATCTTGGCGACGCCGAGCCGACCACAGCCGACGAGATCGTGCCGATCCAGATCGCGCAGTCCATGGGCTATTTGTCCGTGGGCCTGCATGTCGATCCCAACGATTGGCAGCGGCCTTCCGCCGATGACATCGTTAGGCGTGTCATCGAGCAGGTCACTGATCCGAATCCCGACATAAGGGGCAACATCATCCTGTTGCACGATTCTGGCGGCGACCGGTCCGAGACCATCGCGGCGTTGCCGAAGCTGATTGATGCGTTGCGGGCCAAGGGCTACGAGTTCGTGCGCGTATCTGAGCTCGCGGGCCTGAGCCGCGATGAGGCGATGCCTCCCGTCCCCCCAAACTCGCTTGGCAGGCTTGTCGGCTTCCCAGTGTTCACCTCGCTGAGGTGGCTCAGCTACTTGCTCTCCAGTCTTTTCTTCTTGGCCATCTTCCTCGGCGTGACGAGGGCGGTCTTCCTGTGTGGCATAAGCTTGCATAACCGGCGGGTTGAGGCCCGGCGAGCGGTGCCGCCTTTGCCCGAGCCTGTGCCAATGCAGTCCGTGCTGATTCCAGCCTTCAACGAGGCCAAAGTCATCGTCCAGTCGATCCGCCGCATCTTGGCAAGCGACTATTCGAATCTCGAGGTTATCATCATCGACGACGGCTCCACTGATGGGACGTCGGCATGCGTGCGACATCACTTCGCCAACGATCCGCGCGTTACGCTGCTTACCGTCCCCAATGGCGGTAAGGCCAAGGCACTCAATTGCGGCCTGCGTCACGCACACGGCAGTGTGATCGTGACCCTTGATGCCGATACACACTTCCAGGCCGACTCGATCTCCAAGCTCGTCCGTTGGTTCGCGGATCCCGATGTTGGTGCCGTCGCCGGTAACGCCAAGGTGGGCAACCGCATCAACGTCATTACCAGCTGGCAGGCACTCGAATATATAACCAGCCAGAATCTGGAGCGGCGTGAGCTCGCCGCGCTTGGCTGCATTACCGTCGTGCCAGGCGCCATCGGCGCCTGGAAGCGCGAGGCGCTAGAGCATTTGGGCGGCTTTCCGTCGGACACGCTGGCCGAGGATCAAGACCTCACCATTGCTCTGCTCCGGGCGGGCTACAAGGTGCTCTATGACAGCACCGCGATCGGTTGGACCGAGGCACCCGCGACGGTGAGTGACCTCTTAAAGCAACGTTTCCGCTGGGCCTTTGGTACCTTGCAATGCTTGTGGAAGCACCGCAGTACGATGTTAAGGCCGAGTTGTGGCATGCTCGGCCTCGTTGCGTTGCCGCAGATCTGGCTATTTCACTTCCTGTTTGCACTGCTCGCACCGCTAGTCGATGTCGCTCTCGTCTGGCGGCTCGCCATGTCGAGCTATGATCTGGTGGAACACCCTGATCAATTCGACGGCGATACTTTGCTCAGAGTCCTTGTCTATTATCTCGCCTTCCTGATCATAGATTTCACCTGCGCGGCGGTCGCCTTCGCCATAGAGCGGAAGGAGAACTGGAGTTTGGTGCCGTGGCTCGTGCTACAGCGGTTCGGCTATCGCCAACTCATGTACTACGTCGTCATCAAGGCAATGCTGGCCGCGGGCCTTGGGCCGCTCGTGCGCTGGGGCAAGCTCGAGCGCAAGGCGACACTCACGGAGGCGGTCGGAACTCGCGTCTTTGGTGGTTGAGCGGCGTGGAGATATCAACTCCAGCGGCGGGCGGGCGCGCCATCTCAAAGGGGGGCTTCTCACTTATCTCCGCGCCGTCGAGGCGTAGCCCCTAAACCTCGAATCGCGCCACGGACAAATTGCCGGGGGAGAGCCGACTTAGCGGGTGCTCTGTGCAAGCTGCGTCGGTGAAGGTGTCTCGGCCTCCGCATACAGGCGGCGCACGGCGCGGCCGGAGAAGCTCTCGGAGGTCGCCAAGTCTTGAGAGCCAGAGTTTTCGTGGAACAAAAGCGCAAGTGGCGAGTCCATATTGTCGAACAGATAAGCTAGTCTCCGCTGCTCCGGATGGCTGAGCAAGTGTTTGTAGCTCACTGGAACATCAAGGCTTGCTATCTCGAAGGGCACGTAGCTTAGCCCCTCGGCATGGTCAGCATCCACTTCGGGAGCATTGACGACCTCTGCTCTCCGGTAAAGCGGGAAGCTACCTTGGTTCCCGGGCCGGGTCGGTTCTACGCTGGGGTTTGCATAGACGACGTGCTTATTGACGGGAAGCAACTTATAGAGCTGATGCACAATCTCGCCGGTCTGGTTGTCAACCTTGAGGGTCCGGGCGCCCTCGGTTGGCCTCTCGGTCACAGGCAACATCTCGTCTTGGCCTTCAGATTCGCTGTCCTGGGCACTACCGATCACGCGCAGTGCCTCTGGTGCCGGCGCCCCATATGGACGTCCCAACACCGACCAAATCGAGGGATCCTCGCCGCCAAGCCGCCACAACGCGTAACCGGCCGGCCGATAGGTGTCAGCGGCGTGGATTTCATTGAAGGCCGTGACCCCGTCCAGAAACCACACGTCGTGGTGCTTACCGTCGTCCTCGACGAAAGAGAAATGCGGGTTCGCGCTTTTCGGATCGAACACGATATCGGCTTCGGAGTCGCGAGCCGACTGAATGGCCTCTTCGAAGCTCAGGTCCTCGGCTGTCTTGCCCCGCACCCAATCGTAGCCGTAACCGCCGATCGCGACGATGGTATGGTCCGGATCGAGATCCTTCATCCGTTTGTCAAGGGTCTTCTCGAACCAGCTCTGGCCGGCGATGCTTCCAGCAGCACCCCCCTCCTCGTGCTGGTCATAACCCATGAGCAACAGGAAATCGGCGATCTTGGCGTAGGCCGCATACGGCCAGCTATCGTCATCGAAGGGCACCGCTAGCACGATGATGTATCGGTGCGGCGCGAAGGCAGCGGCCAGTTCAGTAAGGAAGAGCCGCAGATTCTTCTGCGCCGCCGCCGGAACCTCTTCGAAGTCGACCGTTAGTCCCTGAAACCTGTTCGTCTCGAGAAACCCAACGAGGTCCTTGATACGTGCTGCCCGGGCGGTTGGATTAGCGAGAAGCCGCGCGAGCCTCACTCCGTTCCACCGGCCTTCTACCGCATTCTGGATCATGGGCAGGATCGGAATGCTAGGCCTCGTTGCGCGGACGTATTTCAGCGCCCGGTCCTCGATGTTGGTCTTAAGGTCCATGGTTGGACCCTCAAGATTAAGCCAGCCGGGGATGAGCCAATCGAGATGGGGAAGTGCCCGCATAAGAGCGGGGTAGCTATTGTCGTCCCAGTTCACGTAGAAGCCGATGCTCAAGGACCTGTCTAGGCCTTTGGGCGCCACGGCGACTACCCGATGGTCAGGCGATGACTCGGCCTGCGGATAGTGGGTTCTGCGTTCCCCGTCCTTCTCTCGCATTGTGATAGTGTCATGCGCCACGGGTTCGAAGCTCACTTGCGGCCAGTGCATGACCATCAGAGCGGCAATGATGAGGGCCGCGACGGGCGAGATTACTGTACCGACTGCCCAGGCAAGCCTTGCCAGGACTCGCCGGCGCCTGCATGTCGGATGTTTCCCGGTCAACGGGAGGTTGCGCCCCAAAGAATCTTCCCTCGAGATATAGCGGTCGCTGCGCCCAGCCACAGATCTTCTCGGTACCGCTTTAATCTTTGGAAATTGTGCTCAAAGGGCGATAAAAATAAGGTAAATGACTGGTTGCTTGCAGTGGCTGGCCACGGCTCCCGGCACCACGTGCCCTTGGCGCACGAGTCCGTTGAGGTCGAGCTTAAGCCCTGACTCAGGGCAGACTCTTTGTCGGGATCTAGGCACGCGAACCGACTGGAAATTTTTCGCGTGTTTGCCGTTTAGGTGCTTTCCTTGCTGGAAGCCTACCCATGTAGAGAGCCGTTTCTTTCTTATTTGTGGTCAGAGCACCTCCTAGAGTTAGGCTGGCCTAAGGATTGGCGGATCGCTTGCCCGGTTG
>Ga0066903_100005601_pt1 | contig 10936 bp, 2 predicted proteins | sample PanSoiMetaGPlot1_FD_67491 | JGI IMG/M metagenome (GOLD analysis project Ga0066903, IMG submission 67491) | Tropical forest soil microbial communities from Panama analyzed to predict greenhouse gas emissions - Panama Soil - Plot 1 (version 2) | ecosystem: Environmental > Terrestrial > Soil >...
CGGCGTTGGCGGCGGCGCCAGCCGTTGCTGTTGCTGCCGCTCCATCCGACAAGGCTGCCGCTCCCTCCACCCAGGCCGCGCCAGCGACCCAGGCTGCGCCAGCTGTTTCGCAGAGCGCAATCGCCGCGAACATAGCGCAGGGCATGACGCCGATGGAGGCGCAAGCCGTCGCACAGGCGGCGGCAGCGGGGAAAGCGGGCCAACCGGGCGCGATCGACTTTAACGCGCCTTCCGCAATCTCGGAGGCGCAGGGCTCGCTGAGCTATGGCGCGCAAGCCGGTTTCTCGGCCGCGCATTCGGCAGCTGCTGCAAATGCGGCGGCCAATGCGGGGCAGCAGGCGCTGGCGATGGGGCAGACGCCGTCCTGGGAACAGCAGCTGGGCATGACCCATCAGGCAGCGGTGCAGGGCCTGCCGGTCTCGGAGCAAGTCCCGGTGTCCCCGGTGGGCGTGCCGCCAAGCTTCACGCCGCTGCCACAGCCACAGACAGTGAGCCCGGGGCTTGCTGCGGCTCCCTCGGATCAGGGCTTCGCCTCGGCTGGTCTGGGGCCTTCTGCGGATCAGGGGGCGGCGCCAGCGGCGGTTTCCGCTCCCGCTCCCGCCGACATATCGATCCCCGCTGCGGCAACCCTGACGGCGGGGCTTGCCCCGACGGCTGTCGGTCTCGATACCACCCAGCCCGATCGCGGCGATCAGCGAACCTTTGGTGGCGCCCCGGCCTTGACGCCAGAGGGCATCCCCACGCAGGCCGCCCTCGGCACGCCGACCAGTGCATTGGCGGCTTTCAACCAGGGCTTATCGCCGAGCAGCGGGGCCTACATGGGTGGCCCGACCGGCGGTGGCGTAGCGGCGGCAGGCGCGGAAACCGGCGCGCCTAGAGGCACCGACACGACGGAGCCGTCATCGACTACAGCGCCGCCTGAGGCGGCTGCGGTTCAATCCGGTCTTGGCAATATGGGCGCGGCTGGATTGGCAGCACGGGGTCCAGAGGCGGATCGTCCAGCAGCGGCGCCGTCGGTTGGCCCAGACCTCAACATCACCGATCGCCTGAGTACGATCGATGCGGCGAGGACTATTGGGGCGCCTGTTCCGCCGCTAGCGCCTGCGCCGCAACCAAGCGGGCCCCCCGCTACTTTTCCCACGGCCCCCGGTCCCGTGCCGGGAAGCGTGCCTTATGAGCCACGCACTAGCCCAGGCACCGGCTTCGAGCGCGGCGTTCCGCAGATACACGAGGCCCCCGCCAATCAGGCGCCATGGACGGGGGGTGGCGCTCAGCCGTTCGTCGCAGGCGAGCCGGAGGTTCGTGGTGGCCCGACGCAAGGTCCCTCGACAGCGCAAGACCTCATTGACCTCGGCCGCTTGTGGAATGCGCCCAATGTGCCGCTTCCCACGACGTCACCGCTTGGCAGTCCGTACAGCACCAGGGTCGAGGACCGTCGAGGTGAAACGATCCCGCAGCCGAGCGAGCAGGACGTAAGAACCTCGCGGGACATCGCTGACTTCCAAGCGGCGCAAGCTCGGGCAGGCATGGACCTCACGAGCCCCACCAGAGACCCGATGGCGGCGGCGCTGGGCTACAATGCCATCCCTGCTGCGCCTATGGTTACTGGTCCTCCTGCTGCCAACTTCCCCGGGCAGTATCCCGAGACGCGACAGCCGTTCACCGATACCCCGCCGCTGTCGGCGGCCATCGGTCCCTCCGCTGTGCTCTCAGGGCCAGAAGGCGCGCGCGCCGTGCCGCTCTCGGGCGGCGTCGTTCCGCCTGACGCTCTCGCACCGTTCTTGACCGGGCCGACAGCGCTCGAGCGCGGGACAACTCCGCTCGGCCAAAGCAACGTCGGTGCGTTCGGCGAACGTGTCACGCCAATGACGACGGCGCCCGAGGCCACTCGAACCGCAGCCGATCCGATGGCGCCTTATGACGTGATCGGTAACTGGTTGACCGGCGCAGATCGCGAGCCCGTCACGCCGACGGCAGCGGAGCTGGGTGGGGACTTCTATCAAGGCCCAGCCGGACGTGGTTATAGCGCCCAGGCGCAGACCGGGCCGCCCGGTACGGTCACCTCGCAGACCTTCGAGGGTCGCGGCGCCTTCGATCAGAACCTCGGGCCGACCGGGCCGCTCCAACCTCCCGACCTCACCCCTGCCGAGCGCATCGCACAGGGTGACATTCCTCCAGCGCTGCCCAGCGCTGTCGCGCCGACCATCCAGGAGCTGGGCGGCGGTCGTCCCGGTACCGTGCCGGGTGAGACCGTCGACGAAAGAAACGCTCGCTTGACGAGCGAGATCGCCACCCAGTTTGAACCTGCGCAGCGCGCCGTCCTGGCCGCGGGCCCCCCGACCGCGGGTCTGGTTGACGTCGATCGGACAGCCAAGGGCGATCTGGATACTTCGCGGCCGGGAGCTGCGATTACGCCGGTCGAAAATGCGCCCTTGCCGCCGATACTTGCAGCCCCGCTGACGCCGGTCGAGCGGGCGCCTCTCGGCGGTCTTGGCATGCCCTGGGGACAAGGACGTCCAACCGAATGGGTCACGCCTCCGCAGACGGTAGATCGTACCGGCAAGGGCGATTTCCAGACGGCTCCGTTCGACACTCGCTTTGGTGGCCCGTATCCGGCCCCACAGGGGCCGCAGACGGTCGATCGCACGGCCAAGGGTGACAGAGACGTTACAGGGCCGGTGGCGGCTGCGCCGGTCACGCCGGTCGAGCGTGCTCCGCTTGCTCCATTGGGCATGCCGTGGGGACAGGGACAGCAAGGCTACCCCGGTGTCCCAGGTCTCGGCCCGCAAGGCACGCCATGGGGAGAGGGAAGGTCTTGGCCAACGACTCAAGCGCCCACAACCGAGTTGCCGCCGTCGGTCCCCGTGCAGCAGACGGCTCCCAGCCCTACGACCGAGCAGCGCGAAGCGAGGACTATCGCTGAGGAGGCCGCGCGCGGGACAGCGCCAGCGCGCGAGGGCTGGACCGGCACGCCGATCTTGCCGCCGAGCTTCCCGGCCCCGCCGGTCGCACCGCAAGTGCAAGTGCCGCTACCGCAGGCGCGGCCCTCGACTGCACCGCAGGCTCCGCCGCCCATGACGATCACGGGTCCACCCGGCAACCAGTATCAGGGGCCGGGAGGGATTTATCCGCTTGGGGCGCCGCCGATGACCATCACGGGGCCACCCGGTAATCAATACGAAGGACCTGGGGGGATCACCCCGATTGGGCCCGAGGGGCCACCGCCCGAGGAGTTGCCGCCACCACCCGAGGAGTTGCCGCCGCCGTCTGTGGAGCGCGCACGTCCGCCTGCGCCCCCGTCTGCGGAGCGTGCGCGCGACCGCGAGCGAGCCGCCCCATCCGCCCCATCCCGTGGGGCAGAACGCGCCGCTCCATCTCGTGCGGCAGAGCGAGCTGCTCCATCTCGTGCGGCAGCAGGACAGCAACAGTATCAACAGCCTTTCGTGTACCAGCCATCGGGGGTTTACGTCCCTGGTCACGCGGGTAGTTTCCCGTGGCAGGCGGGACTGACGCAGCGCACTGAGGATCAGATGCGATACGGGCGGCGCCAATCCGGGGGCAGCGTGGGAGACTCGCCGATGAACACATTCACGCAAGTGAACCCCAAGGCAGCGGCCGGACAGGTGCAGGGTGATCCCTCGATCGGCGCTGCTCTGTCACAGAACTTCAGGCCGGACGATCTCAAGGACATGTTCAGCGAGGTGGGCTTCGGCCGCAGCGGCGAGCAGAACCCCGCGCCGCCGCAGCCACCGCCGGGGATGCCGCCGGGATATCCCGGATACGGGATGCCGGGGATGCCTGGATACGGGACGTCTGGGCGTGCTTTTGCCCATGGCGGGTATGTCACCGAGCCGGGGCATTACCAGCGCGGCGGGCTCGGCCTTTCGCAGATGAACACGATGGGCTCGGAGGCGCACTACGGCGCCATCAACATGCGCCCCGCCATCGGCCGCCCGCCCGGTGTGCACCTGATGGCGTCTTCGAGCATCCCCGGGCGCGTCGATCGCATCCCGATGCGGGCAAAGGCGGGGAGCTACGTGTTGCCAGCCGACGTTGTCTCGGGCCTGGGCCAGGGCAACACCCATGCCGGTGCGAAGATGTGGGGGCAGGCGATCATGTCCTCGATCCCCGGTGCCGGGACGATGGGTGCGCTTAAGCGCGGCACCATGCCGAAGCCGCCGCAGCCTTCGTTCGGACGCATGATGGGCAGGGCTGCGATGAAGGGTTTCGCTGACGGCGGCATGACCGACAACGCTGACGACGAGTACGTGCCGATCATCACCGCGGGCGGTGAGATGCTCATCGACCCGGAGATCGTGGCGGCTCTGGGCAATGGCAGCGAGATGCTGGGAAAGCGTAAACTAGCCGAGTCGGTGCTCAAGGTTCGCCAGCAGACGATCGCACATCTCAAGAGCCTACCGAGGCCCGTCAAATGAGCAAGACGTACTACGACCTTGAGGGTGGCGTTCCGGGAGTGCGGCTTGCGCTGCCGAAGGACGAGGGCGAGATCTTCGGGCTACTCATCATGCTCCATGCCGAGAACGGCATGTTCTCCATGAACCGCGACAAGGTTCTCGCCGGTATCCGCTGGGCGACCGAGCGCAGGGGCGGCATCATCTATCTGATCGACGAAGGCCCGCGTGTCGTCGCCACCATGGGCATGAGCATCGCCTGCGACTGGTACAGCGACGACGAGTATTTGCTCGAGCGTTGGAACTACGTGCATCCCGATTACCGGCGCAGCGATTATGCGCGGATGCTCCTGGAGCAGGGCAAGTGGGCGAGCGACTGGTTCAAGAACCAGGGCAAGCAGCTGCCGTACATGTGCGGCATCAACAGCTTTGATCGTGTCGCATCGAAGATACGGCTGTATGCGCGGCACATGCCGTGCATCGGTGCCTACTTCATGTACGGCATGGCGCCGCGGCTGCAGGACAAAATACGCAAAGAGATGGCGGCGATCGAGGAGCAGACCCGCAAAGCCAATAGCGCGCACAGCAAGGACGTGCGACCGGCTGTAGAGACGTTGATTCGCGTAAGCCAGCGCGGGGAAACGAACCATGTGTAGCAAGGGCGGCGGCTCACCCCCGGTCCCCAACGCTTCATCGACCTCGTTTCAGTCGACGACCGTTCCCAGTCCCAACGTGTCGCCGATGTACCAGAACTTTCTCGCCAACGCGAACAACCTTTCGCAGACGCCGTTCAATCCGGCGATGCTGGGCTCGGTCGCGCCGCTCACCCCGACGCAGTTCCAGGCCGGTCAGTACATGACCGATGCCATGGCGCTGATGCCGGGTGCCGTGCAGAATTTGATGACCGTCGGCGAGAATATGGGCACGTTCGATCCGGCGCAGGTGCAAGCGATCGAGAGCCCCTTCACCCAGGACGTCGTCAACGCGACGCAGAACTGGTTCAACAACCAGAACGCCATCCAGGGTACCAACCTGCTGAGCCAAGGCATCCGTACCGGCAACGCCTTCGGCGGCGACCGCGCGGGCATCGCGGAGGCGCAACTCGCGGGACAGCAGCAGCTGGCGCAGGCGCCGGTCATCGCTGGCCTCTACCAGACCGGCTACCAGCAAGCGCTGCAGGAGTACAACGCCCTCAAACAGATGGGCCTCGCGGGCGCACAGGCCGCGGTTGGCGCACCAATGGCGGAGATGCAGGGTGCCGCGGGGCTCATGGGCTGGGGCACGACACAGCAGCAGCAAGCGCAACGCGAACTCGACGTCGCGCAGCAGAACGCGATGATGGCGTCGGCCTATCCGTTCCAGACCGCCAACTGGTACGGCAGCATCTTGGGTGGTGTTGGTCCGCTGCTCGGCTCGCAGGTCACCGGCTTCAACACGCCGCCCGCACCCAACTCGCTCAGTACTGGTCTGGGCATCGCAGCTGCAGGCGCTGGTCTTGTCGGTGCAGCACTCCCCTCCGCCCCCTCCACCACCGCTAGTGGCGCGGCTGGCTTCTTCAAGCGCGGCGGCGACGTCGCAGGCATGGTGAACATCCCCCGCGGCGGCGATTACCGCATGGCGCGTGGCGGGCTCGTGCAGATCCCTCACTATCAGGACGGTGGTCAGCTCTTGGGCAGCACGCCGATCGCGCCCAGCGCCGACGATATCAGCGCCGATACCGACAGGCGCGAGGCGATGCGAGCCGCGCGCACCATGGCCGAGCCGGACGATCAGCGCGATCTCGATCGGGCCGAGCAAGCGGTGCAGGTCTCGCACAGGGGCGTGCCCAATCTTACCGGCGGACAGCTCAAGCTCTCATCGCAGACGTTGCCGCAGCCGACATTCCCGACGACTGGCACGACACAGCCGCAACAGCGCGATGACCAGACCTCGCAGCTGATAAGCTCGGGCATCAGCCTCGGGACGAAGCTGGCGCCGCTGCTGATGCTGGCCAAGCGTGGCGGCAGCGTGCCAAGCGTCTACGAGGTGCCCAACATCTTCGGCCAGCTGGAGCTTCCCGCCCGCAACCTGCCGCAGCCGACGTTCCCGCAGATGAGCGGCACCACGACGCCGTCGAACCCGATCGCATCAGGCCTCAACCTGCTGAGCACGAGCCTGGGCAAGCTCAAGGGTTCATCGCCATCGGGTGGCTCCTCGGGCGGATCATCCTCGTCCTCTTCTACCTCGTCACCGGACACGTCCTCGTCCTCGGCGCCGTTCTCGTCGTTCCAGGACGAGCAGCTGCGCAGAGGCGGAAGCGTGCGACGGTTTCAGCGTGGCGGCGATAGTGCCGACGATGATCCAGCTGCGCCCTATCTCGGAACCGAGGGGGGACGCGACATTACGGGACCCGCTCGCGGCTCGCCCGGGGGCTATCCGATGCAGGCCGAGGACATGCCCAACTTGGCGCGCACACGCGAGCGCTTCCAGGCTGTGCTCGATCGCAATCCGGCGCTGCGCCGAGGGTTCGACGCGACCACCACAGCCGAGGTCGGGACCGACCCGCAGGCGCGGGCCTTCTATCAGGCGCTGACGATGGACCGTGCTGCAGCGCGCAATCAGCCGCTGTGGTATGCGATGCGCGACCCGAATTTCTATCCCCGCTCGACGCAGTACGCGGACAGGCCAGCTAGCCTGGGCGTGAGCCCCTCGCTGTGGATGGGCGCCAACCCTGCAGGCTATGCGACCGGCAACGCCAGCCTTGATCCGCGCACCGGACGCTACGTCGGCTTCGCAGGCGGCCCGCAGACCGCCTCCATCAGGACCAGCAGCGGTCGCGAGCTGGGCGGCGTCGAGCAGCAGGATCTGCCGTATGCGCGGGCGATGGGGTACCAGGGCCCGAGCAAGACCGCGATCGGCCCGCGCGGGCCGAGCGGCCCGGGTGAGCAGACCCAAGAGGGTGGCCCCGAGGAACGTGGCGAGTACAGGGCCGCCATGCGCGGTCAGGGCCAGGGTCAGGGCGCTGTTGGACCGTTGCGGCCTGGAGAGACGCGCACCATCCCGGGCATGCCTGATCCCACGGCGCGGACGTTTGCGCAGCGCTGGGCGTCCAATCCGTTCACGCAGATCGGCGCGGCTTTGCTGGCACAGCGCAGTCCCTATTTCGGGGTCAATCTGGGCAACGCGCTTCTGGCCGGGACCAGCAACATCGAGCAGCAGCGTCGGCAAGACCTCCTCGACCAGAAGCCCGAGTTGATGACGCTGCCGAGCGGCGAGAAGGCGTGGCGCATCGGCAACAAGCTTTTCAACATGGGTCTTGGCATCCCGGCATCGGAGGTGCGTGCGCAGGAGGAACACGAGCGCAAGATGGCTGAGCCGAAGGCGGGGCCCGAGGAAGGCGGTTTGTTCGGCGGCAAGACCTTCATGCAGCCCGTGCGGCAGCCCGACGGCACCTACAAGTACGAGCGCTTCCGGTACCCGGAGGAGAAGCAAGACTCGATCATCCCGCCGGAAGAGAAGCCCCCGGCTGCGCCGCCGACGACAGCGCCAGCCCCGGCCACCCCGCCCGCGCCTGCGACACCAGCTCCGAGTACTACGCCGCCGCCCGCACAGGTCCGGCAGACAGAGGCAACTGCGCCTGCGCCTGCGGCGCCCGCCGCGGCGAGGCCAGCAGCTGCGCCGCCAGCACCTACGCCCGCACGCGCGCAAGAGGCTGGCCCAGCGCCGGGGAGCCCAGAGGCACAGGCGGAAATGGCCGCACGGTGGGCCCGCTATCCCGGCGGCGTCACCGATCAGGCAGCGCTCGGTGCGGCACGCAGCGAGGAGGCACTAGCCCACGCGCTCGGTCACCGGGCGACCCCGGAAGAGAAGCGCTACATGGACAGCATCGTGAACTATCAGCGTGACCCGAAGACCATCCCGGCGAAGAACAGGGAAAAGATTCTGGCGGCGGCGCTGGCGTATGACGGCAACTACCGGGCGGATCTCTTCGCGCCGAAGGCGACTGCGCTCAAGGCCTTCGGTGTCAACGGCGTCGAGGCGCGCAACATCCAGTCGCACGACACGGCCATCCAGCACATGGGCCGTGCCATGACCAACATCGAGAAGCTCAACAACTACGATTACGCCTGGGCGAACAGGCTGCGCGATGCTGTGCAGAAGAACGTGCCCTTCACTCGCGATCCTGCGCTCCAGCAAGCCATCACCATGCTCGATATCGACTACCATGCCGTGGCGAGCGAGCTGATGCGGGCCTTCCGTGGCACCGGCCAAGCCAGCGAGCGCGAGGCTAACCGTATTGCACAGAAGCTGAGCGTCTATAACCCGATGGACGTGCAGCGCTCGGGCATGCAGGAAGCGACCCAGCTTCTTCTCGGTCGCGTCGAGGCCTCGGCGAAGACCTACAACGGCGCGATGGGCCCAGGCTACGAGCGGGCGCCCATGGATTGGCTCAGCCCCAAGAGCCAGGACACGGTCAACCGGGCATTGGAAATGGACCCAAATATGCCGGTCCCGCCAGCCGGGAGAGGCGGAGCCCAGCGGCCTGGGCCAGCTCCTGCAGCAACACCGGGGGCTGGTGAAGGCAACTATACTTGGCAGCGTCAGCCCAGCACGGGAAACTATCTGCGTTCTGACGGCAAGTGGTTTGATCCCCAAGGCAAGCCGTTGCAGTGATGGCCGAAGACCTGGAATCCGTTGCGGCTCCGCCTTGGGCTAAGCAGGCTAAGCCTGATCTTGAGCCGGTCGAGGCGCCGTCGTGGGCAAAGAAGCCTGACCGTGGCGTGCTTGAGCGTGCTGGCGAGGCAATGGGCGCGACGGCCCAGGCCGCCTGGGAAGCAGCGAAGAAGCCGTTCACCCGCGAGGACGTCAAGACGCCAGGGGAAGCGCTGAAGCGGGCGCTCCCGGGTGGTGAATCGCTTGCAGCAGCTATTTCACCAGTGACCGCCACGCTGGGGGCGGTGGGTGCTGGCGGGGAATCGTTGGTCGCTTCCGGTCTCGCAGGAGCGAAGCGACTTTTCCCGGGCGCGACGAAGACCTCCGAGGAGCTGTACCAGGAATCGCTGCCGGAAGCCGGACAAGTGCTCTCGGCACTGGGGGCAGGACGTGTGAAGGCCCCCGGCTTCGTGGGTCCCACGCGCTTCGCGGCGGAGCCCGAGTACGCTGCCGCGCGCACGGTCACCAAGCCGGGGACAAGCGAGGAGGCAGCAGCCGGTCGCGCGCTCGAAACGGCAGCCAAAGATCCCGAAGCTGTGCGCAGGGCGCTAGCGACGGAGCCGCGCGAGATCGTCCCCGGCTCCAAGCCGACCACGTTCCAGCTCACGCAGGACGTCGGTCTCGGACAGCTTGAGCGCGCCTCTGCCCGTGGCACCGAGGCGGAGACATTCAAGGAGATCGAGCAGCAGCAGAACGCCGCGCGCCAGCGGGCGCTGGAGGGAATACAGACCGCTGGCTCACCCGCCGAGGTCGCTGATCATCTGCGCATCGCCCTGGCGGGCGAGGAAAGCGCGGCGACCAGGGCCGTCGAGCAGGCGCAGCAGCGGGCGTGGGAAGCCGCGCAGCGCCCTGGCGGGACCTATGACCCGACCACCTACGGGAACATCTTTCGCCGCGAGCTGCAGCAGGCGGAAGAAGCCGCGCGCGCCAACGAGCGCAGGCTATGGCAGGCGGTCGACCCCGACGGCACGCTGCAAGCCAACCCGCAGCCGGTGCAGGAACTGGAGCGCGGCGTCTACGGGACGATGACCGAGGCTGGCGCGGCCTCGATCACGCCAGCCGAGAGGCAGATCTCCCAGCTGATCCAGGGCTACCGGCCGGTGATCTCCTTCCGCGAGCTGACCGATCTGCGCAGCCTCACCTCGACGGCGCTGCGCGAGGAGCTTGTCACGCGCGGGCAGACGCCCGCCTACGCACGGCTCTCGCGATTACGTCAGGGCATCGAAGACGCCGTGGGGAGGAGCTTCGATGAGGCCGGACAGGCCACGGGTGCGCCCGAGCGGCTGCGTGCGGCGAGCGCGGCGACACGCGAGCGAGCGGAAACCTTCCGCCCCCTGCGCGACGTCACTCGGCGAGAAGGCGTGCAGGGCCCCTACCGCATGGGCGAGGCGGCTGTCCCTGGGCGCGTCGTTCAGCCTGGGCCAAAGGGCTACGACAGCGTGTCGGCTTATCTCCGTGCGGTGGGCAACGAGCGTGGATTACCGGAGCTGCAGGATGCGGTCGCGGCTAACATGCGCAACAAGGTGATCGGCGCCGACGGCACGGTCGACCCCAAGAAGCTCGACGTCTGGATGCGGCAGAACGAAGGCTCGTTAAGGGCGATAAGTGAACGCGACGGCGGCGCCTTCGTGCAGACGCTGCGCGATGCCGGACAGGCACGGCAGGTGGTCGCGCAGGCGCAAGCAAGACAAGCCGCGGTCGCGGCGCAGCGAGAGAGCGCAGCCGTCAAAGGACTTCTCGGCGCCACCGACGACGCGCAAGTCGTAAGAGTTGTCGGAGATATCTTTGGCAGAGCTGGGCCGAGGGCCGATGCTGCCGCGCGCATGCGTGAG
>Ga0066903_100005602_pt1 | contig 10935 bp, 8 predicted proteins | sample PanSoiMetaGPlot1_FD_67491 | JGI IMG/M metagenome (GOLD analysis project Ga0066903, IMG submission 67491) | Tropical forest soil microbial communities from Panama analyzed to predict greenhouse gas emissions - Panama Soil - Plot 1 (version 2) | ecosystem: Environmental > Terrestrial > Soil >...
CCGATCGTGCTGCGGTCCGATCCTGAATATGGGTTTGCGGCGATCGTGTTTCTGTTCGCGATCGTGTGGGCGACCGACATCCTCGCCTATTTCGTCGGGCGGGCGCTCGGCGGTCCGAAGCTTGCTCCGCGGGTGAGCCCGAAGAAGACCTGGTCCGGCGCGACCGGCGGTATCATCGTGGCCATGGTGGCCGCGGACATCATCGCGATTGCGGCGGGGCTAGCAAACCTCTTTGCGCTGGCGTTCCTGGCCGGCGTGCTTTCGATCGCCGCCCAGGGCGGCGACCTGTTCGAATCGGCGTTGAAACGCCGCTTCGGTGCCAAGGATGCAAGCAACCTGATCCCGGGCCATGGTGGACTGATGGATCGACTGGACGGCTTCCTGGCGGCAGCCGCTCTCGCGGCGCTGATCGGCGTTGCGCATGGCGGCGTGCAGGCGCCCGCGCGCGGCCTCCTGGTGTGGTAACCACGATGTCGATGAACAGCGCATCCCGGGATCAGCGATCGCGCGCCACCACCGAGCGCAGCGTCACGATCCTTGGCGCGACCGGCTCGATCGGTGCCAGCACCATCGACCTGATCAAGCGGGAACGATCGCAGTACCGGGTGGAAGCGGTGAGCGCGCATCGGAATGCTGGCGCGTTGGCGACGCTTGCGCGCGAACTGAATGCGAGTTTTGCTGCGGTCGGCGATCCTGCGGCCTATGGCGACCTGAAGGAGGCGCTTGCCGGCACCGGCATCAAGGCTGGTGCAGGCGAAAGCGCGCTGGTGGAAGCCGCTGCGCGGCCGGCGCAATGGGTGATTGGGGCGATTACCGGAGCCGCCGGGCTCAAGCCCACGCTGGCGGCGGCCGAGCGCGGCGCGATCGTGGCGCTCGCCAACAAGGAATGTCTGGTTTGCGCCGGCGACCTGTTCATGCGCCGCGCCGCAGCCTCGGGGGCGACCGTGTTGCCGGTCGATTCCGAGCACAATGCGCTGTTCCAAGCCATGAGCGGGAGCCGCCGGGAAGACGTACGGCGCGTGATCCTGACCGCCTCGGGAGGTCCGTTCCGCACCTGGAGCGCGGCGGCCATTCGCGTCGCCACCCCGGAACAGGCCTTGAAGCACCCGAACTGGTCGATGGGGCCGAAGGTCACCATCGATTCCGCGACGCTGATGAACAAGGGGCTCGAGGTGATCGAGGCCCATCACCTGTTTGCCCTGGCGCCGAGCGAAATCGATGTCCTCGTGCACCCGCAATCAATCGTGCACGGATTAGTTGAGTTTCGCGATGGGTCCCTGATCGCTCAGCTTGGCAGTCCCGACATGCGCATCCCGATCGCCCATTGTCTCGCCTGGCCGCAGCGCATCTCCGGGCCGGCCCAACGGCTTGATCTTGCGCATCACGGCAGCTTGACCTTCGAAATGCCCGATATGGAACGTTTCCCGGCTTTGGCACTGGCGCGGGAGGCGCTTGAAGCCGGCGGCGGCGCACCGACCGTGCTCAATGCCGCGAACGAAGTCGCGGTCGCTGCATTTTTGGCCCATGGCCTCACGTTTGCGGGCATTGTGGCCCTGGTTGCCGCGACCCTGGAGATGGCCTCCGGGCGGGGCTTGGCCCGGGAACCCACAACCATCGAAGACGCACTCGCTATTGACCATGATTCCAGGTTATTGGCGGCCACGCTCTTGCCCGAAATTGCCGCAAAGGCATCCTAAGAGTTCAGGTTGCCTGCGGGGGGCGGGCGCCTAGGTCAGGGAACAATGGATCCATGGATTTAGGTCCAATCATAAGTTGCTGGTGGGGCCTGCCAGTCCTGTTTGTGTTCAGCCTTGTCGTGTTTTTCCACGAGCTTGGGCATTTTCTGGTCGCCCGCTGGTGCGGGGTCCGGGTTTTGACGTTTTCCGTCGGTTTCGGGCCCGAATTGTTCGGCTTCAATGACCGCCGCGGAACCCGGTGGAAAATTGCAGCGATACCACTTGGCGGATATGTCAAATTTCTGGGGGACGAGAACGCGGCCAGCGTCCCCGATCACGCGGCCGTCGCGCAGATGAGCGAGGCCGACCGCCGGGAAAGCTTCGTCGATCAGCCCGTGGGCAAGCGCTCTGCCATCGTGGTGGCCGGCCCGCTCGCCAACTTCCTGCTGGCCATCGTGATTTTTGCGGGCTTTGCGGCTTTCGTCGGGAAGCCGAGTTCGCTGCCGCGCGTCGACACCGTAGAGGCTGGCAGCGCCGCCGAGGCCGCCGGTTTCAAGCCGGGTGACATCATCATCTCGATCAATGGCCGCCGGATCGAGAGTTTCTCGGAGATGCAACGGATCGTCAGCGAAAGCGCCGGCGAAACGCTGGTCATCGTGGTCCGGCGCGGCAACGAGGAGATCACGCTTGTCGCAACGCCAAGGCTCGAGGACGTCAAGGACGCCTTTGGCAATGTCCACCGCAGGGGGAAACTGGGAATAGGTCGCTCGATCGATCCGAATGAGCGACTCTATGAGCCGGTGTCTCCGTTCGGCGCCCTTGTCTATGGCGTCACCGAAACCTGGTACGTCATCGACCGCACGTTGCGGTACATCGGAAGAGTTTTCGTCGGCCGCGAGGCGGCCGATCAGGTCGGCGGTCCGATCCGGATCGCCGAAGTGTCCTGCCAGGTCTTCACGGTCGGCATGATGGCGCTCCTGCAGCTCACAGCGGTGCTTTCGATCTCGATCGGTCTCCTCAACCTGTTCCCGGTTCCGTTGCTGGACGGCGGTCACCTTCTGTTCTATGCGATTGAAAAGGTGCGTGGCCGCCCCTTGTCCGAGCGGGCGCAGGAGATAGGATTTCGCATCGGACTGGCGCTGGTCGTCATGCTAATGATCTTTGCCACCTACAACGACATAAGTGGTATCGTAAAACGTCTCGTTTCTTGAGGTTTCCTTGAGCGTGGCAATCGAGCAACGCGTTGGGAATAAAGGGGAAAGCGAGGGCTATGTTACCTTGAATCGTCGCTGAATCGCGATAGAAGCGGGGACCTGCTGGGGGAGGGGACGACCCCCACACGAAACGGCCAAACAGGGGATAAGGGCGCGTTGCGGATGGAATGGGGTGCGCGGGTTATTCGGGGGCTAAGTCTCGTCTGCCTGGTCCTCGGGGGAATTGCATTAAGTGTTGGCGTCGGCGTGGTGCCGGCGGGCACTGCCTATGCGCAGACCGTCAATTCCATCGTGGTCGAAGGCAATCGGCGCGTCGAAGCCAATACCATCCGCTCCTACTTCAAGCCCGGCCCCGACGGCCGCATCGGGCCATTCCAGATCGACGAAGCCTATAAGGCGCTCATCGCCACCGGTCTGTTCCAAGATGTCCGCATCCAGGTGTCCGGCGGGCGGATCATCGTGACCGTGGTGGAGAATCCGGTCATCAATCGCATCGCTTTCGAAGGCAACCGCCAGGTCAAGGACGAGCAGCTCAAGCTCGAGATCCAATCCAAGGAGCGCGGCACTCTGTCGCGTCCGGTCGTGCAGTCGGACGTGCAGCGTATCGTCGAGGTCTACCGGCGCAGCGGACGTTACGACGTTCGCGTCAATCCGGTGATCATCGATCTACCTAACAATCGCGTCGATCTGGTCTTCGAGATTGCCGAGGGCGCAAGGACCAACGTCAAGACCATCGAATTCGTCGGCAACCGCGCCTATTCGAGTTATCGCCTGAAGGAGGTGATCAAGACCGCGGAAAGCGGCATCCTGTCGTTCCTTCAGAGCGGCAACGTCTACGACCCCGATCGAATCGAGGCTGATCGCGAGCTCCTGCGCCGGTTCTATCTCAAACACGGCTATATCGACGTGCGCATTCTCGCGGCGACGGTCGAATATGACCCCGACCTGCACGGCTTCGTGATCCGGTTCATGATCGAGGAGGGCGAACAGTTCCGGGTCGGAGGGGTCGACGTGCGGTCAACGGTGCGCGCGCTCGATCCCGGCATCGTGCGATCCCGCCTACGGGTGTCCCCAGGCGACGTATTCAACACCGAGGCGGTCGAAAAGTCCGTTGAGGACATGACGATCGAGGCCGCCCGGCAGGGCTTCGCGTTCGTGTCGGTCCGTCCGCGTGCGGACCGCGTCCCGGAAGCGAGGCAGGTCAATCTCGCCTTTACGATCGAGGATGGCGCCCGCGTCTACATCGAGCAGATCAACATTCGCGGCAATATCCGCACCCGCGACCATGTGATCCGGCGCGAGTTCGACGTGGCCGAAGGCGATCCCTATAACCGCGCGCTGATCGCACGCGCCGAGCGCCGGTTGAAAAACCTGGCTTATTTCAAGGAAGTCAAGGTGACGACCGAACCGGGCTCGGCGCCCGATCGCGTCATCATCAACGTCACCGTGGAAGAGCAGTCCACCGGCGAGTTCTCCGTTGCCGGAGGTTTCTCCACCGCTGACGGGTTCATGGGCGAGGTCAGCATCGGCGAGCGCAACCTGCTTGGTCTCGGCCTCTACGCCAAGGCTGCCGTCCAGTACGGGCAGCACTCGAGCGGGTATCAGCTCTCGTTCGTGGAGCCCTACCTGCTCGGCTATCGGGTTGCCTGGGGCCTCGATTTGTCCTCAAAGGTACAGAAGTCGACGACCTATACGTCCTATGAGACTAGGACGACCGGCGCATCAACGCGGCTAGGATTTGCCTTGCGCGAGGATGTTGGGCTGCAAGTGCGTTATTCCATATTCTCGCAGAAGGTCACGTTGCCTAACGTTCTGAACAACTGTAACGACCGCAACCCCGACTTCATCAACACCTTCCCGACGCCAAGCGGGTTTGCCAGCGGTGCCTTCAACGATGCCTTCCTTGCCGCGGGCAGTCCCGCGCAGACCAACTGCTTGAGTGACGGCGAAGCATCGCTGGCGGTGCGCAAGGAGCTGTCGCAGGGAGCGGTCCTCACCTCGCTGGTCGGCTACGACCTGAGCTACAATACGCTCGACAACAATCGCAATCCGACGAGCGGCATACTCGCGGTGGTGAAACAGGACTTCGCCGGCGTCGGCGGCGACGTGCAGTACATTCGTACGACCGGCGACTTCCGGACCTATTACGAGGTGCTGCAGGATGTTGTCGGCGTGCTGCACCTGCAGGGCGGCTATATTACGGGATGGGGCAAGAAGGACGTCGACGGCGGCAACCTGCGCATGCTCGACCATTTCCAGATGGGTCCGCAACTCGTCCGCGGTTTTGCCCCATCGGGAATCGGGCCGCGTGACATCACGCCCGGAACCACCTTCGACGCGCTCGGCGGCTCGCTCTACTGGGGTGCAAGCGTCGAGTTTCAGTCACCGATCTACTTCCTTCCCAAGGATGCCGGCGTGAAGGTCGCGGTCTTCGCCGATGCCGGATCTCTGTGGAACTATGTCGGCCCGACCTCGTGGTCGGTGACGAACGAACACCTCACCCTCTCGAACAATAATATGTTCGTTAACACATCGGTCGGCGCTGGCATCCTTTGGGCATCGCCATTCGGGCCGATCCGGTTCGATTTTGCATTCCCCTTGACGAAGCAATCCTTTGACCGGAAACAGTACTTCCGTTTCGGTGGGGGTGCGGCGTTCTGACCGTGTCTGCCACCGGCGGGCTCGGTGGCAGTCGCATGAACGTGCCGCGTTTCTTCAGGCAGGGTCCGAGCCTCTCGGTGCGCGAGATCGCAGCGCTCACGGGGGCTGAGCCCCGCGCGGGCGCCGACCTCGAACGGCATATCACCGGCGTCGCGGCACTCGACCGTGCAACGCCGCATGATCTGGTGTTCCTGGACAACACCAAATATTCGGAGCAGGCGGCAGCGACCGCCGCAGGTGTCTGCCTGACGGGTGAGCGCCTGACCTCCAGCATACCGCAGCGGATCAGCGTGTTGCGCACGGCCGAGCCCTACCGCGCCTTCGTCGAGGTGGCGCGGGCCCTGTTTCCTGATGCGTTGCGCCCCTCGTCGCTGTTCGAGGCGGTTGGGATTGCACCGGGCGCGTTCGTCCATCCGTCGGCGCGCCTGGAGAACGGCGTGACGATCGATCCCGGCGCCGTGATCGGGCCGCGGGCCGAGATCGGAAGCGGCACCGTGATCGGTGCGGGCGCCGTGCTCGGGCCCAGCGTGCGGATCGGCCGTGACTGTTCGATCGGCGCCAATGTATCGATCTCGCATGCTTTGATCGGCGATCGCGTCATCATCCATCCAGGCTGCTCCATCGGGCAGGACGGGTTCGGCTTCGCCCGCGGCGCCAAGGGCGCCCACAAGATTCCGCAGGTTGGCCGGGTGATCATCCAGGACGATGTGGAGATCGGGGCCAATGCCACGATCGACCGCGGCGCGATCCGCGACACCGTCATCGGCGAGGGAACCAAGATCGACAACCTGGTCCAGATCGCCCACAACGTCTCGATCGGACGTCACTGCCTCCTGGCCGGGCAGGTCGGCATATCGGGGAGCACGACGGTCGGGGATGGTGTGATCATGGCCGGGCAAGCCGGAGTGGCGGACCACCTCACGGTCGGACCTGGCGTTGTTCTCGGCGCACAGGCCGGCCTGATGCATGACATCCCGGCGGGAGAACGTTGGGGCGGCTATCCGGCGCGTCCGGGCCGGCAATGGCTGCGGGAAGTGGCGACGCTCGAGCGGCTTGCCAAAGACGCCAGGGCTAAGGCGGGCCGTGGCGGCGAAGGCGAATGAGGCCCGGCATGGACGACCAGGGGATCACGCTCGAAGCAGCGGATATCGCCGCCGTCCTCAAGTCGTTGCCGCATCGCTATCCGTTTCTGATGATCGATCGGGTCATAGAGATCCGCGGCGATCAAAGCGGAATTGGAATCAAGAACGTCACCGCGAACGAGCCGCAGTTCATGGGGCACTTTCCCGGCAATCCAGTGTTCCCGGGCGTGCTCATGATCGAAGGCATGGCGCAGACCGCCGGCGTCATCTGCAGCATCGGCGAGAACCTGTCCCCCGACAAAGCGGTCTTTTTTCTCACCATCGACCGGGCGAAATTCCGCAAGCCGGTGGTCCCCGGCGACACGATCGAATATCACATGATCAAGAAAGCGCGAAAAAAGAACATGTGGTGGTACCGCGGCGAAGCCAAGGTCGGTGGGATGGTCGTGGCCGAAGCCGAGGTCGGCGCCATGATCATCGTGGGTCAGTGATGGAAGCGATCGATTCAACTGCCCGCATCGAACGCGGCGCAGAGATCGGGAGCGGCGCCACCATCGGCCCCTATTGCGTGATCGGAAAGGATGTTGTGATCGGCGACGGCTGCCGTCTCATCGCCCAGGTGCACGTGACCGGCCACACGAGCATCGGTCGGAACACCGTGATCCATCCGTTCGCCTCACTCGGAACGCCGCCGCAGTCGGTCAAGTACCGCGGCGGAGCGACCCGGCTCATCGTCGGATCCGACTGCGATATACGCGAGAGCGTAACCATGAATCTGGGGACCGAAGATGCCGGCGGACTGACGCGTGTTGGCGACCGCGGCTTCTTCATGGTTGGCTCCCATGTCGGACACGATTGTCAGGTCGGCGACGATGTGGTGCTGGCCAACAACGCCGTTCTCGGCGGCCACGTTACGCTCGAGGATCGCGTGGTCCTGGGCGGACTGACGGCGGTGCATCAGTTCGTCCGTATCGGAGAGGGCGCCATGGTCTCCGGTGTCACCGGGGTTGCGGCGGACCTCATTCCGTTCGGCTTTGCAATCGGCCAGCGCGCCGCGCTCAACGGGCTCAACGTGGTCGGCTTGCGTCGGCGCGGGTTCAAGCGCGACGACATCATCCGTCTGCGCCGGGCATATCACGCCTTGTTCCTCGCCGAGGGTGTGTTTCGCGATCGCCTGGCGTCGGTCGAGCGCGAATTCGCAGGCGATCCCCTGGTCGGCAGGATCATTGCTTTCATCCACGCGGGGCAGTCACGGCCGCTGATGCATCCAGCGCAGTCGGGGACGTCCGACACCGGCGTCGAACCGGACAACGTCGCCGCCTCGCCATGAGCGATGTCGCGCCATCCAATGGGCCGCTCGCGATCGTTTGCGGCGCCGGCAAGTTTCCATTTGCTGTCGCCGACGCCGTGATGCGCCGGAGTCGGCGCGTGGTGCTGTTTGCGCTCGCGGGCTGGGCCGATGCGCAGGAGGTGGCGCGCTATCCGCACCACTGGGTTCGGCTCGCGCAAGTTGGACACATGCACCGTCTGGCCCAGGCGGACGGTTGCCGCGAGGTCGTGTTCATTGGGGCCGTGACGCGGCCCTCGATCAGCCAGCTTCGCATCGATATTTTTACGCTGCGTCTCTTGCCCCGCATCATCGCCGCCTATCGGGGTGGCGACGACCACCTCTTGTCGCATGTCGCCCGCATCATTGAGCAGCTTGGCTATCGCCTGGTCGGCGCCCACGACGTGGCGCCCGAGATTCTAGTCCCGGAGGGCCGCCTCGGACGCCACGCGCCTTCAACGCGCGATGAAGCCGACATTGCCCTTGGCCAGGCGTTGCTCTCTGCCATCAGCCGGTTTGATGTTGGACAGGCCGTCGTCACTGCCGCCAACCGGGTGATCGCGGTCGAAGCCGCTGAAGGAACGGACCGGATGCTCGCGCGCATTGCGGAGTTGCGGCGCGACAGCCGGCTTCACTTGCCGGACAAGGTCGGGGTCCTAGTCAAGGCGCCGAAGGTAGGCCAGGACCGCCGCTTCGACTTGCCTTCGATCGGCCCCGGCACAGTGGCGGCAGCTGCGGCCGCAGGCCTCGCCGGGATCGCCGTGGAAGCGAAGGGAGCAATCACCGCCGACGTGCAGGAGCTCGTGCGCGCCGCCGACGCTGCCGGTCTGTTCGTCGTCGGCATTCCGCCGCTGCAGCCCACGCGAGGCGAACCATGAACGCCGGACCGCCGGGCGGCCGCCGAAGCCTCGATGTATTCCTGGTTGCCTGCGAAGGTTCCGCCGACGCGCTCGGCGCCGGGCTGATGCGGGCGCTCGCGTCGGCGCATGCGGGGGCGATCTCGTTCCGGGGGGTCGGCGGGGCTCGCATGGCACAAGCCGGGTTGGAAAGCCTCTATCCGATCGAGGATCTGGTCACAATCGGCATTGCCGCGGTCCTCGCCAAGCTCCCGCTCATCCTGCGACGTCTGCGCCAAACCGTCGAGGCCATCGCGTCGCGGCCGCCAGACGTGCTCATTCTCATCGATGCGCCCGACTTCACCCACCGCATTGCCGCCCGGGTGCGGCGCCGCCTTCCTGACCTGCCGATCGTGAAATATGTCTCGCCGACCGTGTGGGTTTGGCGACCCGGACGCGCGCGCGCCATGCGGTCATCGATCGATCTCGTCCTCGCGTTGCTGCCGTTCGAGCCCGAGGTCCATCGCGACCTCGGCGGCCCGGCCTGCGTCTATGTGGGCCATCCACTTCTGGAGCATCTGGGCGACTTGCGGCCATCCCCCGTTGACATGGGTCGGCGGAGCGCTGGTCCGCCGCTCGTGGTGGCGCTGCCGGGCAGCCGGCGTCACGAGATCGAGCGCCTCGCTGGCGTCTTCGGCGAAGCGCTCGGAAAGGCCGCGGCGCAGCATGGCCCACTCGACGTTGTGCTCCCGACCTTGCCGCATCTCGTTCCCGTGCTTTCCGAGCGGACCGCGCAATGGCCGACGCATCCGCGCATCGTCACCAGCGAGGCCGAAAAGTATGCCGCGTTCCGGAGCGCCCGGGCTGCGCTCGCCGCCTCCGGAACGGTCACGCTCGAGCTTGCGCTCGCGGGCGTCCCGAGCGTCGCCGCCTATCGCATTCCCGCTCTCGAGGGCTTGCTGCTGCGCTCGATGGCCAAATTCCATCCGCTGATCAAAGCCCGCTCGGTGATTCTCGCGAACCTCGTGCTCGGCGAGTATGCCGTTCCTGAATTCCTGCAGCGGCGGTGCACTGTCGCCAACGTGGCGCCGGCGCTCGCGGACATCCTTGAGGACACACCAGCGCGCCAGCGCCAGATCGAGGCATTCGGGCGGCTCGACGCGATCCTCGACACTGGCAGCAGCGCTCCGAGCACCCGCGCCGCCGAGGCCGTGATCGACCTTCTGGCACAACGGCAGCCGTCGCGCTGATGGGAAAGTAGGAATGAGACCCGACTACGCGGCTTGGCCGCCCGGCCAGTTCCCCCTACCATGAGCCGAGAACCGTAAACCGGGGCCCGCGCGTGACCGTTGCGACGACCATCCGAGCCGCGATCACCGGGGTGCACGGCCATCTGCCGGACTACATCCTCGACAATGCCGAGCTGGCGCGCATGGTCGATACCAGCGACGCCTGGATCACCGAGCGCACCGGCATCAAGCAGCGCCGCATTCTCAAGGGAGAAGGGCTCGGAACCTCGCACATGGCGGCCGAGGCGGTGCGCGGGCTGCTGGCGCGGACCGTGACGCAGCCGAAGGACGTCGATCTCCTGATCTGCGCGACCACCACGCCCGACATGGTCTTTCCGTCGACCGCCAACATCGTCTGCGACATGGTCGGGATCCGCAACATTGGCAGCTTCGACGTGCAGGCGGCCTGTTCGGGCTTCGTCTACGCGCTCACCATCGCCACCCAGTTCATCAGTACCGGAAAATTCCGCAAGGTCGTGGTCGTTGGCGCCGACAAGATGTCGGCGATCATTGACTACACCGATCGTGCGACTTGCGTGCTGTTCGGCGATGGCGCCGGCGCCGTCCTGCTCGAGCCGAGCGCGAACGGCTGCGGGATCTGGGATACGATCATCCGCTCCGACGGCGCCGGCATGCCCAGCCTGCACCAAAAGGCTGGCGGCAGCCGGCTCCCGCCGACCGCCGAGACCGTGGCAAAGCGCCTGCATTACGTGCACCAGGAGGGTGCCGCGGTCTACAAGTTCGCAGTGGCGCGGATGGCGGAAGTCGGGACCGAACTGATGGCGCGCAACAACCTCGGCCCCGACAACGTCGACTGGCTGGTGCCGCACCAGGCCAATCGCCGCATCAT
>Ga0066903_100005603_pt1 | contig 10935 bp, 11 predicted proteins | sample PanSoiMetaGPlot1_FD_67491 | JGI IMG/M metagenome (GOLD analysis project Ga0066903, IMG submission 67491) | Tropical forest soil microbial communities from Panama analyzed to predict greenhouse gas emissions - Panama Soil - Plot 1 (version 2) | ecosystem: Environmental > Terrestrial > Soil >...
GGCAACTGCGCGCGAGTTTTCTGGGACGCTGGAACGGCATTCTCTATTTCGTGCCCCTCGTGCTCATCGCAGCGGCGCGGCTGTCCGCGCCGTCGTCCTTTGCATCATTTCTACAGCTGCCCACCCGCGGACTCGGCTACTTGTTGGCGGCCTCAACGGTGGCGTCCATGATTGATCGGGCGACGACACCGTCACTCGTCAGGAGCGAACGCTGAGGACTCTGTTAAGGTCGTCGGAGTCGTGATCGCCAGTCTGGTCATCGCGCTCGCCGTCCGGAGCATCACCGGACTCGATTCCAACCAGCGCAGGCCACCACCATGCCGTCGTTTGACGCGCTGCGACACGACCTTCGACACTCGTTGCGGCATTTGCGCCGTTCACCGGGGTTTGCCGTCACGGCAATCGTGACGCTCGCGCTGGGAATCGGAGGCACTCGCGGCGTTGCCTGGAGTTCGGTCCGCTGGCGCAGCCCGGGTTTTCCCTCGAGCTGTGAGTGACGTTCGCGGGACGTCGATAGGTTCGTCGGCGAGCCGGGCAGCGCGATGGCGTATCTCGAGAGCGTGCCGAATGAGGGGCACACCAAAGCGTTCCGTTGCGGCGTCCGACTACTTCAGGTGAGCGTTCTCGGCCGTCCCCATGAAATAGCTCCCGTACACGATCAGCAGGAGTCCGACGCCAAGCGACAGCGCGCCGAGCAGGACTTCGTGGTTCATCACGCCCCAGACGCCGACTCCCGAGGCCAGAACAATCGAGAGCGCGATGAGCACGAGGTGGAACGATCGGAGTGACAACGTACCGTGATCTGAGGGCGTCTCTTCAGTTGGTTGTCCCGGGGACGGATTCCCGGGCCAACCCGGCCGCGTGTCACCCGCGCCTGCCGGAAAGTTCGGCCCGAGCTCGACCTTGCCGCCATGAATCTCCTCGAACAAGTACGGAATCAGCAGGCCGGCAAACAGGGCCACCGCGATGATCAATGCGATCCACACGTTGGAACCTCCATACCTCAAGTGGGCGACCCGAGACTCCGAGCTGAAGGGCGAGGCCGCTCACCCTTCGCAAACTCTCGCGCGCTTCAAGTGCAAGGGATGGACCCATCGCTCGTCGGAATGCTGTTTGCTCCAGCGATCAGTGCCAGGCGAGGGGCGACAATGATTCCGAATGCCATCTCCAAATACCTCGAGCAGCACAACGCGCGCTACTCGGTCCTGTCCCACACGACCGCGTATACCGCCCAGGAGGAGGCTGCCGCGGCGCACGTTCCGGGTCGCGAATGGGCGAAGACGGTTGTGTGCTTCGCGGACGGTCAACCGATTCTTGCCGTCCTGCCCGCACCGTTTGCGGTCGACTTGCATCGGCTCCGACGGACAGCGCACGCGCGCTCGATTCGCCTCGCACGCGAGCACGAGTTCGCAACGCTGTATCAGGATTGCGAGCCTGGCGCGATGCCGCCGCTCGGCCCGCTGTACGGGCAACCGGTGTTCGTGGACAAGCGACTCACGACGGATCCCGAGGTCTCGTTCAGTGCCGGCTCGCATCACGACGCGATCCGGATGCCGTATCGCGAATTCGAACGGCTGGCGAAGCCAACGGTTGCGGAATTCGCCTTGGATCCCTCACAGTTGTCGGCGCTGCGCATGGCGATGCTGATCGATCCCGTCTGCGGCGCGCCGATCGCCGAAGACGGTGCCCTCGCGTGGTCCGAACATCAGGGCGAGAGGTATTACTTCTGCTCGCAGGGCTGCAAGATGGAGTTCGACGACAATCCCCACGCGTACACGACGCCCCGCTGATTCGCGAAGCTCAATTCGGGTTCGGTTCGACGTTCTATTTCGCCGCGCGCTGAGGTACGTCCGACGGTTCGACCTCGAGCGCGTCGGCCAGCATGTCCGTCGCCGCGCGGTGCGCGTCGACCCGTCGCTGCAGCTCGACCAGATCCGGTTCTGCCAGGCTCCCGCCGCCGGCCTTGACGTCGGGCTGCAGTGCGACGAGGTCATCCCACGTTCGTCGCGCGTCGGCGAAGGCATCGAGCAACACATGATGGTCGGCCATATAAATCACCCAGCGCTACTCCAGGCAACCGTTCCCGCTCGGCTTGACGGCCGAAACCTTCAGCTTGCGGACTTCGAGCTCGCTCGTCGTCTCGATGACGGGAGTGCCAGCGGCGCCTTTCGCGGGCTGTTCCTCGACTCTGCCGCTTGTCGCGACCGTCCGGTCCGATTCAACGGTGCCCGTCACATCCACTTCCTGTCCCACGAAGCTGCGCAGCTCGACGCCTGGAGCGGCCAGGAGCTGATAGGTGACGATTTCTGCGGAACCGTCGGTCTTGCGGCTCATGAGCACGAATGTGTTGTCGGCGAGGCCCGAGCGAAGACAGCCGGAGACGCTCGCAGGCCGGTTCAGCGGCTGCTCGGGTGTTTGCGTCTGCAGCTCCGGCGCGCTCTGCGACCGGTTGCACGCACAGACGCCGAGCACGAGAGAGGCGATAAGAATCGGCTCGAAGCTCTTGCAGGACATCGTCAGCTCCTCCTGGCCGTAGTGCACAATCCATGCTCACCAGCGGCTCCGCGCCGGCCCGTGATGAGCTGATACACTACGGCTTTCGCTATCGCCCCGGAGGCACACATGCGGAGCCTCGCACGATTCCTGGTGTTCGCCCTCGTTGCGCTGCTCGTTCGCTCGACCGCCGCGTCCGCGCAGGCGACGTTGGAGCTCGAGGACTACCTGGTCATGCCGATGACCGGTTCGGTCGACGGCAAGGGCAGCAACGACGTGCTCCTGTCGCGCGTCAACACGCTGCGCGAGGAAACCGGCGGCTCCACGCGTGTGTTCATCAGCGACCTCAACGGCCCGCTCTACATCGTCGACAAGCAGACCAAGACGTTCACGGTTTACCTCGACTTCAACGGCAGCAACGGCGCAGAAGGCATCTTTCGACGGCTCTATACGGCGCAGGGATACGGCAACGGCCTGAACGGCTTCTATCTGGATCCGGACTACGCGCGAAACGGCAAGTTCTACACCGTGCACATCGAGGATCCGTCGATCGCGGCGCCGAAGCTGCCGAACAACAGGCGGTTCCCCGGGCTCGACGTCGGCGGCTACACGACGACTGAGGCCGTGAAGACGCCGGGGCCGCTGCAGAACGAAGCGGTGCTCGTCGAATGGACGGACACGAACCCAGCGAACTCGACGTTCGAGGGAACCGCGCGCGAGCTGCTGCGCGTGCAGCTGAATACGCGCAGCCATCCGATGGGCGACCTCATCTTCAATCCGACTGCTCGTCCTGGTGATCCCGACTGGCGCGTTCTCTACATCGAGTGCGGCGACGGCGCGTCCGGCGAGTCGACGATCAAGGAGATTCGATCCAACCCGCAGCGCCTCGACACGCTCGAAGGAAAGATCCTGCGAATCATTCCTGATCTCAACGAGTACGTGTCGACCAGCACCGTCAGCGAGAACGGCCGCTACCGCATCCCGAACGACAACCCGTTCGTGTCGACGGCTGGCGCGCGCAAGGAGATCTGGGCGTACGGCTTCCGCAACCCGCATCGGTTGAACTGGGCGATCGACCCGGCCAATCCGGCCAACAACCATCTGATCGCCAACTCGGTCGGCCTCCACACCTGGGAAGCCGTCTACATCGTCCGCAAGGGCGTGAACTACGGGTACGCGCGCCGCGAAGGCACCGAGGCGCTGAAGGCGGACAACACGACAGGACCGCTGCCGGCCGATGACCGGATCCCGCTCCAGATCGGCGACACGCCGACCGACAGGCTGCTGACGCCGACCTATCCGGTCATCCAGTACGGACACGACGCGAGCGGCGGCGATTCGATCGGCAGCGGGTTCGTCTACAACGGCAAGGCGATCCCCGCGCTTCGCGGCAAGTACGTGTTCACCGATCTCACCACCGGCCGCATCTGGTTCGCCAACTACAAAGACATGCTGGCCGCCGACGACGGGAAGGCGGCGTCGCTCGCGCGCATGCACGAAGTGAAAGTGCGATGGAAGGCGAAGGCGTACGATTCGATGTTCCCGGTCGTCGAGGCGGCGTATCACGAGCGCGGCGGCAAGAGTCCGCGCCTGCCCGGACGGCCCGAGCTCGTTTTCGGCGGTCGCGCGGACGTCCGGTTTGCGATCGACGCCGCCGGCGAGCTGTATCTGTACAGCAAGGGCGACGGCGTGATCCGAAAGGTCGCCGGCGCGAGCGGCTTCTAGTCCAGCACCGGCTTGTGGCGCCCGATGGCATGGATCTGCTTCGTCTGGTACGCGGCTGCACGTTCGACGACTTTCTGCTGACGCCACAGCTCGGCATCGTTCCGAGCCGGGACCCGGCCGTCATTGATCTCTCGACCAGGTTTACTCGTCAGATCACGCTGCAGCGCCCGATTGTCTCCGCGAACATGGACACGATCACGCGCGCCGACATGGCCGCGGCGCTCGGCGAGGAGGGCGGCATCGGCGTGATCGATCGCGGATTTCGCGTCGGCGACATCGCGCCGCAGATCGCCGAGGTCACGACCGTCAAGCGGACGCAGCACGGCATTATCGCGGACCCGCATACGATCGATCCGAACGGGCGCGTCGCCGACGCGCTCCGCCTGATGGAGCAGACCGGCGTCGGAACGCTGGTCGTCACGACCGGCGCCCGACAGCTGGCCGGCCTCATCACGCGACGTGACGTTCGGTTCGTCGGCGGCGAGGCGCTCGTCGCCGACCGCATGACGCCGCGCGACCGGTTGGTCCTGCACACCGGTCCGATTTCGTTCGCCGATGCCGAGCGCACGATGGCGGAACGGAAGATCAAGAAGATTCCGCTGGTGAAAGACGATGGGACCGTGCTGGGGCTCATCACGGCCAAGGATCTGATCAAGCACCGCACGCATCCGTTCGCCACTCGCGACGAGCAGGGCCGGCTGCGAGTCGCGGCCGCCGTCGGTGCGACCGGCGACTATCTCGAGCGCGCGCAGGAGCTGCAGCGTGCCGGCGCCGACGCGATCGTGATCGACATCGCCCACGGCCATTCCGTGGTGATGGACAAAGCGATCGAAGAGCTGCGCAAGCGGCTCGGCGCCATGCCGCTCGTCGCCGGCAACGTGGCGACCACCGAGGGCGCGACATTCCTGCTGGAGCGCGGCGTGGACGCGATCAAAGTTGGCATCGGCCCCGGCGGCGGATGCACGACGCGGCTGACGACGAATTTCGGCGTGCCTCAGGTCGAAGCGCTCGTGAGGTGCCGGCAGGCCGTCGGCGATCGCGTGCCGCTGATTGCGGACGGCGGCGTCAAGCGCGACGGCGCGCTCGCGCAGGCGCTGCTGTTCGGCGGCGATTCGGTGATGCTGGGCAGCGCGCTCGCCGGCACCGAGGAAACACCCGGCGAGATCGTCTTGAAGCCGGTGCTTATGCCCGACTCCCAGAAGGTGGCCCGCGTGCCGTTCAAAGTGTTCCGCGGGATGGCGTCGGTCGCCGCCGTGCGCGATCGACTCGATCTCGAGGACTCCGACCCCCGCGAACTGGAGGCCCTGGGGGCGGAGGGGCTCGAGGTCAGCGTCCCCGCGCGAGGATCGGTTCGAACGATCCTCCACGATATGCTGAAGCATCTGTGTTCGGCGATCAGCTACGGTGGCGCCGGCACGCTCCAGGAGTTCCGAACGAAGTTCTGGACGGATCCCGAACGCTATCTGATTCGGCTGTCGCGGGCCTCGCAGAACGAGTCGTTCGATCGCTGACGCGAACATGACGTCGACCGCCATTCCGTACGACTCGATTTACCGGCACGGCTTCGTGCGGGTCGCCGTGGCCATTCCAACCGTACGCGTCGCCGACGCGCCGTACAACGCCGCACGGACCATCGAACTGGCCGCCCGAGCCGCCGCCGATCGGGCGGCGATCGTGCTGTTTCCAGAGCTCGGTCTGTCCGCGTATTCGAACGAAGACCTGTTTCACCAGGACGCGCTCCTCGACGCGTCGCGGCAGGCGCTCGGGAGCGTCCTGGAAGCCAGCCGGGCGCTCACCCCGATGCTGGTTGTCGGAGTTCCACTCCGGCTGGAAGGCGCCCTCTTCAACTGCGCGGTTGCGATCTGCCGCGGACGCGTGCTCGGCGTGACGCCGAAGACGTACCTGCCGAACTACCGCGAGTTCTACGAGAAGCGGCAGTTCACGGCCGGCCGCGACGCCGTCATTCGCGAAGCGGAGCTGTTCGGCGAACGTGTCGCGTTCGGCAGCGATCTCGTCTACGAGGTCGCGACGATTCAGGATTGCACCGTGCACGTCGAGATTTGCGAGGACGTGTGGGTGCCGATCCCGCCGAGCACCTGCGCGGCGCTCGCCGGCGCGACGGTGCTCCTGAACCTCTCGGCCAGCAACATCACCGTCGGCAAGGCCGACTATCGCCGGCAGTTATGTGCGTCGCAGTCGGCGAAGTGCGTGGCGGGCTACGTGTACGCCGCCGCGGGGAGCGGCGAATCGACGACCGATCTCGCCTGGGACGGACACGGAATGATTTACGAGAACGGCGCGCTGCTGGCCGAGTCGACCCGCTTCGCGCCGGACGAGCAGCTGATCGTCGCCGACCTCGATCTGGAGCGTCTCGCTCAGGAACGCATGCGAATGACGAGCTTTCACGACACCGCCGCCGATCACCGCGATCGCGTGCGCGCCATTCGTCGCGTGCCTGTTGACATCGACGTGCCGCGCGGATCGACGCCGCTCCGGCGCGAGGTCGATCGGTTTCCATACGTGCCGAGCGATCCGGCCGCGCGCGCCGAACGGTGCGTCGAAGCCTACAACATTCAGGTGCACGGTCTCGCGAAGCGCCTCAGCAGCGCGGGCATCCAGAACGTCGTTATCGGCGTGTCCGGCGGCCTCGATTCGACGCACGCGCTCGTCGTCTGCGTGAAAACGATGGAGCGGCTGCGGCTGCCGCACGCGAACGTGCTGGCGTTCACCATGCCCGGGTTCGCGACGACGGAGACGACAAAGGCGAACGCGCATCGCCTCATGAAGGCGCTGGGCGTGACCGGCGCCGAGATCGACATCAAACCGTCGTGCCTGCAGATGCTGAAGGACCTCGGTCATCCGTTCGCGAGGGGCGAGGAGGTGTGGGATGTGACGCTCGAAAACGTGCAGGCTGGAGAGCGCACGTCGCATCTGTTCCGGCTCGCCAACGCCAATCACGCGCTCGTCGTCGGCACGGGCGACCTGAGCGAGCTGGCGCTGGGCTGGTGCACGTACGGCGTCGGCGATCACATGTCGCACTACAACGTGAACGGATCAATCCCCAAGACGTTGATCCAGCACCTGATCCGCTGGGTGGCCGCGTCACGCCAGTTCAGCGACGAGACCAGTGCCGTCCTGCGCGCCGTGCTCGACACGAAGATCTCGCCGGAGCTCGTGCCGTCGCAGGCGACCGAGTCGACCATCGGCCCGTTCGAGCTCCAGGACTTCAACCTGTACTACCTCAGCCGCTTCGGCTTCAGACCGAGCAAGGTCGCGTTTCTCGCTCACCACGCATGGGGCAGTCGAAGCCGTGGCCGCTGGCCGGACGATCTCCCGGAGGAGCGCCGACGGGACTATTCGCTTGACGAAATCAGGAAATGGCTGGAAGTGTTCGTCCGGCGTTTCTTCGCGCAGAGTCAGTTCAAGCGGTCGTGCCTGCCGAACGGACCCAAGGTCGGATCCGGCGGGTCGCTTTCGCCGCGCGGCGACTGGCGCGCTCCGACCGATGCGGAGGCAGACGTCTGGTTGCGTGAGCTTCTCGACGGCATGCCAGACGTCTGACGCCGCGCCGCCCGGCCCATCCCATTTACTTCTTCGCTTCCGTGCCTTCCTTGATTTCGAGACGGCGGCCGCGCGTCACCTGCTCGGGCGGCGCCGGCAACCTGACCTCGAGTACGCCGTTGGTGAACGTCGCCCTGGCCTGGTCGGTGATCGCGCCTTCCGGCAGCGGGATCACGCGGTAGAAGCTTCCGTACGAGCGCTCGGAGCGATAGATGCCGCCGCGCTCGGTCTCCTGTTCCTGACGGCGCTCACCGGATACCGTGATCGCGCCGTCAGTGACGTCGATGTGGATGTCGTCTTTCTTCAGACCCGGAAGGTCGGCGCGGACGACCAGCTCGTTGTTCTGCTGAGAGACCTCCACCTCTGGCGCCCACATCTCGGTGCCGCCGCGCAGCGAGGATCGAATCACGCCGCGGCCAAGACGCGGCGACAGCGCGCTCCGTCCGAAGCCGAAGTCGTCGAACACGCTGTCGATTTCATCGGCGAAGCGTTCCAGCACTTGGAATGGGTTGCTCGCCCAAAGGGGCTCGCGCCGCGTAGTCACGCGCTGTTGTTCTCGTGGCGCAATGTCAGTCGTTTTCTCAGCCATTGATGCGCTCCTTCCGTGCGGTTGAGTTGGTGTTGTCGCTGCGCGGAGCGTGCAAGTTGAACGCCAGCACGGCGAATCATGGAGGTCATCGCCGACAACTCGACGTCCGACCGGCTGCGCGGCGCCTTGCAGCAGAATAGGCGCATGGCTCATTACAGCCCAGCACTCCTGACCGACCTGTACCTGCTCACGATGGCGCAGGCCTATCTGGACGAGGGCATGACTGGCGACGCGGTCTTCAGCCTGTTCGTTCGTCGTCTTCCCGAACGGCGCAACTACCTGCTCGCGTGCGGGCTCGACGATGTCCTGGCGTTTCTCGAGACGTTTCGGTTCGACGCCGCGGCGCTCGCGTACGTCGAGTCGCTGGGACGATTCACGCGCGGGTTCGTCCGCCGCTTGAGAGACCTGAGCTTTACAGGCGACGTGTTCGCGGTGCCGGAGGGCACGCCCGTCTTTGCCAACGAGCCGATCCTCGAGATCGTCGCGCCGATCATCGAAGCGCAAATCGTCGAGACGCTCGTCATGAACCAGGTGCACGTCCAGACCGTCCTGGCGTCGAAAGCGTCGCGCATTGTCGAAGCCGCGCAGGGGCGGGAGGTCGTCGACTTCGGGCTGCGGCGCACCCACGGTACCGACGCGGGTCTGAAAGGCGCGCGCGCCTTCCACATCGCCGGCGTCGACGCGACGTCGAATCTGGCGGCGGGCCAGGCGTACGGCCTGCGCGTCGCGGGCACGATGGCGCACAGCTACATCCAGGCCCACGACGACGAGTACGACGCGTTTCGCGCGTTTGCTCGTCAATACCCGGACACCGTGCTGCTCGTCGACACCTACGACACCCTGGCCGGCGTGCAGCACGTGATCGATCTCGCGAGGGCGCTCGGATCCGACTTTCGCGTGAGCGCCGTCCGCCTGGATTCCGGCGACCTGCTCGATCTGTCGCGCCGGGCGCGACGGATGCTCGATGATGCGGGCCTTCGTTCGGTCGGCATCTTTGCGAGCAGCGACCTCGACGAGGACGGCGTCGCAGAGCTCATGTCGGCCGGCGCGCCGATCGACGGCTTCGGGATCGGGACCCAGATGTGCGTGTCACCCGACGCGCCGAGCCTCGACATCGCCTACAAGCTCGTGGAGTACGCCGGGCGCGGCCGAATCAAGCTATCCGCCGGAAAAAGGGTCCTGCCCGGGCGCAAGCAGGTCTTTCGGATCGAGCGCGACGGCATCGCCGAGCGCGACGTGATCGGGAGATCAGACGAGCGTTCGCCCGGCCGGCCTCTCCTTCAGCGCGTGATGAGCGGAGGGACACGGCTGCGCGACGGTCGTGCCACGTTGAACGACGCGCGAGATCGCCGAGCGTCCGAGCTGAGTCGTCTTCCCGGTCAAGTGCGCGCGATTGCCCCGGCCGATCCGCCGTACCCTGTCGACATCAGCGAGACGTTGGCCGCCGACGCGGAGGCGCTGCGGCGCGCGCATCGGCACGATCGCGTCGGCATTCCTATTGCGTCCCGATGACTGGCGCGGCGATCCCGCGCCGTCAGACGGGCGCTGCGGCGCGAAGGACACGCGGCAGCATCCCGCGAGTCGCTGGCGCGTCACGCCCGCGCAACCGCACGACGACGGCGTTCCGCAACGTAATCGCCGGGGTTCAGTAGACAGCCCACTCGACGAACGCTGGCGGCACCTGGTCCGTCGTGATCATCACGGTCGTGACGAGTTCCCGTCGGCTGAGGGCGCGAGCGGCTTCCCGCGCGTGGTCCAGGGTGTCGTAGCTCGCGCCAACCTCTTCCAGATCGCTCGAGACGCCGCGTTTGACGTTTGCGACGAGTCGGAACATCGATCGCCTCAGGCGATCCTCGGTGCAACCTTCGCACCGATGGCACGTTACGCTTCAGTAGACACCTGGGCGGTTCGGATCGCGTTCGCGGCGGCGCGAACGACGTCGCTGACGGCGAACGGCCGCGGGCGCACATGAAATCCCAGGCGCTCGATGTCCTCTGCCGCGACGGTCCCCGTCGCCGCGAGGACCAGTACACGCTCGGGCTTCATCAACACGCGCACATCGTTCAGCACGTCCTCGGGGCTCGGCAGATCCTTGAGATCGACAATGGCAAGCCTGGGCTTCATGCCGGGCCGCAGCTGCCACCGCATCGTCGGCCAGGTATCGGTCGCCACGACCTCGAAACCTTCCTCGATCAGTTGCGCGCGGATGAGCGCTCGAGTGCGCCACTCCGATGCGAGAAGCACGATGTCTGGCGGCTGCTCGGTCATCGAGAGTTGGTCCTCATCGACCCCGCTCGGGCTCAGGCGCCTCGCCGATTGCGGTGTGTCGACGGGAGCGGAACAACCATCCCCGGCGTTCGCCAGGCACCTTCTCGCCCTCGGCCTTCCCGTACGGAGACGCGTGTTCGATTTCCGAGTTGAACTCCGCGCCGAACAACAGCACCAGGCCTGACAGATAGAACCACAACAGCATGACGATGACGCCTCCAATCGCTCCGTACATCTTGTTGTACTGACCGAAGTGCGTCACGTAGAACCGAAAGCCGAGCGAGAGCAGGAGCCAGAGC
>Ga0066903_100005604_pt1 | contig 10934 bp, 6 predicted proteins | sample PanSoiMetaGPlot1_FD_67491 | JGI IMG/M metagenome (GOLD analysis project Ga0066903, IMG submission 67491) | Tropical forest soil microbial communities from Panama analyzed to predict greenhouse gas emissions - Panama Soil - Plot 1 (version 2) | ecosystem: Environmental > Terrestrial > Soil >...
CGAGGCGCCGATGCCGGAACGCCGATCGACCCGAGCGGCACGCTGCCGGATGGCACGGTGTTCAAGGGGCCGTCGGGCCTTCGCGATCTGCTGCTGACCAAGTACCGCGACGACTACCTGCGAACGGCCACCGAAAAGCTGCTCACCTACGCGCTCGGACGCGGCGTCGAGTCCTACGACTACCCGGTCGTGCGATCGATCGTTCGTGAGGCGGCCAGGGACGACTACCGAGTCTCGTCCTGGATTCTCGCCGTCGTGAAGAGCACGCCATTTCAGATGCGGAGGATGCCGGCATCATGACCGCCTTCACACACACGCTGCCGCGGCGAACCTTTCTCCGTGGCATCGGCGCGACGCTCGCGTTGCCGCTGCTCGACTCGATGGTGCCGCGGATAGCTGCGGCCGGTCCGGCCACGCCGCTCCGCCTCGGGTATATGTACACGCCCAACGGCATCATCGGCGCCTGCGACAAGAGCCCGCGGCCGTTCATGTGGACGCCGAAGACCGCCGGCGCGAACTTCGAGTTCAGCCCGACGATGAAGGCGCTCGAGCCCTACCGCGACCAGCTCAACGTCTTCAGCGGCCTCGCGCAGGTGACCGGTCGCGCGCTCGGCGACGGTCCGGGCGACCACGCTCGCGCGACCGCGACGTTCCTCACCGGCGTCCATCCACGGAAGACGGCGGGCGCCGATTTTCAGCTCGGGATCTCCGCCGATCAGATCGCCGCCAGAGAGCTGGGCAAGCACACGCAGCTCTCGTCGCTCGAGCTCGGCCTCGAGGCGCAGCCGCTCGCCGGCAACTGCGACTCCGGCTACACGTGTGCCTACATGTCGATGTCGTGGCGCGGGCCGACCACGCCGCTGCCCGCCGAAATCAACCCGCGCGCCGTGTTCGAACGGCTCTTCGGCGACGGCGACAGCACCGACGCGCGCGCTCGCCTGGCGAGGCTCGAGGGTCAGAAGAGCGTCCTCGACTACGTGACCGGCAGCCTCTCGCGTCTGAGCATGGCGGTCGGCGCCGCCGACCGGCGCAAGCTGGAGGAGTATCTCGAGGCGGTTCGCGACATCGAGCGGCGCATTCAACTGGCCGAGGCGCAGAACGCGACGATGGTGCTGCCGCGCATCGATCTCCCGACCGCGGTCCCCGACGACTACGGCCAGTACACCAGGCTGATGCTCGACATGCTGGTGGTGGCGTGGCAGACCGACATGACGCGCGTTGCGTCATTCATGCTCGGCCGCGACGGCAGCAACCGCGCCTACCGCGAGATTGGGATCTCTGACGGGCATCACTCGATCTCGCACCACCAGGGCGATCAGGAGAAGGTCGAGAAGCTGATCAAGATCGACCAGCTGCACGTCGGGATGTTCGCCTACCTGCTCGAGAAGCTGCGGACGACGCCGGATGGCGACGGCACGTTGCTCGATCATTCGATGGTGTTGTTCGGCAGCAGCATCAGCGAGTCGAACATTCACACGCACGACGACCTGCCGATCGTGCTCGCCGGCGGCGCCAACGGCCGCTTGAAGGGCAACCGTCACCTCGTCTACGGGAAAGAAACGCCGCTGAACAACCTGTTCCTCAACATGTTCGATCTCGCGGGCATGACCCACGTGGACGGGTTCGGAGACAGTACCGGCCGCCTGACCGATCTGTGAGCGCACGAGCTGGACGTCGCGCACCCCTCGCGACCACACTGTGGCTCGCGGCCCTCTCGTGCGTGGCGGCGTGGATGCCGCTGCACGCCCAGCCGCGCGACGTGCGACTGCTCGACGCCGTGAAGCGGCGTGACGCGAAGGCCTTCGACGCCCTGCTCGAGGCAAAGGCGGACGTGAACGCAAGCCAGCCCGACGGCGCGACCGCGCTCGCGTGGGCCGTGCATCTTGGCGAGCGCCGGATGGCGGAAGCGCTGCTCGACGCCGGCGCACACGCGGAAACGGCGGACGAGTACGGCGAGACGCCGCTCACCCTGGCGGCCGCGAACGGCGATGCGACGCTCGTCGAACGGCTCATCGCCGCCGGCGGCAACCCGCGTGCGATGCGATGGAACGGCGAGACGGCCCTGATGATCGCGGCCGCGGCCGGCAGTCTCGATGCCGTGCGGCTTCTCGCGCGCCATGGCGCAGACGTCAACGCCGCCGAACCGCGCGGCGGGCAGACCGCCTTGATGTGGGCCGCCGCCGAAGCCCACCCGGAGGTCGTCTCCGGCCTCATCGAGCTGGGCGCGAAGGTCGATGCGGCATCCAGGAAGGGGTTCACGCCGCTCGTCTTCGCGACGATCAAGAACGATGTGCCGACGCTGCAGACGCTGCTGCGCGCCGGGGCCAATCCGAACACGGCAGTGACGTCCGGCGCGACGCCGCTCATCGTCGCCATGCAGTACAAGCACACGGGCGCGGCTCTTGCGCTGATCGACGGCGGCGCTGACATCGACGTTCGCGATCGCGCCGGCAACACGACGCTGCACCTGGCGGCGCAGTCGGGCGACGACAAGCTCGTGGCATCGCTGCTTGCCAGGCACGCCGATCCGAACGCGCGTACGCCGAAGTCCACGGCGCCGGCCGGGCCGCGCGGCGGCGGCGGCGGCCGCGGCGGCACCACCGGCGAGCAGACGCCGCTGATGCTCGCGGCCCGCGGCGATCACGAGCGCGTGATGAGGACGCTCGTCGCCGCCGGAGCCGACTCGACGGCGCGAGCGCAGGACGGCACGACGGTTCTGATGGCGGCGGCGTCGGGCGCGCGCATCAAGACGTTCACGTACGCCTACGAGATCGACCCGCGCGTCGATCTCACCACGACGCTCGGGAATACCGTGATGCACGTGGCCGTCGGGCTCAACGGCCGCACGCAGCCGGAAGTCTGCGAAGTGATCCAGTTCCTCGCCGATCACGGCGCGAAGCTCGACGAGATGAACGGCGCCGGCCGGACGCCGATCGCGATCGCCGACAACCTGCCAGTGGATCTGGCGGTCGACCTGCTGACCAGGCTCCTCGCCGAGCGCGGCGAGAAGCCGAAGATTCCATCGAAACGATGAGCAGACCATTGGCCGCGGCCGCGGGCTTCGCGATGGCCGTTGCGGTCGGCTTCGGACAGCCGCCGATCGACTACTCGCTCGGCGCCGACTCGGAGCCTCACGCCGACGTGCCGAAGGGCGCCGTGAGCCGTCACGTGCTCGCGCCCGGAAAGTTCTATCCGGGAACGCCGCACAACTACCAGGTCTACGTGCCGGCGCAGTACGACGCGACCCGGCCGATCGCGAGCATGGTGTTTCTCGACGGCAGCGGCTACGCGGGCAACAACGTCCGCGTGCCGATCGTCCTCGACAACCTGATCGCAAAACGCGACGTGCCGCCGATGATCGCGATCTTCATCGATCCCGGCGTCATGCCGGCGCGGTCCGAGGACGCGCAGAACCGCTACGAGCGCATCTTCGAGTACGACTCGCTGACGCCGCGGTTCGCGAGCTTCCTCGTCGACGAGCTGCTGCCCGAGGTCGGGAAGTCCTACAACCTGTCCACGGATCCGAACGATCACGGCATCGCCGGCATCAGCACCGGGGGCGTCGGTGCGTTCGTCGCCGCGTGGAACCGGCCGGATCAGTTCCGCCGCGTCGTCACGTGGGTCGGCAGCTTCGGAAATTTCCGCGGCGCCGATCGCCTGCCCGGGTTGATCCGGCGCACCGAGCCGAAGCCGATCCGCGTCTTCATGCAGACCGGACGGCAGGATCTGGTGAACTACGCCGGCAGCTGGTATCTCCAGAACCCGGCGATGGCCGCCGCGCTCGAGTTCGCGGGCAACGACGTGCGGATCGAGCTCGGCGAAGACGGCCACAGCAACCGTCACGGCGCGTCGATTCTGCCGGACACGCTGCGGTGGCTGTGGCGCGATTACCCGCAGCCGATCGTCGTCCGCGAGCCGGCAGCGGGAGCCGGCCGCGGCATCTTTGCTCAGCTGGTGCCGAAGCGCGAGATCGTGCCGCCGCCTCCGCCGGCGACGCCGCCCGCCGCGCCGCCTGCTGGACGAGGAGCGGGCGCCGGTCCGCGCGGCGCCGTCTACTCGCTGATCTACCGTGACAAACTGTGGGAGCAGGTGGGCGACACCTATCCGTCGTCGTCGAGTCCGGCAATGGCAAGGGATGGCAGCATCTTCTTCGCCGACCCGGCGAGCAACAGGATTTACCGCTCGGATGCACAGAAGCGCGTGTCGGTGTTCAAGGAGAACACCGGCGGGGCGCGGGCCTTGCGGGTCGGCGCCGACGGCCGCCTCTATGCCGGGCAGCCCGCTGCGCGGCGACTGGTTTCGTATGGCGCCGCAGGCGACGAGAAGATCGTCGCCCAGAACATTCAGGCCAACGACCTCGCGCTCACGAAGAGCGGCGCGATCTATTTCGTCGACACCGCGAAGAAGAGCGTCGGCTACATCGACGAAAAGGGCCGGCGCCGGGTCGTCTACGACGGGGGCGAGATCATGAGCCCCGCGGCGCTCACCCTGACGCCCGATCAGGCGATGCTGCTCGTCGGCGACGCGATGGATCGCTACCAGTGGTCCTTTCAGATCGCGGCGGACGGGTCGCTGGTCAACGGTGAGCCGTTTCAACGGCTGGAGATGCCGGAAGAGGGATTGTTCAGCCGCGTGACCGGCCTCACGGTCGATTCTCTGGGATACATGTGGGCCGCAACCGCGATGGGCATTCAGGTGTGCGAGCAGCCAGGCCGATGCTCCAACATCCTCAACACCCCTGAGTTCGGCTCCGCGCCGGTCACCGGGATCGCGTTTGGCGGACCCGACCGCACATGGCTGTACGTGACGCAGGGCGGCAGGTTGTTTCGCCGCGAAACGAAACGCAGCGGCGTCGTCGCGTGGGAACCGGTCAAGCCGCCGCAGCCAGGGCTATGAAGCCACAGGAATTGCGGATTGCGGATTGCGGATTGCGGATTGGTGGCCCCGCATTCCGTGGCCCCGCATTCCGTGGCCCCGCATTCCGTGGCCCCGCATTCCGTGGCCCCGCATTCCGTGGCCCCGCAATCCGCAATCCGCAATCCGCAATCCCAGTTGCCATCGCCGCCGCGATCAGCGTCGCGGTGTTCGCTCAAGAAGGCGGTAAGACAGTAGCCGACGGCGTCTTCACCGACGCGCAGGCGGCCCGCGGCGCGTCCGCGTACGAGGCGGCGTGCGCCGGGTGTCATCGCGCGGATCTCGGCGGCAACACCGGGCCTGCGCTCAGGGATCAGCGCTTCGCGCGCGAGTTCGCCGGGAAGGATCTCAAGGCGCTCTTCACTCGCGTGGCGACGACGATGCCGCGGAATGCGCCGGCGAGCCTCGGCGACAACGTCAGCCTCGACATCATCGCCCATGTGCTGAAGGAAAACGGATTTCCGGCCGGGCCGCGCGAGCTCACCGCCGACGCGCTGGACGGTGTGCGCGTGCTGCCCGGCCGGCCGAAGCCGCCGCCGCCAATCGGCGACTTCTCCTACGTCGAAGTCGTGGGGTGTCTCGTGCCGGGGCCGCAGCAGACGTGGCTGCTGACCCGCGCGAGCGCGCCCGTTGTGCCCTCGACCGCTGCGCAGTCGCCGCCGGTGGGCAGCGATGCGTCGCTTGGCACGCTGACGTTCCGCCTGATCGACGCGATCGCGTATGCGGCGAAGGATCATGCGGGCCAGAAGATGTACGTCCGCGGGCTGCTGATCAGGTTGCCGGGCGAGGAACGTCTGACGATCAGCGCGTTCGAAATGATGTCGCCCGACTGCGCCGACTAGCGGGATGCGGCCACGAAGTCACGAAATCGCGAAGCCGCTCGATGCATCGCTGTACAACAAGGCTCGTCGTGTAACTTCGTGTTTTCGCGTTTTCGTGGCCGCCATTCGTACGTTGCCGGCAAGTGCCGCCGCGCGGCTCGTGGCCGTCTTGCTGCTCGCTGCCGCGGCGGTCGCCGCGGCGGCCGCGCCACCGCCCGAGCGGCATCTCTACGTCGCGCTCCCTGCCTCGGACGCCGAGCCCGACCGATCCGTACGGCTCGTCGTCTTTGACATCGCCGACGCCAATCGCTTCGTCCGACGAGTTCCGCTCTGGCCGGCGCCGGCGACCGGGTCGGCGGAAACCGTTCGTGGTCTGGCGGCGCATGCCGGCACGGGACGGCTGTACCTGAGCACCACGGTGCGCCTCGCCGCGATCGACCTGAAAACCGGCAAGGTGATCTGGAGCCAGCGCTACGACGGGCACTGTTGCGATCGCGCCGCGGTCTCGCCCGACGGCAAGACGATCTACGCGCCCGCGTTCGGCAGCGCGAAATGGTATGTCGTTGCCGCTGCCACCGGCGAATTGCGCGCGTCGATCGCCGTGGCTGGCTGGCCGCGCGAGACGATCTACTCGAGCGACGGCACGAGCGTGTTTCTCGCCGCGTGGGACTCGCGAATGCTGACCGTGGCCGACGCGGCGACGCACGCGGCCGCACGTACCGTGGGCCCGTTCAGCGCCTCACTCTGTCCGTTCACCGTGAACGCCAAAGGAACGCTCGCGTTCGCAAACGTCGACGGTCTTGTCGGCTTCGAAGCCGGCGATTTGCAGACCGGGGCTGTTCTCGATCGTGTGGCGGCGACGGGATCCGATCCAGAGGCGGCAAAGCCATTTGAGTGTCCGAGCCACGGCATCGCATTGGCCCCGGACGAACGCGAGCTGTGGATCGCCGACGGTATCGAGAACCGGCTGATCGTGTTCGACGCGCGCGAGTACCCGCCCGTACAGCGAGCGGCCGTCGCTCTGCCGGCGCAGCCGCGATGGCTGGTCTTCAGCGGCGACGGCCGCTATGTCTATCCGTCAACCGGCGACGTCGTCGATGCCGCGACGAAAAAGATCGTCGGTGTGCTCGAGACGCCGCCCGGCCGGAAGATCGACAGCTCCGTGCTCGTCGAGATCGATCGTCCCCCTTCCTAGATCAGAACGCGAACCGTATCTGCAGCTGCGAGTTGCGCAGCGGCTGCGCGCCAGTTACCGCGCCGAACCCCGCGTTCTTCGGCTGCAGACGGGTCGGATCCAGCGAGCCGTCCGGCAGGTACTGCGAGTTGACGATCGTCTGGTCCGTCGGGCTGCGATAGATTACGTTGGAATTGCGGTTGTTGTAGATCACCGCGTTGAACACGTTGTAGACGTCCCAGCGGAACTGCAGCGCCTTGTTGCCGCCAATCTTGAAGTTCTTGGCGATCGCCATGTCGACCGTGTGGTCGGGGCAGCCGCCGAGGACGTAACGGCTTGATTCGAGGCCGACGCTGCCGTAGGTCGGCCCTTTCACCGAGGCCGTGTTGAACTGCGCGTACTGATTGCTCGAGCAGCCCGAGCCGGGATCGGCGAGGTAGATGATCTTCGCCGCATAGTCCGGCGAGCCGGTGAGATTCGTGTTGGTGCCGTTGTTCTGGTACGTGTACGTGATGTCATAGCGACCGTTCGAGCAGCCGCTCCCCGCCGGCGCGTTGACCAGAGCGCAGTTCCCCTGCGCGGCGCCGTTGGCCTGGATGGCGCCAGGCTGGTAGGCCGACCCGGCGGTGAGAATGCCGGACAACTGCCAGTCGCTCAGCACGGCCTTCGCGACCCCTGACGACGGCCCGGGGATGTCCCACACCGCGTAGGTTTTGATCACGTGGCGCTGGAGCGCGAGGTCCTGGTTGAGCGCTTCGTACTGCGCCTGATCGGGCCGCACCGAGATCGTGCCGTCCGCCGCGTGCTGCAAGCGGAGCTGCAGGCCGGTGTTGCCCGTGAGCGAGAGACCGAGGTTGTAGTTTCCGCCGAACGCGAGGCCGTTGCGGTAGCGGCGGTTCACCGAGAACTGGAGACCGTGATACTTGTCCCAGTAGCGCGTCTCCTGTTCGTTGATGTTGCTGTAGCCGCGGAACGAGCGGAGCATGTTCGCCGGATAGGCGGACGCGCCCGGAACGGTGCTCGTGCCGAGGGTCGGATCCTGGTTCTGGGGCAGATACGCCGCGCCGAAGTCGACGGCGTTCAGATCGACGGCGCCGGCCGCGCCGCCCTGGAACGCACGGAGGCGGTTGTAGCCGTAGCTGCCGACGTAGGCAGCGTCGAATACCGTGGAAAACGGCAGCGCGAATTGCATCCCGGCCTGCCACTGCCACGACGACGGAATACCCGCGTCGTACTGGAACGTGATCAACGCCGGAACGCCCTGGCTGCTGAGTCCGGTGCCGAGCGTCTGCAGCTGGCCGTTGCGCAGATCCTGCGACGTGGAGATGGGCGGGTTGCCCGGGATCGAGAACACGGTGTTGCCGTCGGGACGGTCGAAGAACAAACCGCCGCCCGCACGGAAGATCATCGTCTGATTGCCGGTGATGTCGTAGGCCATGCCGAACCGCGGCCCGACGACCAGCGCGGGCCACACGTACGACGTGTCCGCGATGCCGTCACCGGCCTGGTGAATGCCGTCGGTCGGGTTGCCCGTGCCAGGCACCACGGTCCCGATCAGCGCGGCTGAATTGGCTGCGCCGGGGGCGGTGACGATCTGGCCGGTGCGTGGATCAACCGCGTTGCGCGCGTTCCCCGAGCAGACGGTCGCGCCGTTGCTGCAGCCGGCGATGTAGAGCAGCGGCGCGTTGGCGAGCGTCCACTGGTTCGCGAAGAAGTTCGACATCTGCAGGAACTGGTCGTACTGCGGCGTCTGGTGCGTGAATCGCAGGCCGTAGTCGATTGTCAGCTTGCCGTTCACCTTCCAGTTGTCCTGCACGTAGAACTCGGTGTTGTTGTAGATCATCGAGCCTTCGATGAGGCTCGACTGCTGCAGGTACTGCGTGAACACGCCCGTCGCCGCGTTGGCGAAGCCGAAGCCGGTATCGAGGGCGTTGTTGGTGTTGTCGCCGAAGTCGACGTATCCCTGGAACCCGAGGTTCGGAACGCCGCCGGCGCCGGTGTTCTGCGCCTTGAAGCTGTGGTTGTTGTAGAACCCGGCCTTGCTCGTGTGGTTGCCCCACACCTTGGTCAGGCTGATCGCGACGTCCTGCGTCCGGTTGATGTTGAGGAACCCCGGGAACAGCTGGTTCGGCGGACCGGGCAGATTTCCGACGCCTGCCGTATTGATGCGATTGCCCCAGCCGAATGCCGGCGGCAGGTTGATCTTCGTGCCGTCCCACCACACCGGGCTGAGGTCGTTCAGCGTCGTGTACGCGTAGTAGCGAGGATCGACAACGCCGGCGTTCGGATAGAGCAGCGGGAACCCCGGCAGGCTCGTCAGGCGGTTCGCCGAGTCGTTGACGAGGATGCCGCCGGTGAGGATGGCGCCGATCGCGCCGCCGCCCGCGAGCTGGTTGCGGATGAATCCGTACGTGCCCTCGAGGAACGTCGAGTTGTTCACCTGATAGTCGACCGTCGCGCCGTAGTTGGTGATGAACGGATACGGATTCTGGACGTCGCTGAACCCTGGAATCGCGCCCGGGGTGATCAGCTTCCGCGCGCGCTGCCCCGAATACTTGCCCGTCACCCGCAGCTTCTGCGACAGCTGGTAGTCGATGCGGATCGCCGGCTGCTGCGTCAGGTTGTCGGTCGTCGGGGCATCGACCTGGTAGTTGTAGTTCTGCCCCGGTCCCTGGGCGACGTTCGGCAACGGATAGCGGTTGAGAATCGACTGGCCGAGCGGATACAGGCGGTTCGCCGGGATCTTGCCGAGCACCCCGCCATCCTGGAAGCAGCCGGCCGTGTTGGTTGCGGTGCAGGGCTGAGGGGAGAGCGGATCGTGAATCAGGTTGAAGATCTGGCCGGTGTTGTCGCGCGTTTGCGAGAAGTCGCCGGCGCGCTCGGCGGCGGTGGGCACGCGAATGCGGATCACGCTGCCGCCGTTGATCGCCGCCGTCACCGGACGGTATTCGTGCGAGTAGAAGAAGAACAGCTTGTTGTTGCCACCCGGTTTGCCGATCGGGCCGCCGAACGTGTAGCCGAGCGTCTTGGTGCTCTGCTTCGGCTTCGCGTCGCCGTTCTGAATGTTCACCCAGCTGTTGGAGTCCCAGTCCGAGTTGGTCTGGATGTCGTAGGCCGATCCGCGGAACTTGTTGGTGCCGCTCTTGGTGACCGCGGTGATCTGCAGGCCGCTCGATCGGCCGTACTCGGCCTGATAGCCCTGGGTGAGGATCTTCACCTCGGCAATCGAGTCGACGTTCATGTTGAGCATCTGGCCGTTGTTGCCGGTGTCCATCGCCGAGATGCCGTCCATCATGATGTTGTTCTGGCCGGCGCCGCCGAGGCGCGTCCCGCCGGCCGAATTTCCGACCTGCACGACGCCCGGCGTGAACGCGGTGAGGCTCGTGAAGTTGTTGCGCGCGAAGGGCAGCGTATCGATCTGCTCGCTTCTGACCGCAAACGATCGCTCGCCGCTCTGCGTCTGCACGATTGGCGACTCGCCGACGACGAGCACGTTTTCGGCGATCGCGCCCGGTTCGAGCGTGAACGTGCCGAGGCCCACGCGATCGCCGCCGCTGACGATGACCCCGGTGCGCTTCGCCGTTCTGAAGCCCTCGAGCGTCACCTCCACGGTGTACGTGTCCCCGGTGACGTTCGGGAACACGAAATCGCCCGACTCGTTGGTCACGGCCGGGGCGAGTTTCGTGCCGCGCGTCTCGCTGGTCAGCACCACCGTGGCGCCGGGGATGACCGAGCCCTGCGAATCCTTCACCGTGCCCGCAATGGTTCCTGTCGTGATCTGTGCGCCAGCACGAGTTGAACTTACGAACGAGAGTACCAGGCTGGCGACGACGAGCAGCACCCAACGTCTCCGCATGACACGCCTCTCTCTCCGGGTGAACGAACGGGGGCGACGCGGTCCGCACACGGATCCGCACGCATGCAACCGTTTACATGGCGGTAAAGGTAGAGATGTGCGGGCGGCGAGTCAAGGGAAAAAGACGTTCAAAGACTTGAATCTGGTCATCTGGTCATCTGGTCATCTG
>Ga0066903_100005605_pt1 | contig 10934 bp, 14 predicted proteins | sample PanSoiMetaGPlot1_FD_67491 | JGI IMG/M metagenome (GOLD analysis project Ga0066903, IMG submission 67491) | Tropical forest soil microbial communities from Panama analyzed to predict greenhouse gas emissions - Panama Soil - Plot 1 (version 2) | ecosystem: Environmental > Terrestrial > Soil >...
AGGCGGCGCGCGCATTAGTGAGCCGCTTCGCCGCGGTTACATCGATAGAGCCCAGCCCGCTGCGTTGCTCCTCGCGGATTTTATGCTGCTGCGCTGCTAAGGCGAGCTCGGCTTCTCCCAACCGTATCCCCGCCTGTTCCGCGCTTAAATGCGCCGCAATGATGCGCTGCGATGACTGCTCGACAGCATTCGCCATCGTACGCGATGCTTCCTGCACCTTGACCTGGAGATTGGTGAACGCAACTGCGAACTTTTCCGCCGATGTTCCGCCCTGAGCAAAGGCGATTTGCAATGCCGATACCGATCGCATCGCCTGACCGGAAAGATCGGCCAAGGGCGTCAATTCCTCGCTGACCTTGGCGGCCTGTGAAATGTAGCGCGACAACGCTATGGCGGCGCCGGCCGCCGCAACAGCGGCAATGCCAGCAGCCTTAGCCACAGCCAGGAAACCATTTTCGACAGCGGCAATCCCTTGCGCGAAACTTTCAAAGCGGACGGCAGTTTGCACGGCGCCCTGAATTTTCTTGATAGCATCGGCGCCAGTAACGCCCATCTCCTCGAGCTTCGCCGTCACGTCTTCCGGCTTGAGGTTCTTGAAGCCGCCGACTTGTTCCGCCGACTTCGAAATATCCGCAAATGCCTTCTGCCCAGCCTTGCCGATATCGGCGAGCTGCTGCTCGACCTCCTTGCCGCCCTCGAGCGCTATCGCAACGGAAATTCTCTCGACCATAGCTATTCAATCGCCCTTGAAGTGCTTGATAAATGCCAGCCCAAGTTGCTTTGCATGTTCCTTGACAATCTCGACGATGCGCCACTTCTTCGGGATGCGTGCCGCTGGCACGCCGACATAGAGTGGCTTGCGGTGACGATCGCGATCACCGGCATCAAACAGCACTGGCTGACCTCGGATAGTCGCAGAGACCAATTTTTTTCCCGAACGGCTGGCCGGCGGGCCGCCTGGCGTTGTCGGTATCCACAACAATGGATGGCCTTCGATCGTGGCGCCATGTTCGAAAACACCAGCGATGCCCAAACGGTGAAAAATGATAGCCTGAGCTTGCAATGAAGGTTCGCCGCCTGCCTCGGCATTTTTCATTCGATATTGCAATCCGGACTGCCATTTCGGCCCGAAATGGCCAGAGCCCGCGATATTTGCACGCCCTTCGATCACCGCTTCGGTGGCAACTTCCTGCAAAGCCTCGACCGCCGCAGTCGCGACCGGCCGCTGTTTGTCGCGGATCATTTTGAGCCATGCGGGCTGATCAACCGTCACCTTGAATTTCGGCGCCATATATGGTCTCGAATTGTTGTTTGATCGCCTTTTCGTCGCCTTGCGCGCCGACAATGGAAACAGCCAAGGCATTGGCCCGTTCAACGCGTTCAAGCAGATCATTGAATTCAAGATAGGCCGCGATCTGTCGCGGCGTAAGCGTCATGACATAGCCGGGTGGGAATCCGGCTCGGATGAGAGCGGTAATTGCGATGGCGATTTCTTGGAGCGCCGAACGATGATCGGTTTTGCTTTTGCTTCTGCTTCTTCGTCGCTCAACCCTTTCATTATTTCGACGAAGAAGCCAACCCCATTTGGGAATGTCAGTTGAATAATTGCCTTACAGAGTTTCAATTGATCTTCCAAAAGCAACTTTTCGCTTGCATGCTGTTCATATCTTTCATCGCCAAGATGGCCACAACCGGCGGCGATGATCGGCCCGATGGCGCCGCCGAATTGCTCGATAAATCGCGCCGAGCTGACATCGTTGATACCGCCACCTCCGAGCAATAGCCCGACGATATTGGGAAAACGTGCGACAATGGCTGCAACAGCAGGAGCACGCAGACCACGCACGACAAGCCGCTGCCCATCGATCCTGACAACCTCAACTGAAGTCGCAGGCACAATATCCAACAGATCCGCCATGTTCACACATCCCTGATTGTCCAGGTGCCGAAATGGCCGCTGACATCTTTTTGCACTTCGGCTTCGATCTCGATGGCCGAGAAATCATCCGTATCGGTGATAAATTTGAAATCACCAGCAGGAATGAATGAAACGGTGGCATCAAAATCGACTTGTTGGCCGATATCGTTGGTACCTATAACCTTGATTTCGCCGACAAACTCCGCTTTCGATAGGCCGCCCAGGATGATGTGACCGCCGCTTCCCGTCGTCACATCAGCGAGCGCGAAAAAGCTAAGATTCTCGCCGGTGATTTCATCGAGCGTGAATTTGATCGTGGCGCCGACTTGAGTAATGGCGGTGAAATCCTTGGTCCGCACGCCTTCGCGTGATGAGAAATGCTCTTTTTTCGTGACCGCCGGTGTATAGATGAATGATGGCGAGTTGCCGAGATCGGTAAAGAGCGTCTTGCCGGTTTCTTTGAACGACACGATTCCCTTTCCGATGTGATAGTTGTTGACGTTTGGCGACGTAGGCATGGGTGCATTCTCCTTTCTAGAGATCGTCGGGCCGTAGTGTGTATTTGATGAGAAAGTTCGCTTTGAGTGCTCCGAACATCGAGCGCTCCCAACCGAGATCGGTTTGGCATCCGAGATAGCGGATTGTTCCGTTTCCGTAGCGACCGGTCTTTACAATCTGCTGATTAAGCTCGGTATCATAAAGCACGAGCTTGATGAGCTCGCTTCGTAACGTGCTGATATCGGGACCGACTTGGGGGGCAAGCTTGAAAATGATGATCTCCGGAGTCATATGCGCCAATGTCGGCCGATTGGGCGGTCGCTGTGTCGCGTCGGTTCTATCTTCGGTTTCTTCATCGCCGTCGAGCACGGTCGCGGCTGGCAATTGATCTTCGGTTAGATCAACATAATTGCGAAAAACCTGTTTGATGCTTGGCATCGTGGCAACGATCTCGCCAAGCCGCACCAAAATTCTTTCGCGCACATCGTCGGCCATCACTGAAACTCGACTGCCATTAAGAAAAACCGTACCTCGCCGAGATCTTCGCCATTCGGCGAGCCGCGTATTTCATACGATCGCACGGTCCAATTGCGCCCATTGAACGTCAGCACTGCACCCTGATAGAGCTGGCGTGCGATACCTTTAGCCGTCAATTCGGGGATTCGGGCAAACGCGCCAGGACCGACGCTGCGAACATCGACACCCGCACTCGCCTGCATTTTGGAGCGCGTATCATCGATCACGGTCAATTCCACTTCGCCTGCCGTGCCCTGAACAATCATCGTCGCAGGTACGCCGAGCTCGGCATAGATCGGATCATAGAGCAGCGCGCTATAATCGATAGCCATTGATGTCACGTCGAAATGCGAAAGTGCCGATATCCTCGCGGCCGAGATCGGTCTCCATTGTATTTTCAGAGACCAAAGCAAAGCCGCACAGTTTCATCGCCGTCACGAGTCCATCGCGCGTGAAATACCAGCAGTGTTCCTTCGGCTTAAAATGCTTCGATCGCAGCACATGCTCGACATCATCAAAAATCGGCAGTGAGAGAAACAGCCAATCACGCACATTGGCGAGCAATGGTTGGAATTCGGATATGTGCTCGAGCACGTCCCATAGACTCATGGCATCGAATGAGACTTGATAAGGATTGACCAGCAATTTGCGTTGCCGAAGCCAAGCAATGCCAGCCGGATTGACATCACAGCCATAAGTCGTTCGGTGGCGATTGCGCAGCTCGATGAAGGCGCCCGAACCGATGCCGACATCGACCAAGGTTCCGCGATAATGCTGCTCGACGAAGTTCACCCGTGCCTGCATTAGCGCCTGCCCAAACTCCGTGCGGGCATTGCGATCGAAGCTATCGAAATAATCCTGATCGTAAGGCTCAAGCGGCGACTCGATCGGATAATAGCCGATACCGAGCTGCGGCCACCAACTCAGATGTCGGCCGGCAAAGCTTGCCGCCAGCGGGAAAATTGCCCCAATGGATCGGCGATCCTCTTGTCGCACTTGTGAAGCATATTCGTGCATTTGCAGAAAGCCTCTGGAACAGCGAAGCCGATTCGGGAAAGATCAAGTCGTGGATCAGTGATCCTTATTGGTGCATTGTGACCGCCATGACCGCCGAGCACGATGAATGTCTTAATCTTTAGCGCCAATCCGGCCGGCACGATCCATCCGACGCCACCGATGACGATATCCGCATGTCGTATCAGCGCGAGCAGTTCGGATATCGTGAAATCACCATGCAAGAAATATTGATGCGCTGGTGGCAATTCCCCGATCGTCCATTCCTGATCCGGCGCGAGATCAGCGACCGCCACGACGGTATGCGTGGACATCAATTCTGTGGTTATGGCCGCGATATATTCCGGTTGCGGATTGCGCGCCTCATTGCGCCATTCTGTGCGCACCGTCACCGGCCGCACGACTGCGATTGGCTTGTCCGAAACAATCGGAGATTGCCCGGTATCCGGCAAGTCAAACAATGCCGGATTAAATTTGATTCGCAACCGCGACCATCGCTGTTCAAGTGCGGCAATGATCGATAGCCATTCCAGCGCTGGATATGCAATTTGGAGCTGCCGCATCGGAAGCGACTTGGACCATAAACTTTCAGATTGCCGCGCCATGTTCTTTTGCTGCGTGCGTAATCGGCGCACGCCACGCACGAATTTGATATTAAGATCGGCGTAAAGTTCGGGCCAAGGCGTCTCAAGATGAACTTCATATTGCGCCGCGGCCGCGCGCACAAATGGGCGCGAATAGATATTATCGCCAAGACCCCACATCCCGCGGATTAAAATCGGATTCAAGCCGTGCGCCGTTCATTCAGCATATCAGCCAAGTCGACATTCGGCAGCAGATCCGCCCACGCTGTTCCTGGTGAGGCATTGAATGCCACGATCTTGCGTTCCTGCAGCGATGGTATGATCGTCACTAGATCGGCGTATTGCTTATCGTAGCAGTCAGATCTTTCTGTCCAACGATGTGGCTTGTGGTGATGAGTGCGGCCATCTGCAGCATTCTTGCCATCGGCCCCAAGCCAAACAATCGTTCCGCCCGGCCCGATCAAATGCGCCGCGAGATTGGTCGCCGCCGTTAGCGATGTGAACTTTTGTGTCAAGGTATCATGCTCGAGTGCAAGACCAGGCGGATTGGCCTTGCGACAGGTCAACACTTTCTCGTCCTTGACCATCAAAGAGGTTGTGACAACGCGGCCATGAAAGCGCGCGACCGCCGCCTTGTTTTCAAGTTCGTTCCACCACCGCCAGTCGCCAAAGTAGAGAAAATCGGCCCACGGCAGCGCATAGATGCTCGAATTGATGGCGATGACATTGCGGCCGCGGAGCAGCTCGAGATTTTGTTGCAGTACTGATGGTCCGCCCGCCACGATGAAGGCTATCTGACCCGCCCATTCACGCGGTACCGACCAGAATTTCATGCGACGTAGAGGCGCCGATAGGGTTGGATGAGATTAGTTATGGATGCCGAGAGATGTTGCCCTGTCGAGCCCGCCGCAAATGATGGCGAGACATAACTGATGCGAGTGTCGCCGTGCTGCACTTCGCGGATAGTTGGATCGCGCGTGCCGGATTGACGCCCCGCATTCACCGCTTCGATTACGGCCCGCTGTAACCTGGCCGGTGCTTGTTCCGGCAGATCATATCCGCCCGTATAGGTTACGGCCACGACGTAGGGCCCGTAACTATAGCCGCCATAGATGAATGACCCATAGGTGTATTGATTGCCTGGCAACCATAAGCGACCACTCGCCGGATCAAAATTATAACCGCCCGCAGTTGCGCCAGCGGTTGACACTTCCAAGACATCGACCACCGGATAAAGTGACAGCACCACGGCTTGCCGCATCAAAATTGTCTCGCCGGGATCGAAAGTGAACGTTTCGAGCGCGTGCGCAAGTCCAAAACGGCGATCGCAATATTCGGAAATAATCTGTGATTGGAATGTAATAGCTGCCTGTAACGCGGCATCCTCGCTGTTGTCGGTGATGCCGAGCGCAAGCTTGAGATCCGCGAGGCTGATGAGATCAGGCCCAGCGCTGGCTGTCGATTCGTCGAGAATTTCTAGAATTGAATGCATCTATTTGAATCTGATCGGCTCGACCGTGCGTTTTTCTTCTGGCCGCCAATCGCGGCCATCGGTTCCGCGTTTGACGGCTAACCGCCATTCGTCGGATTTGCCGGGTTTGGCGGTCGTTTCTTTCTGCGCGATGAAGAACGATCCGCCGAGCGTGACGCCATCGCCGGCGACGTAGGTTGTGCCTTCTTTCCAAACGCCGGCATCGAGCACGATGGCGGTTTTGATTTCATGCATGATATCACCCATCGTCCAACGCAGAGTGCGGCCGCCATCCATCGTGGTTATTGTCGCAGATTTGAGCGCACGCGAGATCTGTTCGATGGCGTATTCCTGCAAATAGGCAAGATCGCCAGCGTTACGGCCGGCCTCGCCTTTCGGCCCGCGCTCGCCGTTCTTGCCATCGCTGCCAGCCGGCCCCGGTGGCCCTTGCTTGCCCAGCTCGCCCCGCTCGCCGCGGGCGCCACTTGGACCGCTCTTGCCTTCCGGGCCGATTGCGCCAGGCGGGCCGGGAATTCGTGCCAGCGCGCGAACCTCGATCAGGGCGCGCTGGCACATGGCAAGACAGACGCCAATGGCCTCATTGAGTGTGTATTGTGGCACGGGTATTGTCGGGGTTTCGCTCATGGCTTCCCCTTATGCTGCCAGCAGGAAGGTCATCACTGCCGCCTCATCATCGTCGTACCGCCCGATGGCGTCGGCATTCATCGCGATCATGCCCAAGGCCGTGCCGCATACTGCCACGGTGCCATCGCTTGCAACTGAAACGGCTTTGAAAATCGCATCGGCCGTGCCGATCTGTCCGTGCCGGCCAAGCGCCGCCGCGCGGATGACGGCGAGTTCGCCTGCGCTTTGGCCAGCAATGCCGAGGCATCCGGTCGCAGCACCGATGAGGCCAGGAAGTTTTGCAGCACTCTTACCGATAAGAATGACGGTGCCGAAGGCCTCGCCCTCAAGCTCCGGTAATACACCATAGCCGATGCCGATAACCGGAAGCGGACGCTCTGGCGGAAAGCGTCGGCGCACACCGCCATATATCGGCGCAATAGCGGCGATGACTTCGGCATCGGTGAAATCTCTTGCGCCCTCGAGGATGCCGCCGTCGGCGGTTGGCCAGATGGTATTGTCGGCAGTATAGAGCGTCGTGTCGGAAGTGACGGGACTACTAATCGGCTCGACAATTTCCGCCGAGATGAAATTGGCATTGACCAATGCATTGCTGAATTCCGTTGCGCCGGCGAGAACGCCGCCATCCGCAGTCGGCCAAGTCGCGTTGTCAGCGCTATAGGCCGTCGTGTCAACAGTGACGACGGCAGTAATCGGTTCGTATAAGCTAACATCAAAAATAGCCATCAGGCTGGTTTCGTCGCAAACATTGGATCGCGCGCTGGTGTCCGCTAATCCTCAGCGGGAACGATGATGATGGTTTCCTCGAGCATCAGTAGTTTTCCTTAACGATGATGACGCCAGAACCGCCGTTGCCACCATTATTTGCTGCAGCGGCACCAGCGCCTCCAGCTCCAACCGTATAAGAATAGGTAGCAGCGGGGGTATTTATGACAGCGAAGATCGTTGCGCCAGCACCGCCGCCACCACCTGTCCAACCAGACGCTCCTGCGCCACCACTTTGACCACCGCTGCCAGAGTTTACTGCAGCGTTACCGCCATCTGCCCCGAAATTACCGCTGTTACCCGCACCACCGCGTGTAGAATTGCCGCCAGCAACACCAGCAATGCTAGTGGCAGAATTGTAAGATTCTGTTGTACCGGCACCGCCAACAACGCTCCAAGTCGGTGTTCCGCTGCCGGAAACTGTTCCTCCAGCACCACCGAGTCCACCGGAAGCATTGCTTTTACCGCTGGTTCCACCGCCTGCGCTGAAAATTGGCCCAGTACCCCACGTCGTTGCTGATCCAGCAGTGCCATCCGTATTTGCGGTACCGCCGCCTTGCGCGCCACCACCGCCCCCGCCAACCAGCGTCACCTCGATCTGTCGACATCCGACCGGTGTTGTGTACGTTCCACTTCCCGAAGTGAAGACTTGATACGTCGGCACATTGCCGCCGGCCCCACCGCCTGGCACATTCCACGTACCATCGGCTCTTAAGAAGTTTGTCGTACCGCCGCCGCTTGAAGGCACGAGTCCTTTCAGCGCGCTCGTGAATATGTCGAGCAGCGTGGTGGCTTGCGTGCCGGTCAAGTCCTCAGGATCGCCGGTGCCTGCACTAACGCGGCCTCTGATCCGCGCCGTTGCTATGTCGGCGAGCTTGGCATTGCTCACCGCATTGTTGGCGATCGTGGTGGCATTGCTATCGGCCGCCGCCGTCACATCGCCGGTGAGCGCTGCCTTGATGGCCTTGACTTGTCCCGCCGTCGACCAATCCCAGGTGATAGCGGTGGCATCGGTGACGACACGTTCGGCAGATAGCGTGGCGTCGGCGCTTTTGGTTAGATATTCGGCATTAGTCGGTGCGCCGCCACCACCGCCTGCAACGTTGGCCGTAAAAGTAAAAATGATTTCTTTATTGTCGCTCGGTGCAGTTGCGCCACCGCTATTGAATGTAACATTGAATTGAAACCAGGTGCCATTATCGACCGGAGCCGATTGCAAAATAAAACGACACCAACTATCGGCATTGCTTTGATCCTGGCATTTGATGATATCGCCGGCAGCTTGTGTGCGCAGCGTATCGGCGCGATCAATGCCATTGATGGTTGTTCTATGAATTGCGATCTGCGTGGCGGTGGCAAAATTGCCGCTGTTGGTACGAAAGCGACCCGATGTTGGTGCCGTCGTCGTGTCGGTGCTGACCTGATTAAAATTCCAGACGCCTTCGGTAATTGTGCCTGCGCCTGATGTATAAAGCTCGTTGAAATTTTGATTACATTTATCAAATGATGTTCTCAATTGATCGCCGGTGCCATCATTCGGCGATGTGCCAATGTTGATAATTTGCTGCGACATTACGGCATCACCAACCGGAATGAAGACAGCCGCACCGGGCCACCGCGATAGATCTTCGTGGTATTGAGCTTGATCACGGCATCGCTGTTCTCATCGCCGACATCGCAGGAAAAAACTTCACTGCCATCCGCTCCGAGAATGCGCGCAGAGCTGACAGTGCCTTGCGCCAGCGCGGCGTCTTCCTCGATGATGTCATTGAATTCGAGCTCGCCGTCGACCGCTGCCATGGCGGCTGGATTGGACAATTTCAGCACGGCAAGCAGGCGGCCATTATCCGCCATCAATTCGATATTGCCGCCATCCATCAGATGGGATAGCACCTCGAGCATGGCATCGGCCGCAATTGGGGAGAGCTCAATCACGCTTGTGGCTCGTCATAGAGTAATTTGAAATTGCCGTTTTCGTCGCGCTCGATGCGCGCGACTCTTGGTGGCGCTTGCGGCGCTTCGCGTTGTTCGATTGGTTTCGACTCGTGCAGCAAACGTACTGCGGCCGCGACTTGTGCGGCGAGTTCGGGCGGCACGATTGTCATTTTGCAAATGGCTTGATCCACGCATTCGCGCACGAACGGCACCATGCCTTTAGCCAATGCGGTTATCTGATCATCATCCATTATGCGGCCTCGCGGCGTAGCGCTTCATTGAACCGCTGTGAGAGATCGGCGAGTTGCTTTTGCGGCGGCGGCTTGGGCTGACCATCGGCCGGCGCTGTATCTGCTGGCGCTGGTGATTTCGGCGGTGTTGCCGGCGCGAACGGATCAACCTGCGCATCGCGCTTGGCCAGTGCCTCGAGGCTGTAATTCTGCTGTTGCAGGTATGGCGACTCGCCACCTATGACTGGCTGCAAATCGAATTTCTCGCGTCCTTCATTTGGCGACATCACACCAGCACCAACGGCGTCTTTGATGGTTGTAACCAAGGTCGCGGTATCCATCCGCAGCAAATTATCGGTATCGAATTGCGTTCCTAGTCCGTAAGCCCAACCAATGCCGAGCGCAGCGTCGAGCAATTCCTCGATTTCCTCGATATGCGATTGCAAGGCCTGTGCGTAGTATTCACAATTAAGCGCTTGAATATTAATGTGCGTCGGTATCGGGTCCAGACTGATCTTGAAGCTTGGCACGTGATAGACGCTGCACACGACATGGGCCGACCATTTCAAATTTTCGATCAATTGCACTTCCACATTGGTCATTGGCAGTTTTTGATATGTCATACCGCCGCTGAGAACGGCGACGCGGCCGAGATTGACGCGTGAAAAGCGCTGTTCCCATTCGTCTTTGATCCGCTTTTCCTCAATTTCGCTGATCTCGCCGGGAGCGGTCAGAATGCCACCCGGCGTTGAGCTGTTCTCGAACAAGAGGTTGGAGGCTTTTTGCGCGTTGAGGCCGAGCATCGACGCGAGCCCGCTGGCGAATATCGGTGGGGTGCCGACCAGCGGATGGAAAAGGCAATTCATTCGATCATGAATGATTTCGCGCGCCGGTACGGTGATATCTTCATTGCCGGCAAAATAATCCTTGCTGAGATGATAAAATACGGTGCCGTCGGGGCTGATCAACGGCTGCACGCGGCGCGGATCGAGCACGTGCAAATCGGTGACGATATTGCGAGCGTCGCGCACCTTGAGCACATAGGTATTGCCGCGCGAAAGCTTTGATAAAAGCCAGGATTCCCAGAACTGATTTCGGCTTTGATATTCATTCGGCCGTCGCAACACCGGAGAGAATGCCGGATTTGTCGTTTCCGACCAGATATCATTTGCATCCTTGGTGACGAGCTTCACGCGCAATTTGGCGATATCGCGCGCGATCAGAGTTTTGCAGGCAAAATCGGCGTGGAATGACGATGCGACCGTGGCATCGATAGAAATATTGCTCTGCCACGCGCCGGTGTACGGCTCGCGGATGAGCGGATACCATAGACTGCGTTCACTGCTGATCGGCGGATA
>Ga0066903_100005606_pt1 | contig 10933 bp, 7 predicted proteins | sample PanSoiMetaGPlot1_FD_67491 | JGI IMG/M metagenome (GOLD analysis project Ga0066903, IMG submission 67491) | Tropical forest soil microbial communities from Panama analyzed to predict greenhouse gas emissions - Panama Soil - Plot 1 (version 2) | ecosystem: Environmental > Terrestrial > Soil >...
ACGGCCGGCAGCTGCCTATGAGTGCCCGGCCGCACGAGGTCCGGCCGCGGGAACGCAAGCTGCGATTGCCGGCTAGCTCATGGATAAAGCGCGGGAGCATACTGCGTGCCCGTTCAACGCAATATGTGTCATTCTGACGGTGTAGGGGTCCGACTTCCGGATCGTCCTGGGCAGGAGCTCGCGCATGGATGCCAGGCACGCCATCTTGTTCGAGCCGGTCAGTATCGGTCCGAAGACGCTACCGAACCGGTTCTACCAGGTCCCGCACGCGTCAGGGTTTGGGTCGAGCAGGCCCAGGACTCAGGCGGCCTTCCGCGCGGTCAAGGCGGAGGGCGGCTGGGGCGGGGTGTGCGTTGAGTACGCGCCGATCTCACCGGATTCCGATGATCTGCCTGCGATCTCGGCGGAGATCTGGGACGACCGTGATGCCCGGGCGCTGGGCCTGGCCGCCGAGGCGATTCACTCACACGGGTCGCTGGCCGGGCTGGAGTTGTACCATGGCGGCGCATCGTGCCCCAATGGCAGCTCACGGGCTGTTCGGCTGGCCCCGAGTCAGGTCACCTCCGGGGTGCAATGGTCGGGGTTGGCGAAGGAGATGGACGTCACCGACATCGCCCGTGTCCAGCGGGACTGGGTGCGGGCTGCCCAGCGCGCCCGCGACGTCGGATTCGACATTGTTTACGTCTACGGCGCGCACGGTTACCTGATGACCCAGTTCCTGTCGGCGGATGCCAATCGGCGCACCGATGGCTACGGGGGAACGCTGGCAAACAGGGGCCGGTTCTGGCTGGAGACCCTGGCCGCGGTCCGGGACGCGATCGGCGGCGACTGCGCGATCGCCACGAGGATCGCGGTGCACGGCGACTCCGGTGTGCCAGGTGCGGAAGGTCTCCCGGGCATCCATGTCGACGAGATGCTGAGCCTGGTGAAGATGGCCGACGACCTGGTGGACCTCTGGGACGTGACGGTCGGCTCCTGGCCCGAGGACTCCGGTACCTCCCGGTACTTCCCTGAGGGGCATGAGCGTCCTTGGGCGCACCAGGTGCGGGAGGCTACCAGCAAACCGGTGGTCACTGTCGGCCGCTACAGCAGCCCGGACCTGATGGCGGAGGTGATCCGTTCCGGCGAGGTGGACCTGATCGGCTCAGCCCGGCAGGCGATCGCAGACCCGTTCTTTCCCCGCAAGATCGCTGACGGCAGGTTTGACGAGATCCGCGAGTGCACCGGATCCAACGTGTGCATCCTGCGAGAGGAAGTCTTCAACCAGATCGGCTGCGTGCAGAACGCCACAGCCGGGGAAGAGTACCGCCGAGGCTGGCACCCCGAGTTCTTCCCGGCCACGAATGATCCGGATCGTTCCGTCCTCGTCGTCGGCGCCGGGCCGGCGGGCATGGAATGCGCGGTCGTTCTCGCCAAACGCGGCTTTACCGCAGTCCACCTGGTCGAGGCCGATACCCAGATCGGGGGGCGGCTGCGCTGGGCCAGGCAGCTGCCGACCCTAGGCGACTGGGGACGGATTATTGACTGGCGGGCGGTCCAGCTCGCCAGGCTGCCCGGCGTGCAAGTGATCACTGGGCGCAGGCTCACCGCCCCCGAGATCCTGGACTATGGCGCGGACCTAGTGGTGATCGCCACCGGCTCAGCATGGCGCGGCGATGGCATCCAGCCCGGCCATCCGGACCCGATGCCGGGAGCGGACCCTGGCCTGCCGCAAGTGCTCACCCCGGAAGAGGTATGCGCCGGAAAGCGGCCACCCGGGCGACGCGTCGCGGTGTACGACACCGACGGCTACTACGTCGCGCCCGGCGTAGCCGAACTGCTGGCTCGCGACGGATTCGAGGTGAGCTTGATCACCACATTCGACGTTCTCTCGCCTGTCAGCGACCAAACCCTGGAGGGTGACATGCTCCGCGCTCACCTGCACCAGGCTGGAGTCAGCGCACTGACCTCGACGACCATCACCGCGATCGATGCCGGGTCGGTCACGGGCTACGGCCGTCACGGCGAGCCCTGGTCCGCCGCATACGACGGGATCGTCCTCGTCACCCAGCAGGCGCCACAGAACACCGTGTACGCCGAACTGGCGAGCGACCCGGGAAAGGTCGCGGCCGCCGGCATCAGCGGGCTGTACTGCATAGGCGACGCCGTCGCGCCACGGATGATCTCCGAGGCGATCTTCGACGGGCACCGGCTCGCCCGCGAAATCGACCAGGAAGACCCGGCCCAGCCATCGCCTTATAAGCGGGAACGAGCTAATCTCACCTAACCTGACCCGCCGGCGTTAGTCTTCAGCCGCGGCCAGCCGAGCCGTTCGATCCGGCACGAAGTCGGCGACAGCGGCGGCATCGTCGGAGCGGACGCGCAGATGTTCGGACCTCTCACCCGCCAGGGACCCAGGTGGTCGTAACACCTCTACGGCCGCGGTTACGGGTCCAGCGCCGCGCGAGAGTTGGGTGGCCTTGGTGCGGCCCGAAAAACGGATGGGCAGCCTGGCCGGCGCATGTTTATTATCCCTTCCGTGATCTATCAAGACCCGCTGGCCTATCTGCTCGGCCTCGAGGGCATCGCGTTGCTGGACGCCTGGGCCGGAGACCACGACCGCGCATTCACCGAGGCCCGGCTGGCCGAGATCAGGCGCCTGCTGGATGACGAGCAGCTGAGGGACCGCGGCGTGCTCGTTGAACAGGTCAGCGCCGCCACCGTCTACGACCAGATATCGGCCGGCTACGACGCGGACGCTGGCGGCGGCCTGTTCGCAACCGACGAGCCAGTCGTAGCTGAGTACCTCGCCAGACGGGAGCCTGGCGTGGCGCTGGACGCCGCCTGCGGGACCGGGCGATTCGCCGAGTTCCTGGCTAGGCGCGGGCACCGGGTCATCGGCGTCGACAGCTCACCCGACATGCTCGCCTACGCGCGGCAGCGTGTCCCCGAGGCCGAGTTCCACGTCGCCGAGCTTGACCGGCTGCCGCTGCCGGATGACTGCGTGGACGTCATCGTCTGCGCGCTCGCACTCGAGCACGTCCCCCGCCTCGATCCGGTACTGGCTGAGTTCGCTCGCGTGCTGCGCCCCGGCGGCGACCTGGTCATCTCAGATTGTCACCACGAACTCGTCACCCGCGGTTCGGTGATGACCTGCCGCGGCCCGGCGGGCGAGCCGCGCATCGCGCCTACGTACCGGCATCAGCTCGGAGACTACCTACGGGCGGCGCTGAGAAATGGCATGCAGGTAAAGCGATGCGAGGAGCCGCACGTGGTCAGAGCGGACGAACCGCCGACCGAACCCGCAACCGAGATCGGTGACTGGAAGGACTGGCCGTTCTCGCTGACGGACTACCTGCCATCGGCAGGACGGGCCTCAGGGGGTCGCCCGGAGCTGGTCATCTGGCATTTCCAGCTGCCCGCTAGCTGACCGAATGCCCGGCAATCCCATCAGCCTCGGGCTGCGGGAAACGGCACGTCTCACGGACTTGGTGCTCGCGGTGTTCACAACAGGCCACGTGTGGGCTGGGAAGTTCTTGGCAATGGCTGACGGCAACAGCAGCAGTCGACAGCTGCCAATGCACCGATCGCTGTCGCACGCGAATCGCACGCCGGATTCCCAGCCGTCGGATCATCTTTATCCCTCACTACCGCCCAAGAGGTCCCCGTGAGCTCACCGCCAGGCCGGCCTACCGCTGACATCGAGGTCGATGTCCCGCTCGCCCGCCGACTGGTAGCGGCACAATTCCCGCAGTGGGCAAGCCTTGCTATCGCGCCGGTGGAGTCGGCGGGCTGGGACAACACGATCTTCCGGCTGGGCCCGGACCTAGCAGTGCGGCTACCTCGCCGCCGTGTCAGTGCTGAGCACGTCCGCAACGAGCATCGGTGGCTACCAGTCATGGCTTCCGTCTTGCCGCTGGCAGTCCCAGTTCCGATCGGGCAGGGTGTGCCTGGGGAGGGGTACCCGTGGCATTGGACCGTGTGTCGATGGCTGAACGGCGAGGTGGCGGCGCTGGCACCGGTCGCTGATCCGGCCCAGGCGGCATCAAGCCTGGCCAGATTTGTCGCGGCCTTGCAGGCGATCGACCCGGCTGGTGGCACAGTCCATGAGTTCCGCGGTGTGTCTCTTGCTGCTCACGACGACAACGCCAGGACGGCGGCAGCAGTGTTGCACCGCAGCTTCGATACCGGCCCGCTGCTGGAGGTTTGGGAGGCAGCTCTAGCTGAACCGGCCTGGGCGGGGCGGCCACTCTGGATTCACGGTGACCTCCACCCTGCCAACATGCTGGTTAGTGATCATGAGCTGAGCGCAGTGATTGATTTCGGCCTTCTCGGAGTGGGCGACCCAGCTTGCGACCTGATGGCCGCGTGGATGTACCTGTCGGATGAGTCTCGTGATGTATTCCGTCGCGAGCTGGCAGCGGATGACGCAACATGGTCCCGCGGACGCGGTTGGGCGTTGCAGTCTGGCATGAGGATGGCTGCTTATTCTGCCGATAATCCCGTGCTCAATGACATTGGCCACCACACCCTTGCCGAGGTACTGGCCGATTTCCAGCAGGCCGGCTAATCGGCCGACCTGCCCTCGTGCCGGGATCGCTCATCGCCTTGGTTCGCTGGTGGGCGCCATCCGCCCGTCCTGTGGCGTGTTCAATCACCCGCTGCGGGTGACGGTGACGGACCTTCCGGCGGGGAAGCCGGTAAGAGTCGACGTTGGGAAGGGGCTCGCTTGTGCGGGAGGATCTTGCCCGGATTCAGTTTGCCTTCACCTCGGTCAATCACTTCTTCTTCGTGCCCGTCACGATCGGCCTGGCTTTCCTCACCGCGCTGCTGCAGACCGCCTGGTACCGACGCCAAAGCCCGGAGTATCTGCGACTGACCAGGTTCTTCGGCACCCTGCTGGTCATCAACGTCGCAATCGGCGTCGTAACCGGGCTGGTGCAGGAGTTCGAGTTCGGAATGAACTGGTCGTCCTACTCACGGCTGGTCGGCAATATTTTCGGTGCCCCACTGGCCATGGAAGGGCTGGCCGCATTCTTCCTTGAGTCCACGTTTCTTGGCTTGTGGCTGTTCGGCTGGGACAAGCTCTCCCGGCGGGTTCACCTGACCACGATCTGGCTGGTGGCGTTCGGCAGCGTCCTGTCTGCGCTGTTCATCATGGCTGCCAACTCGTGGATGCAGCACCCGGTTGGCTTCATCACCAGTCCCAAGACTCACATGCCGCAGCTGAACGACATCTGGGCCCTGTTCACCAATCCGGTCTTCGTATGGGGATATTCAAAGGTCGTGCTCGCCTCGCTGGTTACAGGCGCGGCGGTGATGCTCGCGGTCTCGGCCTGGCAGCTGCGGCACGGCGGGGACAAGCCGGTATTCACAAAGTCGGCCAGGCTGTCTCTGATTGTGCTGCTACCTGCGATCTTGCTCACCATGCTGGTCGGCGACGAACTCGGCGTCATCGAGGCCCGCTACCAGCCCATGAAGATCGCCGCTGCAGAGGCGCAGTGGACGACTTGCCAGCCGTGCTCGTTCTCGCTGTTCCAGATCGGCGGCGGCAACAACGACCACACCCCAACCCAAATCCTCTCGATTCCGCACCTGCTGTCGCTGCTGGCCACCAACCACTGGAACGGGAAGGTCATCGGGCTGACTCCGCTGCAGCATCAGTACGTTTCCAAGTACGGGCCCGGCAGCTACGTGCCAAACGTCTTCATCCAGTACTGGTCGATGCGGGTCATGGCCTACCTCGCGCTCCTGGTCACGCTGGTCGCGCTGTACGGGCTATGGCTGAACCGCCGAAAGAAACTCGCAACATCGCGGCGTTTCCTGTGGGTTGCGACTTGGGCGGCCATCCTGCCGTTCCTGATGAACACCGCTGGTTGGTTCCTGACGGAAAGCGGGCGCCAGCCGTGGATCGTGCAGGGCATCATGCTCACCAAGAACGGGCTGTCCCCCTCGGTAAGTACCACCTACCTGATCATCAGCCTGACGGTCTTCGTTCTTCTCTATGGCACGCTCGGGACCGTCGACCTATGGCTCATGCTGCGGTACTCGCGCAAGGAACTGGCCGCAGCGCCAGCTCAGGCCACTACGGGCGAGCCTGTGCCCGCGATGGAGTACTGAGATCGATGGCATTCGTCCCGCTCTGGTTCGTACTCATAGCGATCCTGTGGACCGGGTTCTTCGTGCTCGAGGGCTTCGACATGGGCGTCGGCATGCTGAACGGCATCGTCGGCAAGGACGACGCCGGGACCCGGACCGTCATTAACACGATCGGCCCGCTCTGGGACGGGAACGAGGTCTGGCTGATCGTCGCAGGAGCGGCTATCTTCGCGGCATTTCCCGGCTGGTACGCCACCATGTTCTCCGGCCTCTACCTGGCGGTCGTGCTCCTGCTCGTGGCATTGATCCTGCGCGGTGTGTCGTTCGAGTACCGCGGCAAGAGCCCGTCAGAGCGCTGGCGCAGCGCCTGGAGCTGGCTGCTCGCTGGCGGCAGCCTAATCGCCCCGCTGGTGCTTGGCATCGCGCTCGGCGACCTGCTCTATGGGCTGCCGATAGCGGCCAATCACGAGTACACCGGCAGCTTCTGGGACTTGTTTACGTCTTACGGCGTCTTCGTCGGCGTCACGCTAGTCTTCATCTGCCTGCTGCACGGCGCAGTCTTCATAGCAATGAAGACAAGCGGCGACGTCAGCGCGAGGGCCAGCCGTTTTGCCCGTCGCGTCGCCCCTGTGACGATGCTGTTCGTCTTCGCCTACGTCGGCTGGACGCATGTCACGGCCGGTCTCGGCGGCTTCCTCAACCCCGTCGAGCTCATCGCCGCGCTGGCCGTCGTGGCAGCCTGGCTTCTGATCGGCGACCATCGAGCGGGCTGGGCCTTTGCCGCCACCACCATCACGATTGCATTGTGCATCGTCACGTTGTTTGTTGATCTGTATCCCAATGTCATGGTGTCAAGCACCAACCACTCCTTCAGCCTGACCGTGCACAACAGTGCGTCGACGCCGTATTCGCTCAAGGTCATGACCGTCGTCGCGCTGATCTTCTTGCCGCTCGTGCTCGGCTACCAAGCGTGGACGTACTACGTGTTCAGGCGGCGAATCAGCGACGCATCCTTCCGGTCGGCCGCTCCTGCCACTTCGCGACCAGCGGTATCTGCCACGGTGGCGATGGCCGGCAAGACAGCCCAGCCTGAGGACCGCGCCGGGCGACCGGCGACGCAACGGCGAGGCTGGCACGGATTCAGGCGCCGCAAGAGGCGTCGTTGAGGCGCGGCGAGGGGACGAAATCACCCACCGAGGATGACGCCAGGCGTACCAGGCTTGGTGAGCGTAGGTAGTGCCATCTTGAGCGTCTCCCGGAGGGATGTCGTGACCGAAAGCTTCGACGTCATCGTGATTGGGACGGGTGCGGGCGGAGGAACTGTCGCTCACACTCTCGCCCAGACGGGCAAACGCATTCTCCTGCTGGAGCGCGGTGACTATCTCACCAAGGAGCTGCAGAACTGGGAGGCAGGGCCGGTCTTCGTTGACGGACGGTACATATCACCCGATACCTGGTACGACGGCGATGGCACTCCTTTCCAGCCGCAGGTGCACTATTTCGTGGGCGGCGCGACGAAAATGTACGGCGCGGCTCTGTACCGACTTCGCGCCGAGGACTTCGGCGAGATCAAGCATGTCGACGGCATTTCCCCGGCCTGGCCGCTGAGCTACGCGGACTTCGAGCCCTTCTACACCAAAGCAGAGTGGCTGTACCAGGTGCACGGCAACCATGGCGAGGACCCGACCGAAGGGTCTTGCTCGCGGCAGTACCCGTGGCCGGCGGTCTCGCATGAACCGCGGATCCAGCAGATTTCTGACGCGCTTCACTCCGGCGGCTACCACCCGTTCCACGCTCCCTGCGGGATCATGCTGAACGAGGCGGAACGGCCGTCCAGCACCTGCATCCGGTGCGCATGGTGCGACGGCTTCCCATGCATGGTGCACGCCAAGTCAGACGCCGAGGTCATCGCGATCCGGCCGATCCTTGATCTCCCGAATGTGACCCTCGAGCGCAGCGCTGAGGTCATCCGGCTTGAGACTGATGCGTCTGGCAGGGCTATCACCGGCGTGGTGGTGGATCGGGGCGGCGACGGCAAGGAAGAGGTCTACAGCGCCGACATCGTCGTCCTCGCCGCGGGTGCCGCGAACACGGCCAAGATCATGCTCAGGTCCGCCTCGGACGCTCATCCCGCGGGCCTGGCGAATGGCTCGGACCAGGTCGGGCGGAATTACATGTTCCACAACAGCAAGGCCGTGTCCGGATTCGGCGCCGAACCGAACGACACGGTCTTCCAGAAGACGCTCGGCGTGAATGACTTTTACCTGCCCGGCGACGGGCGGCCGTGGCCGCTCGGAAACATTCAGATGCTCGGCAAGTCCAGCGGCGGTGCAATGAAGGGCGAAGAGCCGCACCTAACCAAACTGCTGCCGCACTGGAGCCTCGACGAGGCAGCTAGGCACGCCGTCGACTTCTGGCTGACGACCGAGGACCTGCCGATGGCTGGCAACCGGGTCACCGTTGACCGCGACGGGAACGTGCACCTCGATTACACGCACAGCAACGAAGCAGAGGCGGCCGATCTCTACGGGGAAATGAGGAAGATCCTCAACCACGTCGGGCTGGCCAAGCATCACGTCCTGCACAAGAGCTTCTACATGAGCATGAACATCCCGATAGCTGGCTGCGCCCATCAGGCGGGCACCTGCCGCTTCGGGATAGATCCAGCTGACTCCGCGCTGGACATCAACTGCAAGGCGCACGAGCTGGACAACTTGTACGTGGCGGACGCAAGTTTCATGCCGAGCATCGGCGCCGTCAACCCCGGCCTGACCGTGATAGCTAACGCCATCAGGGTGGGCGAGCATATCGCCGAGCGTCTTGGTGCGAGCGTGGCTACCGAAGTGCCCGCTCCGCGTGCCGCTCCGGCTGGGTACCCGAGGTCAGCGAGCACGCGGAACGAGTGAGGAGCGACGATGACGACGGACGCGGGTACTAGGACGGACAAAGTCGACGCGCTGGTGATCTTCGGCGCTACCGGTGACCTGGCCAAGCTCGAGACCTTTCCCGCGCTGGTCGGACTAGTTAGCCGCGGTGTGCTTGATGTACCGATCATCGGAGTAGCCAAAAGCGGGTGGGGGGTAGAGCAGTTCCGCGATTACGCAGAGCGCTCGCTCCGGCTCAACAAGATCGACCCGAAGAGCCCTGCCGCCACCAAGATGCTCGGCCTGCTGCGGTATGTCGACGGCGACCTAGATGACCCGGGCACCTACAAGGCGATGTCGGACGCCATCGGGACAGGCAGCAACATCTTGTACTACATGGAGGTACCACCCATGCTCTTCGGGCGCATCGCCCAGGGCATCTCCGACGCAGGTCGCGCAGCGAACGCGCGCGTCATGGTGGAGAAACCATTCGGTCAGGACCTGGTGAGCTCCGAGCAGCTCAATGAGACGATGCGCAAGTATTACCCGGAGGAAGCGATCTACCGGGTCGATGACTGGCTGGGGTTTGACCCGGTCGAGAACCTGCTGTTCGCCCGGTTTGCCAACTCTGTCTTCGAGCCGCTGCTGAACCGCAGCCATGTGCACAGCATCCAGATCACCATGGCCGAGAAATTCGACGTGTCCGACCGCGGCCGGTTCTACGACAGGACGGGTGCCATCAGGGACGTCCTGCAGAACCACATGCTCCAGATACTGGCAAGTGTCATGGCCGATCCTCCCGAGGGCCGCGCCCTGACCGCGTGGCGTGACAAGAAGTCGCAGCTGATTAGCGCGCTGCGGCCACTGAATCCTGAAGACACAGTCCGCGGCCAGTACGACGGCTACCTCGACGTCGACGGTGTCGCCAAGGGATCGACAACTGAAACGTTCGTGGCCGTCCGACTGGCCGTGGACTCATGGCGGTGGTCCGACGTTCCGATCGTCATCCGCGTCGGCAAGACCATGCCAGTCACCGCGACAGAGGTCTTCATCCGGTTCCACCGCCCGCCACATGACGTGTTCGGCATTGAGCCATCAGCGGTCTCCAACGCCCTCCGGTTGCGTGTCTATCCGGACGCCGAGGTCAGCATGCGGCTTATCGGCAAGAAACCAGGTGCGGGCTGGGCGATGAAGGAGGAGGACCTCGTCTTCGCCGGGCAGCCCTCCGCCGACATGCGCACCTATGACCGGCTGATCGGCGCCGCCCTGTCCGGCCAGCAGTGGCTGTTCGCGCGGCAGGACACCATCGAAGAAGCCTGGCGGGTAGTCGACCCAGTGCTTGGTGACGTCGTGCCGCTGCACCCTTACGGCCAGGACAGCTGGGGGCCCAAGGAGGCAGACGCTTTGCTGCCGGACGGCGTCCCCTGGTACGACCCGGCGTAGCGAGCCCGACGGCAAGCAAGACATCGTGTGACGGGGCGGTTGATGAACGATCAGCACACATCCGGGCGCGTGGCCATCGTTGGCGGGGGCTTCGGCGGGCTGTTCGCGGCGAGAGCGCTACGCGACGGGCCACATCAGGTGACGCTCATTGACCGCGACGCCGAGCATGTGTTCCAGCCGCTGCTTTATCAGTGCGCAACCGGCATCTTGTCCGAGGGCCAGATCACCGCGCCGCTGCGCCGCCTCTTTCAATCGCACCGCAACCTCGACTGCATCACCGCCGAGGCAACCGATGTGGATGCGGTCCAGCGGCGTGTCATCTGCCTACGGCCCGGCGGCGAGCAGATCGAGGTTCCCTATGATCACCTGATTGTCGCGGCAGGCGTCCGGCAGTCCTACTTCGGGCACGACGAGTACGCTGCCTTCGCGCCCGGCATGAAGTCGATCGCCGACGCGCTCACGATCCGGCGGCGGGTGTTCGGCGCGTTCGAGATGGCCGAAACGGCTGTCGACCCGGTTGAACGGCGCGGGTGGCTGACCTTCGCGCT
>Ga0066903_100005607_pt1 | contig 10932 bp, 9 predicted proteins | sample PanSoiMetaGPlot1_FD_67491 | JGI IMG/M metagenome (GOLD analysis project Ga0066903, IMG submission 67491) | Tropical forest soil microbial communities from Panama analyzed to predict greenhouse gas emissions - Panama Soil - Plot 1 (version 2) | ecosystem: Environmental > Terrestrial > Soil >...
CCTTTCTCCCGACCTGCCGCCGGACCTCAAGGCCGGGCTTAACCGGCTCGCCCACGGCATGTCGCGCAAGGCCGTTGCCGAGCGTGCGGCGGAGCAGTCGCGGAACTACCGGGCGGGCGGCGGATCGCACGGGATCACCACTGCCGCCGATATGCTTGCTTATGCCTTCACTCGCCTGCCGGCCACCTACGCGGCTGCAACGGCGGTTTTCGGTGCGATGCGCGAGACGCTGCCGAGTTTCCGGCCACGCATCTTGCTGGATGTCGGCGCCGGCCCCGGAACGGCTGCTTTCGCAGCGGTTCGGGCGTATGAAACACTCATCGATATCCGCCTGATCGATGCCAATGCCGGGTTGCGAAGATTGGCGCTGACCCTGATGGCCGAAGCGGACAGTGAAGCGTTGCGCCGGGCGGCCGATGGGCAATCCTACCGGCACGGCAACGCCCTCGCGCTGCTTGCCGAGACGCCACACGCCGACCTTGTCATCCTGAGCTACGCGGCCGGCGAGATTGCGGATAGTGACCTTGCGGGCTTCACGCAATTGCTTTGGCGGGCAACCATCGGCGTGCTCGTCGTCATCGAGCCCGGCACGCCGGAAGGCTGCGCGCGCGTGTTGCGCATGCGCGGCGAATTGATTGCGGCCGGCGCCCATGTGGCGGCTCCGTGCCCCCATGGGCGGGCGTGCCCGCTACGAGCCCCCGACTGGTGCCATTTCGTCCAACGGCTGCCGCGCTCGCGTGATCACCTGCGCATCAAGGGCGCTGATGTGCCGTTCGAGGACGAGAAATTCTCCTATGTGGTGCTATCACGCAGTCGGGCGCAATCCATCGATGCCCGTGTGCTTGCGCCGCCGAAAATCACCAAAAGTGCCATCACTGCGAAACTTTGCACCGAAGGCGGTGTTGTAGCGGACGTTTCGCGGCGGCGCGACGCCAACGCTTATCGGCGACACAAATCATGGCGATGGGGTGACAGCGTGCTGCGCTGAATGGAAGCTGGTCGAACTTTTGTGTGTCATCTGCGCGACAAATTGGAGGGCGATTTTGGAGCCACCTGTTGTTATAATCTCTTCGTGGTTCGCATCGGGGCAATGCGGGTCGCCGTTGGCTCGCCTCGGGCAAAAGGCACTTAGGGAGCAAAGACATGTCTAACACCGGCTGGGCCGTCGTCGCTATCATCGCCGTGATCATAATGTGGGTCATCAGCGTCTATAACGGCCTCGTCGCTATGGGGCAGCGGGTAAGTCAGGCGTTCGCCGACATCGATGTCCAATTGCGCCAGCGCCACGATCTCATCCCCAATCTGGTCGAGACAGTGAAGGGCTATGCGGCCCATGAGCGCGGTACCCTCGAGGCCGTCATCCAGGCCCGCAACGCCGCCATGACGGCGCAGGGCCCGCAGGCCCAGGCCGCTGCCGAGCAGCAGCTCAGCGGAACGCTTGGCCGGCTGTTTGCGCTCTCGGAGGCCTATCCGGACCTCAAGGCAAATGCGAATTTCCAGCAACTGCAGGCCCAGCTTACCGATATAGAAAACAAGCTGGCCGCCGCGCGGCGCTTCTTCAACAACGCGGTGAGCGAATTCAATGCCCGCATCCAGCAGTTTCCGGCGGCGCTGTTTGCGGCCTCGTTCGGCTTCACGCCGAAACCGTTCTTCGAACTCGGGGAGGAGCGCAAGACCGTTGCAGAAGTGCCGCAGGTGAAATTCTGACAAAGCGATTACTTTGCGGCGCGGCCGTTGCGGAGCTACCACGGGCGTAAACCATGGCGGCCTATGGGCTTTACAGCCACATCCAGTCCAACAAGCGCCGTTCGATCGCGCTGTTGATAGGACTGTTTGGGCTGGTGTACCTGCTGGTCTATGCAGGCGCGCTGGCCGGCGAGGCGATGTCCTATAATGCCTCGCTGCAATACCTTGCGCGCAAGGCGTGGCAGGACCTTATCGCCGCCGCGCCGATTGCGACCATCGGCACCGTCGCGTGGATCGTCATCGCGTATTATTTCCATCAGTCGATGATTGACGCGTTGACCGGCGGCCGTGAGGTGAGCCGCACCGACGAGCCGCGCCTCTACAATCTCCTCGAAAACCTTTGCATCTCGCGCGGCATCACCACGCCCAAGCTCAAGGTGATGGAGAGCGACGCCCTCAATGCGTTCGCAACCGGCATGAACGAGAAGCAGTATGCCATCACGGTGACAACCGCCCTCATCGCCGGGCTCGACGATGCCGAGCTTGAGGCGGTGCTCGGCCACGAGCTGACCCATATCCGCAACGGCGACGTGCGCATGCTGGTCGTTGCCCTTATCATTGCGGGCGCGATCGCATTCTTTGCCGAGATGTTTTTCCGCATGTGGTTCTACTCCGGCTTCCGCGCGCGGCGCTCGAGCGACAGCGATCGTGGCAGGGGCGGGAATTTCATCGCCATCGTGATTGCCGTCGCGTTGGTCGCGGTCGCGTGGCTGCTCTCCAGCGTGATCCGGTTTGCATTGTCGCGCTCGCGCGAGTTCCTCGCCGACGCCGGCTCGGTCGAACTCACCAAGAATCCCGACGCCATGATACTGGCGCTGCGCAAGATCGAAGGCCGCGGCGAGCTTTCCGGCGCCACCTCCGCCGTGATGGAGATGTGCGTCGATAATCCGCGTGAGGAATTCACCGACCTGTTTTCGACTCATCCGCCGATCGAGGCGCGCATCAAGGCGCTGGTCGAGGTGATGGGCGGGCACGACCCTGGCCCGTTGGCGCTGCCGGCGCCGCAGGAGGAGATGCAGCCGGACGCGCTCCCGGGACCGGCAGGCCCCTGGGGCGGCGCGGCCGACCAGTCACCGCAGCGAGGCGCGCCATCGGGCGGCACGCCAATCGGCCCTTGGGGCAGCGCACCGGCGGAGCCGGCAGGACAGCGCCCGTTCCTGCCCGACCGGCCGCCCATCGATCTCGGCGGACCGGCGCCGACGCCAAGTGACGATCGACCGGCGGGGCCATGGGGCAAGCCGGGGCGTTGAACGCCATCGTGCTCGATGGATGTACGCTTCGGCTGGCCGTCCCAGATGGCAACTTGGCCCGCCGCTTGAGGTTTGAGCACAGCTGTACGGATAGCTTCGCGGACCAACTCCGCAACGCTGCGCCCCGACCGTGCGGCGGCCCGGCGCAGTGCGTCGAGCTCTTCCTTGAGGAGATAAACCGATAAACGGTGTCGTGCCCCACCACCCGACATCACAGAATCCGCTCAAACCCCGAACTGCGCGGAAGGCGTCGAGCGCGAGATCGCCATCTCCTCTTCGGTCATGTCGGCGGGGATATCCGCGAACAGCGGCGTGCTCAGATAGCGCTCGCCCGTGTCCGGCAGCATGCAGAGGATCGTCGCGCCCTTCGGCGCATCGGCGCACACGCGCAGAGCGCCCGCAAAGCTGCCGCCTGCCGTGATGCCGACGAAAATTCCTTCCTTCTGCGCCAGTTCGCGGCTGCATCGCAAAGCCTCGGCGTTGGAAATCGGCAGGATGCGGTCGATGACATGCATATCGACCGCGTCCGCCGTGAGCTTCGGGATGAAATCCGGTGTCCAGCCCTGCATCGGGTGAGGCTTGAAGGTGGGGTGGGCCGCTGTGGGCGAACCGTCGGGATTACGCTGCTGCGCGATCCCGCTGCCCAGGAGCTGTGCGTCCTCGGGCTCGCAGACGATGATCTTTGTTTCCGGCCGCTCTTTTGCCAAGACGCGCGAAACGCCTTTGAGCGTGCCGCCCGTACCGTATCCGGTGACCCAAAAGTCGAGCGGCTGCCCTTTGAAATCTTCGAGGATTTCCACCGCCGTTGTCCGCGAATGAAAGTCGGGATTGGCTTCGTTCTCGAACTGGCGTGTCAGGAACCAGCCGCGCATGTTTGCCAGCTCGACGGCCTTCGTCACCATTCCCATGCCGCGCTGGGCCGCAGGGGTCAGCACCACCTTGGCGCCGAGGAAACGCATCAGCCTGCGCCGCTCGACGCTGAAGGTCTCGGCCATCGTCACCACCAGGGGGTAGCCTTTTTGCGCGCACACCATGGCGAGACCGATACCGGTGTTACCGCTGGTCGCCTCGACGACGGTTTGTCCTGGCTTGAGTTGTCCCGAGCGCTCGCCCGCCTCGATGACGCCAAGCGCAAGCCGGTCCTTGACCGAGCCCAGGGGATTGAACGCTTCGATCTTGACATAGAGGTTAACGTCAGGGGGTGCGAGCCTGTTTATTCTAACAACCGGAGTATTGCCCACCGTTTCAAGAATGTTTTTAAATAGACGTCCCATGCGTGTTCTCCATTGGAGCTGTCAGGTCGAATACGGATTACTTCCGCTCCCGTTTGATGGGGATCGGCTGAAAGGTCAACCGAATATGTAGCGCGTTCGGCTTATTCGGCGGGTGTGTTCTGCTGCTTGCCCTTGTCCATGATCAGCGCGTTTACCGCCGCAGAGATGGTCGCTTACGCCGTGTTACTGTTGCGCATCCGATTCAAGAGCCGGATCAAAACGGCGCGGGCGAAAGATGGGCTGCGGGAAGGTCGATTGGCGCCCGAATGTCGCGCGAACTTCGATGCCGCGACGGAACCTCGCGCGCCAGCGAGCGCATCGTTGGCGCCTTGACGCGGGCCGCGACGCCATCTGGCCAGTATCCACGCTATCCTGCGCGGACGTTTGGTCAGGCCCCAGAATTTTGCGATGTGATAGGACGATGAAATGCCGACTTCCAGCATGAAGGCGCCGGCGACACCGCCGTGTTTATTGGTCGCCAGCGGTGTCCCGTGCGCCATGTCCGCAATCGTGTAGGACTCGATGACATTGTCGCCCGCGCGATTGCGCCAGACCTGGCGCGGATATCCGTCGACCGTTTGTATCAGCGTCGGTGTGTGATCGAGGCCATGCACGTCGATCCATTGCTTCACGATCTGATCCGCGTTCTCGCGCTTCACCACCGGATCGGCGTCGCCGTGCCACACCGATATGCGCGGCCATGGCCCGCGGTGTGGCGATGCGGCTCGCACCAGGTCGCCCCATTCGCGCGTCGGGCGTGCCCGCACGTCAAGCATGCTCTCGAACGCCTCCTTGACGTTCGTCGCCGTACCAAACGGCAACCCGGCGACCACCGCTCCGGCGGCGAACACTTCAGGATAGGTGGCGAGCATGACGCAGGCCATCGCTCCTCCGGCCGAGAGGCCGGCGATAAACACACGCCTGCGATCGATTCGATGCTCGATGATCATCGTTTCGATCATCTGTCGGATTGACAGTGCCTCGCCTTTTCCCCGCGCCATGTCGCCGGGACGAAACCAGTTGAAGGCTCTGATCGGATTGTTCAAGGCCCGCTGCTGCGGCAACAGGAGCACGAAGCCGTAACGATCCGCCAGTGTCGACCAGCCCGCCCCCAAATCGTAGTTCGCCGCTGTTTGCCCGCTGCCATGCAGCACGACCACGAGCGCGGATTTCGGCCGTGCCGGAACATATTCGAACATGCGGAGCGCGCCGGGATTGGACCCGAATTCGTAAACCTCGGTCAGACGGTTGAGCGCGGGGTCCGGCAGGAGGGTGCGACGCGCCGAGCGCGCAAGTGCTTTTCGCTGGCGATGCCGGGCCAGGGCAGGAACTATGGCTGCCATAGTGACCATGGTTCGCTCCTTTTTGAGCGGCGACTCCACACGAAGGGCATATGGCAATTTATGCTGCAACGCACAAGAGTCGGCGGCGCATCCTGCCGTATCATTTTACCTCCTCTGTACGCACAAATCCGTAAAATCATAAGCTTTTTCATTGAGACGAGCGCACAGGCGGGGCAAATCTGCCAGGCGAGATATACACAGGGAACATTCGCCGGCGGGGACCGGTTCCATTGCAAGGATACTGTCCGAACCGCTTAGGGTCTGCAAAGGCGGGCGATCCAATAACCACGTAGTTTCGATTGGGGGCACAACACGGTGGTTATTGGATGCCCCGCTTTCGCGAGGCATGACACCAAGGTGATTCACTCGTTTCTGGACAGGCCCTTACGAGATTACTCGGATCGCGTGCGAGAACCGCATAGACACGAACGCGCACGTCCTGACGTCCTCTGCGAGCGCACGGTACTCCAGCCCTCACCACCACCTAAAAAAATGGTGCACGGGCCCGGGCCCATTGCCGATCGCCAGCCGATCGGCCGCTGCTATTGCCGAGGTTATGTATTCCTTGGCGTCGCGCACTGCTTCGGTCAGCTCACGCCCCCTGGCGAGACCCGCCGCGATGGCGGCGGAGAGCGTGCAGCCGGTGCCGTGGGTATTGCGGGTTTTGATGCGCTCGCCTACGAGGCGGGTCGTCGCCGTCGCGGTCACGAGCACGTCGATGCTTTCCGCGCCGCCGCCATGGCCGCCTTTCATCAGCACCGCATGGACGCCGAGCGCGATCAGGCGATCGGCCTGGCGGCGCATCTCGTTCTCGTCTGCCGCCTCCGGAGTATCGAGTAGCGCCGCCGCTTCGGGCAGATTCGGCGTGACCACCAGGGCGCGTGGCAGAAGCTGTTTGCGCAGCGCCGCGATCGCGTCGGGCGCCAGCAGGCGGCGGCCCGACGTCGCCACCATGATAGGGTCGAGCACCACCTTCATCTGCTTGTGGCGCTCAAGGCGAGCCGCCACCGCCGTGATGATGTCCGCATTGCCCAGCATGCCGATCTTGACCGCGCCGACGGCGAGGTCGGAGAACACTGCGTCCATCTGGGCCGTGACGAATGCAGGCGGCACCTGGTGAACGGCAATGACGCCCTTGGTGTTCTGGGCCGTCAGCGCGGCGATCACCGAAGCGCCATAAACGCCGAGTGCGGAAAAGGTTTTCAGGTCCGCCTGGATGCCGGCACCGCCGCTCGAATCCGAGCCCGCTATGGTGACGGCGATCGGCGTCGCCGTGGTGCCTTTCATGGCGCGCGCCGCCTCATGGCGCCGGCTCCGGCGCGCTGCCATGCGTCCCGACCGCCGGCACCTTGGGGGCGTGGGCCTTAATCGCCGCATCGACAACCGCACGCAGTTCGCGGGCGGCGGTTCGCGGATCGCGGCTATGAGACAGCGCCGAAATCACGCAGACGCCGTCGGCGCCCGCCGCGATCACCAGCTCGGCGTTTGCCACAGTGATGCCTGCGATGCCGCAAGACGGGAAGTTGCCGATGCGGCCGCGCAAGACCTGCACGACCTTGCGCAGTCCATCGAGCCCAATCGGGGATTTGTCACTGGTTTTCGACTTGGTGCTGTAGACGCCGCCGATGCCTACATAGTCGAGGAGCGCGAGCGGCGCCGCAGCGGCTTGCCCGATCGTGCGGATCGACAGGCCGATAAAAGGCCCCGGCCCCAGCAGGCGGCGCGCCTCCTCGACAGCCATGTCCTCCTGCCCGACATGCACGCCGTCGGCATGCGCCGCCAGCGCCACATCGACCCGGTCGTTGACGATGAGCGGAACGCCAAACGGCGTCAGAGCGGCTTTCAGGGCGCGCGCCTGCGCGATCATGTGGGCGGTGTCGCTCACCTTGTCGCGCAATTGCACCACTGTCGCCCCGCCGGCTGCGACCGCGCGGGCGAGATCGACGAGATCATGGCCGCCAGTGTTTTCCGGGTCCACGATGGCATAGAGGCGCAGGTCGAGTTGTTCCATGGGCTGGGTCCGAAAGACGCTTATTCGATCCTGATATCGTTCTTGCTGATGACCTCGCGCCAGCGCGCCGTTTCAGTCTTGATGAAGGCCGCGGTTTCGACCGGGGGCGTGCCGCCGGGTTCGGCACCAGCCGAGCGGTATTTTGTCTGTACATCCGGCATGCTCAGCACGCCGGCAAAATCAGCTGCAAGCCGTTGTGCGAGCGCTGGCGGCATTTTGGGTGGGCCCACCACTGCAAACCAGGACGTGGAGACGAAGCCGGGCAATCCAGCTTCGGCGGCGGTCGGGACATCCGGGAGCGGCGCCGCCCGTTTGACGTCGGCGACTGCCAGTATCCTGAGCTTGCCGTCGCGGTAGTGGGGCAGCGCCGGCGCGATATTGCCGAAGAAGACATCAACGTGACCGCCCAGCATATCGTTAATGACGAGATTCTCGCCGCGATATGGGACATGGATCATGCGGACTCCCGTCATTGTCATGAACATGCTGCCGGTGAGATGCGGCGTCGACCCGTTGCCCTGCGATCCATAGGTGACCTTGCCGGGATTCTGCCCGGCAAGGGCGATCAGCTCGGTCACCGAATTCACCCCGATGTCTGCACGCACGATGATCAGGTTGGTCACCGCCGCCAGCACCGTGATGGGTACAAAGTCTTCGGGCCGGTAAGAAAGCTGCCGATAAAGGCTTTGGTTGATGGCAAGCGGGCCCGGCGGCGAGATGAGCAGGGTGTAGCCATCGGGCTCGGCCTGGGCGGCAAAGTCTGCCCCGATGTTGCCGCCGGCCCCGGTCTTGTTTTCGACCACGATAGGTTGGCCCCATGTGGCGGTCAGCTTGTCGGCTGCGATGCGGGCGAGCACGTCGTTAATGCCGCCGCCCGGGAACGGAATGATAAACTTGACCGGCCTGACCGGAAATCCGGACGCAACCTGCCCGCGTGCCGGCAATGCCACCGCTGCCGAAATCGCCAATAAACCAAGCGCTGTCACGCGGCGCCACATGCGGTGCTCCAGCTTGAAAATCGACACGATACGCCTTCGGCTACATGGCGCAATCGCAAAGGAGCAGGCTGCACAAGGATCGCCGGTCGCATCCTGGGCACGCAACGGCCATGCGGTGGTTGCGGTTCCACTGAAGCTTCGAGCCGGATATGGTGGACCGGGGGTCGTGAAACGGAGCCGAGAAGTCCCGTGCCGTTCCGCAAATTGTTATTTTCCTGCGCCATATCCATTGCGACGTCGCTTGCCCTCCTGATACCGGTTTCACCGGGCAGCGCCCAGGAGCAGAGCTACCCCGATCATCCGGTCAGGATCATCGTGCCGATTGGCGCCGGCGGCGCCTACGACATTATCGGCCGGCTGCTGGCCAACAAGCTGACCGAACAGACGGGTCAACCCTTTTTTGTCGAAAATCGTACCGGCGCCGGAACGCTGGTCGGTACCCAGGCCGCCGCTGCCGCACCGGCTGACGGCTACACCCTGGTGGTGGGTGGGCTCAGCAACATTGTGTTCAATTTTGCGCTCTATCAGAAAGTTCCCTACGAACCCGATGATTTCGTCCCGGTGGCACTCGTCTATGCTTTTCCGTACGTGATGGTGGCTCGCAACAGTCTGCCGCAAAAGGATCTCGCCGAAATCATCAGCTATGGGCGCCAGAGCCCCGGCAAGCTCACGATAGCGCATCCGGGCTCCGGCAGCGGCCAGCAGATTGTCGCCGCCGCATTCATGAAGCGAACCGGTACGACCCTCGTGGAAGTGCCATATCGCAGCGCCCAGGCCGCGTATCCCGATATCATTGCCGGCCGCGTCGATCTGCTGTTCGATTCGGTGACCGCATCGCTGCCCTATGTAGCCGCACAGAAGGTGCGCGGCATTGCGCTGCTGGCGCCGCAGCGCCACCCGAAGATGCCCGATCTGCCAACGATGACGGAGGCTGGGCTTGCCGGCCTGGGCATCGAATCCTGGATCGGTCTGTTCGCACCGAGCCGCACGCCCGCGGAGGTTCTCGCGCGGCTGCGACAGGAAACCCGGATTGCGGCGGCCGAACTCAAGGATCAGTTTGAAAAAAGCGGCGGCACCTTGATGCAGATACCGGTTGCTGCAACCGATAAATTCATCAAGTCGGAATTCGACCTTTGGACCAAGGTGATCCGCGACGCCGGAATCCGGCTCGATTGAGCCACTCTGATCGCTCGTTCAAATTTTGACGATCAGCCCGTCCTGTGCGGTCTCATGCTTGATGGCATCACCACGACTCAACATGTCATCGCTCATGTGGTTGATAATCAAGCGTTTCGGCCGGATTAAGGGCAGCTTTTCGACCAGTTGCCGGTAAGCTAAATGCATCTGCACCGGCTTGTCGTACACATAGGCTTCGGACACAAACAGATCGGCATCGCGTGCGAGCTCGATCAGACTGTCGGTCCATTCGGTATCGCCGCTAAAGGCAAGCACCTTGCCATCGATCGTTATCCGATAGCCTTGACAGAACTCAAGCGGCGCGCCGTGCCGCACCCGGGCGGACCGAATCTCCGCATTCCTGAAGCGCCACGGATGGTCCGGTGTGAGCTCCACCAGCGACACCTCGAACTTCTTCGCCGAGCGCGACGATCCCATAAACGCCATTTCCATCTGGCGCGAGAACCACTCGCTGACAGGAGGGGGACCGGCGATCGTGAGCGGCTGTGTGCGCCGTGCAACAAACTGGGCCTCAAGGATGAAGAACGGGACCCCGCCGCAATGGTCGGCGTGATAGTGGGTGAGGACGATCAGGTCGATCGCATTGCGGTCGATGCCGAGTCGCTTCATCGCGATTAGCGACGAAGCGCCGCAATCGACAAGGAAATTCAATTCGCGATGCACAATATGAAAGCAGGTGTTGAATCGTCCCCCGGATCCAAACGCGTCGCCGCTACCGACAAATTGAATGTGCATGTCCGGGTCCTTAACTTGCACACGGCGACTTCAACAAACGCCGAGGCCCGACAAATCGTAAACTACCGTCGGAATTATGGCACGATAAAAACACCGTATGGGTAATCGCCCGCGGTACCATATCACGCGCATATTCACCCGACTTGTCAACTCACCGCGATTTTGCTGGATTGCCGGGCCGACCGATCATGGGGGAGAAACGCGTGATTCCGTTTTTCGTTCAAATCAAGTGCCACCTTGGGAAAGCCTATTCGGTAGCCAATGCGCTGGCCGACGCCGAGATCGCATCCGAGATTTATTCGACTGCAGGCGATTTCGATTTGCTGGTGAAATTCTACGTCGAGCAGGGCACCGACATCGGGCATTTCGTCAACGAAA
>Ga0066903_100005609_pt1 | contig 10932 bp, 14 predicted proteins | sample PanSoiMetaGPlot1_FD_67491 | JGI IMG/M metagenome (GOLD analysis project Ga0066903, IMG submission 67491) | Tropical forest soil microbial communities from Panama analyzed to predict greenhouse gas emissions - Panama Soil - Plot 1 (version 2) | ecosystem: Environmental > Terrestrial > Soil >...
TCGATCCGAGCGGCGCTCTCCATCCTACGCATGGTTGTCGCGCTATCGCATTAGTTTGCCGCACTCATACTTAGGTTTAGTGCGGCGCGCGACCTCACCGATCTCCCTAGAGCTCTTTTCGTTTAAGGGTGCGATTGTCCGGCGCCAAGCGGCGGGCTTAGGCCTTGCCGCGATTCCTGTTGAGCGCCATCTCGAGACACTCGACGAACGTCGAGCCTTCGCAGGGCTTGGCGAGGAAGCACACGGCTCCGGCTTGCAACGCTCGTGCCCGGGTTCGGTCGTCCGGGAACGCGGTAATCAAGATCACCGGCGTTGCCCCTGGCCGTCAGCAGCTCGTGCAGCTCCACGCCGGTCATGCCCGGCATCTGCACGTCCGCATCACGCAGGACGTATCGTTCAAGCCAGGCCACTGCAGAAACTCGTCGGCGGAAGCAAACGACTGACAGGCAAATCCGAGCGATCGCACAAGGCTCGTCGTCGCGATCTTGCCATCAACCAACCACTGTTAGGCATCCTGAAACAAGCTCTTTCAGGTTCTCTCTATTAATCGGCTCGAAGCGTGGTCACATTTCGGCGATACGAGCCCACGAGCGCCGGGCGGTGCGCGCCCGGCGGACCGGGAGTAACCACGATGACCAGGGAGAAGACGTTTCTTGTCGCCGTTGGCCTGCTCGCAGCTGCGTCCTCCGCCATGGCCGCCCCGCTCAGGCATCATTCGGCAACGGCGCATCGGGCCGCGCGCGGCTACGTGCATCCCGGAGCCCATCTGCGGGCTCGGGCGTTCGAGCCCTATTACGCGCCGCATGCGCACGGCTGGGTGCCGTTCTCGCCGACCGAGGAGAGATGGTTCGATCGGGCCAAGGGCAACATCTGGTGATGCGCCGCGCGGCCCGGCCCGCCTGCATCGAGGCGGGCGACCGTGCCGAGGCCGTTGCCGATGCGCGGGCTGCCGGTCTCAGGCCAGAGCCGGGGTGATCAGCATGAATAGCGTCGCAAAGCCGCTTCTCTTCGCCGCACTGCTTTCCGCGCCTGTGCCGATCGCGGCGGAACCGGGCGATCACGGCCACGGTCACGACGCGTGGCACGCAGAGTTCTATTCGAAACTCGTGCGTCCGGACACGAAGACGTCGTGCTGCAATCTTGCCGACTGCCGCCCGACCGAAATCCGCTCGGTGAGCGATCACTATGAGGTGAAGAAGGACGGAAGGTGGATCCGCGTGCCGACCGACAAGATCATCAAGGTCACTGCACCCGACGGCGGAGCGCATATCTGTGCTCCCCCGACCGCCAGCCCCTCCTGGGGTCCCGACGTCGTCTTCTGCATCATCATGCCGCTTGAGATGTGAAGGACGGCGGATCGTTCACGTCCATCCCGGCCAGCAGTTCGACGACGAGTGCCCGTCCCGGCGAGCGGCCGCCAGAGCGCCAAGCCGTCGATCATGAAGACAAGGCACGATAGGCATTATTGAAGTTGCTCGGCCGCCGCAAAAATTGGCAGGGCATGAGCCCGTTATAAACGTAAGTATAGGTCCGTCAGACAAACGCGCGATTTCGGCAAACCTGAGTAGCATGGATCGCTTCGTCGCTCGACGCCATGTTGACGGCAGACATGGTGCTGCAAACCGGCGAAGTGTCTTCTGTGCAGACGAAAGGGCGAGGTGAAATCCGGTCCCTTGTCGGCCCCGCGGAAGCGCCAGCATCGGTTCAGCACCGGCGAACGGAGTGTGCCATGCTGCGCGAACAGACAGTCAGCTTTCTCCAGGCCGTCGTCGTCTTTCTGCTGCTGACGAATGCCGTCAGCGTGATGGTCACGGCCTATGCGGTCCGGCTCGCCACGGCCGTCAATCCCAAAGCCGCGCAAATGATGACCGCCGTGGAGCACAAGGTCGAGGCTTTGATCAACCGGCGGACCTGAGGCATCGCCCGGACAGGCGTGCGTCGGCTCCGAGCGTCGCATGCGTCAGGTAATGGCCGCAAAAGATCAGTCAGGAGGACAGATTATGAGGGAAGCTCCCGATGTGCGCGCATTGATCAGGACGGTGCTGCTCGGTGCAGCTCTCTCGTTGACGACGGCGACGGCCTCGCTTGCCCAGTCCTACGATCCTGACCTCGGGTCGGGCAACATCGTCCAGTCGTCTGGCGGGGCCAGGTATTACGGCGGCATTCGCCCGGCATGGCGCGCCATGGTCACCTCCCACCGGGGCCGGCACGCCCGCCACCGCCGCGCCGGACACGGCTGAGGCGCAAGCCGCATCGCCGCCGAGGCTCTGGGCGGCAGGCCACCTTCGACGGGCGATGTTGCGATCAACAGACCATCATTTGGAATCGTGGAACAGTCTCTTTCCAGTTCACCCTCTGTGATTCGGATCGCAGCGCGGTCATAGGTTTTCGTGAGAAAATGCGAGGTCGTGCCATGGCAAACACCGACCGCAAGTCGCCTGGTGCCGGCGGGCAACCGCTTCACACGCCCGGCACGCTCCCAACCCGCGTAGGCGGCGCGGGATATCTCGACGAGCTCGGCCGATATTTCGATCGGCTGCTTGATGAAGCGCTGCCCGAGACTCCTTCTGCCGGCGAACGGGCTGCCGTGTCCAGCCGGCGCGGCCTCGCGAGGAAATGACCGCTCGGCGAGTGCCGGCGCGATACTGCAGGCGACAGCGTCGCAAGACAGCGGCCCGTCCTCCGCGGCAGGTCACCAGCCGCCATCTAAACATAGGTATAGGTTCGTCAAACGAACGCGCCGTCCGGGGCAAACGTCAGTAGGATGGATCGGTTCGTCTCTTGCGGCTACGTGATGCCATATCGGTGCGAACCGGTGAATGGAGTCTGCCGTGCTGCGCGAAGAGATCATCAGCGTCCTCGAAGCCGCCCCACCCAAGCCGCCGGTCGAGAACAGCCATGATTCAGGCGAGTGGGAGGACTGGCCACCGGACGAGACTGCTGACCAAACTCCGGGAGTCCTCCCTTGGCCACCGCGCTGAGGCCGACCGGACTGGGCAGCCGCTCGAGCATGGTTGGCGCGCGCTCGCACTGGCCGGACAGCCCGGCCTTGGCGGGACGGCGAGACCTCCGCAACATCTTCGCACAATTCCGGCGGCGCCCGCGCGGTGCAATTGTTCAAGTGCCGTGAACGGTGTGTTTTCGTATCGATCGATGATCGAGCCGAATCCGCGTCCTACATGATGCGCCGCGGGCACACTTTGTGCCTGCCGCTCAGAGCGGCCGGCTTTTCCGGCTGGTTCATCGAACATGGAGATGTGTCATGAAGACGCTAGCCGCCGGCGTGATGCTGGCCACTCTTGTCGCCTGCCCGGCCTTTGCCCAGTTCGCGCCCGGCGTCCCCAATTCGCCATTGACCGGCTATGCCGCCGTCACCCCGTATGGCTCTCCGGCTGTTGCCGATCGCGGGCGTTCGGCCGCCATTCGCGCATGCAGCGCCGCCGCGTCTCGGTACACGGAGTACACCTGGGGCGACTTGGAGTTCCAGCAGTACCGGGCTTGCATGAGCCAGCACGGCCAGATGGAATGACGCTAGTTGGCGCGGACACTTTTCGCTTGCATCGTCCTGACCTCGTCATGGTCGCCCGCGGGCTTGACCGCGGGTTGACCGGTCATTCATTGAATTGAATCGATTCTCCAGTGAGCCACAGGGTGCGGTCTTTCATTTCACGCTGCCTCGGCGCCTGAAGGCCCCCACGCCATGAGCCCAAGCGAGACGATGTCAAAGCTTCGCGCTTGCCACTACGGCGGGGACATCTGGCAAGCGTTCACCGCATCGTTATGATGCCGCATGGCGCGAGCAGCGCGCGTGCCCTTTTTCGTCCACCGGCAAGCTCGGCATGAATTTCGTTGCCCTTTGGAACCGAGCCCGCACCCAGGTCGGTGCTCACAGGGCCCAGTTGCGCTTCTGTCTGCGAGTGACGGTCGCCGCCTTGCTGGCGTTCGCGATCGCGCAGGTTCTGACCATGCCGTTGCATGGACTGTGGACCGTCCTGACCGCCGTGGTCGTCACCCAGATCAGCGTCGGCGGATCGCTGCGCGCGACCGCCGACTATGTCGTCGGGACCTTCGGCGGGGCCATCTATGCCTGCGCGGTTGGCGTGCTGGTTCCCCATCCCACGGGAATCGCGCTGGCGGGTGTCCTTGCCATCACGGTCGCGCCGCTGGCGCTTGCGGCGGCGCTCAATCCGAGCTTTCGCGTCGCCCCGTTCACGGCCCTGATCGTGCTACTGCTGGCGGGCGAGCTTGGCGAAGATCCGATCGCATCGGGGCTTTACCGCTTGTTGGAGGTCGCGCTCGGCGGCGCGGTCGCGGTGACGGTCTCGCTGCTGGTGCTCCCGGAACGCGCTCATGGCCTGGGGATCGACGCGGCCGCCCGCATCCTCGACCAGCTGGCGCGAGCCCTGCCCGAGCTGTTGGCAGGCTTGACGCGAGCTCTCGATATCGTCGACATCCGGCGCATCCAGGATGAGATCGGTCGAGCCGTCACCGGCTTCCAAGCGATCGCGGCCGAGACCAAAAGCGAGCGCCTGATCAACCTCACGGCGGAGCCGGATTCGGGACCTCTGTCGCGAACCTTGCTGCGGCTGCGTCACGACATCGTCATGATCGGACGTGCGGCGATCGCTCCGCTCCCCGATATTCTCGCGAAGCGTCTCGGCCCGTTGCTCGCGCGCGTGGGTGAGAGCGCAAGCGACTATCTGCGCGCGAGCGCAACCGCGCTCGCATTGCGGCGCTTGCCGCCGCCGTTCGATCCGGTGGGAACGGCGCTCGAGACTTACGCGGCGGAGATCACGGCGATTCGCAACGAGGGCCTGACGCGTTCATTATCGAGCAGCGAAGTCGAGCGCCTATTTGCGCTGGGCTTTGCGCTCGAGCAGTTGCACGCCAATCTATCCGATCTCGAGCGCTGTGTACGAGAGCACGCCCGATGATTGACCGGAAGGGGTCGGTTATAGGCATTACCGTCCACGGCGTGCAATTGTCGACGTGCCTGAACGGCTTTTTGCGTTTCAGTGACCTCGCCGAAGCGGCAGGGCCGCCGGCGCTCAATCAAGAGCGCGGCGGTAGGCGCTCGGCGTGCTCCCAGTCGCCTTGCGGAATACCCGGGAAAACGAGCTGGTCTCGCTGAACCCGACCTCGCGCCCGATCTCGGTGACCGACAATGACGGGCTTGCCAGCAGGGTCTTGGCGCGTTCCATCCGTCGGCTGGTGTGATAGCGGTGCGGCGGCATGCCGAACGACTGCCTGAACGCGCGCGCAAAATGGAACGGGCTCAAGCGCGCCAGCTCGGCAAGCGTGGCGAGCGAGATATCGTGCGCCACATGCTCCTCGACGTACTCGGCTACCCGCTTCTGCTGCCATCCGGCAAGCCCGCCGCGCACCGGCGATGGGGCTAGACTGGCGCCGTCGTTGAGGCGCACGAGCTCATGGGAAAGAACGATGCTCAGGGCGTTGACGTGAGAGCGCTGGGCCGACTCCCAGTTCTCGGCCTCGGCCTTGAGCTTGCGCGTCGTCGCCCACAGGTCCTGATCGAAGAAGAAGAGGCGCGGCTTGAATCGGGTCGCGGCCAGTCTGAGCTCCCCGTCGAACAACGGGTTGCGCGGATCGATGTAGAAATACGTGACCTGCGTGAGAATCCGAGGTTCCTGCCAGCCATAGAACCTGTGCCCGGCCGGAACGAAGCTCAGCCGACCGGAGAACTCCCTCAAGGTCGACCGCGGCAGGCCCTCGACCAGGGTCTCCCCGTCGCGGCGTTCCGCCCGTTCCGCCGCGATCAGCAGGTGCGCGGGAGCCTGGAATTCGTAATCGAACCGCTCGTGCCTGGTGATACGGATCGACTCGACATGGAGACCATCCCACTCGACGTCGTGATGGCAGGTGATATCCGGGGGAGTAAACCCTACGACGGGACGACACGGATCTGCCGTGTCAAGGCTGGGCTCGGACATGTTTTGCGGTCTCCCGATCCGTGATTTTCTTTCCTCGGTCGGGCGTTTCCTCGCATCGTCCATGCGGAGCATGGCAGTTCATTGCGGCCTGCTTGTAATCGTCTTGCGCCAGCAGGACGTCGGCCGATTATTTTGGACGTCCTCAACATGCACGCCAACTCACCATCTAGGTCGGGGCGGGGCGGAGTGCCAGTCACACCGCCGTGTACGTCGAGCGCTGTTCACCGATGCGTGAACGGCTTGGACAGCCCCTGGAACGCCTGCAGAAAATCGGCTTCAAGTTCGAGGACCGACTGGCCGCGTGACCTGTCCAGGCAAGGAGAGAAACGTGAAATTCATCGATTTAAGCCGTGAAATCTACCACAAGATGCCTCGGTTGCTGAATCATCCTCCCATTATCATCACGAGCTTCGGCACCCATGACGAAGTGCGCGAGGCCGACGGATACAAATTCTCTTCCGCCACGATGTCGCTTGCGCTCGGAGACCACGCCGGTACGCACGTCGACGCGCCTGTGCATTTCGACGCGCGACCGGGCGCGGCGAGCATCGATCAGGTGCCGCTGGAAGATTTCTTTCTCGACGCAGTGTGCCTTGACCTCGCGCACAAGCCACTGAAGTCCGATATCCTGATCGACGATCTTGAAAAGGCCGAGGCGGCCGCTGGTGTCACGATCCAGGCAAATGACATGGTGCTTCTGCATATGGACTTTTATCGCCGCTGTTACGGCAAAGAAGGATATCTCACCGATTTCCCTGGACTGACCAAAGAGTCGGCGACTTGGCTCGGTCGCAAGAAAATCAAGATGTTCGGGGTCGAGGCTGTCAGCCCGGGCCGCCCGGGACGGAACAATTTCGAGGTCCATCACGTCTGTCGCGACATGGGGTTCACTCACGTCGAAGGACTGGTGAACATGGAGAAGCTGGTCGGCAAAGGACGATTCAAGTTCATCGGTTTCCCGCTCAAGATAAAAGGCGGCACCGCCAGCCCGATCCGTGCTGTGGCGATGCTTGATGAGTAGAACGCGTACAATATGGCTGATCACCGGCATTACGCCGGAGCCGCTCCGTCGCGGGATGGCGCGCCCGGCGCGCCGGCGTCAGCCCTGGTCGGCCGGGGCCGGGATGCGTTCCGCGTGGAAGGCGCGCGCGTGCATCAGGTAGACCTCGCGGACCAGGATATGGGTCGCAACCTCGTTCTCGGTGCGGCCGAGCTTCCCCAGGGTCGCGAGCAGGACCAGGTAATTAAACGTCTCCTCGGGCAAGGTCAGGCTGAGAGAGCGTGCCTCCGAGCGGTTTTCCGGCCGGGCCATAATGCCTTACGCCTCAACGTACGAGTTACAACCGCTTTATAATGGCATTATAACTCTTGCTTGGCGAATCGAATCGTGTGAGATTTTCCTTCAGGCCACTCGTTGTCGCGCAATAGATGCGGCGCGAAGGAGTTCTCACGTCTCCTTCCGATTGCGCGGACTGGTGATCTCAAGCGCTGCCAAGGGCGCGCGCCGGCACCGGCGCGGTCGGCGGTACCTATTGGCGCGACGGCGTGGCCTGACGGGATCGTTCGTACTTCGAGGCCATCGCCATGATCGCAAAAGAAAGGACGTGGACCGCCGAGCGCATCGAGCTCCTCAAGAGCTACGTCGATGCCGGGCTTTCGTGCGGCCAGATCGCCCGCGAGATCGGGGTGAGCCGTAATGCCGTGATCGGCAAGATCAACCGCCTGCAGCTGCCGCGCGGCAACCGCCCGGCCGTCCGGCCGCCGCGGCGAAGGCCGGCTCCGCCGACGCGCCCGCGGCTTGTCACCCAGCATCACATCCTCATGGCCCTGCATGCGGTCCCGCAGCCGGCCGTCGAGGAGGTGGCCGTGCCCGGCGCCTGCCGGTGCTCGCTCATGGAGCTCAACGAGGGCAAATGCCGCTGGCCGATCGACGAGCCGGGCAGCGAGAGTTTCGGCTTCTGCGGCAACGAGGCGGTCGAGAACCTTCCCTACTGCGCGGCCCACGCCCGCATGGCCTACCAGTTCCCGGCCCGGCAGCGCCGCATGCGCGCGTGACGCGGACTTAACCGGCGCCGTGCCACCTCCGCGTGCGCGCGGCATCCCGGCCGTTGGCCGCCGCCCCGGTAGCTTCGCAGCTCTCCACTTCCCGGACGTCCGCCGCCCGTCACGATGGCGCGATCCTTGCAAACCAGGGGCGCAAAGGCGCATCCTGCAGCGCCAAAAGCGCGTCCTTGTGGGGGACGATGCCGGAAACCTGAACCTCACGGAGAACGGCCATGACGAAGCGCACGATCGATCTTGCCATGGGGCGGCGCGCGTTCTGCCTCTCGCTCGGCGCCGGAATGACGATCCTGGCCACCCCACGGCTCGCCGGCGCGGCCGAGCTCAAGAAGCTGCCGACCGCGACCGGCATCGATGCCCTGTTCGTGCCGTTCGTGGTGGCGTCGGATCGCAAGATCTTCGAGAAGCACGGCCTCGAGGGAAGCTACAAGCCGTTCGACGACGGCAACGTCGCGCTCGACGCGGTCATCACCGGCAGCTCCGATGTCGGCTCGACCAGCGAGCTCGGCGGGCTCGCCCGCTGGGACAAAGGCGGAAAGCTCTACGTCACCTCGATCCTGGACACGAGCAGGGAGCAGGTCGGGGTCACGGCGCGCGAGGAGATCAAGAAGCCGCAGGATCTGGTCGGCAGGACGATCGGCTATCCGCGCGCCTCCGCCGGCCATTACTTCTTCGGACGCTACTGCAAGAAGTACGGGCTGCCGACGGACCAGATCAAGGTGAAGTTCCTGCAGGCGCCGGAGATGGTTGCGGCCCTTGAGCGCAAGGACATCGATGCCTTCTTCCTGTGGGAGCCGTGGCACACCAAGGCGGTCGAGCTCGTCAAGGGCGCCCATGTCCTCGCCCGGTCGGGGGACGACGACGTCTATGTGCTGACCGCGTACACCTATTATTCCGAGGGACTCGTGAACGATCACGAGCGGGGGCTGGCGGCCACCAGGGCGCTGATCGAGGCCACGGAGTACTGCGCGACCCATCAGGATGATGCCGCCAAGGCGGCCGCCAAGGCCTACCGCATCCCCGAGGCGGACATGAAACGGTACATGAGCCGGTTCAATTACCGCATGGAAATGCCCAAGGACCTGGTGGTGGCGAACTATCGCGAGGCGGCGGGGTTTGCCATGGAGCAGGGGCTCATCAAGAAGATGCCCGACTGGAGCGACTTCATCCGGCCGCAGCTCATGCAGGAAGCCGCGCCGGAACGAACCACCGGCTGATGCTGTCGAAGCTCGTCCGTCCCGAAGCGGAAGCGGCTGCCGATTTTCTCGTCGCCCGCAACGTGAGCTACGGCTACGAGACGAAGGGGCGGCCGAGCCCGCCTCCCGTCCTCGCCGCGTTCGACCTCGTCATCACCCGCGGGGAGTTCTTCTGCCTGCTGGGCCCGAGCGGATGCGGCAAGACCACGGTCCTCAACCTGATGGCCGGCTTCCTGAGCCCGCGCGAAGGGACGCTCACCCTCGACGGCCGGCCGATCACCGGCCCGGGCGTGGACCGGGCGGTGGTGTTCCAGAGCGACGATTCGCTGTTCACCTGGCTGCGCGCCATCGACAACGTCGCGTTCGGGCCGCGCATGACCGGCATGGACCGCGACCGGCGCTACGCGCTCGCGCGCGAGTATCTGCGCCTCGTCAACCTGGAAGGCCAGGGCGACAAGTATCCGGGCGAGCTTTCGGGCGGCATGAAGCAGCGCGTCCAGATCGCCCGCGTGCTCGCCAATGACCCGAAGATCCTGCTGATGGACGAGCCGTTCGGGGCGCTTGATGCGCAGACCCGCACGCGGCTCCAGGATGAGCTGGTCGACGTCTGGGGCAAGATGCGCAAGACGGTGCTGTTCATCACCCACGACATCGCCGAGGCGATCCTGCTCGCCGACCGCATCGGCATCATGACGAGGGGCCCCCAGGCCCATGTGGGTGAGATCATCACGGTCGAGCTTGCGCGCCCGCGCCGCCGCGGCAGCCCCGGATTCGGCGAGCTGTGGGAGCGGATCAACGCCCTGATCGAGGGCACGAGGGAGGACGAGCAATGAGCGTGCTCGGCAGCCGGCGCAACGCCGCCGCGTTTTCTCACGCCCCGCCGACGCCGCAGCTCGCCAGGCTGCGGGCAATGCTCAAGGGCGAGCATCTGCTCTACCTCGCCTCGATCGTCGGGATGATCGTGCTGTGGCATGTCATCGCGACGACCTTCTTCAAGCCGCAGTTCTTTCCCGGTCCCGCGGTCGTCTTCGCCACCGGCGTCGAGATGGTGCAGAGCCACGAGCTGTTCGAGCACATCGGCATCAGCCTGCAGCGCATCCTCATCGGCTTCTTCGTCGGCAGCGCGATCGCGGCTCCCATCGGCCTGCTGATGGGCTCGATCCGCAAGGTGCGCGTCGTCTTCGATCCCTACACCCAGTTCTTCCGCTTCGTGCCGTCCATCGCTTGGCTCACCCCGGTCGTGATGTGGTTCGGGGTCGGCGAGATCTCCAAGGTACTGATCATCGTCTACACCACCACCTTCATCGTGCTCATCAACACCATGGTCGGCGTCGCCAACATCGCCCCGAACAAGCTGCGCGCCGCCGCCTGCCTGGGCGCGACGCCGGTGCAGGCGTTCTTCCACGTCACGCTTCCCGCCAGCCTGCCGTTCATCCTCACCGGCATGCGGCTCGCCATGGGAAACTCGTTCGCCACCGTGGTGTCGGCCGAGATGATCGCCGCCGATACCGGCCTCGGCTACCTCATCTTCAACTCGCGCCTGTGGATGGCCACCGACCGCATCTTCATCGGCATCGTCTGCCTCGGCGCGCTCGGCCTGATCACCGACCGGTTCTTCCGCTACCTGATCGTCCGCTTCGCCCACCAGTACGGCCCGATCGAGTAGCCGCGGGGGATGCTGTGGGTTTACCTCTCCCCGCAAGCGGGGAGAGGTGGAGCAAGCT
>Ga0066903_100005610_pt1 | contig 10932 bp, 5 predicted proteins | sample PanSoiMetaGPlot1_FD_67491 | JGI IMG/M metagenome (GOLD analysis project Ga0066903, IMG submission 67491) | Tropical forest soil microbial communities from Panama analyzed to predict greenhouse gas emissions - Panama Soil - Plot 1 (version 2) | ecosystem: Environmental > Terrestrial > Soil >...
GCTACGCCGCGCAGCGTTGATAGTGGTGGTGCAAGCCATCAAGGTGCGGGGCCGCTGCGATCGTGCCGGTCGCGTGCGCGACGGGTCGCGAGATGGGTGAATCTTTCTTGAGCGATAGATGAGCGCGCGCTGTCAGGTAGTACTCGATGTACGCGGCCAACGCGCGGCCCAATCCGCGCTCGTTCACAATGATGATGTGATCGAGGCACTCGCCGGCGAATGGATCCGATCAAGCGCTCCGCGTAGTCGTTCTGCCACGGTGACCGTGGAGCCGTGAGAATTTCATCGATGCCGATCGCCGCCGCGGTCGTCGTCCAGGCGTGGAAGGGCGAATCACGATCGTGGAGCAGATATCGCGGAGCCTCGTTCCACGGGAACGTTTCGCGGAGTTGTTGCGCCGTCCACGCAGCCGTGCGTTGGTCGGTGACCGCGACATGCACGACACGGCGGCGCTCGTGCGCGAGGATCACAAGCACAAACAGGAGCCGGCACGTCGCTGTCGGCACGACGAAGAAGTCGGCCGCCGCGATGTGTTGGAGATGATTTGTAAGGAACGTGCGCCACGACTGGGATGGCGGTGTGCGTGGGCGGGCTATGTACTTTGCGACCGTCGCCTGAGAGACGTCGAGGCCCCAACTTCAGGAGCTCGCCGTGAATCCGTGGCGCTCCCCACAGCGGATTCTCACGCGCCATCGTTCGAATCAGGGTGCGGACGTCGGGCGGGACAGGCGGTCGCCCGCTGCGTCGGCGACTCTTCCAAGTCCAGAAGGCCCGGAACCCTTGCGATGCCAGGCGATGACGGTGTCAGGCTTCACGATGACAAGTGCCGTTCGCCACCCGCTCCAGGAGCGCGATAGCCAGGCCCACAGCCACCGGTCGATCTTCGCAAGACGCGGGCGTCGCGGTCGGGACCGTTGCAGCACCTGCAGTTGATGGCGGAGCGCCAGGACCTAAAGGTGCAAAGCCGTACGTGATCTCAGTACGCCGTTGAGAGTTGCCAGAATGGAAATCAGCACGGACATCATCGCGAACAGAGCCTACCGGTCGCCGTCGGCAAGTTCAACGGCTTCAACACGTACGACATTTTCAGCATGCACAGGCTCGGGGTGGCGTTCGTCAGCCTGGCCGAGGGCACGTCGTCGTTGCCGACCCAAATTACGCGCTGATGTACAGCCACGGGAGTCGTCGGATCAAGACTGATCGACGCGATGCCCGCGCTCTCGCGGAAGCCTGCCGGGTTGGCGCATGGCCAAGCCCCTCGAGGATGCGCGCGACCCATTCGCTCTCAGTCGAGGACTCGAGCAGCACGCGCGCCTGCGGGCGCGCCTGGAACGTAGCCTTCAGCCGCTCGGCCTGCGCCGGGACGCGCGCCCCCCAGATCTCGCCGGTCGACGAGATCTCACGGATCTGGCAATGCACGTTTCCGACATCCACCCCGATCCAATTCATGACCGGCTCCTCTCGCGCCGTGCAGCGCGCAGCATCATCCTGCCCTGAGGCGGTCCGGTCGCTTCATACCATCTTGGAAATCTCGCTGGAGAGCGCGAGATTCCCACATTCCCACCGCCGATCATGGGCCTGAATGAAACAAAGAACGAAGGGAGGACTGGGCAGAGGCGAGACGATCAGGCACGCTCAGCGCGCCGGCAGACGACCGGAACCTTGGGGGGAAAGGTTTTGAAAATTCGGGGTCCATTCCTTCTGAAAATCGACACGGATCGCGATTGGGGTATATAAGGACGGACTCGGCCGATGGCCAGCCACGACAGCCTTTCTGCGCAGATCGCGGTGTCGGGCGTATTCAGACGCTTCGTTGCTTCGCCCTTCGAGGACATGAAAGGCGAACGTGATGCGCTGGCCCGACGAGTGTTCCCGTCGATTCGCCAACGCTGCGAACAGCGCGGCGTGTCGTTCGCGGATGTCGATCTCCGCTGGGGCATCACCGCCGCGGAGGCCGCCGAGGGAAGGGTTCTGGCGCTCTGCTTCGAGGAAATCGACCGCTGCCGTCCAGGACTCATCGTCCTGCTCGGCAACCGATACGGCAGCGTGGCCGGCGACATCCCGTCCGATCTGGTGCGGCGCGAACCGTGGCTGTCGGCGCCGGCGTTGCGCGACGCCAGCGTCACGGAGCTCGAGATTCATCATGGTCTGCTCCGCCGGCCCGATGCTGCCCGGGCGTCCCTTTGTTATCTGCGCACCCGCGAAATCGCGTGGTCTCGGCCGTCGCCCGCAGATGATCGTCTCGAACGCCTGAAACAGGCGGTCCGCGGCACAGGGTGTCCGGTTCGTGAGTACGACACGGTCGAGCAATTCGCCAGTCTGATCGAGTGCGACCTGGCGAGATGCGTCGACGAGTCTGTGCCACGGTTGGACGACGCGACAGGCGACGGCCGCGAGGCTCGTGCGCACGAGGCATTACGACAGATTCGCGCGCGCGCGTTCGTGAACGTCCCTGGCGGCTTCCGCACGCTCGAGCGGCACGTCGAGAGCGGCGGCCCGCCGCTCGTGATCACGGGACCGGCGGGTTGCGGCAAGACGACGTGGCTGGCCGCGTGGCTGGCTTGGCGTAAGGCCCCTGCGGAGGGCCGCGAACCATTGAGCGCCGTGCGGCACTTCTTTGCCAGTCACGCGCGGCCATCGCCAGCAGACCATACGTGGTTTCATTTCGTCGGCGCCACGGCCGCGAGCACAGACCGGCGCCGGCTGACCGAACGTTTCGTCCGCGACGTCGAGCGATGGACCGGCGTGCACATTGCCGGTGGCGAATCTCCGTCGGATCAGCGGGCGGCATTCAGTCGCGCGCTCGGTGCGGCGGCCACGTCCGGCCGTACGTTGATGATCCTCGACGGCATCGAGCGGATCGAAGCATCTGCCGAGGCCCGACTGGGTTGGCTGCCGCCTGAACTCCCGGCCAACCTTAGGTTGATCGTTGCTGCGGCGCCCGGCGACGACTGCAGAGTGCTCGAATCGCGCGGCTGGGCCGTCCACGAAGTCCCGGCCTGGCCGGTCGCGGATCGGCATCGCTTCATCGAGACGTTCCTGTCTCGTTACGGCAAGCGGCTATCGCCTGGCTCGCAGCGTCGAATCGCTGAGCACTCGCGCACGCAGAGCCTGTTCTTCCTACGCACACTGCTCGAGGAACTCAGGCTGACCGGCGCCTTCGCCTCACTGGAGACCGACGTCGATCGTTATTTGTCCCGCGAGTCGGACCTCGCGTTGTGTGAGGAGGTCCTCCGCAGAATCGAGGCCGACGATTTTCCGACGAGCGGTGTGATGCGCCGGCTTCTCGTTCTCATCAGCAGCGCGCATGACGGTCTGACCGAAGCGGAACTGCTCGACGCTGCCGGATCGGCGGACGTTCGCGCCTCGCCGCTCCTGTGGGCGCGCCTCCGCACGTCTCTCGGCGACGCGATCATCGAGCGGTCCGGCACGCTCGCCATGATCAACCCCATCTGGAGAGACGCCGTCCGGACACGGTGCATCACGAATGCAAACATGTTGAGGGCCACAGCCGCCCGTCTTGCGTCCATCTTTGAGCGCGCGTCACTACTTCGGCAGGTGCAGGAACTCCCGTGGCACTACATCGCCGCGCACGATCGCCAGGCCCTTCGCACGCGGCTCGTCGACGCCGATTTCCTCGAGGCTGCCTGGCTGTCCGCACCACACGATCTACAATCGTGGTGGTCAACAGCTTTCCTCAACGACCCCGCCGGTGGACCACCAGTACTCGGTGCGCTCGCGAAGAGGACGGCACACCGAATCGTCGGAGTGCTGATGCGACGCGGCGGCGCCGCAGATATCGCCGTCACCATCGCCACGGCCGATGCTGAATCCGCGCAGGAGACCGGCGACCGGACACGGCTCGTCGCAGCACTCGCCGATCTCGCTCTCGCGCAGCGGGCGAGCGGTGGGCTGAACGCTGCTCTCGCGACGCTGCGACGGCTGGAGCCGCTCTGCCGGCAAGAGGGCAATCAAGAGGCGCTGCGCATCTGTCTGGGCAATCAGGCAGTCGTCCTCAAGGAGCTCGGCGCAAAGGACGAGGCGCGGAACATCCTCGAGCGGCTCGTGAATGCGAGCCGGGCACCGCTCGATGAGCCCACCCTCGCCTCGGCGCTTCTCAACCGTGCGGATCTCTTGATGGACGCGCGGCCGGCCGACGCGCTCCTCTCGCTGCGTGAGGCCGAGCGGCTGTTCCGGTCGCTCGGCGATCGCGATGGCCTTGCCGCCGCGCTCGGCAACCTTGCTGCCCTCGAGTACCCATCCCACCGTCGTCGGGCGTTGCTGCGCCAGGACGAGGAGCTGGCGATTCTAACAGCGCTGGGCCATCGGGCAGGCGTCGCCTTGGCCTGTGCACGTCATGCGAGCGTCGCCGCGCGTTCGTTGGACATGGACCGCGCGCTCGAACTATGTCAGCGGGGACGTGCTACCGCCGATAGCACGATGCCGGAAGCCATCTTCCGCTGCCTGCTCGTGGAGGCCAGCGTGATGTTCAACCTCGGCATTGCAGACCAGGCTCGCACGCTGCTGTCACAGGCGTTAGCGCTTGGTCGGGTGCATCCGAATATCGACGCGAGCGAGGCGTCAGGCCTCGCCCGGCGCCTCGGCGTCTTGCATTGACCGCCCTGGATTAGAGTGCGGGACATGCACGCTGGGACCGGACCTCATCGAGCTGGACCCCCAGTGCTCGCCGCAGGCGCCGCGCCTCCGTCGTTTCGGTCATGAATCGCCTGGTCAGATCGTCGAGCCTGGTTAGTTCGTTGCTGACGTTGTCCACCGGCGCGATCGACGATTCCCAGGGCTTGCAGCTGTGGTCCCAGACCGCATCCGTCGGCAGGGACCGGCTGTTGAGCGAGCCTTGCAGCACGCCGACGCACTGGTCGATGCGTGTGCGAAGGCGGTCGACGAGAGCTCTCGACTGGCTCGTCGATGCTTGGACCTCCTCGAGCGCCGCTCTCACAGCCATCAGCCTGCGAGCCAGCATCATTTCGAGCGCGCCTGGATGCGCATTCCACCTTGGCGTGCGACTGATGGCGGCGCCGGGCGCGGTGGCCGCGGCGAGATCCGGCAGCCGCTCGATGGGAAACTGCACGCCCATTTTTTCCGCGAGCGCGACGCGGAAGAGCCGCTGGAGTAATGTGAATTGGCGCATCGTCTCGAAAATGTCGCGATCGGCGGTGGTCCGCGCGACATTGCTCACGACCGCCTGACCGATCGTCTGCTTCAGCTGCGGAAACTCCCATGGGTTTTCGTCGTTGTACGCGGCGGCATTCTCGTTGCCACCGAGGAACGCCGGCGCTGTCGTGAACGACACCTGCAGCATGAAGTCGAGCGGGTCGAGCGCATCGGTCGAGGCACCGTGTGTGAGGAAGCGAAGATCTCGATCGAGCTGATACGTCCGCTCGCGAACGCCGCTCCAGACGATCGACTCGGGCGGGGACGCGTACCAGTGCGTGCTCTCGGTCTCAAACCGGGCGGTTTCCGAGTCGAACCGCCGTCGCACGCACTTATCAAACGCCTCGAGCACGGTACTCGGCCTTGCCGCGCACGATTTCATCGCCGATACAATTTTTTCATCGTAGAACTGGGGCTTCGCCACGACCGGCGATCCGGCCGACGACGTCAGCCACGCAGGATCGTTTAACGCTTGCTGAGACGCTGCCATCTGGCGCGAGTCCGACAGCAGCGCGCGCGCCTCGCTGACCTCGGCGGCAAGCGCTTTCTGGATCGGCTCGCCTGACGCGGCGTACCCGATCATGAATTGAGCGGCCCAGGCCCGACGATACAACGCCTGCTGGCTCTCGACCTGCTGCACGGCGCGCTCGCGGGCGATGTTCCCGTCAGTGAAGCGGTCGACGAAGCGATCGAGCTCGATAGCGCGGCAGCCGAGGGCGGAGTCGAGCAGCGCGGGATGCAGCAGGATTTTGAGTTCGGCCAGAGGCGCCGCCGTTACCATAGTTACGGTCACCGGACGGCCATCGGCGGCATATGCGAGCGCGTGGTGAACCAGCGAAGGTCGATACGGGCCGAGGTTGAAGATCCGGCCATCCTGACGTGTCAGCGTGAGCACGACGCCGGCGTCGGTGATGCCCCAGGACATCGCGCGGAAGTCGAGTGCAGGCGCGGCGCCCGGTTCCATGCCGATCAGAACGCCGCCAATCCTCGAAAATCCCCGCAGCGCTGCGAAGCTCCGAGCGCGCATGAAGCTTTGCGCGCCTTCGGCGGCGAACCTGGCTGCCATCTGGCCGGCTGATTCGGCGGCTTCGGATATCACCCCCGCCGAAGGCACGCGGACTCGCGCCGCTTCGTCGATCGCCGCCGTGACGCGGGCCCGCGACGTGGACAGACCACGATCGCTCTGAGAGGGGAACCAGTCCTCAAAGCTCGCCAAGGCGTCGGTTCCGACACGTCGTTCCCGGTTCAAGTCCGAAACGACCGATTCGGCGACGCGTGTATTGACATGGGGCTCCTCCTTCGGCAGCAAGGTCGGCGGCCGGCTCGCGAGAGCCTGCGGTACTACGGCCTGATCCCGCACGTGCGACGTGAACCTCTCGCTTTCCACGCTCGTCCAGAACTGATGTCCGGAGTCGGAGGCCACCACGGAGCTGGCATCGGCAACGCTGCCGCCTCTGGCGAGGTGGGCCATGTACTCCGCCGACTTGATTCGGTAGAGCCGATTCACAGCGTCGTGACCGATCGCGACGTCGAGGTGGCGGGCCGCTTGCGCCAACGGCCCCTCTCCGGGCGCGCCGTCGAGCGCGACGCCTACGAGGCGGTCAGTCAGGAATCGGCCGTAGTCGTCGATCGATGCCGCCTCCTGGAAGGAGTGTCCGGCCTGATGGGCCGCAGTCCGCATTCGCGTCCAGACGGCCGGCTGCTCCACACGTACCCTCTCGAGGTCCGCCCGGATTCGGCGGCCGACTTCGGTGCGTGGGCCCCGCTGACCAACGGTTCGGTCGAAGTCGTCAAGCACCTGTCGCTGCAGTGCCGTGGTCTCATTGGCGGCGCGCGCGCTCGGCGCCGTTTCCACCGATGACGGTGCGTGCTCGGCGCGAGCACGGAGAATCGCCTGGCGCACAGCGCGCGTCCGCAACGACACGCCGACACGCGGTCCGATCGAGAGCGCCCGCACATTGCCGAGCGCGTTCTCGAACTGCGAACTCAGAATGTCAAGCGCCTCGGCATCGTCGCCGCCGTTCGCGACGGTGGTCGCCGTCGCCTCGTTCTGTGCCCGCTGCCAGGCGGCTTCGGCCTCCCGCACACTGGACTCCACGCGGAGCCGGTCAAGCGCCACCACTCGCGATTCGGCGTACGAAGTGGCCACCACGGTTTGCAGGCTGAGGAGCGATGGAACGAGGAGGATCAGGCTCGCATAACTGACCAGCCGGGCGCTTCCGCGCATTGAGGTCAGCAGCCCGCGGCTGACGAGCATCAGCTGGAACCGCTCCTTCCAGTTCGCGGGAGGAGGCATGAGCACCTGGTCGACGTCGAACCGCAGGGTCATGCGCCGCCGCACATCCAACGCGAAGCGCTGCTGAGCAAGCCGGGTCAAGTGCGTCTCGAGTTCCTGGGTCTTCGGCGCCTCACCCGCCTGATGCGCACGCTCCAGCTCAGAACGCAGCTTAGCCATGACTGCCTCGATCTGGCGCATCGGGTCGTCTGAGGGCAGCTCGTCGGCGGTGCCCTGCTGCAACTGTTGGGCGATTTTCGTGAACTCCTCATCAAAGACCGTGTTGAAGGCGTTGACTGCCCGCACTCGGGCGTGTCGCCGCGACAGCATGACCAGCGCCAGAGCCGCAAGGCCCGCCAGAAAGGCGCTCAAGCCCGGTGAGAAGAAGGAGAGTGCCTGTTGGACGCGCTGAACGCGATGAATAGCGGCGCCAAGCGACGTCGCAGTGACGCCACCGCCAAGCGACGCCCCGAACAATGCCAGATACACGAGCCCGCTCGCCAGCACCGCGAGCAACAAAACGGTGCGCAGGACATAGAGTCCGGCCAACGTCACGAATACGGGGAGGCTGGCCGCCGTCCGATCGATACGCACCCGCTGGTCGGCTCGTGGAATCAGCCACCAATGGACGATGATCAAGCCGCCAAGACTGAGGATCACGAACGACGAGAGAGTCATGCGTAGCTCCTTGGCCGTGAGCCGCAGTCAGTCTTTCGGGCGTGAAGGCTGGCCGGCTCGCACGTTGTGATGAACGCGCGCCCGCTGGCGGTTACACGGGATAACGTGTCAGTCGTCGTTTTGGAACACTCGGGCAAATCTCGGATACCTTCCCAGGACACTCGGGTGCTCGACGCTAAGGACAGCAATCGCAAGGTCGACATCGCGGCGCTCCCACCGCCAGTCGGCGGGAACGAAACACTGCCATGCAGACCCGGCGAGCACCGATCCGACATAAATTCGTGGGCACTCGGTTCGTGTGATCAAGGTTTCACCAACATAAGCCGAACAATCGTGACGGCCGTTGACTGTTAGACGGCCGCACCGCCGCACTTTCTCACGCCTGACTGCTACGCGTGCCGGTTGGAAGCCGCGGGCGCCCGTCGTCTTGCATTCTGGCGGTTAAGGCAGGCGGCGATCACGAATTCCTCACTCCGCGCCCAACCGCGGCCAACGTCGTACTCCTCACCCTCCGCTTCAGCTCTCACCGGAGTAGACGCGAGGGAGAGCCGTCGCGACGGACGCCAAGCGTGAGGCTGGTCACCGCCGATCCGTGATTCGGATCACGTCGGCTCTGGTGGATATCAAACGTTGCGCGACTTTGGTGCGCCGGTCACTGATGTTGTCGGAGAGGATGGCTGGCGGCTGGCATCGCACGACGGTGATGCGGTTTTGTCCCCGGAAGTCCACTCGTCGCAGCGGAGCCATCGAGCGGACTGGCGCTGGCGGTGACACCATTGGGCCCAATCCGGTCCTGTGCGACAACTCGATCGATGCGGCTACGCGGCCTCGCGGTAGTAAGAATTCAGCAGGCTGCCAAGTCGCTGACGGTATGTCACTTCGCCTGTGCCCATTAGGGCCTTCGCCGCGACGATCTCGTTGCCCAGGCCCTGGTGCGGTGTTCTTCATGGTGATCGTCGACAAATTCTTGCACCGCTGTCCGGAGCTGCCCCGGGCCGTGCAACACCATGCAGCCTCTCGAGATCTGATTCGGCGTATGGCCGCGGAGAATTGTCTCTGGGGAGCGCCGCGGATCCACGGCGAATTGCTGAAGCTCGAGATCGTCATTTCGGAACGGACTGTCTCGCGCTATCTGCGCCACCGCCCGACGACCCGGTCGCAAACCTGGTGGACATTCTTCGCGAACCACTTTGGTGGCCAGGCATTCTCGCCTGTGAGGTTCGCGGATGCGAACGATGAGGCGATCGCCGTCGACGCCTCTGACGTGTCGTTTCGCCCAGCTCCGTCGATTGATGCGCCACGCGCGTCCATTCACGGGCCGAACTTCGATTGGGGCCGTTCGCTCCTCGTCCTTCGGCGCGCGTCTCGCCCAACATCACCTTCAGGACCGTACACGAGCGCGACAAAGCGGCGGCCGTGACCCTCCGCGGCAGTGGCGTTGCAACCAGCCCTCACGGCGTCAGCGTCGACTCCTTTCATGCGGGCCGAAAGTCACTTCACGATCAACCGCAGCGAGATCAATGTGCCCGCGCGTGCTCGACCATCTGCGTCATGAGCTGCGATTCCGGTGGGCAATCGAGTTCTGAACGTTGTCGCAGGACCGACACTTCGTTCAGTCTCGATTTCCACCCGATCGGAATAATGGGGACCCACAGGTGGGCAACTTTCTGATCGGCTGGCTGAAGGTGCTGCGCTGCAACGCTTGCTGGAGATGGAACGCTTGGGCGCGTTCCTGGTGAAGCATCGCGACGGCATCGCAGCGTACTGCTTCCACACCGTCCCTCGGCGTCGTCGAATCCCTGAATACGACCATCAAGGCCATCCTGCGTCGCGCCCGCGGCATGCGCGACGAAGCCATGCTGCTCTGAACTCAAGTGGGCGATTGCGCATCCTGTTCGCTCGGCGCCCGATCTCAAACGGTTTCTGCAGCTCCGATGAGCGGAATTCGCACGAGTCATCATGGTCCTTTCGTGACCGAAAAGATGTGTGGTCGATGTCGCCGTCTTCTGATGATGTCGTGAGGGTACTGAGCGCTGCGGAGTGGACACCGCGAACGCCCACAGGGAACGTATCGCCGGCGCAGCGGGCCGACGAGCCGCTGTCGCGGCTCTACCAGGAAACGTGTCTCTTGACACCATCGACGTCGTTAAAGATGTCCGTGCGGACGGCTCGGTAGAATCGCACGCGCGTGTCATGCGAGAATCGGCTCGCCGGTACAGGAACCGCTGACTAGTTACATCAAGCGGTAGAATGCCGCGGGAGCTGCGCATTTTCAGCCGAGCCCGATCCATCAACTCGACCAGATAGCCTCGGGCGAGTCGAGCATTCAAGGCTGTTTTGTCCAGTACATCGACGAGCTCGAATGCTTGCTGTTGAGGTCCCCCGTCTTCGGTTGAAAGTATCGCGTGAGGACCGGCACGTAGTCGTTCGGTAATCGAGCAGGCGCAGCAAATCGACGATCGATGCCTTCTGAAGATCGGCGATAGACACCGGCACCTTCAGCATCGAATCGCCGAACCAGCGGCGTAACAGTTCGGGCGTCAGGTCTACCTTGGCAACCGCCTCATTCGCATGCGAACCCTGGTTGTCGCCGAACGCGAGGCGCCAACCGTCGAGCAGCGCGCGAACTTCGGTTTGCACGTCGCCGAACAGGTCCGTCCGCGACTCAAGCCAGTTCGCGAATGTGGCTATGGCTGGGACTTTCGGACCGATCGTCGATGCAATGGCGCTCGTCGACAGCTGCCCGACGAACTGTTCGATCGGCAGGCCAGGTGGGCGTGTTCCCGTACCAGGCGGAGGCAGCTCCG
>Ga0066903_100005611_pt1 | contig 10931 bp, 11 predicted proteins | sample PanSoiMetaGPlot1_FD_67491 | JGI IMG/M metagenome (GOLD analysis project Ga0066903, IMG submission 67491) | Tropical forest soil microbial communities from Panama analyzed to predict greenhouse gas emissions - Panama Soil - Plot 1 (version 2) | ecosystem: Environmental > Terrestrial > Soil >...
GGCTCGAGCGCGTCGGGGCCGCGCGTCTCCTTCATCCACTCGACGAAGTCGCCCCACGAGCCCTCGAACCAGATCGTCTCGCTGTTTCCTTCGAAGGCAAGGATGTGGGTCGCGACCCGGTCGAGGAACCAGCGATCGTGGGTGATCACGACGGCGCAGCCGGCGAATTCGAGCAGCGCCTCCTCGAGCGCGCGCAGCGTGTCGACGTCGAGGTCGTTGGTGGGCTCGTCGAGGAGCAGGACGTTGCCGCCCGAACGCAGCAGCTTTGCGAGATGGACGCGGTTCCGCTCGCCCCCGGAGAGGTCGGAGACACGCTTCTGCTGATCCGATCCCTTGAAGTTGAACCACGAGACGTACTGCCGCGAGTTGACCTCGTGCTTGCCGAGCTCGATCGTGTCGTGACCGCCCGAGATCTCCTTCCAGACGTTGTTCGCCGGGTCGAGGTCGGCGCGCACCTGGTCGACGTAGGCGAGCTCGACCGTGTCGCCGATGCGGAGCGTCCCGTCGTCGGGCTGCTCCTCGCCGGCGATCATCCGGAACAGCGTCGTCTTGCCGGCGCCGTTCGGGCCGACGACTCCGACGATCCCGGCGGGTGGGAGGGAGAACGTGAGGTCGTCCACGAGGAGCCGATCGGCGAAGCCCTTGCGCACGCCCTCGGCGTCGATGACGACTTCGCCGAGGCGGGGGCCCGGCGGGATATGGATCTCGACGCGGTCGAGCTTGACGTTCTGTTCCTCGGCGAGCAAGCGCTCGTACGCGCCCAGGCGCGCCTTCGCCTTCGCGTGGCGGGCGCGCGGACTGGAGCGCACCCACTCGAGCTCCCGCGCAAGCGTGCGGCGGCGCGCCGACTCCTGCTTCTCCTCCTGCGCGAGCCGCGCCTGCTTCTGCTCGAGCCATGAGGAGTAGTTGCCCTGGAACGGGATGCCTCGGCCGCGGTCGAGCTCGAGGATCCAGCCGGCGACGTTGTCGAGGAAGTAGCGGTCGTGCGTCACGGCGACGACCGTGCCCTTGTAGTCCGCGAGGAAGCGCTCGAGCCACAGCACCGACTCGGCATCGAGGTGGTTCGTCGGCTCGTCGAGGAGGAGCAGGTCGGGCGCCGACAGGAGCAGCCGGCAGAGCGCGACCCGGCGCCGTTCGCCGCCCGACAGCGTGTCGACGTCGCGGTCTCCCTCCGGCAGCCGGAGGGCGTCCATCGCGTGGTCGAGCCGGTCGTCGAGCTGCCAGAGGTCGGCGCGATCGATCGCGTCCTGCACCTTCGCCTGCTCGGCAAGGAGCGTGTCGTAGTCCGCATCCGGCTCCGCGAAGGCGGTGCTGATCTCGTTGAAGCGGTCGAGCAGGTCGCGCAGCGGCCGGACGCCGTCCTCGACGTTGCCGCGCACGTCCTTGGCCGGATCTAGCTCCGGCTCCTGCTCCAGCAGTCCCGCGGTCGCGCCCGGCGCGAGCTCGGCGACACCGGACGAGGGCTCGTCCCGGCCGGCCATGATCCGCAGGAGCGTCGACTTGCCGGCTCCGTTCGGGCCGAGCACGCCGATCTTGGCTCCCGGCAGGAACGAGAGTGAGATGTTCGCGAGTACCTGCCGGTCCGGGCCGTAGAACTTGTCGGCCCGGTACATCGTGAAGACGTAGTCGCTCATCGGCGGCCGACGATAGCCGGAGTAGGATCGGCGCCGTGTCAGGCTGCTGCAAGCCGAGCGGCTACGAGCGTCTCTTCAGCGCGAAGCAGGCCCGACTGGACGCCGATCGGTATCGAGAGCGCGGGCTCGGCGACACCTCGCGGAGCCTGGTCGAGCTCGCGGGCGACGTGTCCGGAGTGACCGTGCTCGAGGTCGGCGGCGGGGTCGGCGCGATCGAGCTCGATCTGCTGGCTGCCGGTGCCGACCGCGCGACGAACGTCGAGCTGTCGGGCGAGTACGAGGAGGAGGCGGAGAAGCTTCTCGCCGAGCGCGGGCTCGGCGAGCGTGTCGTCCGCCGCGTCGGCGACTTCGTCGAGGAGTCCGTCGAGCCGCACGACGTCGTCGTCATGCACCGCGTCGTCTGCTGCTATCCGGACGTCGACCGGCTCGTCGGCTTGGCGGCGGCGAGCACTCGAAGGCGGTTGCTGCTGACCTATCCGCAGGAGCGGCCCTGGACGCGCGCCGGCATCTGGGCGGTCAATTTCTTCATGCGCCTCTCGCGGTCGGACTTCCGCGCCTTCGTCCATCCCGTGGCGCGGATGGCGGCGGCGGCGCAGCGGGAAGGGCTCACGCTTGAACGCCGCGAGCCGCAAGGACTGATCTGGGAGAACGCCGCCTACGAGCGGGGCTAACCGGGGCCGAGTGCCCAGACGCCGTTAGTACCACCGCCGGCGATCACGATCCGCTTCCCGACAGTCGTCGCCGTTGGATCGGACAGTGTCGCGGGAAAGCGTGCGACTACCGAGACCTTGCCGGAACCAGGATCGATCTCAAGCACGCGCCGGCCGCCCACGAGGTAGAGCTTGCCTCCGAGCGTCGCGAGGGCGGCGTGGTCCTCCGGTGCCGGCAGGGTTGCCACGCGCCGAACGCTCCCGTCGGGTGAGACGGCGTAGATCGCGTTCGTCGCTCCCGAAGTCGTCAGTCCGCCGGCGATGTAGATCGTCGGTCCGAGCGCCGCCACGCCTGCATAACGTGTGCCGGTCGGCAGCCGGGCGACGACGGTGGCCGCCCCTTGGGGGCGGTAGCGGAGGATCGCGGAGGCGAACTGCGTTCCGGTGTAGCCGCCGACGAGGTAGGGGCGGCCGCCGATCGCAACGGCGCCTAGGTCGGAGAGCGGCTCGCCCAGCGCGGGGGCTTCGCCGGCCGATCCGGTACGCGGGTCGATGCGGACGACGCTCGGCATCGACACGCTCTCACCGCCGCCGAAGAGATAGACGGAGCCGCCGACGGCGGCCGCAGCCGCGTCGTGGGTGGGCTGCGGGAGTCGTCCCACGACCCGTAGCCGGCCTGGTGGGCCGGCGAGGATCGTGTCGAGCGAGCCTGCTCCCGTGTAGCCGCCGAGCACCATGAGCCGGCCACGGGGGAGCGCGACAGCTGCGGACTTGGACAACGCACGTGGCAGCGAACCGAGCCGCGTCACTTTCAGCTGCGACTGTGAGCGGCCCGCGGTGGTCGTGGTCTTCGGCGACGGAGTGCCACCGCTGCCGCCGCAGCCGGCTGCGAGGATGGCGACGGTCAGGAGCGCCGCGAGCGCGGGTTTAGGCACTCAAGGTGATCCGGCCGAGGACGCCGGTTCCCGAGTCGTTCGGCACCCAGTTCGCCTCGATCGTCCGCTGCTCGCCGTTCGACAGCCGGCAGGTTCCGCTGAAGCTCTCGCCGCCGACGTTCGTGACCCGCCCACGGCAGACGTCTCCGCTCGGCAGGTATTCGAGCTGGAGCGATGTCCTCTCGAGTGTCCCCGGCGCCACGAGCAGGTCAGCGCGCACGAGGAGCTTCTGCGGCTGTCCGGCCTGCCCGACGAACGAGACGATCTGCTGTGTCTGTGTCCCGTTGCGGATCACGCTGCCGGTGAGGCTCTCGTTCACGTGCGCAGCGTTCCACACCGGCGGCGAGTGGCGGAGCGGTCCGATGATCAGAAGCGGCAGGGCGATGACGGTGGCTGCTCCCGTCGTCGCGATGCGCGGCGCGCGGCGTGCGCCGCCGCTGAAGCGCCAGACGAGCGGCATGAGGACGCTCGAGACCGAAACTCCATAGAGGATGGCCAGCCACAAGGCGCCCCGGTCGGTTCCCGACATCAGCCCGTGGGTGGATGCCAGTCCCCACACGGCGAAGTTGACGTAGTGCGCCTTCCGCCAGAAGCGGTACGGCAGGCGTTTCCGATAGTGGTTCGTGATCGCGAGCGCCAGCAGAAGCTCCGCAGCGGCGATCCCCAGCCCCGTCCAGAGCGGCCGGTAGCTCGAGGCGAACGGCACGAGCAGCTGGGTGAGCGAGAAGGGGAGGAACGAGTCGGCCGCGATCGCCAGGATGTGGACCCCGATGAGGGAGCCCACGAGGAGGCCGCCGAAGCGGTGGACGTCCTCCACCGAGAAGCGCGGCCAGCGACGGTTCTGCGCCTTGCCGCCGAGCGTGAGTCCGAGGCAGACGACGATGCTGAGGACGACGTACGCTGCGACGCCCGAAGCACGTGCCGCATACCAGATCGCCGGGCTCGAGGTCACGTGCATGCCGGTACCGCCGCCGTCGCGTTGTGCCACGCGCGGTTCTCGACAATCTCACCGGCCTCCCCGACGAAGCGGCCCGGGATCCCGCGCGCCTCCAGCCAATCGGGCCCGCACTCCCCGAGCAGGAAGCCGGCCTTTGCCGCGACGTCGGCGTCGAGACAGCTGGCGCCGGACGCCGTCACCTGCTTCCAGCACGAATTGCTCGCGTTGCCGGTCGCGGTGTCCACGAGGTGCGCGCCGCGCGAGGCCGTCCCGCTTGTTGCCAGTCCACCTGCGAGCACACAGATCGCGCCGCCGGCAGGGAGTGCGACGTCCACCGGGCCGCGCACGGCGAGATCGCCTCCGACGGAAACGAAGCCGGGTCCGTCGACTGTCGCTGCGGCCTCGTCGACGGCCAGCGCCTTCACGACGCCGTTCAGGTCGAGCGCAAGTTCCGGCGAGCGGGAGAGCATCCAGCCCGACACCGCGACCTCGGACCAGCGGCCGCAGAGCGTCGGGTCGACGAGCCCTTCCGTCTCGGCGGCCATGTCGAGGGCCACCTGCAACGCGTGCGCGAAGAGCGACGAGACGGCGACGACGCGCGCCGGAGATCGATTCACGCGCGACAGCTCCGACTCAGGACGGAAGAGGCTGAATGCCGCTTCCCAGTGCCCGAGGACTGCGGCCACCGTCGCCGTCTCACCGCCGGCAACCGCGACGTCGCAGCCCATGGCGCGAAAGCGTTCGACGGGTCCGCTGCTCACGACGTCGTGCTGGAGGCCACCGGCGGCTGGGCCGGCGGAGCGATCTGGCCGCTCTGAAGGGCACTGCGTCGCACCGCGTGCTCGAAGGAGGAGGGGGCGCCGAGCGGCTGCGCCTTCCCCTTGCTGTGGCCCGGGGCATGGGTCTTCGCGCCGACGAAGGCGACGCCGAAGATGAGCGCCGTCAATGCGCCGAGCCAGACCTTCGCAGCGCGTGCCCGCCGCCGTGCGCCTTCGATGCGGGAGCTTTCCTTCATGACTGCGGTCACTGTGCGGGCGGGCGATTAGAGGACGGTGTGAACGCGCTGGTTACCATCTGAGAGTGGCTGTGACGGCCGGTACCAAGCTCAACGCGCACACGTTGCGCGCGGATTTCCCGATCTTCGAGCAGAAGATCCACGGTAAGCCCCTCGCCTTCCTCGACTCGGCGGCCAGCTCGCAGAAGCCGCGGCAGGTGCTCGACGCGATGACCGAGTTCTACGAGACCTCCTACGCGAACGTGCATCGGGGCGTCTACGTGCTCGCCGAGCGCGCGACAGAGGCGCTCGAGCACGCGCGGGAGCGGGTGCGGGCGTTCCTCAACGCGCCCGACGCGCGCGAGGTGATCTTCGTCCGTAACGCGACCGAGGGAATCAACCTCGTCGCGTACGCCTGGGGGCTTTCGAACCTCGGTCCGGGCGATCTGGTGGTCGTCACCGAGCTCGAACATCACTCGAACTTCGTGCCCTGGCAGTTCATCGCGGGCAAGACCGGCGCCGAGCTGCGGATGATCCCGCTGGACGGGCAAGGCGAGCTCGACCTCTCGGTTCTGGACGAGGTCGCGCGCGACGGCCGGGTCAAGGTGGTGGCGACGAACCTGATCTCGAATTCGCTCGGCACGATCAACCCGGTTGCGAAGCTCGCCGAGTGGGCGCACGCGCAAGGCGCGATCTACGTCTGCGACGCCGCGCAGGGAGCGCCGCATACGAAGATCGACGTGCAAGCCCTCGGAGTCGACTTCCTCGCGATCTCGGGCCACAAGATGTGCGGGCCGAGCGGCGCGAGCGCGCTCTGGGGCCGGACCGAGCTGCTGCTGGCTATGGATCCGTTCCTCACCGGCGGCCACATGATCAACTCGGTGCGCCTCGAGAAGACGACGTGGGGCGAGCTGCCGCACAAGTTCGAAGCGGGCACCGCGCCGATGGCGGAGGCGGTCGGCCTCGGCGCGGCGATCGACTATCTCGAGGCTGTCGGCCTCGAGGTGATCGAGGCGCACGAGCACGAGCTCGCCGCCTACGCGCTCGGGCGGCTTGCAGAGGTGCCGGAGATCAAGCTCTACGGCCCGCCCGCCGACCGGCGCGCCGGCATCGTCTCCTTCAACCTCGAGGGTATCCATCCCCACGACGTCGCACAGATCCTCGACTTGCAGGGCGTTGCAATCCGCGCCGGGCACCACTGCTGCCAGCCGCTGATGCAGAAGCTCGGCGTTGCGGCGACGAATCGGGCGAGCTTCTACCTCTACACGATCCCCGAGGAGATCGACCAGCTCGTCGACGGGCTGCATGCCGTCCGTAAGGTGTTCGCATGAGCGATCCCGGACTCGAGAGCCTGTACCGCGAGGTGATCCTCGACCACTACAAGAACCCGCGCGGCCACGGGGTGATCGAGGACCCCGACGCCGAGGCCGAGGGCCAGAACCCGCTCTGTGGCGACGAGGTCTCGATCTATGTGGCATTCGGCGAGGACGGCGAGACGATCGACGACGTGAAGTTCTCGGGCCGTGGCTGCGCCATCTCGCAGGCGGCGACGTCGATGTTGATGGAGATGACGAAGGGCCGGACGGCCGGGGAGGTCGCCGCGCTCGACAAGGACGAGCTGCTCGCCGAGATCGGCGTCCCGCTCACGCCGGTGCGCCTGAAGTGCGCCATGCTCGGTCTCACGACGCTCAAGGTCGCCCTCCACAAGGCGAAGGGGACGCCGCTCCCCGAAGGTCTCGCCGGCTTCGACGAGCTCGACCTGGTCTAGGCCCGTGCCCGAGATCGAGGTCGCTGCGGCCGACGAGTTCCCGCCCGGCTCGTCGAAGATCGTCCGCGAGGGAAGCCTGTTCGTCGGCGTCTACAACTGCGGCGGCGAGCTGTATGCGATCGAGGACCGCTGCTCGCACGACGACGGCCCGCTGTGCGAGGGAGACTGGGACGAGGACCGCTGCTGCGTCGTCTGCCCCCGGCACGGGTCGATGTTCGAGCTCTCGACCGGCAGGCCGATCTCCCTGCCGGCCACCGAGCCCGTCGAGACCTATCCGGTCGGCGTCGACGACAACGGCACGATCGTCCTCGAACTCCCGTAGCGTCGAGGCAGCAGAAACGCGTCTCCGCCGACCAGGGCGAGGCGGCGGTTGTTGAGTCGCGTGCGCCGCCGTGAGAGGGTGAATGGCGCTCCGCTGCGAAATCCGGTCACAAATCGCGTCGGATCGTCAGGTAAGAGGCGTGAAGGACGAAGAGCAACGCACGGACGGTGAGCTTCTGTTCGCTGCGCGCGTGTCCGCGGAGCCGTTTGGAGTCTTCTACGAGCGGCATTTCGCCTCGGTGCTCGCCTTCTTCCGCCGCCGAACACGCGGGCCGGAAGAAGCCTTCGATCTAGCCGCCGAGACCTTTGCCGCCGCGCTTGCGGCGGTGCCTCGCTTCCAGCCGGGCCCCGAGCCCGCGCAAGCCTGGTTGTTCGCGATCGCGCGCAACAAGCTGAGCGAGTCGGTGCGTCGAGGCCGCGTCCAAGATGAGGCGCGGCGTGCGCTCGCCATGCAGCCGATCGAACTCGACGAAGAGGGGATCGCGCTGCTCGAAGAGACCGCAGCCGGCCCGGCCGTGGCGCTCCTCGAAACGCTCGGCCCCGAACAGCGTCGAGCCATCGAGGGTCATTACCTAGAAGAGCGCGGCTACCCCGAGATCGCACGTGGTCTGCGCTGCTCGGAAAGCGTCGTCCGAAAGCGCGCGAGCCGCGGACTGGCCGCACTCCGCGCACAGCTGGGAAGCGAAGGGGCCTGATGAGCAATCCCGTCACCGATCTCAAGCGCGAACTGCTAGCCGCTGCCGAACGTCAAGAACACAAACCCGCGACTGTCAGCGAACGAAGGGTCCGCGGGTCGGCCCGCGCTATTCGCCTGCTCCCGATCGCGGCTGTGGTGGCGGTCGCTGCCGCAGTGGCGCTCTTCTTCACCGCCCCCTGGAGCAACTCGCCCGGCTTCCTCGACCGGGCGGCGGCGGCGCTCACCCCACCCGACGGGACGATCCTGCACGAGAAGTTCGCGGAGACCACGAGCAGAATCGGCTGCACCGCGACCCGGACCGCTGAGATCTGGATCGACGAGCGCACGCACCGCTTCCGAGGCCTGTTCCACGACCCCTTCGGCGAGAAACCACTGTCGATCTCCCCACCTCCGCCAGTCTTCAAGCCGGGCTGCAGGCCCGAAACATTCGAGGCTGGAGGAGTCTTGGGTCCGCGCAACGCCTTGGGTCCGGACAACAAACTAGTTCGCTCCCTCGTACTACTTCGCTTCCTGCCGAAACAGGACAAGCTGGTCCGCATCCCGCCGTGCTGCCAACAGAGCGTTCTTGCAGATCAGGTGAATCCGGTGCCCGATCTGCGCCGCGCGATCCGCGCCGGACTCGCCCACCTCCAGGGCAGCACCAAGCTCCATGGACGCAGGGTCGAGCGCATCCGCATCGATCCCTGCCCTGCCAAGAGTCTCAATACGTCTCCCTCGTCCTGCCCAGACCTTGTCCAGTTGAAGGGGGGCGGCTACGCCTACGTCGATCCAAAGACGTATTACCCGGTCGAAATACGTCTAGCGGGGGATGTCACCCGTTTCGCCGAGTACGAGTACCTCCCCCGAACCACCGCCAACCTCGCGCTGACCAACATCCGCGCCGAACACCCGCACGCGCAACTGTCGAACGGGTGAACAGGAAGAAGCAGCCTCGACCCGAGCCCAACCGGGGGACGGCGCATCGCCTGCCGTCGCGCCGGCGGTCTCAGGCCACGGCCGGGCGGGGCCTGCGGATCGCGCTCTCCGTCCGGTTCCGGCCGTTCGACTTCGCCTGATAGAGAGCCTGGTCGGCGGCTCCGACCAGCTCGTCCACGCTGTCCTCGTGGAGCATCGTCGCGACCCCACAGCTCGCGCTCGTCTTCATCTCGCCGACTGCATGCGCCTCGATCGTGCGGCGGAGTCGTTCGGCGAACTGCTGCGCTCCCGCGAGATCGGTCTCGGGCAGGACGACCACGAACTCCTCGCCGCCCCAGCGGGCGACCGTGTCTCCCTGGCGCGCGAGCGAGATGAGAAGTCGGCTGACCTCCCGGAGCATCGCGTCGCCGGCGGCGTGACCGAAAGAGTCGTTGATCTCCTTGAACCGATCGAGGTCGAGCAGCACGACCGCGAGCTCGTGCGTGAAGCGCTGGGCGCGGGAGATCTCGGCGGCGAGGATCTCCTCGAGCGCGCGCCGGTTCGCTAGGCCGGTGAGCGCGTCGATTCGCGCCTCGCTCGCCTGCTCTTCGGTCCAGCGGAACGCGCGCAGCAGGGGGCGGGTGAGCACGAGGGTCAGGAGCATCAAAGCCGCCAGTGCGAGGAGTCCCGCCTCGACGACCCGTAGATAGGCGGCGTTCTTCCGGTGGGACGCCATCGCGGCCGGAAGGTAAGCGCGGATGCCGACCTTCCGGGTCAACGGCAGTGTCGTGCCCTGCGTCGTATCGGGTGGGGTCGGGCCTCCCACGTCGACGACCGTGAGCCGAACTCCCTGAGCAGCCCCGGCCGACATCTCCCCCAGGGTCGCCGCATCCAGCGGCAGCTCCGCGACGACCGAGCCGATCTCACGACCGCCGCTGACGAGCTGCGCACGAGCGGGGACGGCGTCCTCGAGTCGTCGACCGTAGGTTCGGCCGCCGACCTCGATAAGCAGTCCGTTCCGGCGCGCGTACCGCTCGAGGCTCCTCGCGTCATGGCGGCCGATCGCGCCCTGCAGGCTCGGTGCCGACGCTGCCGTAACCGCGCGCAACTGGCGCCGGTCGAGGAGACGCGAGAACCGAGCCTGGGCGTTCAGCGCGGCGTCATGCACCTCGAAGTCGATCGAGCGGGTGACGTTGCGGACCTCGTCCCGGACGATCACGTACGAGACGAAGGCGATCGGGAAGACCGCGACGGCCGCCAAGGTGAGCATCAGCCGCAGACGGAGGCCGAGTCCGAGCGGACGCTGCACGGTCTTCAGTGACCGTGGCCGCGACCGTGCGAATCGGTCCCGGGGGAATCGTTCGCGTGGCCGGGCGGAGTGTCACCCTCACCCTGGTGGCCGGGTGAGCTGTGGCCCTGCTCGTCGCCGTCGTCGCCCTGCGAGTCCTGGCCCTGCTCGTCGCCGCCGCGGCCGTGTGACTCGCTGCTCTTGTGTGTCTGCCCGGGCGGGACGTGGTTGCGGTGACCGACGGCCGGGCCATGCGAGGGCCGGCGGCTATCTTTGCGCGCCTGCCCTGGTGGGGTGTGGTGGCGGTGCTTGGGCGCCAGGCCACTCGGAGGCCGGCCCTCGTCGGGCGCCGTCTTCTTGTGGGCGTGCTTCTGAAGCCCGAGCGCGCGGCCGGGATGCGAGGTCGTGGGCGGGGACTGGATGACTCTCCTGTTCGCCGCCGGCGGCGTTGCCGTGGTCGGTGTCTGGGAGCCGGGGGTCGGTTTCGTGGCCGGACTAGTCGGCGCCGCGGTTCGATTCGCTGCGGGGGACTGCTGCGCAGAACGGACGACCGGGCTCGCGGCCGCCTGACCGCTGACGTGGCTCGAGCTCCCGCTGCTCGGGTTCGACGTCTGCACCGCTGCGGCAGAGGTCGCGGGTGGCGGCGCGTGGTGCTGTGCGCCGGCGCTCTTGGAGGGTGGCGTCACGACGACCTTCGCCACCGCCGCCGGACCGGAATCGGAACCAGTGGTGACGGCCGCTCCGATCGCAGGTAGATGCACCGTTCCCGCGTCGAGGATCCAGGGCAGTGCGACACCGGCGAGCACGAGCGCG
>Ga0066903_100005612_pt1 | contig 10930 bp, 13 predicted proteins | sample PanSoiMetaGPlot1_FD_67491 | JGI IMG/M metagenome (GOLD analysis project Ga0066903, IMG submission 67491) | Tropical forest soil microbial communities from Panama analyzed to predict greenhouse gas emissions - Panama Soil - Plot 1 (version 2) | ecosystem: Environmental > Terrestrial > Soil >...
CCTGGTACCGGCCGTTCACTACACGGCCGTCGTACTCGGCTCCCGAGACGCGCGCGGTGGCGTTCCTTTCGGGAGCGCTCGCGCGGAGCATCCGTGGCGGACGCTACCTCTACGTTCGGTTGGAGGCGCGCGCGGCAGCAGCCTCCGATCTAACCCTGGTCTCTCCTGGCCGCGCGCGGTGGCAGGTCCGAGAGGCTCCGGAGCCGTCACCCGCGCGAACGCGGGCCGACCCACCCGGTCTCCCGCGCTAGCGCGGGTTCACCTCGGCCGTTCCGCGGGAGCAGCACCCCGTTGGCCCGTTCCGGCCAGGCTCGACCGCGCGAGGGCGGGAGCTCCGACCCACCGGGGAATATCGGCCCGGCGGCGACCGCGCTAGGCGGCGCGCCCTAAGCCTAACGCCAAATCTGGGAGAATCGCCCTCAAAAGGGGTACTCCGTGGACAAGATTCTCGGTATTTGCGGGAATTTTCTGGCGTCTCTCTGCAATGGGGTGCAGGGAGCTCTGCAAGGAGCGCTCGAGCGTGGGGCAGGTACGGGGTTGGGTCGCTAGGTGCATGGGCGTAGGGTGGGGTGCAGTGGGCGTGCAGTGGGGTCGTTCGGCTAGGCGCCGCGTAGCCTAGAACGGCGCAGGGTGGGGGTAGGCCTGGGGTGGGGGTTCCCGGCGGGCCTCCGGAGAATAGTCCGTTCGGTAAACGCTCGGAAATCGAGTCGGAATTCTCTGGTCGGTGTTTTGGGGATCCGTAGTCCGAGCGGACTACGTAGTCCGTTTACGAAACGGACTACGGCCAGATCCTGTGTGTAGGGATGGGGTTCGGCTTGTACAAGCCCTCGTCCTCGAAATCGTGTGTCAGGCTCTGCCTACGGAGACGACCCCCGGTAGGCAGGCTAGGGGATGCGGGGAGCCATTTCGTGGCGTCCTAGAGAGAAAGCCCTGGTATTCGGAAGTTCTGTCCTGGTGGTGTCGGGTATCCAGTGGGGTCCTCAGCGTAGTCCGGGCGGACTACAGGCTGATCTCTTGCGCGGGATCTGAGGTGAGCGTGGGGAAGTCTGGTCGGAAGTCGCTCTGAGGTGTTCTGACTTCCGGTGGGTACAAAAGGCCTGCTCAACAGAAGATCTGGAAGTCCTGAGTTCGTGAGGTCATGAGAAGGGAAGGCAGGTAGTGGGCGACATTCTCGTTCTTTTTCTTCTGAATTCCTCGCTAGAAGCCGAATTATATTTGAATTTATTTCTAAAGTCCGATCTGATTTCCGATTCGTATTCCGATCGGTAAACATTTCCGAAAATATTTCGTAATTTTCTCCCAAATTACTCGGAAATACCTCCTCGTAATTCGTGCGACTGGTTTTCGAAGATCGATCCATCCAAACAAGAAGCTAGAAATCCAAAACTACATTCTGACCGCGCGCGCCCGCGCACGCACGCCCGGACAGCCACCCACCCTCGTAGCGCGTACCCGATCGCGCGTACACGCGCGCATCAGAACATCAATTTCGACCTCATGCCTTATTATAAAGATAAAGCGCGCGTACACGCGCGTACACGACACCATGGACGACGGGCAGCCTCGCGGGCGTAGCGCGCTCGCGCGTTGACAAAGAAATCCCCGAAAAAACATGGTCGTGAAGTCCCATTCATTTCCACCAGACGACCCGACAATATCGCCAAATACCAAAATCCCAAAACACTTCCGATCCACCCCCACTCTGTCGAGGCACACAAGAAGTGTTTTTGGACTTTACGACCAATTTGGCGATTTCATATAGCTACTTAGCTATTTTAGAGATTAGAAGTCCGATTTTCACAAGAAGTAGCCATCGTGCACACATCCGGCAACAAGGATTCGCAACTTTCACACCATCCACACCCCATCCACAGCCATGAGACTAGCCAGGCGCACCTGAACGCGCTATCCTTACGTCGCGATCGCCATGAGTGGGCCGGTCCTCAACGGGTGGTAGGACCGGCTCACTACCTACCGCCCGTCACCCGTCCACCCGAACACCCGGAGGTAAAACCACCGTGCCAGCCAAGAGAGTAGAAGACCTGGTCCCCGGCGACAAGTTCTACATGGGTGGGAAAGAGATCTGGACCGTCACCGGCGTGGCAGAGCCCTTTGAGACCTCCAATGGGGAGAGGCTCGTGAGCGTTTCTATTCTATGGTTTGATGGTGGTCGGGATTTCCGCATCTTTGATGCAGGCCAAAGAGTTATTGTCAACATCAAGGATTGACATGAACGAGGAAGAAAGGAGGTGAAAACCGGATGTTCAAGCTCCTGAAGGGAGGACGGAGGAACGTAGGCGGTACTGGCGTTGCGCAGGCCAGCCACCGCATCGTTTCTCCGAATAACAAGTTCCGCAGTACGGAGCAGCCATCGCCGCACACCGCGTTCCAGGATCCACCGGGCAGCGGTAACCACGGTTTCGACAGCAATACGTCCCGCGTAGACGAAAGGTCGTAACGCATGATCATCGTAGAAGGACATCAGCTACACGGCATGCTGTCTCTTTCCATGCCGTGGGAGGAGATCATAGCTCTTCCTCAGTTTCAGGATCGGTTCTCTGAAATCTCTGAGGAAGAGCTGAACAAGCTGAAGGAATCATACGAGGAGCTGCAGAGCTCCGCGGACGACGATTCATCCTGGGAGCTACCATGGTTCCCGTTTCTCTTTTACAGGTGATCCATGCCTGCCCGTAGTCAAAAGCAACGCGCATTTCTGAACTGGAAATTCGGGCATGCGTGGGTCAAGCGTCATCATTTCGACAACAAAGGCAAGCTGCCGAAGCGTGTACGCAGGAAGAAGCGTGTTCGGAGGCGGCGCTAATGGCCAGGCGTCGCAAGCCCATGAAGCTGAAGCTCAAGAAGGGAGCACTCCGGAAACAGACCGGGACCAAGAAAGGCAAGAAGATCCCGGTCTCAACGCTGCGGCGGCTCAAGCGCAGCAAGAATCCCACCACCCGCAAGCGCGCCAACTTCGCGCTAAACGCACGAAAGTGGCGCAAGGTGGGAGGCAAGCGCAGGAGAAGAAGCTGAACGTCGGCATCTTTGCCTGCGACCCCGGCGGCAGCACCGGTCTCGCGTGGGGTATCTTCGATCCTACAGTCGAGATCGGTGCTTCCCTCCGGGGACGTACCAATTTCGGTAGTTACACCGTAACGGGCGACATCCGTCATCAGATTCGTTCCATCTCTATGCAGTGGCGCAAGTTCTACAACGAATGCGTCAAGCATGAACGTCTCTCACCGGAGCAGGTCTGGTATGTCTGTGAGGACTTCATCTATACAGGCGGGAACTACCAGGGAGATTCTGCCAAGATGAGCACAGCGCTTATCTGGGGAATTGAGGGCTATCGCATGGGCCGCGCCGACCAATGGGCGGCAGGTCACGGCCGTAGGCAGATCATAGTTCCTCAGGTTGTTCTACAAACCGCCGGAGACGCGAACGCCTTCGCGAAGGACGTAAGACTTCGGGAATGGGGCCTCTGGATCAGGGGCAAAGAACACGAAAGATCTGCCTGGCGGCATGCGGCGTTATTTCTAGCAAAGTACCAGCGCCAGCACACTCACAGATAGCGGCCTCGCGCGCGCGTATGCGCGCGGTCGAGCGCGTACGCGCGATGCAACTCGGATATCGCCCCGGTACTAGCGAAGCTAGTGTCAATGGGCTATCCTCAGGCCCAGTGACCTCACCTCGCCAGCCCCGCTCCGATTCGATCGCCGGTTCAGAGCCGGTTTGGACCAGCGTCCCTCTCGGAGCGGGGCAGGTTCCTGGTCTACAGGGGAATCTCGACTTTCAGTGGTCCCCAGACCTGGAGAAACGCTTCGGAGATGACGTACGCCGAACTCCAGGCCGCGACCACGCCTACGTTGTTCACAAGCCGCCGAACGCACCAGCCTAGCCAATGGGAAAAGACGACGAATACTACTTCAACTCCAACGTGAAGAAGGGCCCAAGCCCGTACGCCATCATGATGCAGCGCAAGCGACGGGAGGAGAAGCGGGCCAAAGAGATGTGTCTAGCTATGAAGGCAGACGGCACAAAGTGTCGGAAGAGGGCTGGATGGGGCACATCTCACCCTGGCACCGGCAGGTGCAAGCATCACGGTGGCTCGACGGTCAATCATAAGGCCGCTGCCGCGAGGCAGGTGGCGCACGAGTTCCTGGGAACACCCAGGGATATGAACCCGTTTGACGCCATCCTCTGGTGTATCAAGATCCGTGCCGGCGAGATCGAGTGGCTGAGCCAGCGCATGGCCGAGCTTGACAAGGAAGCCTGGGTGGAGCAGACGATGGTCGGCAAGCAGTTCCATCTGTATGCGCGTGAGCGCCACAGGGCCATGCAAGATCTCGTCAAGTTCTCGGGTATTGCCGTCAGCCTCGGGATCGCCGAGCGCGCTATCAAGCTGGCGGAGACATATGGTGAGCTGCTGGCGCAGTTCACGAAGAATCTGCTCAACGATCTTTGGCCGCATCTTGATGAAGAAGGTCGCGCCAAGGCTCCTAGCTTCGTGAGGATGCGCCTTCTCCAGCTAGATCAAGGCAAAGAGCTTCCTGTAATCGAAGCAGGAGAGGCAGCGTGACCAAGTGGGATCTCGCAAAGGGCGTACGCGGAGGGCAGCGAGTGCGATCAGGCACAGCCATACAACTGGAGCTTGGGATGTACTTCGTACGTGACAAGCAGCTGTACTACGTGGTAGATCTGGAGCATGATACCCACAATTTCCTGATCGAGAATTGTGCCAGCCTTGCGCGGCAGTGGCACGATGCCGAGGAACTTGAGCAGGAAAGCATCATGATCGTGGGCCGTGGCTAGCACGGTTGTCGCGCCAGGGCTGCCACCTGGCGTCGTTGACGCAGCCTTAAAGAAGCTTTTTCCACCGCCGAATAAATATCTCTGGGAGCCTGTGAAGTGGGCGCGTGAGAAAGCGAGCCTATATCTGTGGTCCAAGCAGGTTGAGATCCTAGAATCCTTGAAGGAACACCGCTTCACGGCGGTACAATCTTGCCACGGACCTGGCAAGTCCTTCTCTGCGGCCAATGCTGGTGCGTGGTGGCTGGATCCGGAAACGCATACGCTGGGTGACGCTTTCCTGATCTCTACTGCACCATCTTGGCCGCAGGTGGAGGCCATCCTCTGGAAGGAGATTCGGCGCAGGCACTATCGCGCCAAGCTGGCCGGACGCATCACCCGCGAGTGTCAGTGGCTCATGGGTGAGTCAAATACCAGGCGGCTACATGAATCTGAAGAGATCATCGGCATGGGCCGCAAGCCGCAAGACTACGATGAGGATACGTTCCAGGGCATTCATGCCCGCTATCTCCTGGCGATCCTGGATGAAGCCAATGGTATCCCGGAAGCGCTGTGGGATTCGGTTCTGGCGCTGGCTACTGGTAAGAACAGCCGGGTTCTTGCCATCGGCAATCCGGATGACCCAAATAGCCGTTTCGCGCGGGTGTGTAGGCCGAATAGCGGTTGGAACGTCATTCGCATCTCTGCCTGGGATGTCCGTCAGGCGATCGTGGAGGAGGGCATCCCAGAAGACGTCGCCGAGCAGCTGACATCTGAGGAGTACATCGAGACAGCGCGTAGAGAGTGGGGAGAGGGCTCTCCGAGATGGCAGTCTAAGGTCGAGGGGCTGTTCCCGGACATCTCGGATGAGTTCCTCATCTCACCCACCTTGGTTGATCAATGTCAGAACGAGATCAATTTGCCAGGCTTTGAGCTAGGCAGATACGGTGCGGATATCGCCCGCTATGGCCAGGATCTGAGCGTTCTGTACCGAAACAGGGGTGGCGTCATCCGTCTGGTAGAGCAGTGGGCGAAGGAAGATACCATGCAGTCGGCTGGTAGGATTGCTCGTACTCTGCGTGAACATGCCCCGAAGAGGCCACCGGCCAACATCGATACGATCGGGCTTGGTGCGGGTGTATTTGACCGTCTGCGTGAGCAGAAGTTCAACGTAGCGCCGCATCAAGGTAGTACGCGCGCGCTCAACCCCGCCAAGTTCAAGAATCGGCGCTCTGAGGTCTGGTGGACCTTCAAAGAGCTCATGGATGAGGGTCTCATCGATCTAGACCCCGACGATGAGACCCTCGCCGCCCAACTCACCAGCGTCAAGTGGAACACAGATTCTGCCGGGAGGATTTACATAGAGACCAAAGAAGATATGATGGCTCGTGGCCTCCCCTCTCCCAACCACGCAGATGCAGCTATCATGTCTACGGTCTCTGCCGGTGCGGTGGCGGATCGTTCGTATCTCTCCCCCACGCAGCGGTCCGTCACCGCTGATATCATGGAGAAGGTGTGGTAATATATGGCTGAGTGGTGGCAGAAAGCATACAAAGGTGGAGGTCCGGCAAAGGTTGAAGGGTTCCCACGTCCATTGTACCCGCCCGACGCGAACAAACAGGGTAAGAAACCATCTGCCAATGGCCCGGACATCATCGCGTACAAACGTACGATTTCGCGGCTGGGCCGCTGGCCCTGGCAGACATTCGATGATGTATACTCGAATGGGTTCTCGCACGGGAAGGCAGGCGGGAATGTCAGTGACTCTGGCGTCGCCGGTGTCCAGCGCCAGCAGGATATCGACGATTCTGGCTGGCTTGGCAAGAAGACCTTTGATACATTACGGTACTGCCTTGTTCCGGAAGGCATGCCGAATGCTGGCCAGCAAGCGATGGACGCCACCGCCGTCAACTTGATCAACGAAGCCTTCAGGATGTTTGGTGGTAACGAACCGCCACCGCCGAGCTCGGGTACGGTGCGCAAGGCGGCACTCGACCTTGCCATCTCGCAGCTCGGAGTTAAGGAGTCGCCACCGGACTCGAACCAGGTCAAGTACACGTCCTGGTACGGCATGGTCGGGCCGTGGTGCGCGATGTTCATGACTTGGTGCTTTGAAACGAACAAGATTCGTGAATCTCCCAGCTTTGTGAAGGGCTCTCGCTACTCTTATGTTCCATACATCGTAGCTGACGCGCGTGCGGGTAAGAATGGACTGCAGACAACCGATGACCCGCAGGCAGGCGATCTAGTCTGCTACGACTGGGAATGGAATGGCGAGTACGATCATGTCGGCATTTTTGAGCGGTGGACAGGTAGTGGTCAGTTTGATGCGATCGAAGGGAATACGTCGACCTCGAACAACTCGAACGGCGGCCAGGTCATGAGGCGTACGCGCAAGAAGGGTGGTCAAGGTACTGTCTTCGTGAGAGTGAAGGAGCCGTAATGTGCTCATCTTCGAGATCACTGTCAGCGGTGATATCCTCGGCACGATCGGGGTCTTCCTCTCCGGGGCGGGCAGTCTTTTGACGGCGTTTGGCGCTATTCATTACGAGAAGAAGCGCGGCGAGAAGGAATGCGATAGGCGTTTCCAGGCCTTCTTGGACGGGATGAAGTTGAGGGATGAAATAGGGGTAGCGCACCATGAATAATCTGCCCACTCGTCGTCCGGCCGAAACAACTGCAGTGGCCGCATCACTCGCACTTCTGATTGCCAACATTCTTGGTGTTGATAATCCGGAGACGCTGACTGCGCTTGCGGTTGTAATCGGATTCATCCCGGCGATCGTTACTTGGATCGTCGAAATGCGGCGTAAGGGGTCAGGGTGACTTGCTGGCTGTATTTGATAGCCCAACTTTGCTGGGTGTGGCCGCAATCATCTCGGCATTCGGAGGTTTGGTGAGTACGGCTTTCAGCATCCGTAGGACACGTCATGATGAACGAGCTAAAGCCGAGCAGGAATGTCTTGATCGTCTTAGGGCGACTCGGAAAGAGGCTGAAGATCTGGGGGAAGAGTTACATCAGCTGAAGATGAAGATGAGTAGGGACTAATGGCGAAATGGATCCCTTACATATTGGCAGGACTGGGTTTAACGCTTGCTGGCGCCTCTGGATTCTTGGCGTCGCAGGTGTTCGCGGCCAATGCGCAAACGCCGACGAAAACCGTCACGATCAATGTAGCGACCGGGCCAGCTGGACCTCCGGGTGAGCCAGGCCCACCTGGACCAAAGGGCGATGCTGGTCCGAAGGGTGCCACTGGTCCAGCAGGACCAGCGGGACCAAAAGGTGACACCGGTCCAACCGGGCCTCCAGGCGGACTTGTCTGCCCGGCTGGGTTCAGCGAAGGCGATCTTGTCATCAATCATCCGGGCGGTCAGGTAACGTTGTTTACGTGTCTGAAGGACTGAGAGGAGAACAATGCTACCACGGCCGACAACCTGGGGAGAAGTTGCTTGGATTGGAATTTTCATCGTCCTCCTGATCTGGCTGATTCATACCTGGTAGATGGAGGATGTCACGCCTCAGCTTATCGCGATCCTTGAGGAGATCAGAAAACTCATCAAAGTTCTTGAACGCATCGCGGATGCGGTCGAAGAAGAAGTAGCGAAGGAGGACTGATGGCTCGTAAGAAGGGAAAGGTCTTCTCAACAAAGAAGGGCAAGATGCCGAAGGGGAAGCTTTCCGTGACGGTCATGCCCAGCGTTCCTAGCAATCCGAAGGCACAGCCAGCCCGCTAGATGCCGCCGGTTGGTCGTCCCCGTACTACTACGCGCCAGGGCTCGCGCGCGCCAACACAAGAGCTCGGGATTCCCGACAACTACGTCGGGAGTTGGGGTGTTGTTGGTCCTTCCGTCTCAATGGTGGGCGGTGGGCCATGGCACATGTACATCGACGAATGGGAGTACGTCCCAGAGCTTCGTTGGCCTCTCAATGTTCGTCTTTACGAGCAGATGCGAACGGATTCACAACTGGCTGCCCTTCTTACGGGGACGATGTGGGGTATCACTCAGCTGCGATTTGTTGTTGATCCGAATGGCTGTCCCAAGGCGATGGTGAAGGAAATTAGCGAGGATCTCAATCTGCCGATCATGGGGGAGGACGACCAGCCCCTCGGTAGGATGAAGGGCAGGTTTGTGCATCGTTCCCATTTGCGGCAGGCGATACTATCAACGCTGTATGGGCACATGTACTTCAACGTTGTCGGTGAGATCACGGACGGCAAGTGGAGGCTGCGTAAACTCGCGCCGCGCATGCCGCAGACGATCGCAGAGATTAAGGTAGCCGATGACGGCGGTCTGGTCAGTATCATGCAATGGGCTCCGGGGACAGTAGCGGTTGGTCAGAGCTCTACGCAATATGGCCCCGAGATCCCGGTTGACAATCTCATCGCTTTCATCTTTCAGCAGGAAGGCTTGAGTTGGACTGGGCGCTCAATGTTACGCGACTGCTACCGAGATTGGCTTTCTAAGGATCGTCTGATGAGGATCGAGATGGTCAACCATGAGCGTGCTGGTGGTGTTCCTTGGGCAGAGGGCGCGCAAGGTATGACCGTGGATGAGATTTCCGATCTTGATCAGATGATGCGTCAGTTCCGTATTGGCGACAATGCGGGCGGTGCGCTACCGTTTGGTGCCAAGCTCAATATTGCACGCGGGACGGGAAGTGATGTCGACAAGACCATCAAGCGGTACGACGAGAGTATGGCGCGTCGTTTCTTGCTAATGGTCGTCAATCTTGCCCAGGGCGGGCAACATGTGGGGAGCTACGCCCTGGGCGAGACCTTTGAAGACTTCTTCATCGTGGGTCAGCGTAACATCGCGCAGTGGTACTGTGATGTGATGACGGAGCACCTCATTGAGGACATCATCGACTGGAACTACGGTGAAGATCAAGCCCTGACTCCGAGGATAACGTGGGAGCGCAGCAGTGAAGATAGTCTTGGAACTGAGCAGCTTGCTGCTCTAGTTGATAAGGGTATCGTCACGATGGACCAGGAAACGGAGAACTGGGTGCGCTACCGCTACCTCCTCCCAAAGAAGACGGAGCCGCGTCCAGAAGTTTCGATGGGCGGTCCGAAGCAACCTTACGAGCAGCGTGCTGAAAAGCTGGGTGAGGGAAGCGGGACAGTTCCTGGTGTACAGCCCGTACCTCAGGCACCTGCCAATCAGGCTCCGGCTCAAGCTGCGGGGGATCTGGGGTCGGGTGCTCCCTCCCTTCAGTCCCCCGCAGACCGTAACCCCTGGTGGCGAAGGATGCTGGGCGTATGAAGCTTCGTACAGTCAAGAATGTGACGATCATGGAGGCCGGAATTGAGTACAAGCTCAGTAATGGTCCCACGACGTTCACACCCGAAGACCTTGTCGATGCTGTCGTAGCAGCGAACGAAGATCCGTCGATCCCGACCCCACGCTTGAAGCTGGGGCACACAGACCCGCGTTATAACGACAGCTCGGTGTACGACGCAACACCGGCATTTGGTAAGGCCACCAACCTTCGGCTCTCTGGCAATGGTATGGCAGTTCAAGCCGATTTTGTCGGGGTACCGGAGTGGCTCGCCGAGATTCTCCCCACAGCGTTCCCATCACGTAGCATCGAAGGGTTCTGGGGAGTTCAGAGTAGTGCGAGCAGCAAGAACTGGCGGTTCGTGTTGACCGCTTGCTCACTCCTCGGTGTTGTCTGGCCGGGGATCACGCAGCTGGAGGATCTACCCCTCCTGAATGAAATGTACGGAGAGGAGATACCATCAGCTGTCGAGATCGATCCGGAACTCGCCGCAGCTTTAGAGACCGGAGGTGATCAGATGAAGCTCTTCGCAAGAAGAGCAGCAGCTTCGGCGAATCTGGACGACATCCGCCGAGCATTTTACAGCGAGTTCGTCCCCTCTCGGCAGGAGGCTAACTGGTGGTGGGTACGTTCTATCATGACGGATCCGAATCAGTTGGTTGTCGAGGATGACGAAAGTGGTCAGTTGTTCATGATCGACTTCTCGTCGGATGCGGAAGGTTCTGTTTCATTCGGGGAACCAAGCACCGTCCGCATCGAGTACGTCCCGGATGATCAGGGTGCTCAGAAAGAAGCAGCCGGTCATCTGGCAGCTGCGCTGGCCGTGGGCAGAGAAGTCATGGCCAGCTGGTCAACTCGGGCGGA
>Ga0066903_100005613_pt1 | contig 10929 bp, 8 predicted proteins | sample PanSoiMetaGPlot1_FD_67491 | JGI IMG/M metagenome (GOLD analysis project Ga0066903, IMG submission 67491) | Tropical forest soil microbial communities from Panama analyzed to predict greenhouse gas emissions - Panama Soil - Plot 1 (version 2) | ecosystem: Environmental > Terrestrial > Soil >...
ATCGTCCGTCCCGATGGGCGAAAGATACACGATGTGTACCTCTTCGAGATGAAGAAGCCCGCCGAGTCGAAATATCCAGGCGACTTCTATAAGCTGCGTGCGACCACCGCGTCCGGGCAAATCTCTTCGATGGTCTTGGCCCAGCGGAAATAGGTCGCGCGCAAAAAAATAAAGGGATCGCGCGTCATCCGCCGGTGCTTGTACCGGAGATCCTCGGCGACAACTGCGCACTGCATGGCCAGCCATGTTTCGTACGCCTCGTTGTCATCTTGGAATGACATGATCTCACCAGCACATCTGCTTGAAGGCACGATGGGCTTGTGTGCCTAGGAGGCTACTCGACCGCTGCAACGTGCCATGGGCACATCATAAAGTATCTTGCCAGGAATGACGGTGAGGTAGATCGCGTCTGATTTTGCGATTTTGTTGGAAGATATCTTTGACGTTAATGGGGGTAACACATGCCTAAAGCAGTCATGAAACGAACAGCACTGATGCTTTCATGGTTGGTGTTCTCATCTGTCCCCGCTTTGTCCTGGAACGGATTCGGCCACATGGAGGTGGCCGCCGTCGCCTGGGACAGGCTAAGCGACAAGCCGCAAATTCAGGCGCGGATCACTCAACTGCTCATGCGCAACCCTTTGTACGACTCATGGACTAGGGACCAGCCCGACGACATCCGCGAAAAGGTCGGGTTCATGAGGGCGGCGACATGGCCAGACATCATCAAAGGCGATGGTCAGCATGTGGAGGACGGAGCGCCCGGATCTCATGGCAATCGCCCGACAGGTACGCCCGATGACTTCCTCAACATCGGGTATTCCGACAACCGGATGCATAAATACTGGCATTTCATCGATAAGCCGTTCTCGCCAGACCACACCCGGCTGCTGCAGCCGGAGGAACCCAACGCCCAGAGCCGGATCGCTTTGTTCCGCAGGACTTTAGCTTCTGACTCAGGCGTCGACGACGGCGTGAGATCGTACGACCTGACTTGGCTTTTGCATCTGGTCGGCGATGTCCACCAGCCCCTGCACGCAACATCCCGCTTCACCCACGCTCACGACGGCGGCGACGAAGGGGGTAACCTGGTTAAGATTCGTTGCGGCCAGCGTATTGAGGTCTTCTGCCAGAGCGGCGGGTTGCATACGTTCTGGGACGATCTCCTCGGACCAACCGATGGACCACCGGAGAGAGTGATCCATGCCCAAGGCGGCCTTGAAGATCCCGATGAAAATCTGGCGTCAAACACTGACGAAGCGGTGTGGATTAAGGAGAGCTTCGAAGCCGCCCAAGCTGTGGCGTATGCTGCGCCTATCCCGACCGACGACCAGCCCGCGAAGCTGACTGCCACGTACAAACGAATTGCCCTCGCTAAAGCCGAGGAGCGGGTCGCGTTGGCAGGTGCCCGCCTGGCCAAGCTGCTGGAGTTAGCGTTGCGGTAATCTCCAAAATCCGAGCCGGCAACGGGCGACCACTTGCCCCAAGGAAGGGGGTACGTGAAGGCTGCGAAGGCATAGAAACCCTAACCCCCGATGAGATCGGCAACGGGGCTGGGGTTTCGCGCGGGGGAGGGAGGCGTCCCGCGGAGTTCTCTAACGCTGGCCAATGTGCCGCGTTCCGGGTCAGCTTGGAACAGCGTTAACGCGTTTGATGGCCAAGCCCTCGAAATCGGATGCTACAGCGAAGGCCGCCCCTTGATTGCCGCTGAGTGGATCGCCTTCGCTCTGGAGTGCCACGCGCAGCCTTGCTTTCGGAGGCTGGACCAAAATAATTCTCAACAGGCGACAAGATCCGTGTGTCGCGGAAGAACCCCTGGGCTGTATCTGCAAGACCACATCTGGAAACCACTCGGTATGACTGACACGAGCTTCGAAGTCGACGGTGACAAGGCTGCCCGATACGCCAAAGCGCTCCCCACTGATCCGGTAACTGGGTTGCCTCAATCAAGCACAGCTCGCAATCTTAACGCGAAGTTCGACTGCGGCGGCGGTTGCGCTGCCACCACGGCGAGCGATTACCTGCGCTTTGCGCTCATGTTGATGAACAGAGGACGGTACGATACTCCAGTTTACGCGGCACGCTTCCCAAACCCCCTCGCCGAACTCACCAAGGTAGCTTGACTCCGAGCCTGCTGTAGCGCGCGCTTGCCGAGCACCGACAAGGCCGCTGTCTGTATGTTCTGGCCGTTTGCAAGGCCTTTGACGAAGGTCAAGGCATCCGCCGCATAGGGCGAGGCCGGCAATATTCGGCCCGCCGCCACAAACGCAGCATCCTGCAACTTCTTACCTTGCGCGAGCGCGACAGCAGCGTCGAACGCCGCGCGGGTGGCAGGGCCACCTGGTAATTGATTTCGCGCTGTAGTCAGTAGAGCCTCAGTGATGTTCTTGCCCTCGGCAAGACTTTTTGCCGTATCAAACGCAGCCTGAGCAATCCGGCCACCTGGTACCGCGCCCCGGGCCGCAGCAAAGACCGCCTCGGTGATGGGACGTCCAGAAGCCAATGCATTGGCCGCCCCAAGCGCGGCGCCGACTCCGGTACCAATACCGGGAATGAAAGGCGCGACCATTTCGGCAAGTTTGAGCTGATCGCGGACTGCATCGATGTGGCCCATCGCGGCGCCCTTGAGGGCATCCCCGAGCTTTTGACCACGCGCAAGGCGTGAACCTGCATCGATCGCGATGGCGGCCGGACCTGCCGCCAAACGAAGCGCCCCAATTCCGGCGCGGCTGATGTCACCCAATATTGGAACTTTCCCCACCGTGTCTGCAGCCTTGCTGACGGTGCGAGCAATATCTCCGGCGACATTCTTAACCTTGTTGAACGCACGCCCGACCGAATGGACCAATCCGCCGAGGAAATATTCCTCCTCCGGATCGTATAGATAGACTTCGAGTTCGGGCGAGAAGCCGATTTCCTGTTCGCTTGTCGTTTCCTGTCTCGATAGAAGTGCGGGTGCGTAAATCTCCGCCGCCGCTGCAAGCGAGGCCAAAGCGGCAAGATCCGGGGGCGCCAGCATTGCCTCCTCTGCAGCGTGGCGCGCAGCATCGCTCGCCAAACGGACGAACTGGAGGTTCGTTTCAAATTCCTGCTCCAAACTATCGGCACCCCCAAGTTCGAGGCCCAACGTTTGCCCCGGCACGCTATCAAGGCGGCCCTGACGAGAGATGCCCTTGAGATAACCGCCAAGTGCGCTGCCCAACGCCGGCGACAAGCCGCTCCCGACCTTTGCTGCGGCATGGGTCATAATCGCGCTTAGCAGATGCTCGAACTCCGTTTCACTGCTGGCATCGATCAGACGTGCGGCAAACTCGTTCGCTTCCGCCTCCGTCAACACTTCGAAGCTGTTACGTGATACCGCAACAGGTTCAGCGGGCCGCGCGCGCCAAGGCGACCGGAGCGAGGGTGATCGAACGGAGCGCGTAATATGTTGTGCGTCGTCCGCAATACCAGGTGTACTCATGATCATGCCTCCGTTGTTCCTTAAGGCGCATGCAGCAAGGCCGATGCCAGAATGGAACCGGCATCCAACTGGAGGCAGAACGCGCCAGCGCTAAAACGGATAGCAGCGAAATACTCGCAAGTACCAACGATTTCAGATTGGTGGATCGTCCATTCCGTCTGCGCGCGGAATACCGATGTTGCCTCGGCATCCAATGCTCTCCGATGAGGCGACGAAATCATTTTCGGTGATGCGGCCTCCAAAATGCGGTCGGGCGAAGGAAACTTCGCCCCGATCTGAAAAATTCTCAGCAAAGCTATCTTTTTCGTCTGGCACGATTGTTGAACTAATCCCGTTTGGCAAATGGTTGCCCAATGCGCAGCCTGCCTGCATGCACACGACGAGGAGACCATCGCTATGGATACGTTTGACCGTCAAAAATTTGCGTTTGTCCCGGAAACCGAAGCGTTCGAGAGTGAACAATTCCAATGGGGCGGCGAGGCCGAGGTTTTCAACGAGGCCGAGGTGATGGAGCTCGCGGGCGAATTGCTCGAAGTTTCCAACGAAGCGGAACTCGACCGGTTTCTCGGCGACCTGATCAAGAAAGCCGGTAGCGCGCTAGGAAAGGTCGTCAGATCGCCCGTCGGTCAAGCCGTCGGCGGCCTGCTGAAGGGAGCGGCCAAGCAAGCGCTGCCGCTAGCCGGAGCCGCTTTGGGTGGCGCTGTCGGTGGGCCGTTGGGAGCTCAAATCGGCAGTGGATTGGCCTCAGCCGCGAGCGACGCCTTGGGCCTGGAGAGCGAGGCCGAAGACCGCGAATTTGAAGGCGCCAAGAACTTCGTCAAGATGGCTGGCGACACTGTGAAGTCGACGCTTTCCGCCGAGCCCGGAGTGAGTCCTCTCGCCTCGGCCAAAGCGGCGCTGGCGGGAGCCGCGCAAAAGCACGCACCGGCATTGCTGAGCGGTGCAATTTCCGTCCACGGTGAGAAGCCGCTTCACGGCATGGGTCGCGTGGGTCGCTGGGTGCGCCAAGGGCGCAACATCATCATCATCAACTGCCACGCTGGTCGCGTCTGACCAAAATCGCGGCGGTGTTTCATGAACGATCCCGCAACTCCAGTCCCGTCGGCGGATCCGCCTTATATCAGCCGGACAAACCAAAAGTCCGTGCCGGGTCTGCGCTGCCGGCGTTGTGGCCGACAGGCCAAGCGTTGCCGCTGCGCCAGATCAGCGGATCTATCGGACCACAGTATTTCGCTAACCACGTCAAGGAGACCGTCAATGCACGATATTGACCGCGTGCGGTTGGAAACTCAATCGGAAGCTGAGTCTTTCGGAGTCGGCGAATTCGAAGCCGAGCACCTCGAGTTTGGCGAAACCGGCCAAGTATTTGGCGAAACCGAAAACATGGAGCTGGCCAGCGAATTGCTCGAAGTATCGAATGAATATGAGCTCGAACAGTTTCTCGGCGATCTCGTTGGCAAAGCCGGACAGGCCCTGGGACGCTTTGTCAGTTCGCCATCCGGTAAGGCACTTGTCGGCGTTCTCAAAGATGCTGCCCGGCAAGTGCTGCCGTCGGTGGGATCGTCCGTCGGCCGCTATTTCGGCGGTGATACCGGGGCAAAGTTGGGCGGCCAGATCGCCGACGCTGCAGGCCGAGCTTTCGGGCTGGAGCTGGAGGGTTTGAGCGGCGAGGATCGCGAATTCGAAGTTGCCCGGCGCTACGTCAATTTTGCCGGGCAAGCCGTCCGGAACCTGGTGGAGGATGAGGCAGGGGGCAGCCCACTAAGTGCGGCCCAGGCCGCGGCTATCGCAGCCGCCCAAACCCACGCGCCGGGTTTGCTGCAGGGGGTAACTACGGACGGTTTATCCCGTCGCTCTTCATCCGGCGCGCCCGTTCCGCATGGCGCCGGCGCCGTAACCGGTCGATGGGTTCGGCACGGCAACAATATCATTGTGCACGGGGTGTGAGCACCATGCCCGCTGCGACCTATGCGCATTGGATGCTGGATCAGGAGGCGCGCGCGTTACTGGCGCGTCTCGGCCGGGTCAGGCCATTCGTGGTCAACCAGCCGATGGTCTTGGCCGCCAGCCTGCTTCCCAGCGCGCAGATCGCCATCGAGCGCTTTTTGGCCCAGGGCCGGAGCGAACTCCGACGCCGTATCAAAGCGTTCATCCGTTGGCTGCGTGGCCCCGGTGCAACGGCGACGGCGGCTGAAGCGCAGCACAAGTTTGTGTTCCTGCGCCTGCGTTTCAATGCCGTGTTGTCGCAGCTTGAGCTGTTCAACCAGGTCATCACGCAGCGTGGCGAAAGCGAGCAAGGTGTGTGGCTGTCTGGCCTCGACGTGGTTTCGTCCGATGCACTGGCGCTGCCGGGATATTATTCGGCACCTCCCGTCATTTGCTATCTTGATCGCAGCGCAGGCGCCGCTATCCGACGGGCGCGCACGCGACTACCCGGCGGAGGCGAAAACCCCGTCGCCATCATCCGTATTCCGCGAGAACGGATGATCGGAAGCGGCATCGCCTCATCGCTGATCCACGAGGTCGGCCATCAAGGCGCTGAATTGCTGGGCCTGGTCAGATCGTTGCGGCCGGAGCTGCGCATTCGGCAAGGCCAGGCCGCCGATCCATTGGTCTGGCAATGCTGGTACCGGTGGATAGCTGAAATCGTGTCGGACTTCTGGGCGATCGCCCGGCTTGGCGTGGTTGCGACCCTGGGACTGATCGGCGTCGTCAGCTTGCCGCGCCCGTTCGTCTTTCGCATCAATTTCGATGATCCGCACCCGATTCCTTGGATCCGTGTCAAGCTGAGCTGCGCTATCGGTGATGCGCTCTATCCGCATCCGCAATGGGTCCGGGTCGCGCAGCTGTGGGAGAACTACTACCCGTTGGACGCGCTCGAAGGGATGCGCCGTCATCTGATTATCCGTCTTGAACAAAGTTTGCCGGATTTCGCCTCGCTGCTTGCCAACCATCGACCGCCCGCTTTGAACGGCCGCTCGTTGGGCGAGGCCATGCAGGTGCAGGAGCGCAGCCCGCATCGGCTAACGGAATACTTCCACATTTGGAGCGAAGCACCATCCGAAATGTACAAGGCGCCGCCTTGCTTGGTTTTCGCCGTCATTGGTCAAGCGAAGGCGGACGGCCGGATAAGTCCTGAAGACGAGAGCGAGCTGTTGGCGAAACTGCTGACCCAATGGGCCATGCGCAGCACGCTCGATGTCGCCGCCAATTGCGCCGCGCTGCCGGCATTGAATTTCCACCCCGGACCAACCGCATCAAAGTAGGAGAAAAGCCATGGCTAAGAGTACGAGACAAGCGACCATATCCGATCACGGTTGGGAGCTTAAGTTGATCGCATCGCCGGTAGGCGTGATGCCCAACGAAACGGTTACTTTGACCGTTGTCTTGTCACACCCTCATTTCGCCGAATTATCGTCGGAAGAATATGAGCCGTTCTACAATAATTGCTTCGATTTCAAATACAGCAGCAGCAATAGCCGCCTGCTTTCGCAATACCTCAGGGACCATACCAGCGGGCAAGCGAATCCTGCAAAGATTGAGCGGATGCCGCACGTGCCCGACGGAGACTATGACATCACAGTTGAAGTCTCACCACGACCTGACCATTTCCGTTTCATAGAAACGTGCAAGCCGATACAGGACTGCCTGCAACGGTACTCATGTGAGTGGCCTCTCCTGCCAGATTGCTTAACAGCGTCGACCCAAATCAAAGTGCGAGCGGAGAGGACGATCAGGGTTGCAATGCAACGCACTCTCTCGCGGCCGACCCCCGACCAGGCGCTGTGGGCAGCCATTCGAAACCGTACTGCCGCAATTAGCTTTAGCCGCTATCAACGATTCATCGATAAGGTGTTGGGGCCAGATGACGACTCGAATCACGTGGTTCAGCTGCGCAGCGCAATGGCGCGAAGCATCCGCGGCATGGATGACAAGCAGCTTAGCTTCTTCGGCCCCTATGCCTACAGTATTCTCAAGTTGGCTACGCAGGTGTTTCTGACGCTGGAGTGCGGTGTCGTCATACGCGACGAAGAGCTTTTCAAGCTCGAAAACGAACAGATCCGATTTGACGATCCCTCGATCACTATGGAAAAACTGAAGAAATGCCTTGCTCATTACCTGGTGCATCCAGATTCGCAGCCCGCGACGCTCCCTTACCTCAATAGAATTGTTGAAGCATTCGTTGGTCTAGATCGCGACAACGACGACGATGACAGACGTGAGGTTTTGCCCTTCCGCAACGGCATCCTGAAGCATCGCCTCACGGCTCCCAGCATGATGGAGCTGATCTGGTCCTACTGGCAAGAAGAAGGCATGTTGATGCAGACGATCAACGCCATTGCCAGGCGGTTCCAGAACCGGCGCGGCTCTCGGAACGATCCATTGGGTGAACTGGAGTTCGACTCCCTACGCCCGTTGAACAACATACTCTGGGGTTATATCCAAGATGAACATAACCGTCTGACTGTCCCGCGCCGCGCCTACGAGTATCAGCACCTTTATGGATTAACTCTCGAAGGCAAAGCGGTGCAGGGCATGGACCCGGCAGATAGCCGCTCGAAATTCATCGAGGCTTTCCACAACTTGCTGTACCGCGCCGAGCTGTTCTACCGCGAAGATCGCGACACAACGATGATCTCCGATGCATTCCCATTGCTGAACGCCCTGAAGGAAGTGCATTTGCTGCTAGCCGAGGGTGCACATAATCAGTTCTGCGACCTCACCTGGACCGCACGCGGCGAAATGCTGATCGCACAGTGGATGCTGGCGCGGCCGGAAATGCGTGAGTTCCTACGTGGCCGTTACATGGTGCCATACAATGAACTGTGGATGGGCGCCGTCGATTCGATGAAGCGGCTGCAGGGTTGGACTGATACCTCCGTCACTCATTTCCACGAACTCGCCGTGACCGGCGAGCGCATCTTGCTGTCGATCCGGTATGGCGACTGGATCAACATCAACAATATCGAAGAGCAGGCCAAGAACTGGGCGCGCAACTGTAAACCTGAGGTTCAGCGTTATCTGCATGACTATCGGACGGTCACCGGGGTCGATCTGACCGCGGACACTACCGACACACGCGACGCTGCTATTCGCTTCATCCAGCCATCGACCCTGTTGCAACGCAGGTTGAGCAGTCAACAGGCCGACTCCATCGGCGCTACCGAAGGCGGACTGCACGGCATTCTCCCCGCCGCACCTGCCACGGCCGCACTGCCGAAAAGACAAGTGCCGCAGCTTTCCAAACGTGCAAGTGACGCAGTGCCGGTGCCGAGAAATAATGGCGGGCGGTGACGGCCATGCCGGATTTCACGTCCGCTCTCTACCTCGGAATGCTGCATGCGCACGAAGCCTTGTGTCCGTGGCAACAGATGACGACAGGCCGCCCCGCTGTACTTGAACCATCCACCCGTGCCGATAGGTTGGCAGACAGGCTGGCACTGATGGTCGGTTGCGAGTCGGCAGTGCTGGCAACATCGACGCTACACATTTTTTGGGATTTGTTCGATATCCTAGCAAGTGAGAGCGTTGCTATCCATCTCGATGCCGGGAGTTATCCAATCGTCCGTTGGGGGGTGGAACGTGTTGCGGCCAAAGGCGTGCGCTCGACTACGTTCAAGAAGCACGACCCCGTCGCGCTCCAGGCAAACCTTCACCGCGCGCCCGACGTAACCAGACGTCCGGTGGTCGTCACCGACGGAGTTTGCCCGCTCACCGGCCGGACAGCACCACTGCGTGAATATATGCGGATAGTCCGCAAGTTTGGTGGGCTGCTCATCATCGACGACACGCAGGGCTTCGGCATTTTTGGTCATGACCCGACTGATGCCCTGCCGTATGGCGGTGATGGCGCGGGAACGCCTGCGTGGTGCGGCGTGGCGGGGCAAGAACTCATTGTCGTGAGCTCACTCGCCAAGGCATTTGGCGCGCCTGTTGCGGTGATCGCAGGCAGTAGGCATTGGATCGACAAATTCAAGGCTGCGAGCCTGACCCGGCTCCATTGCAGTCCTCCCTCGATGGCAGCCATCAGCGCCGCTGAAAACGCACTGGCGATCAACGCGGCAGAAGGTTTCGCTCGCCGCAATCGTCTGCTGGAATTGGTGCGCATTTTCAAACGAGGCATGCGTGGCATTGGAGTCATAACACAGGGCGGCCTGTTTCCTGTACAGACGCTCACTCGCCCCGCGGGCAGCGACGCTGTCGTCCTGTATACACAGCTCTTGCAGGATGGTGTCCGCACGGTGCTGCGGCGCGCGAGTAATGGCGGGCGCGCCGCGGTTACGTTTATCCTCAATTGCCTGCACACAAACTTCGAAATTGATCGGGCGTTGCGTGCCCTGGAGCAATTCCGCTTGCAAAATTTTAGGACGGCCGCGGTGTGAATGACCTCGTGACAAGAGGAGTGAAGCTATGAACAAGCTTATGAGTTTCAATCCTGAACCTTTCGATTCTGAATTTGCGTTCGAGGCGGTCGTGCCGGGCTTTGCGGCGGAGAGCGAAGCCTTCGAGCAGGAGGGCGAGTTGGAAACGCGGGGCGGGAGCGGGCGCGCTGGTTCCGGCCGATGGCGCACGGCATTGGCTCGAGGCGCGAACCGACCAGTGGCAAAGCGGTCTTCCACCACAACACGCGCGGTCAAGCAGAAGCTGACTTCGTCATCGGCCGGTTCACCGGGGCCTGTTTCATCAAAGCCTGGTTTGCGGTGGGCTTCTTCATCAAAATCTGGTTCGTCGCGGCCTCGAGGGCACTCTCACGGCCAGTGGGGGCATCGAGCCAGACCGCCATTCTGGCCGTATGCTGAAGCACCGTGGTATTACGCAGGCGCGCCCGCGGCTTCGCCTCAGGACTCCGCAGCACTGAGCTCCGAGCACGTCAGCTGGGTGCAAAATTGTTTAAACAGTTTTCTTGGCCTACAATTGCCGACTGACGGCGTAATGAATGTACAAACTCGCAGTGCCGTCCGCTCTTTTCAAGAGCGTCGTGGTCTCCCCATAACCGGACTGGTTGGCCCCGAAACGGAAGCTGCATTGCAGGACGCCTGCCGCACGCACGCTGCTTCCACAACTCCCCCCCCAGCAGCTCCTGTGGTCGCGGTTGCGCCGCCACCGGCTGGGCCGCTGCCTGATGCAACGGAGGCTCCTGCGTCTCCGCCCGAGGGCGCCCAGGAATTCGAGTGGGAGCAGGATCCCATCCATATCCCGTCTGATTCCATTCGGACACCCACGGTTCGCTCGTCAGCCGCCGGAACACCGTCGATCAAGGCACTGCGTGAAAATATCCTCCGCATTGCCAAGGAAGAGCTGGCGCGTTGGCACAACGGTCAAGTCAAAGAATTGGATCCCCGGACGAGAAAGGTGCTGCAGGACTACTGGAAGCGCGGACCGGGACTTTCGTTCAGCGAAACCGAACTCGGCACCAAGGCGTTCCAGGATGCGCACCCATGGAGCGCCGCCTTCATCAGTTGGGT
>Ga0066903_100005614_pt1 | contig 10928 bp, 7 predicted proteins | sample PanSoiMetaGPlot1_FD_67491 | JGI IMG/M metagenome (GOLD analysis project Ga0066903, IMG submission 67491) | Tropical forest soil microbial communities from Panama analyzed to predict greenhouse gas emissions - Panama Soil - Plot 1 (version 2) | ecosystem: Environmental > Terrestrial > Soil >...
CCCCCGATGCCTCCCGTGTCGCAGTCTTCCAGGCTGTGATTCTGCGCGATCAGGTCGGCGACCTGCTGCGTGCATCCATAGGCAGCGCCGGCAACGCCCGAACCGATCGGCTTTCCGAAGATCAGAAAGTCTGGGTCCAGGTTCTCGGCGCGCGTGTAGCCGCCCGGCCCGGCACAGATCGTATGCGTCTCGTCGAATATCAGGAGAGTGCCGTGCTTGCGCGTGAGTTCGCGCAACACCTGGTGGTATCCGGCAATCGGATGCACGATGCCGACATTGGTCAGAGCCGGTTCGGCGAGCACGCAGGCTACGTCGAAATGCGCCAGCGCCTGCTCGAGCGCGGGCACGTCATTGAATTCCACGACGCGGGTGGTAAGCGACGGATCGACCGGGGGCCCGATGTTCCCGCGGCGCGCTTTGGCTGTGCCGTCGGGTTGGAGCGTGATGAAGGTTTCGTCCACGCTGCCGTGGTAGCACCAGTTGAAAACGAGAATCTTCGGGCGGCCGGTGATCTGGCGAGCGAGGCGGATCGAAAAGCGGTTCGCGTCGGTGGCCGTGAGCGCGAATTGCCAATAAGTCAGGCCGAAGCGAGCTTGAAGGTCTTCCGCGACGAAGACCGCGTCTTCCGACGGCAGCATCAGGGTGATGCCGCGCTTGGCTTGCTCTTCGATCGCCTTGACGGCGGCAAATGGGGAGTGCCCGGTCATGGCGCCGGTGTCGCCGAGACAGAAATCGACGTAGCGGCGGCCGTCCACATCGAAGAAGTGCGCGCCCTGCGCCTCGCGCACAAACGGCGGGAACGCGCCTGCCCACTTCACCATCCAGTTCATGGGAACGCCGGAGAGCAGAGACTTCTTTCCTCGGTCGAATAGAGCCTTCGACTTCGGGCGATCGTCAACAAAACGCTTCTGTTCGCGCTGCATCAGGGACTGGAGACGGTTACGGTCGACAGTGGGCATATTCTCGTGGGAAAGGCGAAAGGGTAGCAGAAAGCTTTGCCGACCGCGAGAAAAAGCGAACCACCACAGGGAGCACAGAGGAAGAGGTGATGTCCCGTCCCTGTGATCCCGTGCGTTCCAAGTTGTTGTGGATTCGCTACAGGATGTAGCGTGACAGATCCTGATCTTTCACGATCTCGCTCAGCATCTCCTGTACATAAGCGGCGTCGACAATGATCTGCTGGCCTTTCTTGTCCGGGGCGTCGAAGCTGATTTCGTCGAGCACGCGCTCCATGATCGTGTGCAACCGGCGCGCGCCGATGTTCTCTGTGCCTTCGTTCACGCGGAACGCAAAACGGGCGACTTCTTCGAGCGCATCGGGGGTGAATTCGAGCTTTACGCCTTCGGTTTCGAGAAGCGCCGTGTACTGCTTGGTGAGCGACGATTTCGGTTCGGTCAAAATACGAATGAAGTCTTCCATCGTCAGCGACTGCAGTTCCACGCGGATCGGGAATCGGCCCTGCAGTTCGGGGATCAAATCGCTGGGTTTTGAAACGTGGAAGGCTCCCGCGGCCACAAACAGGATGTGGTCCGTGCGCACCATGCCGTAACGCGTATTGACCGTAGTTCCCTCAACGATGGGCAGGATGTCGCGCTGCACGCCTTCGCGCGAAACATCCGGTCCGTGGCCGCTTTCGCGGCCGGCAATCTTGTCGATTTCGTCGAGGAAGATGATGCCGGAATTTTCAACCCGGTCAATGGCGGTGCGCGTGACCTGTTCCATGTCGATGAGGCGCTGCTCTTCTTCCTGGATCAGATACTCGAAGGCTTCGTTGACCTTCATCTTCCGCTTCTTGGTGCGCTGGCCAAAGATGTTGGGCAACATGTCCTTGATGTTGACGTCCATCTCCTCCACGCCCTGGTTGGAGATGATCTCGAAGCTCGGGAAGTTACGCTCGCGTGTCTCGATTTCCACCTGGCGATCGTCTAGTTTGCCCTCGCGCAGCTGCTGGCGCAGCTTTTCGCGCGTGCGCGATTGCGAGTCACTGGAACTGGTGGTGCCTTCGAGTACGAACCCGGCTTGTGGCGTCTCCTGCGGTCTTGCACCGGTTGGGGGCAGCAGGATGTCGAGCAGCCGCTCCTCGGCGTTGAGCTCGGCCTTGTCGGCGACATCTTCGAGCTTCTCTTCGCGGATCATGTCGATGGCGATTTCGACCAGATCGCGAATCATCGATTCGACATCGCGTCCGACGTAGCCGACTTCGGTGAACTTCGAGGCCTCGACTTTCAGGAACGGCGAATTCGCGAGCTTGGCCAGGCGGCGGGCGATCTCGGTCTTGCCCACGCCGGTGGGGCCGATCATGATGATGTTCTTGGGGATGACTTCCTCGGCCAGGTCGGGCGCGAGTTTCTGTCGGCGCATGCGGTTGCGCAACGCGATCGCCACGGCGCGCTTGGCGTCCTTTTGGCCGACAACGTACTTGTCGAGTTCGGCGACGATCTCGCGCGGCGTCAATTCGTCGAGCGCCAACTGTTCCTCTTCGGCGGTTCCGGGTAGGTAAATTGCCATTTCAGCGTCAGCTTTCAGCCGTCAGCCAGCCCGCCGTTCTTCACGGCTGATGGCCTGCGGCTACAATTCCTCAATCGTAACCTTATCGTTGGTATAGATGCACATCCTGCCGGCAATCTTCATGGCTTGCTCGGCAATTTCGCGCGGCGCGAGCTGCGTATGATCGGCGAGCGCTTGAGCGGCCGCTTGCGCGAACGGTCCCCCACTGCCGATCGCGGCAATGCCGGAGTCGGGCTCGATCACGTCGCCGTTGCCGCTCAGCAGGAACGTCTGTTCTTTATCTGACACGAGCAGCAGCGCTTCCAGGTGGCGCAGGAACTTGTCGGTGCGCCATTCCTTGGCCAGTTCGACGGCCGCGCGGCCCAGGTTGCCATGGTATTGGTCGAGCTTGCCTTCGAAGCGGCTGAAGAGCGAGAAGGCGTCGGCGGTCGAGCCGGCGAATCCGGCGAGAATCTTGTCCTGATAGAGGCGGCGAATTTTCTTCGCGCCGTGCTTGATGACCGAATCGCCGAGCGTGACCTGGCCGTCTCCGGCCATGACGACTTTGCTGTCGCGGCGGACGCAGAGGACGGTGGTGGAACGAATGCGGCGCGCGCGGGGATCGGCAGCTGGAGTGCGTTTTCTCATGAGCGCAATCCTTGATTATACAGTTCCCCCGGGAGGGCATGATTTCGACGCCATGGAACACAACATCGCGGCTGTCCAGTCGCTTCTGTTCACTTCGAAGGTAGTCTTCTCCCTCCGCCAAGCCGGGTGAACACAACTTTCAAGGCTCCGCGTAAGCGAGGCCAGGCATCGCTCGAGGGGCCCACCCGGTCCCCTTCTTTGGTTGAAGGGCTCACCGGGGTCCCTCCCTTTGAGCCTGAACGCACCGGCTTGATCGTATTTCACGCAGGCAGAAAATGCCCGCCCCGCATGCTTCCTGTAAAATTCATTGAGCGCATTCGGAGCCACTCTTCTTGTCGTTTCTGGACGGGTTAAACCCACAACAACGCGAAGCTGTCGAGAGTACCGACGGACCCGTTCTCATTCTGGCCGGGGCCGGAAGCGGCAAGACTCGCGTCATCACCTACCGGATCGCTTATCTGATCGAGCATCGCGGGGTGATGCCGGAATCGATTCTCGCGGTCACGTTCACGAACAAGGCTGCGTTGGAGATGGCCGAACGTGTCGACAAGCTCGCCGGGCACCTCAGCATCGCCAAGCCCGTCATCTCGACTTTTCATTCCTTCTGTGTGCGCGTGCTGCGGCGCGATGTCGAGGCCTTACGGATTCCATCGACCGTACCCGGGCAGCCGCCGATCGGGCTGACCAAGAATTTTGTCATCTACGATGAGGCCGACCAGCAGCAGGTGGTGAAAGGCATCATGCGGAGGCTCGGACTCGACGACAAGCAGCTCACGGCGCGTAACGTACTCTCGAGGATTTCTTGGGCCAAGAATCACATGCTCGATCCGCAGGAGATCTATCTTCAGTCGGCCGATCCGAAGTCGGAGCGGATTGCTCACATCTTCGAGGATTACCGTAAGGAGCTCCGCAAGGCCAACGCCATGGACTTCGACGACCTGCTGCTCGAAGCCATGCGGTTGCTCAAGTCGGTCCCTGCGGTTCGCGAATATTACAACCGGCGCTTTCAGTACATTCTGGTCGACGAATACCAGGACACGAATCGTCCGCAATACGAACTGATGCGGCAGCTGGCGGGCGACCGTCACAACGTGTGCGCGGTCGGCGACGAAGACCAGTCGATCTACTCCTGGCGAGGCGCGGATATCCGCAACATCCTGGAGTTCGAGCGCGATTTTCCCGAGGCGAAGATTGTGCGGCTGGAGCAGAATTATCGTTCGACGCAGAACATTCTGGAAGCGGCGTCGGCGGTGGTGGCGAACAACGTCCGGCGTAAAGGGAAGAATCTGTGGACGTCGCGGCAGGGTGGGGCCAACATCGGCTACTACGAGGCACCGGACGGCGAGAACGAAGCGCTGTTTGCCGCCGACATGGTCAATCGCTATGTGCAGGAGTCGGTGGGGCGCGGCGAAGAGGCGCGCGCGGCCGTGCTCTATCGCACGAATTCGCAGTCACGCCTGTTTGAAGAAGCGATGCGGCGGTACGGGCTGAAATATCACGTCGTGGGCGGGTTCTCGTTCTACGAGCGCGCCGAGATCAAAGACATGATCTCGTACCTCAAGGTCATCCAGAACCCTGACGATTCGGTTTCGCTGTTGCGGGTGATCAATACGCCGGCTCGTGGCATTGGCAGGACAACCGTCGAAACGATTGAGCGATTGGCGCTGGAGACCGGATTATCGCTATGGGGGTCCATGGCCGAGGCGATAGGGCGGCAGTTGCTGCCAGGGCGGGCACTAGCTGCATTGAAGTCGTTCCGCGAGATGATAGAGGATGGCCGGGCGATGCTGGCCGGTACCTACGTGGAACGCCTCGAGAATAGCAGCGCTGAAAACGCCGCCGACGGTGACGCCGTCGTCGCGCCGTCGGTTCAGTTGCAGCCCTCGCTTTCTTCGAGCCTGTCAGAAGCAGTGCCAGAATCGGACACGGATTTTGATCCAAACAATTTCAGCTTTGATTTTGCCGTGAACGCGAACCGTGCGGATGACGCCGACCGCAAAGCGCGGGATGCGTTCCACTACAGCAGGCGAGATTCCGACGCTGCCGGGAGCGGGGCCGGCGGGGGCTCCGGCTCCTCCGCTTCTGCCGAAGGAAGCGAACAGGCACAGGAGGGCGTCGAGGCATTTCGTGCTCCAGGAGGGCCGGCTACGACGGCCGAGTTGCTAAAATTCCTGATCGATCGGACTGCCTATATCAAGATTCTCGAGGACGAGGACACGCCAGAGGCTTACTCGAGGATCGAGAACTTGCGGGAGCTGGTGAACGCGGCGATGGACTCGCGCGATCGCGGCGATTCGCTCGACCAGTTTCTTGATCATGCAGCGCTGACGAGTGACGCCGATCAATATGATGAGCGGGCTCAGATCACGCTGATGACCCTGCATGCGGCCAAGGGTCTCGAGTTTCCGCTGGTCATCCTGGCGGGGATGGAAGAAGGCCTATTTCCGAATGCGCGAACGCTGATCGAGCCCGACGCGATCGAGGAGGAACGGCGGCTGTGCTACGTCGGCATGACGCGGGCAATGGACACGCTCGTGCTGTCGCGAGCCGTTTACCGGCGCAGGTATGGGACGGATTTACCGGAGGCGAGCGTGCCCTCGCGGTTTCTGGACGAGGTGCCACCTCAGTTAGTGGAGGAGATGGGCACAGGACGGCGACGCGCAGCCGCCAACTATGATTCTTCCCGGTCGGTAGCGCCTGCATCGCGCTGGACTGGCGATGCCGGGCAAGAAATGCCCGCCCCCCACGATTCGACTCACTACTGCTACGAAGACGAAGACCAGAGTGCGACTTGGAATCCGGAGCGAGTAAGGTCCAAGCCGCAGACTCCGCTGCGGTCCTACAACTCCATCGACAATATCGCCGAATTTTTTGCCTCGCGAGGAAAGAAATTCCGGCGGCCAACGCTGCCGGTCGAGGAGTCGACCGGAAAGCGGGGATTCCGTCCGGGACAGAAAGTGCGGCACCCTAAATACGGGGAGGGCACCGTCTACCAGCGTGAGGGGGATGGGGAAGATGCGAAGATTACGGTACAATTCCCTCGCTTCGGTTTGAAGAAGCTGGTGGAGAAGTATGCCCAGCTTGAGAAGGCGTGAAGCGGGATTTGGTAATTTGGTAGTCGGGGTAATTGTGTAATGGTTGGTCTGGAGAAGTGAAATTACCAAATTACCCGGTTACACAATCACACAATCGAGAAAGGTTTCATGGCGAACACGAAGAAGTTGAGTAGGGAAGAACGCAAGAAAGCCAAGCGGTCGGCACGCAAGAAAGTGAAACTGGAGAAACCGCTCAAGGGACGGGACTACGCGCGCGGGTCGAAGAAGCGCAAAGTGAAGAAGTTGGCGCGCGGCCAGGCAAAACGGTAAGCAAGCGGCGAACGGCGAGCCAGCGAACGCAGCTTGGCACTAAGGAAATCGATGGAAGCACGGGCCGAATAGCCCGTGCTTTCCGTTTCAAAGGAGACACGTTCTCTTGGCACAAGTACCGGCCAACGTCGTGAACAAGCCCGACACCCCCCAGGTTCTCTGCTGCAAATCCATTGACAAGCTGATCTCGGAATCGGAGACACCGGGCCAGCGCCTGCAAAAGACGCTGGGGCCTTGGTCGCTGACGGCCTTGGGCATTGGTGCAATTATCGGGTCCGGAATCTTCGTGCTCACGGGAACAGCGGCTGCCGGTGAGTATTTTCAGGCGCCTTCAATTCTTCACGCACAAGTGCTCGATCTCATCGCGAACTTTCTGAGGGGCGGTGGAATGGCGCAGGTGTTAATGCACGGCCGACCGCCGGCGGGCCCGTCGATTGCGCTGTCGTTCTTCCTTGTGGCAATCGCGTGCAGTTTTGCAGGGCTCTGCTATGCGGAATTGGCATCGATGATCCCGATTGCGGGGAGCGCCTATACCTATTCGTATGCGACACTCGGTGAAATCTTTGCGTGGATCATCGGTTGGGATCTAATCCTCGAATATGTCGTGAGTAACATCGTGGTCGCGATCGGATTCGGGGCCTACACTAAGGCACAGCTGGCCTCGTTCGGAATAAACCTCTCTGATCGCTGGTCAACTCCGGTCTGGGAGGCCGGACATTGGACTGGTTCGTATTTCAACTTCCCCGCTTTTCTGATTGTTTTCTTCCTGACGGTATTGCTGGTGCGCGGCATCAAGGAATCCGCGGAAGCGAACAATGTGATGGTCGCGATCAAAATCGGTGCCATCCTGGTGTTCCTTGTGGTTGGCGGCATGCTGGTGAATCCGAGCAACTGGCAGCCCTTTGCGCCGTCCGGGTTCGGAGGCATCGTCACGGGCGGCGCCATCGTATTTTTCACCTACATCGGTTTTGACTCCGTCTCGACCGCCGCCGAAGAGTCGCGTAATCCCCAGCGAGACCTGCCGATCGGGATCATTGGGTCGTTGATCATCTGCACGCTGCTGTATGTCGGGGTGTCGGTCGTGCTGCTTGGAATGATGAAGTACACGACTTTCGTTTCGGGCCCAGCCGCGGACGCGCCCGTTGCGTATGCGTTGCAGCATCTTGGTGCGAGCCGTTTTACGCGCTCCGTCATTGTGATCGGTGCGCTCATGGGGATGATCTCGTCCTTGCTCGTCTACCAGTACGGGCAGGCTCGAATCTGGTATGCAATGTCCCGGGACCGGCTTTTCCCCAAGTTCTTCTCGACGGTGCATCCGAAATTCAAGACCCCGCATATTTCGACCTGGATCGCGGGATTTGCGGTTGGAGTTCCTGCCGGAATCTTTGCTATCAGCGACGCCGCCGATTTGTCGAATATCGGCACCCTTTTCGCTTTCGTGCTGGTGTCGCTGGGAGTAATTCTTCTGCGCCGGCGCCAACCCGACCGGCCACGGGGATTTCGCGTCCCCTTGGTGCCGTGGTTCCCGCTGATTTCCATCATTCTCTGCGGCGGACTCATGACCGGTCTGACGGTGATCACGTGGGTGCGGTTTGTGGGATGGCTTGTGATCGGACTACTGATCTATTTCTTCTACAGCCGGCACCGCAGCGAGTTCGCAAAGGCTGGTCAGCGCTAGGGACGCGGCTCGCCTCGTCCCTTCTTTGCGGCTAGTACCCGGGTCGCCCAGCGTGAGGCGAGGCACGCCCGGTCTCTACCGTGATGCCATCAACGAGTGATGCACGTCGGTTTCTTCTTTCCCTGCCCAAGGCCGAACTCCACCTGCATCTTGAAGGCTCGATTGAACCTCCCACCTTGCTCGAACTGAAACAGCGGCACGGAATGACGGCTGCTTCTCTCGAGGACATCGAGAAGCTTTATAGCTACACCGATTTCAATGGCTTTCTCCTGTCTTTCAAAGATGTCACGGAACATCTGCGTACGCCCGAAGACTACGAATTAATAACCTATCGTCTTATGGAGCGGCTTAAGGCGGAGAACGTGCCGCATGCGGAGGTATTTGTCTCGGTTGGCGTCTGTCTCTGGCGCAACCAGGATTTCCCGGCCATCTTCGAAGGACTGGAACGCGGGCGCGGGCGCGGAGAACGCGACTTCGGTGTGTCTTTACTGTGGATCTTCGATGCGGTCAGGAATTTCGGACCCGAGAAGGCACAGCCGGTCGTTGACCTTGCGATTCGCTACCGCGATCGGAATGTTGTGGCGTTCGGTATCGGGGGCGATGAACTGCAGGGTCCGGCCGAGTTGTTCAAAGACGCGTACGCGCGGGCCGCGGACCACGGTCTGCATCTGACTGCTCATGCAGGGGAGAATGCGGGCCCGGAATCCATTTGGGGCGCGCTGAATTTGAAGGTGGAACGCATCGGCCACGGCTTGACGGCTGAACAGGACCCGGAACTTGTCGAAGAACTTGCGCGACGCCAGATTCCAATCGAAATCTGCGTGACGAGCAATCTCAGGACCGGCTGCTGTAAGGACCCCACCCGCCATCCGGTGCGCCGTTATTTTGAGGAAGGCATCATGGTTACTCTCAGCAGCGACGATCCCGCCATGTTCGGCACTTCGTTGTCCCGCGAATATCAGGTTGTCCAGGAAACGTTCGGATTCTCCGACGATCACATGCGCGAATTGGCGCGGAATTCGTTTGAAGCCTCATTTCTGGACGGCGAGCGGAAGCTTGCATTTCTGGATCTGATTGATAAAAGGGCATTATCTTCATAAACATCATCAATACCGATCGGACAGTTCCCCACCGTAACTTGCCGGGAACCCAGGACCGAGTAAAGCTGCGCGCATGGATATCCCTGTGCAGCTGCCTGGAATGGAAGGACAAACCGTTGCCCTTCGCCTTGCCGGAGCCTTTAGCGGAGCCCAATTGGTCCTGAACGGTCGCGCCTTGCCCAAGAGAAACGGGCTGGTTCAACTCCGTTCTAACGCCGGATCTACGCTCGCCGTGAAGTTCAAAAATCGATTCCTTGATCCCATCCCCAATCTGATCGTCGGCGGACAGACGATTCAGTTGGTTCCTCCGCTGGAGTGGTATCAGTACGTGTGGATGGGCATCCCCATGGTGCTGCTCTTTGTCGGCGGCGCGCTCGGTGGATTGTGTGGTGGGCTCGCCGTGGCCGTGAGCAGCCGTGTTTTCCGCAGCGACCTTAGCGCAGGAATGAAGTACGGTCTCACCGGGTTGATTTCCGGTGCCGCCTTCATCACATACTTCATTGTCGCTGCCACGGTTCTCGCCGCAATAAAGAAGTAGCAAGGAAATCCCGCTTTTGCATTCGCCGCATCTGCGACGTTCACTGCGCCGATCGTTTGCGCGCGCGAATTCTACGCCCAAGCATTCTCTGATCTCCTCTGTCCCTGAGCGTCCGCCGCGGCTGCGGCTGGCCTCACGGGTCATCTTGCCCTCGCCTATAATGGCTGCCCTATGAAACTCGAAGAAAAAATTGCCGAGCTGAAGAAACGTGACCAGCTGGCCGAAGCGGGCGGCGGGGCGCAACGCCGCGAGCGCCAACACAAAGAAGGCAAGATGTCGGCGCGCGAGCGAATCGAGTTTTTGCTCGATGAGGGCGCGTTCGAGGAAACGGACAAGCTGGTCACCCACCGTTGCCATGATTTTGGCATGGAAGAGCAGAAATATTTTGGCGACGGGTTCATCACCGGCTATGGGCGCGTCGAAGGGCGACTGGTGTTCGTGTTCGCCCAGGACTTCACGGTCTTCGGCGGGTCACTGTCAGAGGCGAACGCAGGTAAGATTGTCAAGATCATGGACCTGGCGGCCAAGATGGGCGCTCCGGTCATAGGACTGAACGATTCGGGCGGAGCGCGCATTCAGGAAGGTGTCATGTCGCTGGCGGGGTACGCGGACATTTTTTTACGTAACACCCTCTACAGCGGAGTGGTGCCGCAGATTTCGGCAATCATGGGGCCGTGCGCAGGCGGCGCGGTCTATTCCCCCGCCATCACTGACTTCATCCTGATGGTGGACCAGACGTCATACATGTTCATCACGGGACCGGACGTCATCAAACTGGTAACGCATGAGGAAGTCACAAAAGATCAGCTGGGTGGCGCCACCACGCACAACGAGACCTCCGGCGTTGCACATTTCAAGTGCCGGGATGACGCCGAGTGCCTGTCGACGATTCGGGAACTGCTCAGCTTTGTGCCCTCGAACAATCTGGAAGACGCGCCGCGCCGGGCGTGTACCGATCCCGTTGATCGTGCCGATGAGAAGCTCGACACCATCGTTCCGGACCAATCCAACAAACCGTACGACATCAAGGATGTGATTCGCGCCGTGGTGGATGATGGCTACTTTTTCGAGGTGCAGGAGCACTACGCCAGGAACATCGTCGTCGGATTCGC
>Ga0066903_100005615_pt1 | contig 10927 bp, 9 predicted proteins | sample PanSoiMetaGPlot1_FD_67491 | JGI IMG/M metagenome (GOLD analysis project Ga0066903, IMG submission 67491) | Tropical forest soil microbial communities from Panama analyzed to predict greenhouse gas emissions - Panama Soil - Plot 1 (version 2) | ecosystem: Environmental > Terrestrial > Soil >...
GTGTTGCGCAGCTCGCGCGGGTTGGTGAATCAGCACGGTCACTTAGCTTGCCTCCCTTAAACGGCCACCGGGACTTCGACGACTACGTGGGTCCCGGCACCCCTGCGGCTGAACACGGAACATTTGCCACCGAGTAGCGCCACTCGCTCCTGCATGCCCGGGATGCCCATCCGCTCGCCCGGGCCGTGGCCGACCAGTCTGACGGGCTGGAAGCCTCGCCCCCAATCGCGTACCTCCAGTCGGACCGCATGCCCGCGATACTCGAGGCATAGCCGGACCCGTTGCGTGCCGGCATGTTTGCGCACGTTGCGGAGCGCCTCCTGCGCCACACGGAACAGCGCCGTTTCTGTTTCTAGAGGCAGCCGCCGAGAGCCAAGCTCCTCGGCATACGAGACGTCCCATCCTTCGCCGCGCAGCCCCTGGAGTTCCATGCGAATCGCGGCCGCAAGTCCGAAATCGTCAAGGGCTGTCGGACGCAAGCCAGCGATCACCTGGCGCGCCTCGCGGACCGTTTGCTGGGCAAGTTCCCGGGCTTGAGCGAGCTCGTTGCGGGCCTCCAGCGAGCGTGGTCGAACGCGACTTGCGAACGCTTCCAGGTGTTGCTGGGCCGCCGCGGCCAGCTGGGCCAGTCCGTCGTGCACCTCGTACGCGACGCGGCGCCGCTCTTCTTCCTGGGTCAGGAAGAGCTTTCGAACGAGGTCCTTCAGGCTGCGCTCACGCTCGGCGAGGGTCTGGTACAACGCGTCTCGTTCCGCTTCCGCGCGCTTGCGTTCGGTGATGTCGCGGATAATCGCGGTGAACATCGGCCGGCCGCCCAGGCGCAGCTCGCTGACAACCAGCTCCAGTGGAAACGTGGTACCGTCACACCGCCGCCCCACCGCTTCGGTCTGGACTCGGCGGCCAGCTCGGTCCGGCGCATCTGTCAGCCCATTGGAGCCGGAACCGTCGTGGTCCGCCCCGTCATCGGAGGGGAGTAGCAAAGAGATGTTGCGGCCGAGCAGAGCCGGCGTATCGCAACCAAACATGCGCGAAGTCGACGCGTTCGTCGATTCAATGACACCCCGCTCATCGAATGTGAGGATGCTGTCGGCGGCGGTGTCGACGATGCTCCGGGTACGTGCCTCGGCGTCGCTCAACTCCTCCAGCGAGCGCTCGCGTTCCCGTGCACCCGCCTCGACCCGCCTGGCCATCTTCTGCCCATACATGGTCGCAGCGCTGACCATCAGCGGAATGAACCCGGCCAGCACGTATTCGAACTTCGACAGGGACTCCGCCGTGGCCTCCTGCTCGTCGAAGTTCTGTCGTTGGATTGCGTCGACGTCGAGCCGCAGCTCGTTGAGCGCCCGATGCACATTGGCATACTTGCGATCCATCGTCGCCATCCGCCGCGCAGCTTCCTCGGACTGGTTGCGGGCGAAATAAGAGAAAATGAGGTCCGACTCGGCGGTCATCTCGTTCATTGCCATGCCGAGCTTGCCGAAGTCCTGCTCGAAGTCTTCGAAGGCCTCAGGGTCCAGTGCGGTTGCATTCGCCTGAATGTCCGTCTGCAGCACAGCCAGCCGCTCGTCGAAGATGCGGAGCGCCGCTTGCTCCTTCGCCGACTCGCCCTCAACATCCAGCGTGTCGAAGACGTCGTTCCCCGGGGCGTCGACCGCTTGGGCCAACTCGCCAAGATCCGAATAGTCCGCAAGCCGCTGTCCCCAGGCCTGGTTGACCGACACCGAGCGCGCGAAGATGCCGCGGATCTCGTGGCTGAGCGTCAGGCTCAGCACCACCGTCAGCACGTCGAACCCCGCCAGCAGGTAATAGAGGCGATGCCATTTCGGACGGGCCGAACGCGATCGCTGAGCTGCCGCACGGTTACCTGATTCGAGCACTAGCACCATCTGCCAGCGGCCTTTGCGTGGAATTGCTCCACACTAAGGATCCGGCACGCGGGCCGACACGCGTGGAAGTACCTGAATCTGGCTGCGCGACTGGGCAGACGCCGGGCACGAAGGGTCGTGGTCTGAGCTGGCGCGGCTGGACCTCGGCCAGTAGGCCAATGGTAAGTTCGGGTAGGCGGCCGATGTCGGCAGAGCTTCAGTAGCTCAGACTGCTTCCCGCCGGCTCGGATGGTTACAGGACTCCGCCGCCCGGGCGTGGAAGCAAGTGACAGCAGGGCGCTGCCCGAACGGCAGCGTCGGAGGACGGAGTGCGTGACTCACATGAATTCGATGATTGGCCGACACGCAAGACTGCCAAAGCCACCGGCGGCTGCACCAGGAACGAGTGGCGTAGAAGACGCATCCAAGAGCTCCGGGGACGACCTGGGCCTGCCGGCGGAGCCGCGTACGGGCAGAGGGCCGCGGCGTTACGCCGGCCGCGTGCTTGTCGTGGATGCCGACCGTGACGTCCGACGATCGATTGCGAGCTACCTGCGCGTGGGGGGCTGGCTCGTCGACGAGGCGACCAGTGGCCCCGCCGCCCTTGACCGCATGCACCAGGTACGCCCCGACGTAGTGGTCCTCGAGCCAATGCTGCCGCGCGGCCGTGCATTCGTGGCCGCGTGGCGGAAAGATCCGCGACTTCCGGCAGTGCCATTGATACTGCTTGCAGGCGCGCCCGCAAGGCTCGCTGCGGTCGACGGGCTGAGGGCCCGAGCGGGGCTGGCCAAGCCTGTCGACCTCGACGTTCTGGCAGCCGTCCTGCAGCACGTGGCCCACAACTGACCGAAACCATGAGCGCACGCACGGCCTGAATACGCGACCGGCGTCGACGCGCGTGGCTGCGGCCTGCGCTCATACGCTCCGGCTGGATGTGCGCTGTAAGTTCTGGGCGATCGCGTGGACCTCGGCACTGGTGCGGGCTCGCACTGCAGCATCGGCGGCCGCGCGGCAATCATCCAGACTGAATCTTGTGAGCGCCTCGTGGACCTGCCGCACGCTGCTAACACCAACGCTCAGCTGGCGGACCCCGAGCCCGACGAGTAACGGCGCGATCAGGGGATCAGCCGCAGCCTCGCCACACACAGCCACTGGTCGAGCATGCTCGCGCGCTGCGCGGCAGACCTGCGCGACCAGCCTCAAGACCGCGGGCTCAAACGCGGTTCCGAGGTCCGCCAGCTCCGCACTCATGCGGTCCGCCGCCATCGTGTATTGGATCAAATCGTTTGTACCGATGCTGAAGAAATCGACGTCGGCCGCAAGCGCGTCCGCCATGAGGGCAGCGGCGGGTACTTCGACCATGATCCCGACGTGGACCTCCGCGGAAACGTTCAGCCCCTCACTCCGAGACAGGAAAGCGGCACGCGAAAGGGCTTCACGCGCCTGGCGGACCTCCTCGAGAGTCGCCACCATCGGAAACATCACGTGCAGTGGAAGCTCCGGCGCTGATTCGAGCAGCGCTCGGAGCTGGATCTCCAGTAACTCAGGATGACGTAGCCCAAGCCGTACTCCGCGAACGCCAAGTGCCGGATTAGCCTCGACCACCGGGGGACGGTACTCCGCGGGTTTGTCTCCACCTACGTCGAGCGTTCGGAAAACAACCGGAGCCTCGGGCATGGCCTGGCGAATGCGTCGATAAAGGGCGCGCTGCTCCTCCAGGCCAGGCGCGACCGTTCGGCCCAGGAACAACAGCTCCGTACGCAACAGACCAATCCCGTGCGCGCCGACGGTCGCCGCCTGCTCCACCTCGCGAGCGGAGCCGGCATTTGCCTCGATGACAACCGGTAATACGAGGGATGGGAGCGCTGGCGGAATCACAGGTTGGCTCGTTCTATTGGTAGTCACCGCGAGCCGATCACCCGCGTCAGGTGCGATCAACAGCCGCCCGACGTCACCGTCGACAATCACCTCCTCTCCATCGGGAATCTGCAGCAGCGCCTCGCCGAGCCCGAGAGCGAGTGGGATCCCGAGCGCTCGGGCCACGATCGCTGCGTGACCGGTCGGGGCGCCACCTGCCAGCGCAACACCGGCCACCAGCTCGGGTCGAAGCTCGGCGACAACCGATGCGTCAAGGTCATCCGCGGCAAGCACCGCCGGGTCACCGGACGGCGTGTGAAGGGTCGGGCGAGGACGGCCCTGGAGGATTGCAGCAACCCGCTTGCCGACGTCTCGAACGTCAGCCGCCCGAGCCCGAAAATATTCGTCCTCGAGCGCGGCCAGGACATCCGCCTGTTTAGCCGCCGCCATTCCAATTGCGTCGGCCGCCGCGAGCCCCTCCTCCGCAATAGCGGCAAGCGCCTGATCGACCAGCGCGGGGTCACCGACAAAGAGCGCTTGCGCTTCGAAGATCGCGGCGGTATCGGCACCGGCCCGCGCCCGCGTGGCCTCGGCGAGCTCGCTCAAGTCCGCGGCCGCGTGCTCCAGCGCCTGTCGCAGGCGGTCCTGTTCGCGCGGCCGCTCTGTCGCGTCCAGGCGGATTGCAGTTGCCTGCGTGGCATCCGTCGGCCCGAGACGCACGAGACGTCCCACGCCAGCTCCAGAGGATCCGGCGCGTCCTTGAAGCACCAGTCGGGCCATGCGTTATCCGCGTTGAAGTCCGGACTGTAGGCCGGCAGGCGGACGAGACGGAGCTGCAGGCCAGGGGTGGTCAAGTAAGCACGCAGCGGGTCGCCGCTGTGGGCCGGACTGTTGTCCCAGATGATGCGGCGTTGGGGCCCGGTACACCTGTTCCCGGACCGCGCCGAGGTCCAACTTCCATTGCTTCAATACGTCCAGCACTTCGTCCATCGTCGGACCTCACCACGTGCTTCCCTCACCGAGAGGCTACCGCGGCGGTCCTGCGGGTTCCACCTTGGCTTGGCTTCAGGCAGGTCACTCGCCGGGGCGAGCGCGGCGATGCGCTCTCCGCTGATACCCACCGCACCGTCGAGCCAACCGCTCTCCGTCACGATGCGCCGTGAACGGATAAGAAGATCGAGCTCCGTCACGATTGGAACGGTCCCAGCTTCTGGCGCGCGGCTTCGACGAACTGGGTGGTGCCCCACTGGGAGAACTCGACGTACTTCTCAACCGCCTGGAAGTCAGCCAGGGTCTTGGCGGCGAAGTTGCCCGAGTCGGCCGTCCACCGCGACTCGTTCGGGTCCCAGATGTTCATGTCCTTGAGCAGATCGTACGCGCTGGCAAGGGTCGTATCGTCCATCTGGTCGCCGATCACCGGCTTGGCTACCGCGACGAATTTGGACTTGTCCTGGATGTCCCGGTGGCCCTGCATCTCCATCTCGACGAACGCCTGGACGACATCCGCGTGGTCGCGGATGAACGCGTCAGTGGTCCAGAAAGCGTTGAACAGCAGATTGGGAAAATCCTTTCCCACCTGGGCAAGGATTTTGAAACTGCCATCCTTGAGCACCGCGAGTGTGCCACCGACCTGCAGCTGAGCTCCGTTGATCTTGCCGGCCCGCAGGGCATCGACGCGCGCCGGGGTCCCGCGCACGGTGACCCAGTTGATGGAGGATGGATCCACGCCGGCCTTGCCCAGTTGCAGCACGGTTGTCCAGTAACTGCCGTCGCTGGTGGCGGTGATGCCGACTGGTTTACCCGAGAGATCGCTCCAGGAGTTGATGTCGTTGGTGACGACCATCGAAAAATACGGTGCCGATGCTTCCGAGGTAATCGCCTTGAGGCTCTGACCCTGGCCCACCGCCAGCAGTCCGGAGGCCAGCGAGCCCATCGACATATCGACCTGATTGGCCACCAGCGACTTGATGGCAATGTCGGCTCCACTGACACGTTGCAGGTCTACCGTGATGCCGTATCGCTCCCTCAGACGATTGAAGGCATCGAAATCTGGCATGAAGGCGGGGTCGTCAGCGCCGTTGAACAGCATCTTGAGGGCGGTCGCCGACGGCTTGCTGGCAGTGGCAACGGTCGGCGCGATGGTGGGCGCCGGCTTCGCCACGGCCGCCGTTGGGGCGACGGTTGGCGCCGCCGTTGGGGCGGAGGTTGGCGCAGGGGCGGGCGCCGCGGTTGGAACGGCCGGCGAGGTCGGTGCCGAGCAGGCGCTGGCCAGCCAAACACCGCCCGTGCCGAGCAGGATCATCTGTAGCAGGTCGCGTCGTTTCATACTCGCGGGGCCCCTTTCGGCGACTCAGGGTAGCGCTGGCGTGATTGCGCCCGATAGTAACCTTTTGTATTCTGCATGCAATCCGCGTGAGCTGCCGTAGTTGGGGAGGTTGTACGTGTGGCCCGGGTTGACGCCGCGCCACCCCTCCTCGACGCGCACGTAGCCCGGCTGCCCAGCCCCGTCAGGTGGTACCTGAGCAATGAGCGAACCATTCTGGGGGTGGTGAGCTTTGCCGGGTTCTTCGTCCTGTGGCAAATCGGCGCGTTGCTTGGACGCGTCAACACCTTCTTCTTCAGTTCGCCGGCTCTGATCGTTCAAGCGGGCTTGATTGAGGTCCAGAAGCTCCGCTTCTGGAACGATGTGCGCTTGAGCGCGACCGAGCTAGCCATCGGCTTCTGTTCGGCCGCCGTGCTCGGCATCCTGCTCGGGCTGCTCACCGGCTGGTACCGGCGCGTGGACTACTTCTTCGATCCGTGGCTGAGCTTCCTGTACGCCCTACCCCGAGTGGCGCTGCTGCCGCTGATCGTCATCTGGGTCGGGCTCACCGTCTGGTCAGTGGTGGTGGCCGTTTTTCTCGGCGTGTTCTTTACCGTGGTCATCGGTACACGCCAGGGTGTCCGAACCGTCGACGCGCGCCTGCTCGAGGTCGCCGCCAGCTTTCAAGCGAGTCGTGCGCGAGTCTTCTGGACGGTGGTTTTGCCCAGCAGCGTGCCCTTCATCCTGGCGGCGCTACGCCTCGCGGTCGGCCAGGCACTGGTAGGCATCTTCGTCGGCGAGCTCTATGCCTCGAATGCTGGGCTCGGATTCATGATTCTCGTCGCCGGCCAGCAGGCCCAAACCGACCGGTTGTTGTTCGGGGTGCTGATCTTCACCCTGGCCGGTGTGGTCTTGATCGAAAGCATGCGATTGCTCGAGCGGCGCTTTCAGAAGTGGCGGCCGCGAGGCAGCAGCTTGTAGGCGAGGGTAGGACGCGACGTGGGCAAACTCGAGGCGGTGGATATCGGCATGGAGTACTACCAGCCGCGGATTCGCCATCGTTTGCTGGCCCTCGAATCGGTCAGCCTCACGGTGAACGAGGGCGAGTTCGTGAGCATGGTTGGTCCTTCCGGCTGTGGCAAAACGACGTTTCTCAAGATCGTCGACGGCCTTATCCACCCAACCCGAGGCAATCTGCTGCTCGACGGCACGCGCATCGACCGACCCGGCCGCGAACGCGCGCTCGTATTCCAGGACGCGTCGCTATTTCCGTGGTACACGGTGATCCGCAACGTGGCCTACGGGCTGGAATGTCAGGGGGTGCGCGCGTCCGACGCGCAGAAGCAGGTGCAGCCGTTCATTGACATGGTGGGTCTCGCCGGGTTCGAACTCCACTACCCGTACGAACTGTCTGGAGGCATGCAACAGCGGGCGAACCTCGCGCGGGCGTTGGCGGTCAACCCTGAGCTGCTACTGATGGACGAACCGTTTGCCTCACTGGATGCGCAGACGCGTGAGCTCATGCAGGCGGAGTTGCTCGACGTCTGGCGTCAGGCCAGGAAAACGGTCCTGTTCATCACCCATCACATCAGCGAAGCGGTCTACCTGTCGGACCGGGTGCTCGTGATGGGCGCACGCCCGGGCCGCGTGATCGCGGATGTAGCAATCGATCTCCCGCGCCCGCGCGATCTGACCCTCAAGCGCAACCCTCATTTTCTGGAGCTGGAAGATCACATCTGGGGGATGATCGTCTCGCAAGTCAAGCGGACCATGCTCAGCGATCGTCTGGTCGCCGCGAACGGAGCGCGGTGATGCGCGCGTTCATGCCGGAGCCAGGGTGAGCACGGCCTCTGCTGATCCGTTCGAGTTGAGCGCTCCTCCAGACAAAGAGGTGCTGGACGTCAGCCTCGCACACGCGTCTGGTTGGCGCTTCTGGTTGGCTCGCAATGAGCGCCTGGTGTTCGGCATGTCAGGCTTCATCGGCGTGCTGCTGGCGTGGGAGTTCGCAACTCGCGCCGGCCTGATCCGGGCGGTGTTCTTCAGCTCACCCACGGCAATCGTTGGCGCCGCTTGGACGCTCGTCTCTCGCGGAACGATCTGGGAAGACATCGGCGTCAGCATGGAGGAGTTTGTGCTCGGCTTTGTGAGCGCGTCTGTCCTGGGGATCCTGGTTGGCATCGCGGCCGGTTGGAACCGGCAGGTGAATGCGCTGGCATCTCCGTGGATCGCGGCATGGTACGCGACACCACACATCGCCCTGATTCCGCTCATCGTGCTGTGGTTCGGCATTGGACTCGGATACAAGGTCTTCTACGTTTTCCTGGTTGCATTCTTCTCCGTAACGATCAACACCCTGGTTGGCGTACAGAGTGCGGAGGAGAGCTACCTCGAAGTGGCCAGGAGTTTTGGCGCGGGCCAGCGGACCGTGCTGCGCACCGTCGTACTGCCTGCCGCGCTGCCGTACATCCTGACCGGGCTGCGCCTTGGGGCGGGCCGTGCCTGGGTGGGCGTCGTCGTCTCTGAGCTGGTAGGCGCGAACCATGGTATCGGCTTCATGATCAATCTGGCTGGACAGATGCTGAACATGGCACAGGCGATGTTCGGGATTGTGCTGCTGGGGATCTTCGGAATCGTCATCGGCGAGCTCATGCGGCGTGTCGAGCGGCGGTTCGATATCTGGCGACCACAAAGCCATAGCGGCCCGCTGCGAGGAAGGTGAGATTGATGCGTCAGCAGGCGTCGAGGTTCGGAGGAGTGTCTTTGGTGACCATTGCCGCCCTGGTGTTGAACGCGTGCACCAGCGCCGCGCCTGCGCCACCAACTACGGCCCCGGCGCCGGCGGCGCCGACCACAGCCTCGTCTGCCAAACCCACAACAGCACCCGTGGCTGCTCCCTCAGCGGCGCCGGTCGCCAGCCCGAGCGCGGCGGCGGCAGCCTCACCAGCCGCTGTAGCGTCTGCGAGCCCCAGCGCGGCGGCAGCGGCTGCCAACCCTGCCGCTGCCCACGCGTTGCTGCCCAAGCCAGAACAGACCACGCTCAAGCTCGGCAACGCGGCCCACGAAGCCGACAGCTTCGCGCCCGAGCTCGCCAATCAACTCGGGATCTACAAAGCGATCGGGTTCACCGATGTGCAATCGACGTACTTCGACGGGGACGCCAAGGGGCGACAGGCGCTGCTCGCGGGGCAGATCGATGTGCTCTCAGGTAGCCCTGGGTCATCCATCGAGTCACAGACAACCGATACGCCCTTTGTCGCCATCGGCACCTTCATCTTGCATCCGACCGACGACCTGGTCAGCATAGCCAGCGTCAAAACAGTGCAGGACCTGAAAGGGAAGCAGGTCGCGGTCAGCAGCTTCGGCGGAGACTCGCACGCTTCGGTACTGCTGTCCCTGAAAGCGCTCGGCCTGAGCACCTCCGACGTCACCATTGTGCCCATCGGTGGCCAGAATGCACGCATCGCCGCGCTGGCGGCAGGCAGCGTCGCTGCCGCGCCGATCGACGATACCCTCGAGGACAGGATGAAGGCGCAGGGACTGAACGTCCTGGTGAGATTGGCCGATGCGCCGGTCACCCTGGCACGCGAGAGTCTGATGGTGCGCAAAGACTTCGCCCAGAAGAACCCGAATACCGTGCTGGACATTCTCGCCGCCTCACTGGAAGCGGAGCAGGACATCTACACCATGACCGATAAAGCGGTCGACGGCTTCGCCGAATGGACTCAGGCGCAGAACAAGAGTGACGCCACCAAGGAAATCAACGACTACCTGCCGGTCGGAAACCGCACGATGCGATTCTCGCCTGACGGATTTGACAATCTCAAGGAGGTGATGGTCGCTGCCGCGCCCGAGCTGAAGGATGTGGATGTGAAGCAGGCGTACACGTCTGAGTACCTCGATAAGCTGAGCGCCCTGGGGTTCGACAAGCTGGTTGGCGTTCCCCAATGACCGTTGAAGCCGATGGCGATTTCTATGCGAAATGGCTGGCTGAATCTGAGCGGATCCAGTCGTCTATCGCTGCCGCGCCGCGTGTCGCGTCTGGAAAGAAGCTGAACTGGGTCCGCACCAGACAGGACACGCGCGCCGCGCTGATGATCGCGCCGGAGACCGGATTCAGCACGGGCGGCAGCCTGCTGATGAAAGCCGAGATCCCACCCGGCTGGCACACCGGCCGCCATCTGCATGGGGAAGAGGCGATCTTCATCGAAAGCGGCAGCGGCTTTCTCATGCTGGACGGCCAACGCTACGACTTCCGACGGCGGACCATCTTTCACATTCCGTATCGATCGGTCCACCAACTGGTGAATACCGGTTCCGAGCCGGTCGTGTATGTATCTGGGCTCGCCTGGTCGCTGGAGACAGCGGTCAATCTGGCGTATCTCGAGCAGCTCTCGGATGCTGAGGAGAACCATCCGGAGTTTCTGGCCGCGCAGCCGCCTCGTGAAGACTCGCAGTGCTGGCCGGAGGATGGCCGTCGCATCGTGATGCACGAAGAGGAGTACGAGCTCTCGAAAGAAACCAAACACGGAGCCACGTACTTTCTGATGGGCCGCAGCGGCAAACAGAACGGGTTTCGAGCGACGTCGGTGGCCATCTCGTCGGTGTTCGTCGAGCTGCCACATTCGAAGAGCCACAGTCACGCCCATCCTGAGGCGTACCTGTACGCCATGCAGGGCCGCGGCTACTCTTCGATTGGCGGACAGCAGTACGAATGGGAGCAGGGCGACGCGGTGCACGTGCCGCCCGGCATGCTGCACCACCAGCACTTCAATCCGACCGACGAGCAGACCATGGAGCTCCGCTTCGAGTTCGGTATCCGCTACTGGTTCACCGACCAGTGGCGGGGCTATCGGACCATCGACAAGGACCTCAAGTACTCGCCTCTACACGACGACGAATGAAC
>Ga0066903_100005616_pt1 | contig 10925 bp, 12 predicted proteins | sample PanSoiMetaGPlot1_FD_67491 | JGI IMG/M metagenome (GOLD analysis project Ga0066903, IMG submission 67491) | Tropical forest soil microbial communities from Panama analyzed to predict greenhouse gas emissions - Panama Soil - Plot 1 (version 2) | ecosystem: Environmental > Terrestrial > Soil >...
GATTTCAACAATCGCCGCATGTACGCGCTGATGTTGCTCCTGGTCATCGTGGCGACCGTGGTCAATATGGTGCTACACGTGCTCGACCAGCACTGGGCGGAGCGGCGCGGGATCGGCAGGCCATGACCGCGACCAAGCGCGCCACCGACACCGGCGTCATCCTGATCGTCATGCTGCTGGCCTGGCAGGCGTTGCATCAGGTGGTGGGCGCGACCGCGCTGCCGGGCCCGGTTCCCACCTTGTCCTATCTTGGGCGTTTCGTGCCCACGGCACGCTTCGCCGAAAACGCCTGGGCGACGCTCACCTGCTTCTTCTACGCGCTGATGCTGTCCTATGCGATCGGGCTTGCCGTCGGGATCTGGATGGGGATGCACCGACTCGCCGGGGCGGTGGGAGAACCGATCCTGATCTCGCTGTACACGTTGCCTAAGCTCACGCTCTATCCGGTCGTACTGCTGATGTTCGGACTGAGCCTAGGGGGGCGTGTGACGTTCGGCGCGATGCACGGTGTGCTGCCGGTGGCGCTGCTTACTATGAACGCGATCCGCAACATCCCGCCGGTCTATCTGAAATCCGCGCGCACGCTGCACCTCTCGCCCTGGCAGACGATTGCTACCGTGCTGATCCCGGCGGCCCTGCCGGAGGTCATGGCTGGGCTGCGCATCGGCTTTAGCCTTACGCTGCTCGGCGTGCTGCTCGCCGAGATGTTTGCCGCCAAGCATGGCATGGGCTTCCTGATCATCAACGCCATGCAGCTCGTCCAAACCGAGGAATTGCTCACGGTGGCGGTCGTGCTGTTCGCTTTCGCCGCACTCGCCAATGCGCTGCTGCTCGCAATCGAGCACCGGCTGCATCGCCGGGTCTAGCGGGTGCGGCCTCGCCGACGGCCCGGGTCCGGCGCGTTGGAGACCCGCGGCCCTGGCTTGCCGGCCCAGGTCAAGCGGATGACACGGCCTTGCGCCACCGATTGCACGGCATGCGGCACGAGCGCCACGAGACAGGTGCCCCCGGCATGACGTAGCGACGGATAGACGATGCCGTAGTGGCCTGCCGCGCGCACCGCATCGGCGAACCGATTGCCGGCCGGGTAACCGGCGGCGGGATCGCCATCGAGGCACTTCGGCCGCGGACGCGCATCGCGCAAGTCGACGAAATCGCCGATAAAGCTTGCGAACAACTCGGCGTAGTCGACGACGGCGTTGAAGTCGGCGACATTGGCGAGCTCGCGCTCGATATGGAACGACACCTCGGCGACGCAGGTCTCGAGCGCGAGCGCCGCATACCATGCGCCACGGCCCGGTCCGTTGAAACGGTTGAGGTTCTTCGGCCGCCAGTATGCGAAGGCGGCGTTGATGAAATGCGCATGCGGAATGCCGAAGACGAGCTCGCGCGGGTCGAGCCGCTCGTCGCCACTCTCTTGCGCCCGTAATCGGGCGCTGGTGGCCCCGTCGATCTCCTCGAGCGCACGCAGCTCGTCGGGCCCGACCAAGGCGAGCAGGATCGGATCGCGCAGGCGCGCGCTCGCGACCAAACGGACCGTGCGATCTTGAGTGATCCGCTTGACGGGGGCCGCGAGATCCAAGGGGCTCAGAGCCCGCCGCGCAGGGCATCGACGTGGCGTCGTACGTCGAGCATGGTCGGAATGCCGCCCTCAATCATGGCGGTGATCGGCGTACGATTTTCGAACAGTGGTCCCTTGTTGCGCAGACGGATCCAACGGTCGGCCATGTCATTTGCAAAGAGAAGGTGCAAGCCCTTGAACACGCCGACGACGGCCGAGACCCGCGTGAGCTGATCTTGCGTCAGCGACTGGCCCCACTTGCCGGCGGCGATGCGGTCCCACGTGCTGGCGGAGACGCCGAGCAACGCCGCTGATTCATCGCCACGCAGCTGCCAATGCTGGGCGATCCGCTTCATCGCCTTGATCGCCACCGGGCTCAGCCGCTCGCGATCGCCTTCATCGGCGAAGGTCTGCGGGAAGCTCGGCGGCGCCCGTCGCTGGGAGCGGGGCGCGGGTTTGGTGGTCATGCGTCGGACCCTGGCATCAATTGGTGTTAAAAATAGCACCAATTGATGATGGCCGCAACTGCGTCGCCGACGGGAGCTAGATGTAGGTCACCAGGCCCATGAACCCTGCCGGCCGCGCCCGCTCCGATCAGGAACGTGCGACGATCCATGCACGAGTGGGATCGGCTCGACGTGGAGAAGATCGGTAAATCGTTGCTCATGGCGGGTCCTTGTGTCCGAGAACAAGCGATACGCCTCTAGAAGGATCGCGAGTCGCGGGCGCTCCTGCAACGGCCCGTTCGCGCAGAATGTTCCCGACAATTGCCAAGCGACAATGCAAAAAGAAAGCCCGCCGGATGGCGGGCTGAGGCTGACCTGAAACCGGCTGACGTTCAGTCGTCGTATTCCGCCGAGATATCCTGCCCGGTGTAGTCGGGCATGAGAGCGGCGGCCACCAGACTGACGGCTGCGCAGGCGGCGATGTAGATCGCGATCGCGTAGCCCGACTGGTAGGTGGCGTACAGCCAGGTCGCGATCAGCGGCGCCGGCCCGCCGGCGATCACCGAAGCGAGCTGATAGCCGAGCGAGGAGCCGCTGTAACGCAGTCGCGGCGTGAAGGCCTCGGCGATCAGCGCGGCCTGCGGGCCGTACTGCATGTCGTGCGGGATCAGCGACAACACGATCGCGATGAACACGGCGGAGGGGATCGCCGTGTCGACCATCCCGAAATACAGGAAGCCGAACACGCCAACGGTGGCCGCGCCGATCAGGTACATCTTCCTGCGGCCGATACGGTCCGAGATGTGGCCGGACAGCGGAATGCTGACGAAGGAGACGCACGACGCGACGAGAACCGCGGTCAAGATGAAATCGCGGGACATGTGCAGCGTGCCTACGGCATAGGCGAAGATGAAGGCGGTGAAGATGTAGAACGGAGCCTGCTCGGACACCCGTAACAACGCGGAGAGAATGATCTCGCGCGGCTGCTTCTTGATCACCTCGATGATCGGTGCCTTTTCGATCTTTCGATTTTCGACGAGCCTCTGGAACACCGGGGTCTCCAGGATCCCGAGCCGAATCCACAGGCCGACGCCGACCAAGATGATCGAAAGCGCGAACGGCAGGCGCCATCCCCAGATTACGAACTGGTCGCCGGACAATTCGCTGAACGCGAGCACCGCGAGGTTCGAGAGGAACAGGCCGGCGGGCACGCCGAACTGCGGCCAGGAGGCGACGAGGCCGCGCTGGCCGTGGGTGCGCGACCATTCCATCGCCAGCAGCACCGAACCGCCCCATTCGCCGCCGACGCCGATGCCTTGCAACATCCTCAAGATGGTCAGGAGCACCGCGCCCCAGATGCCGATCGTCTCATAGGTCGGCACGAAGGCGATGAGGAACGTGGCGACGCCCATGCACAGCAGCGTGGCGATGAGGGTGCCCTTGCGACCGATCCGGTCACCGTAATGGCCGAAGATGGCGGCGCCGATCGGCCGTCCGACGAAGCCAATGAAGTAAGTGGCGAAGGCGGCGAGCGTCGCGGTGAGCGGGTCCTCCTTCGGGAAGTAGAGTTGCCCGAAGATCAGCCCCGCGGCGGTGCCGTAGAGGAAGAAATCGTACCACTCGATGGTGGTACCGATGGTCGAGGCGATCACTGCCTTGCGCAAGTTTGCGCTGTGTTCGGACGCCGACATCGGCGCCCCATAGGTTGTCGCAGTCGTCGTCATCACGGACCTCCAGCATTAGCATTTCCCCGGGGCTGGGCTCTTTGTGGCCGCCGCCCAAGCAAAGCATATGCACCGCAGACCGCTTCAAGCGGAGTCGCATCGCCATCACCAAACAACGGAACGGTCGGCTCGGGCTCCGCTGCACTGCAATCAGTTGGATGAAGTCGCCCCACGCGACAAGCCGCGGCCCCCGTCGAGGGCCGCGGCCAACCAGTAAAAGAAAAACGCACGGATGACCTGCTTCAGCGACGCTCCACCGGGGCGGCCGGTCCGCCGACCGTGCCGCCGCTCTCGCAGACCTTGACGGTCTTCATGGCGCCTTCGGCTTCGGACCGAGTGGTGTAGACGCGGCCATTGCCGACGATGACCGAGGTGGTCCTGGTCGGCTTTTGTTCAACGATCGAGCACCGCTTCGTGCCGGTGTCCTGCACGATGTAATACTCTGCGGCGAACGCGGACGATGTAAACGCCACAACGCTGGCTGCGGCGATGAGCGATCTGATAAGCATTTCATGGCTTCCTTTGTTGCCCACCTGACAAACAAATACTGCTTAGCTTTGTTCCTGCATCGCGGGCTAACATTCGTTGCGCGCTGCGGCACGATTAACGACGGGCAGCAGCGGATCAATGATGCAGGGCGACCTGTGCGTGCGCGCTTGCGAGCTGGATTGATCGGCGATCCGACCGCGCGTGCGACATGTGGAACCAATGTTCGAAGCCCGACGTTTCTCGCTTGATCACCTCACGGAGCCAACAATGGGTCGCGGACTTTTGCTTTGGTTAATTGGAGTGCCGATACCGATCATTTTGTTGATCTGGGCATTTGGCGGACTCCACTGAACGCGGCGTGTCGTCGCCCCGCGTCTCCTCTCGAGGAGATCCGGGGCGGCGTCGTCGTGTTTGAGGCGCCGCATGGGAGGACCGACGCATGGGAAGGTGACGTATGGAAAGCCGACAGTGCGCGTCGCAATGATGACCGGGACGTGGGGCGGCCGCGCGGGGCGGACATCGCCGAGAAATGGGCGATGATCTTGCAGGCGCTGATTTTGATGGTGCCGATTAACGTGTGCGAAATCGTTCGGCTGTTTGCGACAGGGCCGCGTTTACCGAGGCGTCCTGCAGACTTTCGTCGGTCCCAAGACCTTCCAACCGGCCGACGATCGACGGCGAGAGTGTCGGTGCCGCCTTCGCGCCGTTGAAGACAAGGTGCTCCTCGATCTCGTAGCAGCCCAGACATTGCAAGGTGTAGCGCTCGTAGCCGGACGAGATCATGGTATTGTCCGGTGCGACTTTCACCAGCAACATCTCGGTACCGCACGCAACGCATCGCATCGGGCGTACTCACCTACCAAAAAAAAGTCGGAGTGTCGCACTGCTGATTTGCAGATGCCCACGGGCGTGAGGCGGATGTGTGACTGGAGAGGCGTGCGGAAAAAATCTTGCGTGATCGAGTGAAGAAAGTCTATCCGCGCATTTGTTCCGAGCGCTTCGATGAAGCCGTTACCACTTGGTCGGAATGAGGGCGAACGCCTAAGAGCCGCGACATTTTCGGATCGGGCGGGGAGAGTGGGGAAAGATTTGCATTTCGATTGATTCCGCGAGGGGATTGGGCAGCTTTTGCATGCTACTCACACCTTGTTGGCCCCGCTTCGGCGGGGCCCTTCTTATTTGCAAGCGCATGCTTTGCAGGCGCACGACTGTCTTGCGCCAGACGGCGTTGCCGATCACTCGTTCAGGCGCTCGTTGCGGCGTCCGTGGTTGCAATCCAAATGCCCGCAAATACTGCGATCAGGCCGACGGCGAGATTGAGCGTGATTGGCTCACCGACCAGACCGGCCGCCAGCACTCCGGCCGCAATCGGATTGACGGTCATCGTATTCGCCACCTGGGTTGGCGTCGCGCGCTCGAGCGCCAACACCCAAAGAATGAACGCCAACGCGCCGCCGCCGACGCCGAGATAAATGCCGGCGATCCATTGTGGCGCGCCGAAATTTGCCAAAACGGCAATGCGGTGGCCGATGAGCCCAGCCGCCATGAGCGCGGCCGCGCCAAAGCCCATGCCCACGGCCAGAAAGCCGAGCGGGCTTGAGTTCCGGATGAAGGGTCGCGACCAGACATTGTAAAAGGCCATGCAGAGCACCGCGGCGGTCATGAGGAGCTCCCCGCGCCAAGCCCCTTCCGGTGCCGACGACAGTCCCGATGCGAGCGCCGCGACCACGCCGAGGATGGCGATGCCGACGCCAGTCGACTTGCGCGGCGTCAGCGGCTCGGCGCGCACCAACGCGCCGACCAGCATGGTCTGCAACGGCAAGGTCGAGAGCGCGAGTGATGCACGCGCCGCGGTCGTGTAGCCAACGGCCAGATTGTAGAGAATGAAGAATAGCCCGAAGAAGCAAACGCCCAAAGCGCCGACCGCCGGCCAGTCGCGTGGTGGCGGCCATCGCACGCGCAGCAGCAGCGCCACCGGAGCGACGCACATGAGGCCGATGCCCCAGCGCAGGATCGCGAGCGTGAGCGGATCGGCGTCGACGACAAGATAGCGCGTGACCGCGGCGGCCGTTCCGCCGAGCGAGCTCGATGCAATTGCGATCAAGACTCCGACGCGCGCGCTCAATCCCGTCCCCTGTGCTGCCAGAGCCGTATGTGCCATTTTCAGGACGGGATTCGTGGTTGCAACTACCTGGCAGGTCATCATGGCGGGCGCGCAAGGTTTTGCATCGATGCTGCGGTTCTGGCGGCGGCGCCGGGGCTGGTCCCAGCTCGATTTGGCCGGCCGCGCGGAGATCTCGCAACGTCACCTGAGCTTTCTCGAGCTCGGCCGCACGTCGCCGAGCCGCGACATGGTGGTCCGCTTGGCGAGCGTGCTCGATGTTCCATTGCGCCAGCAAAACGCGCTGTTGCTGGCGGCGGGATTTGCTCCGGTCTGGCGGGAATCGGCGCTCGGCGCGCCCGAGCTCGCCCAGGTCCGAAGCGCGCTCGACTACATCATGACACAACAAGAACCGTTTCCTGCCGTCGTGGTCGATCGGCGCTGGAACCTGCTCGAGGTGAACCGGGGAGCCGTGCGCATGGTCGAATTTCTGACCGGGCCGCTTGTCGCCGGCGCCAAGGTCAACTTGGCGGACGCGCTGGTGGCGCCAGACGTGCTGCGGCCGTTTCTCGTCAATTGGCCGGACGTCGTGCATTATTTCATCCGCAGTGTCGAAGCCGATGCGATCGCGGACGGAACCAAGGAAACTGCCGCCTTGCTGGAGCGCTTGCGGTCCTACAACGGCGTGCCGGATGTGTTGCGGTCGCAGCCCGCCGAGTTCGGCGCCGGTCCGGTGCTGCCCATGCACTTCCGCAAGGATGACGTGTCGTTGCAGCTTTTCACCACGATCATGATGCTTGGAACCCCGCAGGACATCACGCTGCAGGAGCTGCGGATCGAGTGCTTCTTCCCGATGGATACAGCCACGGAGCGGACCCTACGCGGCTGGGCGGCGGGGAAATGACGGCTATCGACCTCGAAAAATGGCACGATAACGGTAAGTCAGGCACTGATCGGCCGACCCTCCGTGGGGGCATGAACCCATGGCCCGTTTTCAGCGACCCACGCAACAGGGCCGGTAGCCCCGCGTTTCGCTTGGACGTGCGTCCCTGCGAACTCGTGCTCGACGGACGGAGTTCAACGATGGGGGTTACGGAGCTGACGGTGGTGCTGGGCGTGTCCGCGCTCGCCGCGCTCGTCATCTATTGGGTCGCCGGCCGCCCAACGTCACTCTAGGGCTGGCCTCGGTTATGCCTTTCAGATGCCCGGCCCTCGCCGGGCATTCGCGTCTCAAACGCTCTGCCGCGGGCTGAGCCAGCGCGCACCGGCCAAGATGCCCAGCGCGATCACGGCCGGGATAACGGCGAGCCAGGTGCCGGCGGCCGCCAACGCCGCGGCAGCGGCCCACATGATCGACGAGAATGCTTCCGCAAACGTCGCCATGCGCGACGAAATCTGCCGCCGCCGGAAATGGCTGCGCTTTGCCTGATGGCGGAACCAGAGCTGCACTTGGCTCGCCGAAGCCGCCGCCACCGAGATGCCGATCATCGCCACCGCCGCGTGATAGGCCGAGAAGAACGCCAAGCCGGTGACAAACGGCGCGAACACGATCGCGATCGCGCCCATGACCGCTTCGACCTTCGCGGCGAGGAGCGACCGTGCCGACACCGGCGCGGTCGCCACCAGATCGGGCGCGTCCTCGCCCGAGGTCGCAAGCCAGGCGAGGCCGCCGGCGAGCTGCCCAGCGGCCATTACTAGCACCGGCACCAACACCAGCACGGCGTCGCCTTCCCCGAAGCTCCGCCACAGGAGCAAGGCTGGCGGCGCAAGGTAGAGAATCTGCATCAGAGTTTGCGACATCAGCCAAGGGTCGCGTACGAGCAGGCGCCATTCCTTGTGTCGCAGCGCCCACGCCGGCGTGCTGGTCCGAAATCGCGCGGACGTTGCGCGCCGACGCTCACCGCCGTGCGAAACACCGGCGGCGGCGATGGCGTGATCGCCGAAGCGCGACGAGAACACGAGCACGGCCCCCGCGAACAACGCGAGTCCGACGACGAGCACAGCGACCAGGGCGGCATACTCGCCGAGCACCGCGCGCGCTGGCCAATAGACAATGCTGCCGATGTCGGGCGCGAGCGCCTCGAGCGCGTCGGATTGCAGGATCTCAACGCGCGACAAGGTGCCATAGGACAGGATGCCGGCGACCTGCAGCCCGATGACGAAGGCGGCGCCAATCACAGCCGCTACGACCTGGGCGACGAAGCGGGTTCGCCGCGGTCCAATCGTCCTGAACATCGCGACGGTCAAAGCCACCGCGCACGCCGCGGCGGTGAAGCCGAGTGCGGCCACGACTGCATAGGTTCCGAGCCAGCGCGTGCCACCGAGCGCCGTCAGCATGTTGATGAAGGGCGAGGCCAGCAGCAGCGCCATCGCCACAATGGAGAGCGCCATGGTGGCGATCCGCACCGCGAACACGCGGCGTGCGGCGGCGGGCGAAGTGAGGATCAGGTCGAGATCGGAACGCGCGTAAAAGGCGCGGGTCACCGATTCCATGGCCTGCGACATCAGCAATGACCAGAACAGCAGGAGGCTGCTGGTGATGATCACCAGGGCAGCCTTGTCGGGATGAATGCCACGCTCTGCGAAGCGGCCGACCACGGCATAGGCAAGGCCGTGGATGCCAGCCGCGAATACGATCAGGGCGGCGAAGACGGTGCTCAGGCGACGCCGGCGCCCGGCGGTCATCATCGCGAGCCAGTCCCGCCAGGCCAGACGGCACTCGTGCCGTGCAAACCAGGTCAATGTGCCAGGTTGGTTCACGCGGCGGCAGCCTCGCCGGCGACCAAGGTCAGGAAGGCATCCTCCAGACTGGTGGTGCGCTTGCCGGCCTGGGCGCGCAGCTCTTCCAACGTGCCGTTCGCAATCAGCCGACCACCCGCGATGACGCCGATGCGGTCCGCCATCCGTTCCGCGACCTCGAGGATGTGCGTGGTCATGATCACAGCCCCGCCGGCGCTCACGCGTTCCCGCAGCACAGTCTTGACCTGCCGTGCGGAGGCGGCGTCGAGCCCGGTTAGCGGCTCGTCGAGGATGATGAGCTGCGGGTCATGCACCAGAGCGCCGGCCAGCGCCACCTTCTGCCGCATGCCCTTGGAGAAGCCTTCGCAGCGTTCGTGCGCATGTGCCTCAAGGCCGAGCCACGCCAGAAGCTCGCGCGCCCGCCTTTCCGCGATGCCAGCATCGACCGCCCACAGCCCGGCGACGAATTCGAGATATTCGAACGGCGTGAGCTTGTCATAGATCATCGGCTCGTCAGAGATCCACGCCATGATCCGCTTGGCGGCGACTGGATCGGCGAGGGCGTCGATGCCGAGCACTGAGATCGATCCGGCATCGGGGCGCAGCAGGCCAACCACCATCTTCAATGTCGTGGTCTTGCCGGCGCCGTTGGGGCCGAGCAGCGCGTAGAACTCTCCCGCGCGCACGGTCAGGTCGAGGCCGTCGACGGCGGGGCGCTCGAAGCGCTTGATGAGGCCACGAAGCTCGAGGGCCCAATGCTTAAGGGTACCGGGTGGTTGAACGCGTTGCGGGTCGGTCATCTGGGTTCGCAGGGCCGAGGTCCAGGTGTCGTCGGCCGCACACTAGGGACGAGAGGTTTCGGCGCCGTGAATCGCGAGACGGGAATTGCAAGCAACACGGCGACGCGGCGTGTGCTCGCCGGAGCTAGTGCCGCCGATTTGCGGAAGCGGGGCGCTAGTCATATCGCCTGCCGCCGGCAGCGCGAGCGCTGGTTAACAGGTCGCTCCGAATTGTCGACGCGTCCACGCCATGATGACCAGCGCGAGCGCAAGACGGGCGTGAATGCTGCCCGTCGGCCTTGCATTCGTGCGCCGAGGTCGCCTGGCAACTCAGGTTTGCGCTGCCCCAATGTGGCGGATGCCGGCGGCAGCGTTGCGAACGCCCAAAATCGCGGAATTCGGCGCGAACGATGGCGCCGCATTAGCGCTCGCGCACGGGCGCCAGACGTCGATCCCGGAGCGTCACGCCGAGGTTGAACGGCCAGGGGCCGCGGACGGTGGCGGGACACGCGTCCCCAAAGGGAAGAGGCGGGACACCCTTGCCTTGGCGCGCTTGTCGACCTCGCCGCCGCGGGCGGCGTCAAAACTCGCCGCCCCGAAATTGAACTCCGATCGCGCCCGGGCGTTAGCGGTCAGATGGCTCAACCAAGGAGCAGCACTATGTGTGATTACAGCCTGATGCACGTCAAATCGCGCCCCGCGAGCGTCGGCGACGTCCTGCGAACGAGCAATTTCGGCACCGGCACGCGCGGCTTTGCCGCACCCAACGATCCGACCACTGCGGTCTGCGTGCTCCCGGGCACCGAGCTTGCCTTCTCGTCGCCCATTTCCGTTTATGGCGCCGCCGGCGCAACGCCGCACAAGACTGCGATCTTTCGGCAAATCAATCGCGAGCAACCGCATATGCATCACGATGCGTTGGAACTCCCGGATGGACATACCTTGCTGTTGACGTTCCTGTGCGAGGGCCAGGAGGCCACCGTGCTCCAACTACCGGCCAAGCCGACAACGGAAGCAGAGACCAAGGCCCAGGAGCGCGCCGCCTACGCCGGTTGAGGATACTCGCCGACGGCGAATGTCCGAATA
>Ga0066903_100005618_pt1 | contig 10925 bp, 11 predicted proteins | sample PanSoiMetaGPlot1_FD_67491 | JGI IMG/M metagenome (GOLD analysis project Ga0066903, IMG submission 67491) | Tropical forest soil microbial communities from Panama analyzed to predict greenhouse gas emissions - Panama Soil - Plot 1 (version 2) | ecosystem: Environmental > Terrestrial > Soil >...
CGAAGTCGATCCGCGCGGAGCTTGAGAAGCGCGGCGCTCTAACTGCCGAGGAGTGGAAGGCGGTGGACGAAGAGCGAATCTTCGTTGGCATGTCCGGCACGGCGGTGCGCTGCGCGCGCGGCAAGCCGTGGATCGTTGTCACACAAACGGAGGCGGGCCCGGTCGAGGTCTGGCGCTACCAGCCACAGCACTTTTGGGAACGGCTCACGATGCGCGACGGCCGCGTGAGCGAGTACACCAAGAGCTACCTTGAGGGCGGCACCTGACCCTGATCGACAGGTAGGGCGATTCGCCCTATATTGAGCCCGCGCCGGGAAACCGAGCGCGGGCTTTTTTTTGGGGACCACTGCCACCATGTTGCGAGCCGTGAACGAGCACATCGAAAGCGCGCGAGAGATCGCGCTACGTGCCCGTGCAGACGCCGCCCTCGCGGAAGCGGAAGCGGCCCGGGTCTCCTGTGCCCGGCTCGCGCGCGAAGCTCACGCCGCACTCGAGCGTGCCCGCAAGCTCGAGGTGCAGTTAGGCCACATCGCGCGCCATGCGCGGCGCGCTGCCGCGCGCACTCGCGATGAGTTCGCGCTCGCGGCGCTCGGGGACATTGCGATCACGGCCGAGCCCGCCGGGCGTGTCGTAGCCTTCCGGCGCTAATAGCCTCCGCTGTCCATCTCCTCGCCCGTGGGAACCTCCACGGCGGCGACGTGATGGCAGACGGCAAGGATGCAAATCACCACCACGCGCGCCCGGCGCGGAAGCTCCGGGCGCGCTGGCGGCGGCGCGGCCACGCAGCCCGCCAGGACGAGCGCCAGGGCGAGCGTGGCGAGCTTCACGCCGGCTTCCCCTCGCCCGCGCCCGGATCGTTCGCCGCTTGCGGCGGCTGCGGCTGCGCGGCAGCGATCGAAACTTGTCCTTGCATGATTGCCGTGAGGAGTGCTTGTGCCATGTCGAAGCGCTCGCGCTCCGCGCGCGTGTGGCTCGCCCGCTCCAAAAATTCGAGCCCGAAGGCGGCGGCTTGCTGCGGGTTGATCGCCCGCGATCCTGGCGCGGCGGCGGCGGAGGGAGCGGCGGCCGGTGAATGATCTTGTCCGTTCTGCATGGTGTCTCCTATCTAGCCGATTTCGAACGTGTAGCTGTTGCCGGCGATCAATCGCCACGGTGTGCTTCCGAATTGCCAAGACGAGCCGGGTCGCCCATTCGGGCTGGTGTAGTCATTGTAGGTGACGATGGTCGCGCGATTCACCGTGCGCTTCACGCTCGCGCCACTTGAATTGTTGAACACACCCGTCAGCGAACAGAAGGACCAGACGTTGTTGTTGTTAGGAGGCTGAACGGTCGCGTGGCTGATTCGCATGATGGTGAAGTCGCCCGCGCTTTGGTCATAGTTGATCTCGTCCAGCCGATAGGTCTGGCCGCCCTTCACCCATTCAGGTGCGGCGCTCATCGATGAGCCGGGAACCGCCGCGTAGCCGCTCGCCGTATTGCGCCACGTGATGTTGAAGGAGGGCGACCCCAAATTGCCGGGCACCATGGTGCGCGTGATAAGCACCGGGTCGGTGACGGTGTTGATGTCCATGAAGACTTGCGCGAGATCAGTGCCGCCGGAAATTCGAAAGTTAGTGTTGGCGCGCGCGGTGCTGCTCCCGCGCGGCTCGTATCGGCTATTGAGATCGACAGCACTCGAATCCCTAAAGCCGGTCGCTGCCGCCGCCGCGCTCGTGCGAGCTTTGAAGACCGCGTCGAGATCGGTGCCGTCCGCGATTCGATACCCGACCGTCACGCCAGTTCTCCCGCGTGCTCCTCCTGCCAATCGGCCAGGAGGAGAAGTGCCAGACGGTCGTAGCTCACAGTCTTGCCGTCCGAGAGAAGCGGGCAAACCTCGTGCACTTCCTCTGCAATCAACCCTAACTGTTCCCGATCGTCGCCCGCGAGTAGCCGGTAGAGGATTGGACGCAGCCGCGCCAGGATGCCGCGCACGCCTTCGGGCTTGCCGGTCTCGCGCTTGATGGCGCGCGACGACACGATGCTGAAAATCGTGGCACTGCATTCGCAGTTAAACGTGGCTGTCAATGCCTGAATCTGCAACGCAATGTACGCGCTCGCGGCGACATTCATCGCTTGAATGTAGCTCGACGCGCTGGAATATCCATAAAAGCGCAGCTTGCCGGAGCCGGCCTGCACGTCCAGTCCCACGGTGCCGTCCGGCACGAAGGTTGTGACACTGCCGGTCGTGCCGATGGTGAGACGAGTCCCGCCGGAAGTGGCAAAGTTCATCGTGCCAATTTCTTCGTTGGCAAACGTGAAGTTGTCGTCCGTGCCACTGCCGAAGCCGATGTAAGCCTTTCGGGTAGTTAGGTTCGCGCGGTAGAACGATAGATAGTTGTTGCCCATCACGGAAGGCGAGTACAGGCGCAGAGGATTGGACCCGCCGGTGAACACGAGCGACAACACGCTGCCGCTACTAAACCCCGTGCTTCCGCCCGACGTGGCCCAAAAGCCCATGGCCTGATCGGACTGAAAGGAAATCGAGGGAGCGGCTTGCGTGCCGTTCTGCACGAACAGGCGCGGCGAGGCAATGACGACGTAACCGCTTGCAATCTGCATCCGATCGACGCCGGCAGTTGCAAAGTCAATCGTGTCCGCTCCCGCGTGGAAAATGCCGGTATCCGGGTCCGTGGTGAACGAGATCGACGGCGCAGCGGCGGAGCCGTCGATGAATAGAGTTTGTCCGCCCGGGCTAACTCTAACTATCGGCGTCGAATTCAGTTGAATTACAAAGTCGTTTCCGCTCGTGCCGTCGCCGCCAATGTTCCACGCGCCGACGCCGAACTTAATCAGTTGCAGGCGCGGCATGAGCGCGCCCCGGAACTCGAAGCCCGCGCTGTCGGTGTTGTTGCCAAATGTCAATGTGCTTACGACAGCGCCCGCGCCGTGCGTGATGTCGAGCGCGTTCGACGCGGCGTTGTATGCGTCATTGATTGCGCGAATTAGAAAATGGCCGCCGGATGCCTGCATGTCCCAACGGTGTTGGTCAGACGACGCGGAGGAGTACATCGATACATAGGCATCGCCGCCGACCGTGCCTAACAGAACACTGTTGGCTGCGTAGGCAATATTGACGCCGCCCGCAAAAACGTGTTGACCAGTCCACGTCGGCGCAATTGCCTGATTGAGCGCGGGCGCGGCATCGGAGCGCATGAAGGTGATTGCAGAGCCGTTCACGGCAGTTAGGCCGACCAGAGCGGTCGGGTTGTTAGCGACCGGCGGCGAGACGACGGCGACGCCGTTGACGTAGAGCGCCGTGGCATTCACGGTGCCCGCGCCCTTATTGCCACCGGTCGCGCCAGCACCAACGTAGCCGCCGGCAACCGACATCTGGCCGGTGCCGGCGAAGTTGAACGCGGGGTTGTCCGTGGCGTTGCCGAACTCGACGCTGGTGATGGCGTTCGCCAGTCGGTCGATGCGTAGAGCGATCTTCGCGGTGGTGCCAGCGTCATCAACTGCGAAGAGTTGCCACCGAGTGCTGGTTAGGTTGTTGACCCACCGCTTGCTGTCGGCCGCAGCGGCGGTGTTGCGCATTTCAAAGTAGGGCGGATTGGCCGCCACCACCAAGCTCGAGCCGTTCGCCGCGAGCGCGCCGTTCAATGCGAACGTGTGCTGGCCCGTCCACGTCGGCGCGATCGATTGGTCGAGAGCCGGAGCACCATCGGAGCGAATTGCGTTGTTGCTCACGCCAGCAATCGGCGTGAGCCCGACAAGCGCCGTGGGCGTGGCGAAGTTGCCGCCGCCGGGAGGACCCTGCGGGCCGGTCGGAATGGTTAGGTCGAGGGTCTGCGACGGCGGGGTGCCGGTGATCGTGGCGGAGGCGGCGCTTCCCGGCGGGCCGGTGGTCACCGTGCCGATCGCCAGCGCATTCGCCGGGCCGGCGGGTCCCGTCGCGCCGGTCGGGCCGCTTGAGCCGTCCGCGCCAGGATCGCCCGCCGGGCCCTGCACGCCCTGCGGGATCACGAGGCTTAGGGTCTGCGAAGGCGGTGTGCCCGTGATGATCGCGGCGGCAGCGCTGCCGGGTGCGCCGGTCGTCACCGTGCCAATGGCGAGCGAGTTAGGCGGGCCCTGCACGCCCTGCGGAATGCCGAAGCTAATTGTCGGCGGGCTCGCGGTATTGTCGATCGCGACGGTAGCGAATGATCCCGGCGCGAGCGTCGTGGTCGTCCCGATGACGTAGTTCGGCGTGGAGCCGCCGCCAGCACCAGAGATCGGCGGCAGCGCGGTCCACGGCCGCACGCCGTCTCCAACCTTGAGGATCGGCGAGGAGCTTCCCGGATCGGAGACGCCTAACTCACCGTTCATGAGCACCGGGTTCGCGGCGCTCCATTCGCTGGCGAGCTTCGCCAGGATCAGGAATCGTCCGAGATACGTGGCCATTGCTGTTCCCTCCTACGTCTCGATCAGTTGCCCGGACGAAAGCATGTCTTCGATTCGCGCGCGGACGGTCGCCTCGGTGCCGTCGCCGCGTTCGACCGCGAGCCGCACGAGCGCTTCCAACGGGACGGGCTTGATTGCAAGCGAGCACATGCGCCCGGCGGCATCGCAGCACACGGAAGCTCCTGGCGCGCGTTGTACGGTGATTTCAGTCATGGGCGGGACCTCAGGGAATGAGTGGCGGTGGAAGCGGCGGCAGCGGCGCGGAGTCGCCGTCGTAGACCTTGGGCGAATAGTTCACGGCGGATAGTTGGACGTAGGGCCCGGACTTCTGCACGCCCGTGATGAGCCAGGGGCGCACCACCGCGTCGCTCGTGCGGTAGAGCGCCCACAGCGTGCCGAGTGCCGAGTCGCGTCCCTTGATCCTCACAGCGGGCGAGCGCGGGAGTTGCAACTGGTTGGCTTGCGGGCCGGCGCTCGCCGGCACCTGATCGATCTGTAAGCCGGCGAGGTCGCGCAGCATGAGGAGATACGAGGAACCCACCTCAAGCGTCACATCGCGATCGAGAGTTAGGAGGTTGCCGGCGACGGCGATCACTTCGCCTGCGGCCTGTGCGAGATTCGCCACGTCGTCGGTGACGTTGATGACATCGCCCGGCCGGCAGATTCGCCCGTCTTCGGTCACCTGCACCGTCATGTCCTGGCGGCGATACTTCAAGCGGTTCCACTCGAACACCGCGCGGCGGCGCACTTGCGCCCAGTTCGCGCACGCGGTGCCGATCCGCAGCGGGTTCACCGGCACCACGTCTTCCGGATACTGGTAGTCGCGTTGCTTCCACCCTAACTGTTCATCGATCCATTGGAGGATGACGGCGTCGTTGTCCGCGTCGGCGGTCATGCGCACCGTCACTTGCTCGCCGTCCGGGCCCTTCGCGCGGGCATTGAACAGCGCCAGGGCGTTCGGGTTCGCCTGATCTCGCTGCACGAAGAGCTTGCGGCCGACGCGATAGACGACCGCGCGCGCCACGTCGGCAATGGCGGCAAGCTCGGTGTCGATATCCTCCATCTGATCGAGCGTCATGGAAATCACGCCCTGGTCGCCCGCATCCCCTACGTCGAGTTGATCCTGTAGAGCGTAGATTCCCGCGAGGTCTAACTCAGTGTCGGCGCGGTTTGCACCGTCCTTCGACTTACAGCGCTGCACGAAGTTGTCAGCCCACTTGCGCGTGGGAGCCGGAGCGCTCCACCCCGAGCCCGTCCACGTTGGCAGGATGCGCGTCACAATCAGGTTGAGCGCCATGTCGGAGACCGCGCTCGCGCTTCGCGTGTTGCTCATCGAGAAGGAAGCCACTGTCACGTGCGGATAGGTCTGCCCGACTAACTGTTTGGCAGCGGCGAGGCGAACCCACCGGCTGTCCTGCGTGTACTGGTTGTTCGCGTTGTCGGCGTAGTAGCCGGTGACCCGCTGCAACCGCACTTCGTAGTATTCATTGGTCCCCAACCCGAGCGCGCGCACGTCGATGCGGCGCGTGAAGCGCATGGCCGAGGCGGTGCCGTAGGTGAAGTTGTAGGTAAACTGCCGCTCCGGATCGGTCTGTCCCTTGCGGCGAACATCGACGCGCACCGAGACAGTTAGAGTCTTGCGCGAGCCGTGGTCGTAGTACGCGAGCCCTTGCGGGAAAGCGATGTCCACCCAAATCTCGTCCGGGTACTGCAAGGGCGCGGCGTACCAATTCGTCGGGACATTGCTCATGTCGTCCGGGTCAGCGCTCCCACCGCCGCCGACGACATCGGGCGGCTTGAACTCGGTGTAGCTCGAGTCGATGCCAGAGATTGACGGGAAAATGATTTTGTTTCCGTTGAGATCTACCATAGTTAGCTGCCACTGCGCCGCGCGGCCACCGGTCGGCCAGGACGTGAGCGTGATGCGCCCGCGAAATACTCGGCCGTCCTTCGTGCGAAGTTCTAACCAGTCGCCCACGGTCGGGATCAATTCCTTTCCCGGGTAGCCGTAGCCGAACTGGATACGCTCCTGTTTCGGCGGGTCCGGAATCGCATCGTCATCGACCCACGTGAACTGCACGCCGTTGCCGTAGTAGACGTGCTTGCCCGTCAGGGAGATGCGCTCGGTCATCGCGGCAAATTGAGCGTCCGCCCCTAACTCATCCGCCACGGGCCCGTCGAGCGTGTAGATGTACGGCGGCGCGGTCTGCGTGATCGGTGGCACTCCATCGACCCAGAACACTGCGTTGTTGAAGAATGTCCCGGTGATTTGGATCGGCTGTCCCTTCGGGACACTGATCGGCTGTTGCGTCTTCATTTGCTTGGACGACGCCACGAAGTCGGTGTCGCCCTTGATGACCACCGCGCCCGTGTCGCCCGTGAGTAGTGAGACCTCCTGAACCTCGCGCGAGGTCTTGAGCACGTAGAAGGGCGGCACTTCCTCGCCCGATTTGTAGACGTTGATATCCGACCCGACGATCGAACTTAGCGGCGTGTCCCCGAGCTTCACCGAGGCTTCGTCATAGTCGTAGTCGCCTACGCCGATGACGAACATCTGCCCGATGGTCTGGTTAGATTCGTTGTACACATCGACCGGGTTGCACAGGAGGTCGGGGTAGCAGCGAACGCGGCCGAGGATGTCCGGCACCCGCGCTCCTGGCCGCAGCGTGTTCGTCTGCCCGGCGATGATGTTGTTCGGCGAAATGGTGTCGGGGTCGTCGCGGCGAATGCGGCGCGGCTTCGGGGTCAGCGCTGCCAGCGCCAGCGCCAGGAACAGATTTTTCGCCAGGAGGATCATGGTCGGCTGTCCGGCCATTGATCGGACAATTAGATAGACCTCTCCCGGCAGCACCGAGACGTAGCGAAGATCAAGCGCCGCGATCTCGTTGTCCTCGTGCACGGCATCTCGGTAGATGCGCCAGCCGCCGTCGAGCCCGGTCGGCCACAGCCGCATGAGGGCGTGCGCCAGCGTTTCGCCCTCGCGCAGCGGGTAGGTCTTGCGCTCGCAGCGGATCGGGTCGGAAATGACGGTTAGCTCGGACATTCGAAGAACTCCACCCGCGCGTACAGTTCGTGAATGCGGCGCATCGGGGTCCAGACGACGCCCGGAGCTTCAAGCGCATGCAGCACGCCGCCGGAGACGACCACGCCGCAGTGGTGCAGCCGCGAAACTTTCCACGTGCCGAGCGCGACCGCGCACCCCTCGGCCGGATCACATTCGAGCCAGGGCGAGCCGACGCGCTCCTTTCCTCCCAGGGTGCGGAAGATCGCGAGCGCCGCCGCTTGCGCGCTGGTTAGGTGCTCAGCCGGGATCGCGCCGGCCGGCGTCACGCGTTCGAAGCAATGCTTTCGGACGTAGCGCACCAGCGTGAAGCAATCGAAGCCGTCGCGCGGGCTGTCACCGCCGCGCTTGTACGGAAGCCCAACTAACTTCATGCAGGGGTGCAGTTCGCTCACAGGTACACCAGCGGTGGAAACTCGTCCACGGTGTAGCGGATGCCGGCGCGCACGTTCGGCAGGAAGTCCGCGCTTGCCTCGAGCTCGACGACAGGCCTTGTCATCCTGGCGGCCGTGACGTATAGCGCAAGCGGATCGATCTGCGGCCCTTCGCGATCGGTGTCTAGATAGGCCCGGTAGATCACCAGCACGGGCGTCTGTATGTCCTCGTCCGTAAGCGCGCGGAGTTGCTGCGCGACGTAGCCGTTCACATTGTCAAGGCGGATCGTGATCCGCTGTTCGGTGGTCACGTTGTCGGCGGCGATATCGATGTCGAGCCCGAGCGGCTGTGCGGTAAAGGCGGTGCCATCTTCGGTCAACGCCTCGAACGGCTCGCCGAAGTCGCAAGCGAAGAGCGAGCCGAAGGAGGCGTGCTGGAATTCGAGCACGTTCACCGCTGCCGCACGCTCGTTGCCGTGCTGCGTTAGCCAGAGGGCGAAGGCTTCGTCGAAGTTGGCCGGCATTTTTTAGCACTCGTGGTCGGCGATGAATTGGAGCGAGAAGTCGTCGGCGTAGATATCTGTCGCCGCCTCATCGGCTTGGTAGATGTCGCTGGCTCCGAGGTCGGCGCGATAGATAGACCCGAACCATTCTTCGATGTAGTCGTCACAGGCCGACTCGTCGATGCGAGTGCGGACGACACGCCCTGACAGAATCCAGCCAGCGCCGAAGGCCGCATACGAATAGGGTTCAGCGAACGCGACGACACGGCTCCCGCCGATCCACCGCGCGTAGAACTCCCCGTCCCTTGTTTCGAGCGCATTGCGGTAGAACTCCTCGAAAGTTTCCTGTTGCTCGCGCGTGAACGTCGCGTTGAACGAGATGTCCATCGGCGCGGTGCGCGCCTTCACGGCGAGGCGCGTCGGCCCGAACAGCACCTCCGCGATCTCCGCGCGCGCACCGGAGTTGATCGTGAAGCCGTCCGTGTTCGGATTGGGAAGCGAGTCCGGCCACACGAGCACCGGCAGTCCTGGCGTGGAGCGCGGCTCAGGCATACGCGCCCCCCGAGAATCGCGGCAGCGTGTCCCGGTCAATGCACATCGTGGCGCTAACCAGCCATCGCAGGGAGCCGGCGCGCTCGGCCGACCATGGGCCCATGATCCGCGCGCGCACCTGCGGCTGCTCCTCGCCCCAGGGTATGAAAATCAGGAAAGGGAGCGCGCCGTCGAAGAGATCGAACGTCCACCACTGTTGCCACGCGGCGAAGCCCGCTTCGTCCACGTCGATCGTGAAGGCAAGCTCAAGCGGCGCGGAGGTGTCGGCGCGGCGCGAGACCATCGGCACGGGGAGCGTGCTGGTGATCGCCGTGCGCATGCGCGAGAGGATGCTGACGCTATCGCGCGTCAGGCATCCGAACTGCGCCGCATTCCATTGTGCCGGCGCGCCCACTAGAAGCTCCGCCGCAGCCCGTAGGTGCGTTGCATCGATTGAGCCGTGGGCCCGTAACCGGACGAGAGCGAGGCGTTCATCCGCTGTTCGGCGAGCGAGGCTCCGAGCTTCGCCGCTTCAAGGATGATGTCGAGCCGGCCGTCGCGATTGCTCACGCTGGCCGTGGCCGCGACGCCCGTGTTGTTGATGACGTTCACTTGCGGCGTGGCGGATCGAACTCCGAGCGAGCCGTCGCGCATGCGCCGCAGCGGCATGACAGCCTCCGGGCCGGCTTCGCCCATGAGCCCATAGCCGTGCGCCATCGGGAAGACGGTCGGCCCGCTGACGACGCCTCCTTTCGCCATGGCGAGGCGCATTCCGTCAGAGTAGGCACCGCCCTTCGCCTCGGCCGGTCCGATGCCGGCGGGAATTTGGCCGGTCGGTCCGCTCGGGGTCGGTCCGCTCTCCACTCCGAGGAGCCAGGACAACCAGCCCTTCGAACTGGTGGCGATTTGCATCGCTAACTGTTGCGCGTACACGCGCTGCAAGCCTTGGAGGATTTCCCGGAAGAAGTCGCGGACGTTGTGAATGTTGCCCGTGAAGAGATCGTAGAAGGCTCCGCCGATCGCGTCCTGAAACGCGACCACGTCCTCGTACATCTTGTCGAACATCTTCTCCGACTCCGCGAGCATTTCCTCGCCCGACGCCTGTATGGAGTCCATCGCCTTTTCGCCGGCTTCCTCTGCCGACTGATCTAACCAGTCGTTCAGGTCCTTCTGTGCTTGCGCCTCGCGCTCGCGCTCCTCGGTGTGCTCCTTTGCCTCGCGCACCATGCGGTCGAAGTCTTCCTTAGCCTTACGCTCGGCTTCGCGCTTCGCCTTCTCGGCCGCGTCCTTGCGCGCCTTTTCGTCGTCCTCCGCCTTTTTCTTGAGAAATTTCTCGTAGGCTTCGTTGGCTTCCTTGTATCCCTGCACCACGTCGCGGAGCTTCGCGCGCTCGATCGCCTGTTGGTCGCGCGCGGCCTTCTCGGCTTGCTTCGCCGCGATGTTCGCGGGATTGAGGTCGGGGTCCTGGTCGGTCCCCATGACGAGCCCGCGCTTGATGTCGTGGAGCGCGTCCTCCATGTCCTTGAGGTCTTGCGTCGTTTGCTTCGTCGCGTCGTCCCAGTGCTGAACGATGTGCAGCGGATCAGTTAGGACCTTTCCCCAGAAGACGATGACGTTCGCCATCTCCTGTGCAAAGTTGAACAGGAGCCGCACGACGCCGCCGATCTCGAGCGCGAGCCCGCGAATGTTCGCGATAAAAATCTGCATGCCTGACAGGCCGGTCTCGCCGATCTTGGTGTCGAAGCCCGCGCCTTGCGCGAACGCCTCGACGAATGTCTTCCCCAGGGTCTTGAGCGATTCGGTGATCCCGTCGAAGGTGAGCGCCACGTCGCGGTGATCGGCTAACTCCTCGAACTTCTGCTCAATCTTCACCAGCGCTTCGACGGTGATCTCGCCCTTTTCGGCCATGTCGGTTAGCTGGCCGGTCGTCTTGCCGAGCGCCTGTTGCGCGGCTTGCTGGAATGTCTCGTTTTCCTTGAGGAGTTGCGTGAACTCCTTCGTCTTGATTGAGCCGCGATCAATCGCGAACTGTAGGGT
>Ga0066903_100005619_pt1 | contig 10923 bp, 8 predicted proteins | sample PanSoiMetaGPlot1_FD_67491 | JGI IMG/M metagenome (GOLD analysis project Ga0066903, IMG submission 67491) | Tropical forest soil microbial communities from Panama analyzed to predict greenhouse gas emissions - Panama Soil - Plot 1 (version 2) | ecosystem: Environmental > Terrestrial > Soil >...
ACAGCCGGTCGTTCTCGGCGGGCTCGACCGCGAACACGTCGAAGCAGGCGGCGGTGAGCGCCCCGCTGTCAAGGCGCCCGAGCAGCGCGGCCTCGTCCACGATGCCGCCGCGGCAGGTGTTGATCAGGAGGCAGTCCGGCCGCAGCCGGCTCAGGACCTCGCGCGAATAAAGCCCAAGCGTCTGCCTGGTCTTCGGCAGATGCAGGGTAAGCACCTCCGAACGGGCAAGCAGTTCGTCGAAGGAGACCGGCTCGACGTCCCACTCCTTATAGAAGTCGGCGTAGTCCTTGATGTCGCAGGCGATGATCTTGCAGCCGAACGGCTGCAAGAGCCGCACCACCTCCTTGCCGATGTTGCCGCAGCCATGGATGCCGACGACGCGCCCGGTCAGGAACCGGCCGTTGCGCAAGCGCGGCCGCTCGCCCGCCCGCATGGCGACGTTGAGCGGCATGACCCAGCGCAGCCCCATCAGCATGAACCCAAGCGCGAGCTCGGCGACCGCGAGTTTGTTGACGCCCCAGGTGTAGCCGAAGCGGACGCCGTGGCGCTTCATGGCCTGGAAGTCGAAGCTCTCGCAGCCGTTGCCATACTTGCTGATGATTCTCAGATCGGGGAGCGCGCCGAGCACCCGCTCGGTCACCGGCTCGAAGCCGATGATGGCTGCGTCGCACTCCTTGAGGAACGCGATCAATTCGTCCTCGCCCATGCGGCGGTCGCCATTGGCGAACTTGGCATTGGGGTAGACGTTGACGACCTCCTGCCGCATGGCCGGATGGCGGCTCACGTGATCGGCGGCGACGCCCAGTTGCTTGAACTCAGACATGTCTCGTCAACTCTTGATCAGTCGGGATCGCGGGCGCCCTGGATGCGCTCGGCGTAGAGTGCAGGGTCGAGCCCGAACAGGCCCCAGCGCGTGAAATGGGCGAGCAGGAACGGGTGCGTGCCCCACTCATAGAGCCGGCGCACGTCGCCTTCGAGCAGCGCCTTGCGCTGGGCTTCGGTGAACGGCCAGTCGGCAATAGCGGCGGCGGGATCACGCTTCACGGCTTCGCGGAACGCGGCATCGTGGAAGACGCGATGGCAGAGCTTGTTGATCTGATAGGCGCCCATGCTCAATTCCACCGCCAAGCCGCATAGGCATGCCCGTCCTTGTCATTGTGGTCGGCGAGATAGCGCGGCTTGTCGCGGCCGATCACGCCGAGCGCAACGATCCAGTTCAAGAGCTCGCCGCCAATGTTGCCGGCCTTCCACATGCGCTCGGGCGTCGATTCCGCGATCAACTCGTCGAACTGCGCGTCCTTGAGCCGGCCGTGGATGTGCCTCGACCAAGCGAGATCGGGCACCGCATTGCGCTTGCCCAGGTCGATCTTCGGCCCGCCGATCTCGAGCGAGAAGCTGCCGCTCCCGAGCACGGCGACGCGAAGCTTCTGCGGGAAGCTCTCGATTGCGCTGCGCAGCGCCCGGCCGAGCGCGTAGCAGCGGCGGGCCGACGGCAACGGCTTCACGAAAGTATTGACCCAGATCGGCACGACCGGCGTGGTGACTCCGTCGGTGAGGTAGTGGAGCGGGACCAGCATGGCGTGGTCGACGCCGAATTCCTGCGCGACCGAAAGGTCGAAGCCGTCGGCGATGCTGGCGCGGCGCAGGTGCTCCGCGAGGGGAAAGTGGACCTTGAAATCGTAGCGCGGCATCTTGGTCTGGTCGTTGGGTCCGGACGAGGTCTCGGCGACGCCGATCGCGAAGGTCGGGAAGTTGTTGAGGAAGAACGTGTTGAAGTGGTCGTTGGCGATCACGATGATGGCCTCGGCCCGGGCGGCGTCGAGGTGCGCCTTGACCTCGCGATAGAGCCTGGCGGTATCGTGCGCCGCGTCCTTGGCGATCTGAGCGGGATAATGGGGCGAGTGGGGAACGCCGATGCCGGCAACGAGTTCGGCCATATGCAACTCCGGGCGATTTCAGAAGAGGTCAGGAGCCTGATAGACTGCGACGAAGGCCGGCCGGAGACAAGCGCCCGCCCTATCGGCTATGGTCACATGCAAGCCGGGTGGCCGCGACGCCCGGACGGGAACGCAGGCGCAACCATGCTCAATCGGGTGTCGACGGATCGGGGAGCGGAGTTGATCGAGCGGGCGCACGCGCTTGCGCCGCTGATCGAGGGCGCGGCTGACCGGATCGAAGCCGACCGCGAGATCCCGGCGCCGGTCCTCGACGCCCTGCACGACGCGCGGCTGTTCCGCATGCTGCTGCCGCGTTCCTGCGGCGGCGAGGAGGTCGAGCCGGCGACCTTCTTTCTGGTGATGGAACAGATCGCCATGGCCGACGCGAGCGTCGCCTGGTGCATGAGCCAGGGCTCCGGCGTCTCCATGGCGGCAGCCTACCTCGATCCGAAGGTTGCCCACGAACTGTTCGGTGGCGCGCGCGCGGTGGTTGCGACCGGCGCGCCTTCGGCCGGTGCCAAAGCGATTGCGGTCGACGGCGGCTACCGCGTCACCGGACACTGGATGTTCGCGAGCGGCAGCAAGCATTCGCACTGGCTCGGCGGCCATTCCACCCTCTGCGAGGCCGACGGCAAGCCGCGGCTCGGGCCCGACGGCAGGCCGCTCGAGCAGCGCACCATGCTGTTCCCGAAGTCGAGTGCGCGGATGATCGACGTCTGGCAGGTCATCGGCCTGTGCGGCACCGGCAGCGACGACTATGAGGTCAAGGACCTGTTCGTGCCCGAGGCCTACAGCTTCACCCGCGAATCCGAAGCCGACCGGCGCGAGCACGGACCGCTCTACCGCTTCTCGATCTTCAACATGTTCGGCATGGGTTTTTGCGCCGTCGCGCTCGGCATCGCCCGCACGGTGCTCGACGATTTCATCCGCCTCGTGAAGGAGAAGATCGTCTACGCGACGCCGATGCTGATGCGCGACAGTAGCAGCGTCCAGGGTCAGGTCGGGCTCGCGGAGGCAAGGCTGCAGGCCGCGCGCAGCTACGTGCTCGACAGCTACGATGAGCTCTACGAGCACGCGGCGCGCGGCGAAAGCCTGACCCAGGAGCAACGCGTCGCCGCCCGTGGCGTGACCTGCTACGCCATCCATACGGCACGCGAGGTCGTGGACTATGCCTATCACGCGGCGGGCGCGACCGCGATCTTCGAGCAGAACCCGTTCGAGCGGCGGTTCCGCGACCTGCACACCGTGACTCAGCAGAGCCAGGGGCACTTCGCGAACTTCGAGGCATTCGGACAGGCGCTGCTCGGGCTGACGCCGGCGCGCAAGCTCTAAAGCATGATCCCGAAAAGTGTGCAGCGGTTTTCGGAAAGATCATGCTCAAACAAGAAGCTAAAGCGGGATGACGATTCGAAGAAACGTCATCCCGCTTTAGCGTGCCGGGGCAAACTGAATGGTGCGCGTCGCCTTCATCATCGGCGATTACCCGCCCGAGGAACGCCGTCTGCGCGAGGACGTGGCGAAGAGCTACGCGTCGGCCGAGGTCGAGGTCGGCATCCTCTCGGTCAAGCCGTCGCCGTTCGGCGGCCTCACCCCGGCCGAGATCCAGCTGGTCGCGCCCTATTTCTATGCCGCCTACCTGCAGGCGGAGCGCGAGGGCTATGACGCGGCGGTGCCGCTCGGCACGCTCGATCTCGGCGTCGACGGCGGGCGCTCGCTGGTCGACATCCCGATCATCGGCCCGTGCGAGGCGATGTTTCACATCGCCGCCCAGCTCGGGGACCGCTTCGGCGTCATCTGCTACCACGACAGCGTCATACCGCGGCAGATCACGCAGACCCGCTACTACGGCATGGAGTCGTGGATCGCCGGCCGCCGCGCGTCCGGCTACAAGCTCAAGGACATCGGCACCAACAAGGACGTGATGATCAAGAACTTCCTCGCCGCCGGCCGTTCGTTGATCGAGGAGGACGGCGCCGACGTCATCATCGTGCACGGCATCACCCAATGCCCGGTGCACATGAAGCCCGACTGGGTGAGCGAGCAGCTCGGCGTCCCGGTGGTCGAAGGCATCGGCGCCCCGATCCGCATGGCGGCGATGCTCGCCGGCCTCGGGCTCAGACACAGCCGCAAGCGCTGGCCGAAGTCGAACGCCAGACCGAATATCTGATCGCCGACGCGTCTACGCAAGCTCCTTGTGCTCAGTAGCGGTCTCGGCCGCGGGCTCCGGTCCCGTCAGCGTCGGCGCTGTCGTCCCGCCGTGCATCTTCAGCGGGCGATTGCCGGTGAGCCTGCGCAGCAGCACGTAGAACACCGGCGTGAGGAAAATGCCGAACAGCGTGACGCCGATCATGCCGGCGAACACCGCGACGCCCATCGCATGGCGCATCTCCGCACCGGCGCCGGTCGAGGTGACGAGCGGCACGACGCCCATGATGAACGCAAGCGACGTCATCAGGATCGGGCGCAGCCGCAGCCGCGCCGCCTCGATCGCGGCTTGCACCGGCGTGTACCCGGCGGCCTCGAGTTCGCGCGCGAACTCCACGATCAGGATCGCGTTCTTGGCCGAGAGGCCGACCAGCACGATCAGTCCGATCTGGGTGAACACGTTGTTGTCACCAGCCGAGAGCCAGACGCCGGTCATGGCGGCGAGCAGGCCCATCGGCACGATCATGATGATCGACAGCGGCAACGTGAGGCTCTCGTAGAGCGCCGCCAGCACCAGGAACACCAGCAGGATCGCGAGCGGAAATACCAGCAGGCCGGAATTGCCGGCGAGAATCTCCTGGTAGGTCAGGTCGGTCCATTCGAAGCTGAAGCCCTGCGGCAGCGTCTCGGCAGCGATGCGCTCGACCGCGGCCTGCGCCTGGCCCGACGAGTACCCGGGGGCGGCTCCGCCGTTGATGTCCGCGGATAGGAAGCCGTTGTAGCGAATGGCGCGCTCGGGTCCCGAGCTCTGCTGCACGCGCAACAGCGCGGACAGCGGCACCATCTCGCCGGTGGTCGAGCGCACCTTGAGGAGGCCGACGTCATCGGCGCGAGCGCGGAACGGGGCATCGGCCTGCACGCGCACCGAATAGACGCGCCCGAACTTGTTGAAGTCGTTGACATAGATCGACCCCAGATAAATCTGGAGCGTATCGAACACGTCGCTGACCGGAACGCCGAGCTGACGTGCCTTGGTACGGTCGATGTCGGCGTAGAGCTGGGGGACGTTGACCTTATAGCTCGAGAACAGGCCGGCGAGCTCGGGCGTCTGCGCCGCCTTCGCCATGAAGGCCTTGGTCACCTCGTCAAGCGCCGCATAGCCGCGGCCGGCGCGGTCCTCAATCTGGAGCTTGAAGCCTCCGATAGTGCCGAGACCCTGAACAGGTGGCGGCGGGAAGATCGCGATGAAGGCGTCCTCAATGGCGGCGAACTTCTTATTCAGCTGCATCGCTAGCGCTCCGCCGCTCAGTTGCGGGCTCTTGCGTTCGTCGAACGGCTTGAGCGTCACGAACACGATGCCGGCATTTGAGCTGTTAGTGAACCCACTGATCGAGAGCCCAGGGAATGCCACCGCGCTCTCGACGCCCGGCTGCTTGAGCGCGATGTCACTCATGCGGCGGATGACGTCCTCGGTCCGGTCCAAGGTGGCGCCGTCTGGGAGCTGGGCAAAGCCGACGAGATACTGCTTGTCCTGGCCCGGCACGAACCCCCCGGGCACCACTTTGAACAGGCCGAAAGCAACACCGATCAGCACGAGATAGACGCCCATCACGGCCGCCTTGCGCGAGGTCACGGCCTTGACTCCGCCGCCGTAGGCGTGCGAGCCGCCGCGGAACGCGCGGTTGAATCCGCGGAATAGCCAGCCCAGCAATTTCTCCAGCCCGCGGGTCGGCGCGTCCTTGGGGGCGCCGTGACCCTTGAGCAGAACGGCCGCCAACGCCGGCGAGAGCGTGAGCGAGTTGACGGCGGAGATGACGGTCGAGATCGAGATCGTCAGCGCGAACTGCTTGTAGAACTGGCCGGTGAGCCCGCTGATGAACGCGAGCGGCACGAACACCGCGATCAGCACCAGCGCGATGGCGATGATCGGCCCCGACACTTCGCGCATCGCCTGGTGGGTGGCCTCGCGCGGCGACAGACCAGCCTCGATGTTGCGCTCGACGTTCTCCACCACCACGATGGCGTCATCCACCACGATGCCGATCGCGAGCACCAACCCGAATAGGGTGAGCGCATTGATGGAGAAACCGAACACGTACATCACTGCGAAGGTGCCGATGATCGACACCGGCACCGCCAGGAGCGGAATGATCGACGCCCGCCAGGTCTGCAGGAACAGGATCACCACCAGCACGACCAGCACCACCGCCTCGAGCAGCGTGTGCACCACCGCCTCGATCGAGGCGCGGACGAATTGGGTGGGGTCGTAGACGATCTGGTAGTCGACGCCTTCCGGCATGTTCTTCTTCAGCTCGGCCATGGTCGCCCGGACGTTGTCCGAGATCGCGAGCGAGTTCGAGCCGGGCGCCTGGGAGATCGGGAGTGCCACGGCGGATTTGTTGTCGAGCAGCGAGCGCAGCGCGTATTCGGAAGCGCCGAGCTCGATGCGGGCGATATCGCGAAGCCTAGTGACCTCGCCATTGGCGCCGGTCTTGACCACAATGTCGGCGAACTCCTCTTCGCTCTGCAACCGTCCCTGGGCGTTGATCGAGAGCTGCAGGTCGAGCCCGGGCAGTCCGGGCGAGGCGCCGACGACGCCGGCCGCCGCCTGCACGTTCTGCGCCCTGATCTCGCGCACCACGTCGCTCGCCGACAGGCCGCGCTCGGCGACCTTCTGCGGGTCGAGCCAGACCCGCATCGAGTAGTCGCCGGAGCCGTACAGCCGCACTTGGCCGACGCCGTCGATGCGGGCCAGCCGGTCCTTGACGTTGAGCACCGCGTAGTTGCGGAGATACGTCATGTCGTAGCGGTTGTTCGGCGAGAGGAGGTGCACGACCATGGTGAGGTCGGGCGAGCTCTTGACCGTGGTGATGCCGAGACGCCGCACATCATCGGGCAGCCGCGGCTCCGCCTGCGACACGCGGTTCTGCACGAGCTGCTGAGCCTTGTCGGGATCCGTTCCAAGCTTGAAGGTGACGGTCAGCGTCATCAGGCCGTCGGTGGTGGCCTGGCTCGACATGTAGAGCATGCCTTCGACGCCGTTGATCTGCTCCTCGATCGGCGCCGCCACGGTCTCGGCGATCACCTTAGGATTGGCGCCCGGATATTGGGCCCGCACGACCACCGACGGCGGTACCACTTCGGGATATTCGGAGATCGGCATCTGGCGCAGCGCCAGGAGGCCGGCGACGAATATCAGCACCGACAAGACGCCGGCGAAGATCGGGCGATCGATGAAGAATTTGGACACGTTCATGTCACGCCCTCACCAGGGATTGCGGCTTGCTGCAGCTAGCGTGGGTTGCTTCCTCAGCGCGTGATCGCGCCGGTCACTGTGCGTGCCTCTTTCTTGGTGCCGTCCATCGACACCATCTCGGGCGCGAGCAGAGCCCCGGGACGGACGCGCTGCAGGCCGTTTACGACGATGCGCTCGCCCGGAGTGAGACCGTCGGTCACCCGGCGCAGCCCGTCGACAAACACGCCGAGCGCCACTTCGCGGTAGGCCGCCGTGTTGTCGTCGCCGACGACGAACACGAATTTCTTGTTCTGGTCGGTGCCGATCGCGCGCTCGTTGACCAACAGCGCGGGCTCGGTCTTGGCCTGGCCCATGCGCAGCCGGGCGAACTGTCCCGGCATCAAGGCGCCGTCGGGATTGCTGAACACGCCGCGCACCCGGACCGTTCCGCTCCTGGCGTCCACCTGGTTGTCGATCAGCTGCAGATGACCCTTGAACGCCCTCCCGTTGCTGCTCGCGGTCGTCATCTCGACCGGGATGCGCTCGACCTGCGTGTGGGCATTGGCGCCGCCGGCCAGCGTCTTGAGCGCGCGCATCACCGCGTCTTCGTCAGCGTTGAAGCTTGCGTAGATCGGATCGACCGAAACGAGCGTGGTCAGTACCGGCGCGCCGGGACCGGCGGCGACCAGATTTCCGACCGTGATCTCGAGCTTGCCGACACGCCCGGCGACCGGTGCGCGGACCTCGGTGTAGTCGAGGTTGAGCTGTGCGGTCTGCAGCGCCGCCTTGGCCGCCTGTAGATTGCCCTCGGCTTCCCGATAAGCGCCGATGCGCTGATCGACGTTGCTCTCGGAGATCGCGCCCGAATTGTTCTGCTGCAGGCGCTGGCCGCGCTCCTGTTCCTTCTTGGTGTAGGTGACGCGCGCCTCGGCGGCGAGCACCTGCGCTTTGGCGCGCTCGACTTCGGCGGCATACGGATCCGGATCGATGGTGATCAGGCGATCGCCCTCCTGCACCAGCGCGCCCTCGCGGAAATGCACGGCCTTGACGGCGCCGGCGACGCGCGAGCGCACCTCGACGCGCTCGACCGCCTCGAGCCGGCCGGAGAACTCGTCCCACAACAGGACGTCGCGTTGGTCGACGACCGCGACCGAGACCGGAATGGCTGCCGGTGCCGAGGGGGTGTTCGGCCGTGTTTCCCGGCTCGGCACCGACACCAGGACCGCCACGCCGATAGCCACGGCGGCCGTTGCGAAGCCTGCGCCCAGGAGGCGCCTGCGAACGGATTGATTTTTCATTGGTTTGTTGCTCCGTCGCCAATTTTGTATCGATTGATACAGAACTAGTGGCCTGGACGGGAGCTGTCAAGCGATTTATATAGCGAGCAATAAGAAATTAGGAAGCCCAACGGAAAGACCCAGCCGTGGCGCTCGGACGCCCTCGCGAATTCGATCTCGACAAGGCCCTCGACAAGGCCCTGCAGGTCTTTTGGCGCAACGGCTACGAAGGGTCGTCGATCGCCGACCTGACCGAGGCCATGGGCATCAACCCGCCGAGCCTCTATGCCGCTTTCGGCAACAAGGAAGGCCTGTTCCGCAAGGCGATCGACCACTACGTCCAGCATCGCGCCGCGTTCTGGGATCAGGCGCTGGCGGCCCCGACCGCGCGCGGCACGGTCGAGCGCCTGCTGCGTGAGACCGCCGACTTTCTCACCGAGGAATGCAACCCGCCCGGCTGTCTGCTGGTGCGCGGCGCGATGGCCTGCAGCGAGGCGGCCGACGCGATCCGGCGCGAGCTGACCGCGCGCCGCTGCCAGGGCGAAACGCTGCTGCGCGAGCGGCTCGAGCGTGCCAGGCGCGAGGGCGAGACGCCGCCCGTCCTCGATCCCGCCGACTTCGCCCGCTACATCATGACGGTGCTCGAAGGCATGTCGGTGCGCGCCGCCGACGGCGCGAGTCGGCAGGAACTGCGTCGGGTTGCCGACATGGCGCTGCGCACCTGGCCGGCCTGAGGGTCTTCGAACAGCGGGCATCGTCTTCATTCGGACGGCGTAAACGGACCTTCTGTGTCGTCCGCCGCCAGTCCTGGGTTCATCGAACCTGTGCCATCAAGCCGCTCGCGCGGAGCGCCGCGATCCACTAGGCTTTCGCTCAATCGAGCCGATAAAACCGAAGGGAGGCGCCCGTGCTGCACCACTCGACAACGCTGGCTGGCGCGGCCTTTGCAACCCTGCTCTACGCCGCCATCGTGGCACCGGCTGCCGCCCAGGCGCCGGCCTGGGCGCCGCCCGACCTTTTGACCGCGGCCAAGGCCGAGGGCGACACCATGACCGTCTACGGCTCGATGAACGAACAGGAGGCGCTGCCCTATTACAAGCTGTTCGAGGACGCGACCGGCATCAAGGTCGTCTATGTGCGCGCCTCCGACACCACGCTGTTCTCGCGCATTCTCATCGAGCACCGCGCCCGCCTGCGCACCTGGGACCTGGTCGTCACCACGCCGGTCAACCGGCTGCCCGACGAGGTGCTGCAGCAGTTCGAGACGCCGCAGGTGAAGGATCTGATCCCGCAGGCGCTCGGCCCCAACCGGCGCTGGTACGGCGTCTACGCGAACTACAACACGCCGGCCTACAACACGACCCTGGTCAAGAGCGCCGACCTGCCCAAGAGCTACGAGGACTTCCTCAACCACAAGGAATGGGCCGGCAGGGTCGCGATCGACAAGAGCGACACCGAGTGGCTGAGCGCGCTGTTCGCGCATTTCGGCGAGCAACGCGGGCGCAAGCTCGCGCAGGACCTCGCCACGACGCTCAAGCCGGTCCTGACCGAGGGCCATCTCCTGCTCGCGCGCTCGGTCGGCGCCGGCGAGTACGCGATCGCGCTCAACAACTACACCAACCTGACGATCAACGTGAAGCTTGCCGGCGCGCCGACCGACTTCTGGGTGCTCGATCCGGTCGCGCTCATCTTCGGCTCGGTCGGCATCAACTCGCAGGCGCCGCATCCCAAGACCGCGCTGCTCGCCGCCAACTTTACGATGAGCAAACAGGCGCAGACGTTCCTCACGACCTTCGGGCGGCTGCCGACGCGGCTCGATGTCGAGACCAATCCGCCCGGCGTCATGCAGGTGCTGCACGCCAAGACCGTGCTGCCGGCGGTGTTCTCGGCCGACGAGCAGAAGAAGTGGAACACGATCTTCCTTGAGATCTTCCGGCCGCGCTGACGGCAGGGGGTATGCATCGTTCGGCTTCGCGTCAGGCATACCAAAAGTAATTCTCTCCGTTCGCCCCCGCGCAAGCGGGGGCACAGGGCCACGCTTGCCGGGTGAAAGACTGGGTCCCCACTTCTGTGAGGACGAACGGGGGTGGGGGCGGCGTCCTCACGCGCGCATCTCTCCTGCGTGTAAGCATGCAAAGCCAACGCTATGCTGGCCCCTCCTTTGGGTCGGGCGCGGGGTGGGCCCGTCTCTTTCCTTCCCCTCAAAACGAGGGGAGTGACGCGCCGAGATGACGCGCTGTCCGGATTGCGCCGGACGGCCCGGACGATCACTCCGGGCGGACCCGGATCGCCGGATCCTGGCGCATCAGCGGATGCGCCGCGCCAACTC
>Ga0066903_100005620_pt1 | contig 10923 bp, 10 predicted proteins | sample PanSoiMetaGPlot1_FD_67491 | JGI IMG/M metagenome (GOLD analysis project Ga0066903, IMG submission 67491) | Tropical forest soil microbial communities from Panama analyzed to predict greenhouse gas emissions - Panama Soil - Plot 1 (version 2) | ecosystem: Environmental > Terrestrial > Soil >...
AGGCGCTCGTCGCCCTCCCAGCGCGGCGGTTCCGAGAGCGCGTAGTGGATCTGCATCTCCGAGCGGCCGAAGCGAAATCGGCGACCGGCCGCGGCAACGTCGGTATCAAGCTGGAGCAGCCGTTCGTACAGCTGCGTCGGCGTGACGTTGCAGACGATCGCGCGCCGTGCCGCGAAGACGTCGCCGTTCGTCGTCCGCACGCCCGTCGCGCGCCCGTCGGACACGAGCACGCGCTCGACGTCGGCGTCCGCGTGACACATGCCGCCGTTGTCCTCGATCAGCCGAACGAGCGCAGCCACCAGCTGCGCTCCGCCGCCGCGCGGAATCGGCATTCCGCCCGCTTCGATCGCGAAGGCGATCACGCGGTTCATGAAGCCCGACGTCGCCGCATCCGGACCGAGTCCCGTGTGCAGCACCCAGGGTGCGAGCAGCCCGTGCGTGCGCTCCGAGTCGAACGTCGTCGCGAGCCAGTCGCGACTCGACTGCACTACCTCCCCGCCGAACGCGGCGAGGCCCCGCCGCCCGAGCCGGCGGTATGCCTTCATGGCGAGCCCCGCGCCGGCGGAGGACCACAGCTCGGTGCCGAGCACGCCGAAGACAAGCTCTGCGTTGGCCCCGACCCCGGCCATCGCCTCGGTCCAGGCAGCTCCGTGCTCGGAGCCGTTCGCCTCGCCGCTCGTCGTCAGAAAGGAGCTGCCGCCGTCCGGGAACGCCGTTGCCGTCGGCAGCTCCGTGTTCAGGTACTCGAGCCCGCGGGCCGCGAGCTCGTCTTCGAGCTCGGCATGCGCCGGGCCGCCGACCCAGAGCGGGTGCCAGGCACTGAACACGTCGTGGAGGTACCCGGCCTCCGTGAGCTCGGCCGTTTGGATCGCGCCGCCGAGCCGCGCCTCGCGCTCGAGCACGCAGACGTCCCAGCCCGCACGCGAGAGCAATGCGGCGCATGCGAGCGAGTTGATGCCGCTGCCAACGACGACGGCGTCGTGCTCAGCCACGCGCGAGTTGTCGGAACTCGTCGTCGGTGACGACGTCCCGTTTCGCCGTCCCGAGCTCCTTCACCTGCGCGAGCAAGCGGCGCTGGGCATCGTCGTCGAGGTCGAGCCCGAGCTCCTCCGCCTTGATGCGGATCGAGTCGATGCCGCTCTTCTTGCCGAGGACGATCGCCCGCTGCGCAGCGACGACGTCGGAGGAGTACGGCTCGATCGCCTGCGGGTCGTGGAACTGGCTCGCGACTGCGCCAGACTCGCGGCGGAACAGGTTGTCGCCGACGAGCGGCTTGTACGGCTCGAGCTCGTAGCCCGAGAGGGCCTGCAGCCGCTCTGCGAAGGCGCGGACACCCTCTAGGCGCAAGTTGGTCTCGACGCCGTAAAGGCCTTTGAGCGCAAGCGCGACCTCGGGAAGGTTCGCGTTTCCTGCGCGCTCGCCCATCCCGTTCACGGTCCCCTGGATCCAGCTCGCACCGGCACGAACGGCCGCGACCGCAGCCGCGGTGGCGAGGCCGAAGTCGTTGTGCCCGTGGAAGTGGACCGGGCGCTCGCCGCTCAGCCACTCCCGGGTGCGACCGACGAGATCGGCCGCCGCCTCGGGCGTCGCGATGCCGAGCGTGTCGACGACGACGACCTCGTGCGCACCCGCTTCGACCGCCGTCTTGTAGACCGTCTCGAAGTAGCCCGGATCGGCGCGCGTGCCGTCGACGCCGAAGAATGCCACCCGGATCCCCTGCTCGGCCGCGAACGAGACCGCGTAAACGATCCGCTCGAGCATCGCCTCGCGGTCGACGCCGAGCGCATCGAGCTTCAGGTCGGAGATCGGCGACTCGATCACGCTCGCCGCGACGCCGAGCTCGACGAGCGCCTTGACGTCCGCCTCGACGGCGCGGGAGAAGCCCCAGATCTCGGCCTTCAACCCCGCGTCGCGGATCAGCTCGACGGCGCGCCAGTCGTCCTGTGAGACCCGGGGGAAGCCGGCCTCGATCCGCTCGATCCCGAGCGCATCGAGCCCGCGGGCCAGCTCGAGCTTGTCCTCGGGCGTGAGCACGACCCCGACCGTCTGCTCGCCGTCGCGCAGCGTGGTGTCGTAGAACCCGACGTCGGCGTCGAAGCCGTACGGGTCGTTGAGGTCACCCGTCCAGAACGTCATCGGCGGAAATCGTCGGGGTAGCTGGAGAGCTTCTCGACACCGTCGGCGGTGATCAGGAAGTTGTCCTCGACCCGCAGGCCTCCTCCGCCCTCCCAGTAGGCGCCGGGCTCGATCGCCAGCACCATCCCCTGCTCGATCGTCCCGCCTCCCGCCTGGTGTGCATACGGCGGCTCGTGCGCGCGCGCTCCCACGCCGTGCGCGATCGGGTGCGTCGGCTCGTCGAGGCCGGCGCCGGTGATGCCGGTCCGGATGATCCGGTCGAGCTCGGGAAGGCCCGCACCGGGGCGGCAGTGGTCGAGCGCGCGCTGGTACACCGCCAGCAGGGTGTCGAGCAGCTCGTCGTACCGCGGGTCGAGCGTCCCCGGGCACACGTTTTTCGTGTGGTCGCACCAGTAGCCGTCCGCGCAGACCCAGATCTCGAACAGCGTCGGCTCGTGCTCCTGCACCGGACGATGACCGGTGGCGGTGAACGTGCGGATCCCCGGGCCGGACCACACGAGCGAGAAGCCGAACGCGAGCTCCACCTTCCCCTTCCAGCCCGTGCCCTCGCCGTGGACAAAGCCCTGCCACAGCGCGGCAGCCTCGCTCTCCTTCATCCCCGGCCGCAGCTCGCGCTCGACGTGCTCCATCGCCGCCGCCGCGATCTCGTTCGCAAGCCGCATCCGCTCGAGCTCCTGCTCGGTCTTGATCGCCCGCGCAGCGTTCAGCAGCGGCGTCCCATCGGCAGCGTCGGGAAACCCCTCGAACCACGCCTTCGTGTACGTCGTCGGCTCGCCGACCATGCGATCGGTTGCCTGCGTGCCGAGGCTGAGCTCGAGCCCGACGCGCACGTACTGCCGAGCGACCTCGCGGGCCGTCTCGAGCGCACGGGCCGCCGGGGGTCGCGGATCCCCCGCGTCGTAGCCGGGAACGAAGCGCACGTCCTGCGTCCAAGCCATCTCAGCCGCGTCCTGTGCCGACGGCTCGATCGTGATCAGCACCGGCTCGCCCTCACGCGGGAAGACCGCCGCGTCGAAGCCCTTCATCCCCCAGAAGTTCGTCAGGTAGAGGACGTTGTCCGGCGCCCGCACGACGAGCGCATCGAGTTGCTGCTCTTCCATCAGCGAGCGCACGCGGCCGAGCTTCGCGTCGTCGCGCGGCCAGCTCAACGGTGTGCGTCCTGCCAGGAGACGACTGGGTTCCGCAGGATCCCGATCTTCTCGATCTCAGCCTCCATCACGTCGCCCGGCTTGAGGTAGAGCGACGCGGCGTCCTCGCTGAAGCCGGCGACACCGCTGACGGTTCCCGTCGAGACGACGTCTCCCGCGGAGTAGCCGAGCGCCGAGTAGTGCGCGAGGATCTCCGGGATCGTCACGGACATGTTGCCGCTGTAGGACTCCTGCCGCGGCTCACCATTGACCCGCAGCTCCATCTTCAGGTCGTGCGGATCGCCGATTTCGTCCGGTGTCACGATCCAGGGGCCGAGCGGGCAGAAGGTGTCGATCGCCTTGCAGAAGGAGAAGACGCCGGAGCGCATCTCGCGCCGCTGGATGTCGCGTGCCGTGATGTCGTTGAAGATGACGTAGCCGCCGATGCGGTCCGCTGCCTCCTCGGGCCCGAACCACTTCCCGGGCTTGGAGACGATCACCGCGAGCTCGAGCTCGTAGTCGAGCTCGCTCGTGAGCTGCTCGGGATACACGACCGGCTCGTCCGTGCCGATGATCGCGTCGACGTTCTGGAAGAAGACGATCCAGGGCGCGATCTCGTGCGACCAGCCGACGCGCTTTGACTCCTCCTCGTGCTCGCGGTAGTTGCCGGCCGTGTGAAAGAACTTCTTCGGGACGATCGGGGCGCGCAGCCGGGCCTCGCTCAGCGTCGTCCGCTCTGCGGCGTCGTCGGCGCCGCCGCGCTCGAAGTACTCGCGCATCGTCGGGACGTCCAGGCGGACGATCTCCTCGCCGTCGATCCGCCCCACCTTGCCCTCGTCGTACGTGACCAGCCTCATGCGACGCCGCAGACCTCCGTCGCGACGTGTGTGTAGACCTCTGCAGTCTTCACGAGCCCCTCGATCTCGAGATTCTCCCCTTTCTCGACGTCCATCAGCCCCGTCGAGGTGCCGTAGTTGACCGTCGGGACGCCGTAGCGCGTCAGGGCCGAGGCATCGCTGAACCAGCGCGTGACGTCCCGCTCCGGACTACCGCCGAACACTTCGGCATGCGCGTGGTCGATCGCGGCGACGAGCGGATGGTCCTCGTCGATCTGCGCGCCGGGCGCGGTGACGTACACCTCGCCCTCGATGCCCCAGTCGGGCTGCGCCTCGGCGAGCGAACCGACGAATTCGAGCACCTCGCGGCGGGCGACCCCCATCGGCTTCGTCGGCGGCACACGCACGTCGAGGAAGACGTCCGTGTGGTGTGGGGTACGCGAGACGCGCCAGCCGAAGCCGCCCTGGATCGCCCCGACGTTGACGATCGCCTTCGCGCCGCGGTAAGTGTTCGAGACATCGTCCTCCCAGGTCGGGATCCAGTCGCGGATCGCCCCGAGCAACTCGTGCGCGCGGAGGATCGAGTTCTGACCCTGCTTGCCCTCGCTGAACGCGGTGTGGATGAAGTTGCCCTGCACCCGGATGCGCAGCCACAGGGCGCCGAAGTGGCCGAGCACGACCTTTCCTTCGGTCGGCTCACCGAGAACGCACATATCGGCGACGCCGCCGTGCGATACGAGGTAGCGCGTTCCGGCCGCATAGCCGCGGTACTCCCGGCCCTGCGCGTCGCCGTACTGCGTCTTCTCGATCTCGCCGCAGACCGCGGCGATCAGCACGTCGCCTTTCAGCCGAACGCCGGCGTCGCGCAGGGCCCGCACGGCCTCGACGTAGCACGCGAGCGCCCCCTTCATGTTCGAGATCCCGAGCCCGTACAGGCGGCCGTTTTCGACGAAGGCCTGCGGCTGGAAGCCGGGCACGTCGCGGAGCCAGGGCTCGCGGCCCGAGTAGGACGTGTCCATGTGGCCGTTGAACATGAGCGAGGCGCCCCCGCCGGAGCCGCGCCACGTGCCGAGCGCGTTCGCCCTCCCCTCCTCCACCTGCTGCCACTGCACCTGGAGCCCGAGCTCCTCGTACAGCTCGACCATGAGCCGCGCCATGTTCTCCTCGTCGCCGGTGAAGCTGTGCATGTCGATCAGCCGCGATGCGGTCTCGACGAGCCTGTCGCGGTCGACGTTCATGCGCGGAAGTGCGGCAGGACCTGCTCGCCGAAGAGGCGGATCTGGTCGCGCCGCCCGTCGCCCCAGAGCTCGAGCATCACATGCGTGCAGCCGGCGTCCCGGTATTCCTCGATGGCGGCGATGCAGTCCGCCGGCGTGCCGGCGATCGGCTTGCACTTGTCGAGGATCTCGTCCGTCACCTCCGCTTTCGCGGCGAGGCGTCCCCCGCGCTCCATCGCCTCGGCCACCGGACGGATCTCGGCCTGCGCCAGCCCGGCCAGGTCGAGCAGCGTATCCGCCGCGCCCTGGATGTTCTGGACCTTGTTGGCCAAGTACATTCCGGCGATCTCGCGCGCACCGTCGCGGCCGGCAGCCCGATCGGTCTCATGGATCGACGCGACGATCGTGCAGCCGATGTCGATGTCGGCGCCGACGTTCTCGCGCGTGTAGCGGACGAACGCCGGTGTGGTGATCGACGGTGTCAGGCAGCCGTCGGCGATCTCGCCGGCCAGGGCCTGCATCTTGGGCGCGGTCGCGGCGACGTAGACCGGCGGCACCTCGCGCGGAGCGTGCGCGCCCTCCGCGAGTGCAGGGACGTCCGCGCTCCAGGTGTCTCCGTCGTACTCGAACCGCTCACCGGAGAGGACGCCGCGCGCGATCGTGACCGCGTCGCGCATCGGCCCCAGCGTCTTCTTCGTCTGCGTCTTCGTGTTGTTCAGGAAGATCTTCGAGGTTCCGAAGCCGAGGATGAACCGTCCCGGCCCGGCCGCCTCCTGGACGACGCGCGCGTCCATCGCCGCCTGCACCGGGTGACGCGTCGAGGCGGCGATGATCCCCCACCCGATCGTCAGCCGCTCCGTCTCGTACGCCATCAACGCCCCGACGCCTGTCGACGAGCGCGCCTCCATACCGTGCTTCCGCCACCAGGGGTACGCCTCGGCCAGCCAGATCGTGTCCATTCCGGCGCGGTCCATCGTGCGGGCCGCCTCGAGCATCTCGTCGAGCGGCTCCATCGTCAGCTGCATCACGCCGATGCGGAGAGGCCGTGCCATGGCGCGATCCTCTCATTCCGGCGCCGGGTGAGGCGTCAGCGCAGGGGCTGCCAGCTCGGGTCGGGCCAATAGAGGTCGTTGCAGTTGCCGACGCAACCCTGTGCGACCAGCCGCTCGTTGGTGCCGTCGGCGGCGGCGACCATGAGGATCGCCGCCGCGGCGGCCACGAGTGGTGGAACGAGCTTGCGCATTCCCCATTCTGGCCCTGGCCTCTATCCGGGCGCTAACCGCTTGAAGTAGAGAGCCGCCGGCCAGAGCTGACCGTCGGGCCGGAGCGAGTAGTCCGGCATCACTCCGAGCTTCGTGTAACCGACCGCTTCGTAGAACGGGCCGGCCTTGCTCCCGTCGTGCGTCGTGAGCCAGAGGAGGGTGAGCCCTCGGGCGAGTGCGATCTGCTCGAGTGCCTCCATCAGCTCGCGGCCGACCCCGGTGCCGCGCGCGCCTGCGGCTACGACGACGCGCTGCACCTCGGCGCGATGCGGCGCGTTGGCCGCGGTACTCGGCGCAATGTGCGCCATCGCGACGACCTCGCCGTCGGCCTCCGCCACGAGGACGACCCGTCCGCGCTCGGCCAGCGCCGCGCGATGGAGCCCTTCGAGGTCCGTCTCGGGCGTGGCGCCGAGAGCCATATTCGCCGCCATGGCCTCGCGGTGAAGCTCGACGAGCCTCGGCACATCGGCCGGCTCGGCTGCCCGAATCGTTACGACTCCCCGGACTTCGCCTCCTGCACCTGCTTGTCGAGCGCGCCCAGCACCTGCGAGACCTGCTGGTTCACGATCGGCTGAAGGACCCGCTGGCCCATCGACGCAACCGGGCCGAGGATGTGGACGTCGGCCTCCCACTGCATGTTCGTGCCCGCGCCGTCCTCGCTGAGGTTGAAGGACGTGTCCATGTTCATGATCGCGCCGACGCCGTTGCCCTTCGCGTGCAGCTTCGCGAACTCGGGCTCGCGCTCCTCCGTCTTCTCGAAGTCGATCGACATGCGCAGGCCGCCGAGGCCGAGCGGCACCTTCACGTGCGCGCGCCAGTGCTTCTCGTCCTGGATGTCGAACGACTCGACGCCCGGCATCGTCTTCGCCATCTGCGCGGGATCGTTGAGGACGCTCCACACCGTCGAGACCGGTGCGTCGAACGTCCGCTCGCCCGAGACCTTCATCTGGACTCCACCGACACGAGTTTGCGCGACTCCTCGGGCTGCTGCAGCATCTCCCACACGCGGTGGTACGGGTTGCAGCTGTGCCACACGATCGGTCCCTCGCCGCGCTTGCCGAGCGCGTTCTGGAGCGCGGCGCACACGGCGTGGATCCCGGCGCCGCCGCCTTCGCCCATCCCCTTGGCGCCGAGCGGGGTGAATGGAGAGGTCGACTCGATGTAACCGGTCTTCAGCGGCGGCATGTCGAGTGCATGCGGCACGTGGTAGTCGTAGAAGTTGGGCGTGAGCAGGTTGCCCTCCTCGTCGTAGGTGAAGATCTCGTGGGTCGCCGCGCCGAGCGCCTGCGCAGTCGCGCCGTGCACCTGTCCTTCGACGATCTGCGGATGGATGCGGTCACCACAGTCGTCGACGGCCGCGTAGTCGACGATGTCGTAGACGCCGGTCTCGGGATCGACCTCGACGACGCAGGCGTGAACCTGCGTCGCGTAGGTAAGCGTCAGGTTGCCGTACTTGCGCTCGACATCGGGCTTCTGGAACTGCGGCCGATAAACGTGGCGGACGTTCAGCGAGATGTCCAGATCCTCGGGAAGACCGGCGTTGTTGGCGTTGAGGATCGCGCCGAGGGCCATGAACGGCAGTGCCGCCTCGGGATTGCCCTTGATGCGCGCCTGGCTCTCGGCTAGCTCGATGTCGGCGGGCGTCACGCCGAACACGGCCGCCGCGAGCTGCTTCATCTCGCCGGCGAGCTTGTCGGCCGCTCCCTTCACGGCGCCGAGCCCCGTGACGGCGAACTGCGACGCGTAGGTCCCTGAGAAGCCGGCGTGCGAGTTCCAGTAGCTGTCATGGCCGGCACGGACATTGATCTCGTCGGGCGTGCAGCCAAGGATGTCGGCGACGACCTGCGCGGTCGTCGTCTCGTGCCCCTGTCCCTGCGGGACCGTCCCCAGCGTGACCACGACCTCGCCGAAGATGTCGAGCTTGACGGTCGCGACCTCGTTGTTGCCTGAGAACTGGAGCTCCGGGTTGAGGATCATCGACTGCCCGAAGTTGTTCGTCCCCGAGTCGAGCGTCGAGCCGATGCCGATCCCGAGCAGCTTGCCGCGTGACTCCGCGTCGCGCCGCTTCTCGTCGATCGAGTCGTAGCCGATCAGCTCGAGGGCGATGTCGAGGCAGCGCGCGTAGTCCCCGGAGTCGTAGACGCAGCCGTTGGGCGTCGTGTACGGGAACTCCTCGTGTTTGACGTAGTTCTGCTTGCGCACCTCGACGGGGTCGAGGCCCAGTTCGGCCGCAACGACGTCCACGATGCGCTCGGTCAGCCAGAGGTGCTGCATGCGCGAATAGCCGCGGTTGGGCGCGACCGGCGACTTGTTCGTGCAGACCTGCGTGAAGTCGACACGGACGTTCCGCCAGCGGTAGCAGCCGGGCGTGACCTGCGCCCAGATGATGCAGCCGAGCGGCTCGTAGCGCGGGAACGCGCCGCAGTCGTCGATCGCCCGGACCGAGAAGCCGAGCATGGTGCCGTCCGCCTTCACCGGAACGGTGATGTCGAGGAATGTGCGCTCGTTGCCGTGCGTGTTGGCCGTGTGCTGGTCGGTGCGCCACTCCGTCCACTGGACCGGCCGGTTGAGCTTGCGGGCGAGCAGGCAGCAGGCGGTGAACTGCGGGTGCAGCGTGATCTTGTTGCCGAAGCCGCCGCCGATGTCCTGGCTCACGAAGCGGAGCTTGTCGAGGCCGACGCGCAGGGAAGGCGCCATCCAGATCGCCCCGACGCCCGGCATCTGGTGGTTGCCGTAGATCGTCCACTGGCCCGTGCCGCGGTTGTATTCCACGAGGCAGCCGGCGCATTCGAGCGGCGTCGACGAGAAGCGGTCGAAGTGCAGACGCTCGATCCGGATGACGTGGTCGGCGTCGGCCAGCGCGGCGTCGAAATCTCCCCAGTCGAAGACTCCCGACCAAACGGTGTTCGAGCCGGCGTCGTCGTGCAGCACGACCGCGTCCTCGAGCGCCGTCTCGCCGTCGAGCACGAGCGGCAGCGGCTCGTAGTCGACCTCGACCAGCTCGGCCGCATCTCGCGCGAGCTCGCGCGTTCGCGCGACGACGGCCGCCACCGGGTCGCCGACGTGACGCACCTTGCCGACGGCGAGCGCGTAGTCCTTGATGTTCGCGCCGGGCGGCGTCGACAGCTCGAAGAACGGGTCGGTGAGGATGGCGACCTCGTCGCCGGTGAGCGTGCCGTAGACGCCGTCGAGCTCGAGCGCCTTCGAGACGTCCACGGACTTGATCCGGGCGTGCGCGTACGGCGACCGCACGAAGTGGACGAAGCCCATCTCATGCCGCTTCATGTCGTCGAAGAACACGCCCTCGCCCTGAACCAGGCGCTTGTCCTCCTTGCGCGGGATGTTCTGCCCGATGAACCCGGGCCGCGTCTCGCCTTCCTCGACGACGAGCGGTCGCTCGGGGGTGACAGTGGTCTCGGTCATTCAGCGGCCGCCTTGATTGCCTCGACGATGTTGACATAGCCCGTGCAACGGCAGATGTTGCCCTGGATCCCCTTGCGGATCTCCTCCTCGCTCGGATGCGGGTTCTGGCGGAGGAGCGCGCTCGCGCTCATCAGCATCCCCGGCGTGCAGTAGCCGCATTGGAGCGCGTGGTGATCGGAGAACGACTGCTGGAGCCCGTTCAGCTCGCCGTCTTGCGCGAGCCCCTCCACCGTCTCGATCGTCGCGCCGTCCACCTGGACGGCGAGCATCATGCAGCTCTTGACGAGCACGCCGTCGACGATGACCGAGCAGGCGCCGCAGTTGCCCGTGTCGCAGCCGACGTGGCTGCCGGTGAGGTCGAGGTCGTCGCGGAGGAAATGGATCAGCAGCTTGCGCGGCTCGACGTCACGCTCGTAGCGCTCGCCGTTGACCGTGACGTTGACGTCCATCAGCTCTTCCCCTGCGCCTGTGCCGTCGCCCGTGCCGCAACGACCTCGGCGAGGCGCCGGCGGTAGTCGGCGGAGGCGTGGACATCCGACGGCGGGTCGAGCTTCGCGCTCTGCACGGCTGCACGAACGCCGTCGGCAGAATCGGCCCTCAGCAGCACCGGCACAGCGTCCACGCAGCCGATGGCGACGCGGACGCCGCCGTTCACCGTTGCGGCCGCGTTCACGATGCAGGTTCCGTCCGTGCCGATCGTGACCGAGGCGAAGCCGTCGCTCTTCCCGGGCGGGACGGTGATCTTGGTGAGGAGCTCTCCAGGTCCGGCCGCGGTCATGTAGACGCCGAGGAAGAACTCCTCCGCGGGAACCGCGCGATCCCCGTTCGGCCCGGTGATGTGCATGGTCGCGCCGAGCGCCACCATCAGCGGCGGCAGGTGGTTCGTCGGGTCGTTCGAGCAGACGTTGCCGCCGACCGTGCC
>Ga0066903_100005621_pt1 | contig 10923 bp, 10 predicted proteins | sample PanSoiMetaGPlot1_FD_67491 | JGI IMG/M metagenome (GOLD analysis project Ga0066903, IMG submission 67491) | Tropical forest soil microbial communities from Panama analyzed to predict greenhouse gas emissions - Panama Soil - Plot 1 (version 2) | ecosystem: Environmental > Terrestrial > Soil >...
CGGCCTTTGCCCCGTTTGCCTTGCCTTTTTGCGAAAAATCCCTATAACGCCCGCTCCGTCGATCCTGGTTGGGAGCTTAACGGACGGCCGGCTGCATTTGCGAGCTGGTAGGGCTTTTTGGGCCCAGCGTCCCGTGTTCCCGCCTTCAGAGCATTCGAGCCTTTCCCGAAGGGCTCGAGGGGCTTGGCGCCTGGATCGAGTATTGGGAACTGAACAAGGGAAAGGCATCACATGCCGTTGTACGAGCACGTCTACCTTGCGCGCCAAGACCTAAGCGCGCAACAGGTCGATGAATTGACCACGCAATTGTCCGGCGTCATTGGGCAAATGGGCGGCAAGGTCACCAAAAACGAATATTGGGGCTTGAAGTCCCTCACCTACCGAATTCGCAAGAATCGCAAGGCGCATATGACGCTGCTCAATGTCGATGCGCCGCCTGCAGCGCTTAACGAGATCGAGCGTCAGGAGCGGCTCAATGAAGACGTGCTGCGTTATCTCACCATCCGGGTCGAGGCGCACGAGGAAGGTCCCTCGGCCATGATGCGCAAGTCGGATCGTGATCGCGACGAACGCGGCGAACGCGGCGGCCGCGGCGAACGTCGCTCACGGCGTGACGACGGTGGAGAGGAGATCGACGCCAACGAAGGCTCCGGAGGGGAGGAATAAGCCATGGCATTCTCGCCACAAGGGGGTGCACGCCGCCCATTCTTCCGCCGCCGCAAGACCTGCCCGTTCTCTGGCAATAACGCGCCCAAGATCGACTATAAGGACGTCAAACTGCTCCAGCGGTACGTATCAGAGCGTGGCAAGATTGTGCCGAGCCGTATCACGGCCGTGTCGGCGAAGAAGCAGCGCGAGTTGGCGCAAGCGATCAAGCGAGCACGCTTTCTTGGCCTTCTGCCTTATGTAATACAGTAGGTCGGTGACGAGTCTTCCGGGGAGACCTGGAAGCTGATGGTTGGGGCGGCTCGATTCCGTCTCTAACCGCTCTAGGAGAGCGGGACAGCTCGTGATGATGCACTTTGCAATCATAGGGATCGGAGCCGGAGCCGCGGCGGCTATGCTGTTCGCCTCGGTGACTTCGGGGACACTGCTGTCGATTCCATTATTCTACCTCGCACCTTTGCCGATCATGATCGCCGGACTCGGCTGGAGTCACTTGGCAGCGCTCACCGCAGCCCTAACCGGCGCATTGGCGCTCGGTCTCATATTCGGCGCTGTATTTCTGTTCGCGTTCCTCGCGGGCGCTGGTGTTCCCGGCTGGTGGCTTGCCTATCTCGCGATGCTTGCACGCCCGGTAGGTGTCAACGGCCATGAAGGTGCGCTTGAGTGGTATCCCATTGGGCGCGTCGTGATGTGGGCAGCGATCCTCGCCGCACTGATCGTTATTGTTGCCATCCCGAATTTAGGCACCGACGCGGAAAGCTTCCGAGCCGGTCTGCACGACGCACTCGCACGGATGCTAGGAGTCCAGACGGGTGCATCGCCCGACGCACCGCTAACTCTGCCGGACGGGACAAATCCTGAGCGGTTCATCAACTTTTTGGTGTCGGTAATCCCGGCGACGGCGGCGGTCCTGGCCACGCTCACGAATCTATTCAACCTTTGGCTTGCCGGCCGCGTGGTAAAATTTTCCGGCCGATTGAGGCGACCATGGCCGCAGATTTCGGCCATGCGTTTCCCTCCGGCGCTGACGGCGGTGCTCGGAACCGCTATCGCCTTGAGTTTTGCAGGCGGCCTAACCGGAATCATCGCAAGCGTAATGTCGGCGAGTCTGCTTATGGCCTACGGCGTGCTCGGATTCGCCGTGCTGCATTCGATCACGCAAGGCATGAACTCGCGTTCGTTTTTACTCGCCGGGACGTACCTCGCCGTACTGATGATTGGCTGGCTGATATTGGCGCTCTGCCTGCTGGGTGCGTTCGATAGCATGATCGACTTACGGGCACGTGTCTCGCGGAAGCGCGGGCCGCCTTCAATTTCATGAGATTCACACAGTATCGCAGACAGATCGAGGAGAAATGACAATGGAAGTGATCCTGCTCGAGCGTATCGGAAAGCTCGGACAAATGGGCGACGTCGTGCGCGTGAAGGATGGCTTTGCCCGAAACTTTTTGCTGCCGCGGGGCAAGGCGCTTCGCGCGACCGCTGACAACAAGAAGCGATTCGAGGAGATGAAAGCGGATCTTCAGGCTCGCAATCTCGAGATGAAGGGCGAGGCCGGGAAACTTAGTAGCAAACTCGATGGGAAGACCTATGTGGTACTGCGTCAGGCAAGCGAAGCCGGACAATTGTTCGGGTCCGTGTCGACGCGTGACATTGCTGCCTTGCTCAAGGCTGACGGTGCCGAGGTCGGACGCTCGCAGATCGTGCTCAACGCACCGATCAAGACGATTGGCCTATATAAAGTACCACTGGCCCTTCATCCCGAAGTCGAGGTGGGAATTACGGTCACCGTCGCGCGCAGCGCCGACGAGGCCGAACGGCTAGCGCGAGGCGAAGACGTCACCGTGCCGCGCACGGATGCAGAAGAGGAAGCGGCTGCTGCCGTCGCAGCCGCCGAAGCCATGTTCGACCCAGAAGCGGCAAAAGCACGCCATGGCCAAGAGGAATTGGAAGGCGACGTTGCGGCAAAATCCGCCGGAACGGAAAGCAACGAAGCAACCACCAAGGCCCCAAAAGGCAAAAAAAAGAAAAGCGACGAGGCTTGAGCCGATCGCTAGTCTGATTTTTCAGACTTTGCTCTGTCGGCCGGACTTGCTTCGCCGGCTGAGGAGTTACCTGGATATGCTCGACTTCGGCTCGGGAGCCAGTATGTCGGCGGGCCTGGACTCGGATGACTTGCTGAGTCCAGCATCGGACTTCGTTTGGGTGTCCTTGGCTCTGCCTGATTTGGCACCCGGCTTTTTCCTGTCGTCAGGTTGCGCTTTTTCATCGCCCTTCCCGGCGCGCTTAGTCGCTCGCGCAGGCCCGGCCGGGCTGGCACCTACTGATCTAAGGTAGTTCGCAATCGCGCTAGCCGATTCCCGGCTCGCCGTGTAGTGCGTGCGCAAGAAGTTATCGACCCCCAGCAGCCCACCGGCCTTGGCCAGACCTTGCGGCGACTTATGACAGGCCGAGCAATCCGAGGCGAACAGTTGGGCGGGGGTTTTGCCGCGATCAAGGCTTTCCTGGGCCCCAGCCCCACCCACCAGACTCAGCGTCCCAATGGCTACAACCAACCGGATGCCGCAACGTAGCGCCTTCATCAATTCTCTCGCCCCCGCACTGCAACACCAGTTTCCCACGCTCAACGCTTGATAGCGCATTATATTGGAATTGCGACACATATCTGAACAGATGGCCGCCCTACGCGTTGCAGGATTGCTGGCGTACGGGAACTTTGATTAAATACCTAAGTTTGAACGTTTTTGCGCCTATCGCGTTGGATGGTTGTCAAGGGGGGACCTGACATCCAGGGTAGATTCAAAGAGTGATGGAGGCGGCCGATGGATCGGTTGCTTCAGTTCCTGCTTAAGACGTTTATCCGGCGAGGAACATTTCGAGTTACTACCTCGCGCGGCACCGTTCTTGCGTTTGGAGATGGGACCGGCCACCCGGTGTCGGTGCGATTCGCCTCTCGCAATGCCGAATGGAGAATTCTACTCGATCCGGAGCTCAAGTTCGGCGAATCCTACATGGACGGGACGTTCGTGGTCGAGGAAGGTACGATTGCCGACGTACTCGCTATTGCCCTCGGTCAAAGATCTGAGGTTCCTCACTGGGCAAGATTGCAAGGGTTGTTGCGCTATCTGTGGCGACGCTTGAGCCAATTTAATCCGCGTCCGCGAGCGCGGCGCAATGTCGCCCATCATTACGATCTCGATGGGCGGCTTTACTCTCTTTTTCTGGACGCTGATCGGCAGTACAGCTGCGCATATTTCGAAAGACCCAATCTATCGCTCGACGACGCCCAGCTCGCAAAAAAACGGCACTTGGCCGCGAAGCTGATGATCGAACCGAACAAGCGGGTGCTCGACATTGGCTGCGGCTGGGGTGGGCTCGGTCTCTATCTCGCCGAAGTCGGCGGCGCCGACGTCACCGGCATCACGCTCTCGCGTGAGCAGCATGCGATCGCCAACGAAAGGGCGGCCGAAAAAGGGCTCACGGAGTCGGCCCGCTTCCGCCTACAGGACTATCGTGATGTCACTGGCCCCTTTGACCGTATCGTATCAGTTGGAATGTTTGAGCATGTTGGTGTCAACCACTACGACAACTTCTTCCAAAAAAGCGCGCAGCTGCTCGCCGACGAAGGCGTGATGGTGCTGCATTCTATCGGTCGCTCGGAGGGTCCCGGTGCCACTAACCCTTGGATCGCGAAATATATTTTCCCTGGTGGCTACATCCCTGCGTTGTCGGAAGTCCTACCAAGAATCGAACGAGCCGGGTTGCTTGTCACGGATATCGAAATCCTACGCCTGCACTACGCCGAAACGCTCAAGCATTGGCGCGAACGCTTCTTGGCGCACCGCGAGGAAGCAGAACGCATCTATGATCAGCGCTTCGTGAGAATGTGGGAGTTTTATCTCGCCGCTTCGGAAATGTCGTTCCGCGAGCAGAACATGATGGTGATGCAAATCCAGCTGACCAAGCGCCAGGGGGTAGTCCCTGTCACGCGGAATTATATTGCCAATGAGGAGCGTCGGCTCGCGGCCGCCGAAAACAGGCGCCGACCGCCGCTACGGCTCGCTGGAGAGTAGGTTCGCACCGCGCCGCCCGCGGTCAAGAAAAAACCCGCCTTTCCCACCGCTCAATACAGCTTGTGAATTATGGGGTCACCGCACCCCAAGGGCGTTCGCGTCATGAAACGCGTGCTATGCCACAATTTCCGGGTAAGCACTGATAGCCAATGGCCCTCGCTGATTCGACAGCCCGCAAGCAGGTCGAAGAACCTGCATCGCTCTATCGTTCCGCTCCGCATAACATCGAGGCGGAACAGGCCCTGTTGGGGGCTATCCTCGTCAACAATGAAGCCTTCTATCGCGTTTCCGATTTTCTGGAACCGGCGCACTTCTTCGAGCCGATCCACCAAAAAATCTATCAGCTCTCACGGGACTTGATTCGCGCTGGCAAGCTCGCGACCCCGGTGACGCTCAAGACTTTTCTTGACGCCAACGTCGATATCGGTGGCCTAACGGTTGGCCAATACTTGGCGAGGCTCGCCGCTGAGGCAACCACGATCATCAATGCCGAGGACTACGGACATACTGTCTATGATCTGTCGATTCGCCGAGCACTGATCCAGGTCGGCGAAGACATGGTGAACGTTGCCTACGACGCACCGGTCGATTTTTCGCCGCGCAATCAGATCGAGGATGCCGAACGAAGGCTCTACGAACTGGCTGAGACCGGCCGATACGATGGTGGATTTCAACGCTTTGCTCAGGCGCTCACCACCGCCATCGATATGGCAGCGCACGCATTCCAGCGCGACGGCAAACTATCCGGCACCGCCAGCGGGCTTGATGATCTTGACCGCATGATGGGCGGCTTGCAGCAATCGGACCTGATCATCTTGGCTGGGCGCCCCGGCATGGGCAAAACCGCACTCGCCACCAATATCGGTTATAACGTTGCGAAGGCTTGGCGCGGCGAGGTCAAACCGGACGGTCACACCGTAACCGTCAATGGTGGAATCGTCGGATTCTTCTCGCTGGAAATGTCCGCCGAGCAACTCGCGACCCGCGTCATCGCAGAGCAGACCGGAATTCCTTCCAACCAGATCAGGCGCGGCGGGATCAGTGAGAGCGACTTCGAGAAGATCAAAGATTACTCAGTCGAGTTGCAAAATATTCCGCTTTATGTGGATGAGACCGGCGGCCTTTCGGTTGCCCAACTCGCAGCCCGGGCACGGCGGCTCAAGCGCCAACGTGGCCTCGATCTTCTCGTGATCGATTATCTGCAGTTACTGCAGGGCTCGACGCGCCGCTCGCAGGAAAACCGCGTGCAGGAGATCACGGAAATCACGACCAAACTCAAGGCGTTGGCGAAAGAACTTAACGTGCCGATTTTGGCACTATCGCAACTGTCTCGTCAGGTGGAAAGCCGTGATGACAAACGGCCCCAACTCTCGGATTTGCGCGAATCTGGTTCAATCGAGCAGGACGCCGACGTCGTCTTGTTCGTTTATCGGGAGGAATATTATCACCAGATGCGCAAGCCGCTGGAATCCAATCGTGAGAAGTTCGCGGAATGGCTGGCAGAGGCGGACAAAGTCCACGGTAAGGCCGAGGTGATCATTGGTAAGCAACGCCATGGCCCGACAGGAACCGTCGAACTCCAGTTCGATGCCGCGGTGACCCGATTCTCTTCCCTGGCGCGCGATATGCGCCTTCCAGATCGAGCGTAAGAGATTGAGACCCCCGCATGGACTGGCGGCTTCCGGGCGGGTAAACCCAAATGTCATGGCCGAGCCCGCCCTGCAACCCAACTTGCCGAAAGAGCCCTCCGGGCGCTTCGTGGAATCGGGTCAATCCATAACAGAGCCTGGCGGAACCCTCGCCGTCAATTTGAGCGCTATCGCCGCGAACTGGCAGGAACTCGGTCGACGCGCCATGCCGTCGGAGTGCGCAGCTGTAATCAAGGCTGATGGCTATGGTTGTGGCATCGAACCAGTCGCGCGTGCGCTTGCAGACGCTGGTTGCAAGACATTCTTTGTCGCCGATCTCACGGAAGCAAGGCGCGCCCGGGGTGTTGCTGCGGATGCGGCGATCTATGTGCTCAACGGTCTCCTGCCCGGTACGGCGCATGCTTTTCCCGATATCAGCGCTCGCCCCGTTATTGGTAGCCTGGTTGAGCTTGCAGAATGGGATGCGTTTTGTTCAGCGAACCAATGGCACGGCGGTGCGGCACTGCACGTTGATACCGGAATGAACAGACTTGGCATCTCCACTGATGAAGCGGCCGCACTGGCGCCACGTATCCGCGCAGAAAATCACGGCATCACCCTGCTAATGAGTCATCTCGCCTGCGCCGACCAACCCGGTCATCCACTCAACGAGCGCCAGTTGAAGTTATTTCGTGAAGTGCGGCTTCTTTATCGTGGCATTCCTGGCTCGCTCGCCAATTCATCAGGCATATTCCTGAGTAACAGCGCGCATTGCGACATGGTGCGGCCCGGTGCCGCGCTCTTTGGCGTCAACCCTATACCCGGCCATCGAAACCCAATGCGCTCGGTCGTCGAGTTGCAGGCGCGCGTCGTCCAGGTGCGCCACGTCCCCAAGGGGGAGACGATCGGCTACAACGGAACCTGGACGGCAAAGCACGCAACGCGCATCGCAGTGGTTGCCGTAGGTTATGCCGACGGTTACCCGCGCGCTGCTAGCGCAACCGACGCCACACCGGGCGCAGACGCCATCGTTGCCGGCACGCGCTGCCCATTGGCCGGACGTGTCTCGATGGATCTTCTGGCGATAGATGTCACGGCGCTGCCCGACCAATCGGTTCGACGGGGGGACATGGTGACTCTGATCGGCGGCGAGATCGGGGTCGACGATCTGGCGGCTGCCGCCGGCACCATTGGTTATGAGGTGCTCACCAGCTTAGGGAGTCGCTACAAGCGCATCTATCAGTCGAGCGAATTCCCGAAATCAATTGAAAATTAGCCACTTTTTAGAAAATGTTCTTGTATTGTTCTCGTGCGCGCTTTAGCGTCGGGCTTCTTTTGAGCGATTCCCATGTCGAGACGCACCCTGAGCTTCGTTTGCCAGAACTGCGGTGGCGCCTTCAGCCGCTGGCAAGGGAAATGCGAAGCCTGTGGCGAATGGAATACCTTGAGCGAGGAAGGCGCGGAGCGGGTGACGGGCCCGGGCCGTAAGCCGGCCAAAGGCCGCCTGTTTGCATTGGAGCCTCTCGCTGGCGACGCGCAGGACGCCCCGCGACTGCCCTCCGGAATTGCTGAGCTAGACAGAGTGACCGGTGGCGGATTTGTGCGTGGCTCGGTGTTGTTAGTAGGCGGCGATCCCGGCATCGGGAAATCAACGTTGCTGATTCAGACCGCGGCCGCCCTCGCGCGCGCAGGACATCGGGCCGTCTACATCTCGGGTGAAGAGGCGGTCGCGCAAGTGCGCCTGCGTGCGGAACGTTTGGGGTTGCGCGACACTGCCGTTGAACTAGCGGCGGAAACTGCTGTCGAGGACATCATCGCGACCCTTTCAGAGGGCAAGACGCCTCGCTTGATCGTCATCGATTCCATCCAAACGATGTGGACCGATACGGTCGAGTCCGCCCCCGGGACGGTGACCCAGGTGCGCGGCTCTGCGCAGGCGCTGATCCGTTTTGCCAAAAAATCCGGGGCAGCGATTATCCTGGTCGGCCACGTTACCAAAGACGGTCAAATCGCCGGACCCCGTGTTGTCGAACACATGGTTGACGCCGTGCTTTCCTTTGAGGGCGAGGGCTCGCACCAGTTCCGCATTTTGCGCGCTGTGAAGAACCGGTTCGGCCCGACGGATGAAATCGGTGTCTTTGAAATGACAGGTTCCGGCTTGCACGAAGTCGCCAATCCATCAGAGCTGTTTTTATCGGAACGCGACCTTGGCCAGCCTGGTACAGCGGTGTTTGCCGGCATTGAGGGGACCCGGCCGTTGCTGGTGGAAATCCAGGCACTGGTCGCGCCGACTTCGCTCGGAACGCCCAGGCGTGCTGTCGTCGGTTGGGATCCAAGCCGCCTGTCGATGGTGCTGGCGGTGTTAGAGGCACATTGCGGAGTCCGGCTCGGAGCGCACGATGTTTATCTTAATGTCGCGGGCGGAATGCGCATCCAGGAGCCGGCAGGTGATCTCGCGGCGGCGGCGGCATTGGTTTCGTCACTTGCCAATGCACCGCTACCGGCAGATGCCGTTTATTTCGGCGAGGTATCGCTTTCCGGAGCCGTCCGGCCGGTCGCACAAGGCGCGGCACGTCTCAAAGAAGCTGCAAAGCTTGGGTTTACTCGCGCCGTCGTGCCTGAATCCGCACGCGGTGAAACAGTAGAGCCCGGTCTTAAAGTAGTGGATGTCGGAAGCCTCGCTAATCTGGTGGCTGACATTGCGGCCCGAGGTAAAACGGGCATGGCAGCTAAAACTGATCGACAAAAACTTTCATAGCTAGTCGTTGCTTTCCGTCCTTTTCCGTTCGTGTCCGATTTTGTTCAGTTGCTCGCCATTCAGCTTCCGGCTGCATCCGGCCAAAAACGGATCTTTTCTGGCTGTTCCGGCGGCAACTTTGCTAGCCACCCAGCGCGAATGCCACGTCATCAGGCGGTGGCCAGGTTGATCACCAGCTCAAACGCGGTCGGTCGTTCGACTGGGAGATCGATGGGCTTCGAGCCGCGCAAAATTTTCTCGACGATGTAGCCTGGCGGCGGCCACCAATAAAAATCATCGTGAGCGAGTATTTGAGAATAATGCTCGGCATATTTGATGCGAATGTGAGCCACATCGCTTCGAAGATTTTAATTTGCAAAGCGCACGCTTCATCTTGGGAGCGAAGTGCAACACCGAGGCATCGCCTATGTTCAATCATTTAGCACTAAATTTACGAAATTTTGTCGGCCGGTTTGTGCGAGAGACCGAGGGTTCAGTCGCCGTAACTTTCGCAATTATGCTCCTTCCAATTTTGTTCGCAGTCGGTGCCACAATCGATTATTCGCGCGCGAACAGTTTCAGAACGACGCTCCAAGAGGCAATTGACGCCGGCGTTCTTGCTGGCGCCAAAGATGGCAGCTCAAATTGGGTCACAATTGCATCTGGTGCGTTCGGCGGGGATCTTCAAATAAAATATGGCTCTTCTTTATCAGATCCTGTTTTCACGCAAACCTCGTCGGAAGTTTATGCCGGCACCGTATCAGGCTCCGTTCCGACGAGCGTCTTGGGCGTGGTTCACATCTCGTCCATTCCGGTCTCTGTGACCGCATCCGCAACGGCCGCCGCTCCAGATGATTCCTGCATCCTGACACTCGATCACGGGCAGCCCACGTCACACGTTTCGTTGTCGTTAAACGGCGCCCCAGTCATCAATCTTTCGGGTTGCTCGATACGCTCAAACACCGCCATGGATTGTAATGGCCATGACGGAAATACGACCAAGTCTATAGCGTCGGGCGTGGCGGCTGACTGCGCAAACCCACAGTCCTATCAGCCGGTCGTGCCGGATATCTATGCTTCGCTGGCGAAAAATATCACTACTCAATGCGGGACCTCACGGCCTGGCGTCACCTGGGCTGCCGGATCGCTGCCGTCTGGTCCCGGTGTGATCACCGTAAGCAAAGCCAATTATACCGAGTACCACATTTGCGGAAACTTGACCGTTTCTGGCTCGGGTTACCTGACCGGCAGCGCGCCGACCGCGGATAGCGTAATCGTGATCGAAAACGGAAGTTTAAACGTTGCCAACAATGCGTCGGTGTCGACGTTGAGAACTGCCATCGTAATGACCGGCAATAACAGTTATCCAAGCACAATCAATTTTCCGCAAGGAAATGGAAAGAGTGCATCACTCGCGCTTTCAGCGCCAACAGACGGGACCGATCCTTGGCAAGGCGTCGCTCTCTATCAAAATCCCGCTTTGACCAATCAAGTCGACGACACATGGGGACCGGGAGCCAACTTCAATGCGGACGGTCTCGTCTATATGGGCAACGCCAATGTGGTGACGGACGGAAATACTGGCAGCAGCAATTCAAAGTGCTCCAAGTTTGTGATGAACAGTTTCCGAACCAATGGCAGCGTTGACTTGAATTTGAATCAGCAACTCGACGCTTGCAGCACCATCGGTTTGAAGGAGTGGGGTGGTATCGTCGTTTTTCTCAGCAAATAGAAGCAGAGGCAGGCGATTTGATCGTGCACAATGGTTAGTACCGCGATTTGCTGCACTCGTGTTTTGATCGTGACATGTCGAGTTGAA